>LNAP01003627.1_pt1 | contig 14686 bp, 12 predicted proteins | sample 602601 | NCBI WGS metagenome assembly LNAP01 (sample SAMN02440304, study PRJNA202911) | soil metagenome | biome: Subtropical and temperate rainforests or woodlands; isolation source: soil samples (1 kg each in a 20% v/v slurry with milli Q water) were... ...
CGCGGTACAGATTCGCCAGATTAGTCAGGGTTGGTACGTCGGTGGGACTCGCCCGGAGGCCCTGTTCGTACGTGCTAATGGCCTCATTCAGCCGATTTAAAGAGCGATACGCACTACCCAGCTGGTTGAGCGTGTGGATCGGATTCACGTCGTCTTCTAACAAAATCGGCACCGTGGAGGAGGAACTATAATACGACGCGTAGTTTGCGGACTGACGCAGGGCCGCGTCGTAGTAATGCACCGCCTCCTCGGCGTTGCCGTTGTCCATCAAGGTGGACCCGGCGAGATGCAAGATAGCAGGCGCTTGGAAGCCCATCTCAATGGCCAGCAGGAAATATTTCAAGGCCTCGTCCCGCAGCAGCTGTGCGGCGTCCGGGCTGGACTGCAATTGTGCCCAGTGGAAGTACGACACGCCCATGTAACCCGCCGCCTTGCCCTGGCGCGGGCTCACCTCCAGGCAGCGCTGGAACTGGGCGACACTCTCAGCATACCGACCGAGCTTCTGGTAGGCCACACCGGCATTGATCAACGCAGCCACCTGGTCGGGATAAATATCTGTCGCGCGCAGGGCTACCTCCAGCGCGGTCTCGTACTGGCCCCGCGCCATGGCCAGCACAGCGAAGTTGGTGAGGACTTTCAAGGATCTGGGGCACACGTCGAGCCCACTCTTATACAAACTGTATTCGTTGTGCCAGTCGTGGTTGCGGGAAATTACTCGGCGGCCCCAAAGGTAGCATACCGGGAGAAGGAATACAACGATGAAATTTTCTTGCAGAAACCGCAAAATCGCCGATTGACTACTTGTGCGACTTTTCTTGGGGTTAGAAGGTCGTTTCTTTGTAATGATCGGGCACTTCGCCTCTTTCTCTGGTGTAGATGATGCCACTTTCTTTGCTGGAGTAACGCTACGCTCTTGGTTATTAGCTGTAGTGGCAGTATCATTCGAACTGAACCACACACGTTTGTCCTTTCGATTACTTGTGCTTGCAAGATTTGGCGAAGTAAGAACACTTGATTTGTTTTCTTTCTTTGGCGTTGACTGACCACCACTAGCCTTCACCTCCAAGTTTAGACCAATATCTCCGCTACCAAGATTGCCAGTCTGTGCTGCGCGTGCACTGAACCAACTCGCAATATGCTCTTGCAGTTGAGGAACGTCCACACTACACAGTTCACCCACGATGATACAGAAACCGATAGAAGGAATGAACAACAGCCGTTCTGCCAACAAGGTGCCTACAGCTACGAACACATTTAAGGCAGGCACTAGCGGCACAATTAGCAGTACGATGCCTATCAGAAGGTTTATCCGCAGATGGTGGACACTGTACCCTACCAGGGATAGTATGCTGCAATACGCTAATAGAGGTAGAAGGTTTATACTGTCGTATATACTATGCACCGTGGGGATACAAGCATAGCCATAGTCAAAGCATAGCTCCATCGGGTAGACTAGCTTATAGAGGTACATAAAGTGGTATAGCGAATAGGACAGACTGCGTTCGTATAGGGTAGGTAAGTACAGTACATGGTTCTCCATCATCGTCCACTTGTACAACATCGTCTCCCCGTGTAACTGTGCGCGGAACTTCATGTACCCACACGCTGTCACAACAATAGTCGCCATGTGGGACAAAAACGACAGACTCGTGACGCACTGCCATAAAGCCGACCCAATCATCCACACGCTTTGTGTCCACGAGTACTTGGTGAGTATGGCACTGCGCGTGCCAGAATCAGCGTTTTTTACCTCTTGGTAGTGTTGACTGCGCTTAACAACGCACTTTAACTGCTCGACGATTTCGATGACCACAAACACACCCAAAATGGTGAATCCAATTTCTTTTGCCAACGTAGACAACGCTGCAAAGACAAAGCCCAGTCCTGCATCACATACAGTACGTCAACAATGGTGCAAGTAAGTATAAAGATAGCAAAATTCATCAAAACACTTTGAGTGTAAACGTACCAAGCATGAAAATTGTTAGAACAGCGCGGGGGTTGATCAAACTCATTCGCACACCCAAGGTGTAGCTGTACAGAGCGGCACAATAGAACAGCCCACAGAGCGCATCGGCACGACCGACAATAGAAGCCACTGCTTCCACATGCACGGGATGAAACACAAACAATAAGGCAGCTATCCGCGCCCCTGTACAGTATTGCAAACGATACAAAGTTAGTGATGACAAAAATTGTTGCCATGCCGCTATGTAGTTACCTTTCACAGACAGCCACTGACTGATAACTGCATATACTAGCAAGCACGTAACAGCATAGACGATAATATTGCTCAAGTGATAACCAAACGCATCCAATTCATGGAACGAGAAGTCCAATCGAAACGTCGCAACTGTCAAGGGCCGGTAGCTCTTGTGCGAGTCATTTCTTGTTATGTCAGTGCCCCAAAAATCATGTACAAACAAAGAGTTGAATGAAGTTAGCCCGTGAACATCGTCGTTTTTAACCTGCAAAAAGAAAGAATGTGTCAATAATAAGCAAGCGTCTGCGCCAAAGATCGCACGGGCAGGGCAGCGTACCACAGCAGCTCTGTCATCCCATATAAAGCCTCCGTACAACGAGTTTCGGTACAATATGGCCACAATGATTAAAAGAAGCGCTGAAAACAACCCATCACTGGCAACTGCAGGGAGGTTTGACATCATCAAAGTGTGCAATCTTGAGCTCAAACACTGACGACACATATAACCCTTTCCAACGCAATTCACCAATTCTGAGCATTTTGATTGGTTGCTCGAGATCCGAGAAAGTTAGCTTGTTTAAATGAGCGAATCTTCATCCAAGCGGAAAGTGAAACCAACAGCGGCTGGTTGCGTTGTAACATGGGCCGACTTTGAAATTGTTCTGATCAGTTTCACTTGTTTTGCTGCTTTCACAATTTATGGTGCGAGCAATGCTGCTCTTGGTGCTTCAGTGCCTGCATTAGCAAGGGCTCTGCACAAACCAGAATCGAGAATTGGTTTTATCTTCATCTTTCGTGGAGCTGGTTTCCTTGTTGGTACCCTGGGATCTGCAGTACTTATGAACTTCGAGACCCTTCCTCTGTCGAAGGAAGTCATTACTTGCTGGGCATCAATTGTAATGGGCGTTATGACATATTTAATCTCATGCACAGACGACTACAACACCGTACTGTTCTTGTCTGTATTTCAAGGTTTCGGCTTCGGAGGTATTGATTGCATCTCCAATTGTCTGTTCCCCGAGCTGTGGGACGTGCGTATCCAACCGTGGATGCAAGCGTTGCATTTGTGCTTCGGAATCGGGGCTATGATTGGTCCCACGCTGGTGGGTTCTGTCGGGTATGTATATACTTATCGTATACTGGGTGTATTGGCTTTTCTCCCATTGGTGGCATTGCAAGGGTACCGATTGTTTGCATCCGCATCCAGTACTGCGATGAAGCTCACCAACTCAGACAACACCGCCACCAACAGCGATTCCCAAGCCAACACAGAGCGTTATAAGTACATTTCAACCTCTATCACGGAAGATGACGATATGAACATGGACTCCACGTATTCTCCGTTTACTGGGCGCACCAAAGTGAGCACTGAAAACGATTCTGAGACTGGAGCAAGCACTGAGCGTGACAGTTCCACCAGCTTGAGTAGTTTGGGCGCCACGGAGAGTGAAGCGGACTCGACAAAATCCAACGCGAGCGATACCACTCCTGTCGCGGGGCCGCCGGTGACCTTCACTCTGCGCATGCTGATTCTGTTCTTTTACATCATTTACACCGGCAGTGAAGCCGGATACGCGGGTTGGATTCCGGTTTATGTTTTGCAAGAACACATTGCCGACAATGATTCTCACGCTGCGTATGTAGCGGCGACCTTCTGGGCCACTATGACACTGGGCCGCATGCTCGCTGTGTTTACTGCGATGGCCTTTAGTGCAACGTTCATGCTGCGTTTTCATCTGACCTTCACAGTGGTGTGCTGCACGATGTTTATGTTTGTGGAAAGTGTGGGCACGATTCAGTATGCGTTGATGGTGGCGGCATTAATGGGGCTCGCGCTGAGTGCGATCTATGCGTTGGTGATGACCATCGTGATCGATTATGGGTATTCCATGTAAGTTCGTGTGTGTTCGTGCTGTCTTGTGTATCTGATCTGTTATTGAATTCCCCTTTTTATTTAATTTGTACCAACGATATATCTTTATTTTATCGTTATCGTTCATCGTTACTCTTTTGAGCAGGGATTCGCGCAGCACAACTACCTTCATGGTCGGAGCCACCATGGGCGAAGCGGGCCTCCCGATGGTGATTGGGTTCCTTCTGGAAGGATTTGGGCCGCGCAGCTTGCCCTGGACCATCCTCGTGTGCGCCATCTTGCAGCTCGTGACCTATTCCTTTTTGCACCTTTTGGGCAGCCAAGGTGCCGCAGAACACGACGCAGAACGGGCCGAAGATGTGAAGAAGCTTAACGAAGTGTACAGCAAGCTGGGAGCCTTTTCCATTGAGGATGACGACCCCGAGGAGAATGGAAATGGTGTGGAAATGGTGGACTTGAAGCTGTAATACGTGGTTGTATTTGTAAACTAAAATGCACATTTCGTTTTCTACTTTGCAATATCGGGAATTCCCGTTTTTTGTCGAACTTGAAGTTGCCCGGTTCGGAACATGTTCCCAACACACGTCGGCGACTTCGTTTCCCATTGCCAGATTGCGTTTCTGCTCGTTGGAGTCAAATATCGCGTGTGCTGTCAGGATAATGTCCACTCACGACGACAAGATAGTGTGTCCTTTGTCCACGAAAGATGAACCGCCGTGGGTCGACGGCACCAAGTTCTTGTGCAATGGTCATGTGGTCGACTGTGATCTCAACACGAAAGGTTGTTTCAGCCCAATAACCAAATCGGAGCACGAAAAGAGAACACAAATAGGATCTGTCCCCGTGATGAACGAATCACATGTTGAAGCTGCTTTGCACAAGGCGAGATGCGCTTGGGATAGCAGAAATGGAATTTGGCCGAAAACTTCACCTTTGGACCGAATCAGTTTCATGCGTCGTGTGATTGTCGCCTTGCAACACATGCGAGATGAGATCATACGAATTATTCTTTGGGATGCCAGCAAAACACTGAAGGAGGCTAACCAAGAGTTCAACGATGCCATGGAGTTTGCGGAGAATGTGTTGCACGAATACGAAGACCTTGGGACCAACAAACAGCCTCCATTGCCAATCGGGATTGTGCTATGCTGGGGAGCGGAGACCAATTCCTTCGTGGAAACCTACCGAGTTCTGATTCCTGCACTGGTTACTGGCAACATTGTTATCATGAAGATTCCCTGTGTGGGTGGACTGGTGCACGTACTGACGATGGAAGCATTCACCACCAACCTTCCAGACAACGCGATCCAGTTCGTGGCAGGACCCATCGACGTCGTGGCTGGGCCGCTGTTGGGCACAGGTGAGATTGACATGCTGGCGCTGTCGGGCGCGCGCTCTCTGGCGGATCGACTGATTCACGCACACCCTCATCCTCATCGGTTGAAGTTGCTCATGCATCTGGACAGCGAGACGCTCGCAGTGGTCCTGCCCGACGCAGACCTGGCATGCGCATCGAACGAGATCACCAAGGCGTTGCGTCAGTGCCGCAGCAACCTCACTGGAGTGCGGTTGGTGTTTGCTCACACATCGATTGTTCTTGCCTTCGCGGAAGTGCTCTGCGCGGCCGTGCGCCAGCTGAAGTGCGGCCTGCCTTGGACCAAAGGAGTCGACATCACGCCGCTGCCCGGAAACAATCAAATCGAACACCTCCAAGACCTGCTGATCGACGCGCTGCGAATGGGAGCAATGATTGTCAACCACGACGATGGGGGCGGCCGCTTGTTGCCAGAGTTCCACGGCACCATCATGCAGCCCGCTGTGGTGTACCCGGTGAACGACACGATGAAGCTGTGGCGCACCAAGATCACCGGTCCCATCGTGGCCGTCGTGTCGTACGAACACATCGACGAGGCGCGCGCCTACATCGCGCACAGCAGCCCCGACCTACAAGCGTGTGTGTTCACGGCCCACCCGGAACACAATCCAGACCTACAGAGCCTGCTGCGCGACCCGCCGCATCGCCTCGGCGCGGTCACGGTGAATCAGGTGTGTCTCGAGCAGCACGTCGCGGGGTATGGCAGAGTGCCCGTCGGATTGAACCGTCAACAAGGAACCTGGGACAGCACCACCGCGCTGCTGGCCTTCACCACGGAACCTCTGCTGCGCGGCGTGACACTCACAGGCAATTGTCTCCTGGCGCCGATCGACACCTCTTCCGAACCAGAGATGACCGAGCCTACCAATGGTATGACTTACGATACCTTTTACACCACAGAAGCGGTAGCGGCGGAAACGGCTGACCACGATAACAGTAGCAGCACTTGTCACAAGATGCCCGGCAAGTACCAGCGCCAACAGAGTCCTTTTTCCTCGCCTACCGGTGTCGCGTGCGTGCACAGTACTTTCCAGGATTAGATTGGGGATACATTTTCTTGTATTTTATTTTGACAAAACTTTCAGTGAAACGCATCAATCACCTTTTTCTTAGTTGGTAGATCCCAGTGATCCGGGTCAAATAACAAAAATAATCGTTTTGCAGCAGCTCCTTCTTTTCAAATTAAAAGTCGTAGATGTAAAAGAAAAAACTACATCGCTAACCGCCAACAGAAGCACTTTCATCTTCGTTGTGGCTGTACAACCGAGCTAAGTCCACCACCTGCAACATGCCCGGACCAGCCCAGGTGGCATTGTGGACACTCGAACTTGACAATTCCAGCATCCGTGTGCTGTTTACATTGTCACTCATTAAATGGCGCCGGATACCACTTAAATGACCTGCGCCGACGACGGCCAATACTTTGCCCTTGCGCGTGATGGGCACACCGGGAGGAGGCAGCTTGCCGAAGCCGAATGTGGCGACGTCGGCAATGGTGCGGGCCAAATAGGCGTCGCGTTCAAATATCACCACTTCTGCCAGGGCAGGCAAGTGCTTGACCGTATGGTCGATCTCGCGTTGCACGAAGGCAAGGTTTGATTCACCCGGCGTGGTAAATTCTTTCATTTTCTGAAACGTCATCGTTAGTGTCTCCCACAAAAGCTGACATGCCACAATGATCTTGGCCCGCAGACTTAAACGATCTTGAATTCGCTGCATCGTCACAGAATACAGTCGATCTCCTAAAAGAGCGACGCTACCTATTTGATGTGCTTCCTTGGCTGCTGCAGCCAATTCGCCACCAACTCGACTGCCTAACAATTTTGCACCGCGATTCTGCATAAGTGCAAATAATTCCAAACACAACGTCTTGAAGCATCTTCGCTCCCAGCTCAAGTGTAAGACCTTTACAAAACTGTTTGCGGTGGGATCGTCCTGAACTGGTTGCAAAGTCTCAATTCTTTCTTCACACAGTTCGAGAACAACATAATCGGGGAGGGTGGATTGAATGACATCTCGCACCATGTCAATGCTTGAATTAGCAACGTGCATCGTTCCACAAAGATATATATCGCAGTGCGGAAACAACGGAGAGTTAATACGTGCAAATTGACCTCCATATTTCTGCATTAATGTGGAGACACTGTTGTATGGTTTCCGCGGCACATCAGACACACTATCTGCAACTTTTCGCGTTCCACCATCCACCATGCAAGGCAAAGATTCACTCACTGCCCGATGCAACACGTCTTGTGTGCCACTATCTGTTTCATAGGTGGGTACGCCGGCATCACAGCTGCCTGCTCTCAAGTCCTTCATCGCAGGTCTAAACCGAAAGAGCCGCCGACTTCCCATCCTGCAGTTTGCCAAGTTCGACACTACCAAAGCCACACACAAGAGCAGCTTTACTGGCGTTGAATTCAACCTGAAAAGCATCATACAAACAATGAATTTCAGGCTCGAGTCAGATAAAAGTGGACTCATCCGCCATCAAACTTCGACGAAGTGTGGTTTATGAATGCGCCCACCGGGACTAAATCCAACTGTAAGCAGAGACTCTCCCGGTCTCTGCTCACCTCACATTCCCCACAGTTTTCATATTTCACAATGGCTCCGAAGCGCAAGTTTAAAGCAGGCGGCAACAATCAGGTTGCAACTGTTGTTACTAGTGGAGGTGAGCCTGTAAATGCCGAGAAAGTTGAGAAGGACTTGCAATATTTGAGGGAGACAACTGCCTCTGTGGAAGCGGCACATGTTGTGTCTGTCCCTGTGCCATTTTCGGATAAATATTTCCCTATTGATCTTGGAACCTCGAAGTCGGAAATTCCTGTTTTTTACATAGCTGGCGATCTTTACACGCAAATGCTGCCGTTTACTCCACACAGCGTCGAAAGAACGGTATCAGGGACGGATGCAGCATAGTCGCTCGCAGTTTTCGCTGATGGCGATGGCATGCGCACGAAGAGCAGAGTAACTTAGACGCAAGGATCACCATCCTGAAGTTTTCTTTGCAACGACTCGCGACGAGTAATCTGTTCACAAAATCATTTTTCTTCAAAGGGTTTGTTTTACGCGCGCCCACCTATTTAGAAGATATAAAAAAGTATTGTGAATATGTATGACCAAAGATTTTTCGAATTCTGGGAAAGATTTGTTGATGCGAATAGTGGTAACATCATATGGATGTTTTTTGTTCGACTTTTTTGTATTAGAGTGAAGAGTAGTTTATCGATGCGCCCCACCGGGACTATATCCAACCTCAGGCAGAGAGAGGATTCAGCTCACTTTTCAACAACTTTCCTGCTTCAACAAAATGTCAGACAACTCTTTGGCTCTATTTCGGAAGGTTTTGCTGTCGAAAAATGTGGATGCTTTTATTGTGGGCTCTGGGGACGCACACCAATCAGAATACGTGAGTGATGCTGACGAGAGGAGACAGTTTATCTCCAAATTTACCGGCAGCGCTGGGACTGCTCTGATTCTCCAAAACAGTGCGTACTTGTGGACTGATGGAAGATACTTCCTTCAGGCGGCAAACGAACTGAGCAGTGACTGGACTCTGATGAAGAGTGGCCAACCCAACGTTTTGGAACTGCCAGAATGGGTCGTTGCCAACCTGAAGAGCGGACAGACCGTCGGCGTCGACCCCCTTCTCATCCCCAATGGACAAGCCAAATCTATGAAGGACTTGTTTGTCGCAAAGGGTATCACTTTGGTGGCTGTGGAGGAGAACCCTGTGGACGAAGTCTGGTCTCAACTAGGTCGCCCCGAAGTGCTGGTGAAACCGTTGAGAGCCCTGGGTCTGGAGAAGACCGGCCTAAGTCATGGCAACAAGATCGCCAAAGTACAGGAGTTCCTTGTTGCACAGGGCGCCTCGGCTTTGCTGGTGACCATGCTGGACGATGTGGCCTGGCTGCTGAACATCCGCGGCGATGATGTTGTGTTTAATCCGGTTGTGCTGGCGTACGCCGTGGTCACCATGGACCTTACTTATCTCTTTGTGGACCCTGCCAAAGTAACCTTCGATGTGAGAGAACACCTTGGTCCCAAGGTGGCGATTCTGCCATACGGAGACGTGAAGCGCTTCTTAGAGCGCCAGGCCTCCGAGGGAAAGATCATCATGGACCCTGCCCAGGTGAATTGGAGTCTTTACTCTGCCGGCGGCGAAAGTGCTCTGCCCCGCATCTCTCCGATTGTGCTGGCGAAGAGTCTGAAAAACGACGTGGAGCTGGAGGGCTTCCGCCAGTGCCACATCCGCGACGGTGCGGCGCTGACTGCGTTCTTCCATTGGCTCGAAGTGCAAGTCAAAGCGGGCGAGAAGATCACCGAATTTGACGTCACCGAACACATCGAGCGCTTCCGCAGCAAGATGGCTGACCACGTGGGGCCTAGCTTTGGTACGATTGCGGGGTACGGGCCGAACGGCGCGATGATGCACTACTCACCGAGCAAGGAGGTGTCCGCCACACTCGGTACGGACACCATGTTCCTGTGTGATTCTGGCGCACAATATCTGGACGGCACCACGGATGTGACGAGGTGAGCACCTTTGTTGTACTGAAATGGATTGACATGTCATCCATTTACGCGTTTATCTTTGTTTTATGTTTAGAACGATGCACTTCGGCACGCCTACCGAGCGAATGAAGCAGTGCTACACGGCTGTACTCAAGGTACATTAGTGCTTTGGACAATAATATAAGACTTCCATGCGGGCATATATAATAGTAGTATGCCTTCCCTTAAACTAGATTCAGTGTGCTGGAATCACATGTCCCTTTTTACTGACCCCTCTTCCATCTGTTGCATTACAGGGTCACATTGGTCTAGACCGCTTGGTCCTCCCAGAAGGGACCCTGGGCTCCCGCTTTGACTGCATCGCGCGTCTGCCTCTCTGGGAGCTGGGCCTGGACTTTAACCACGGCACCGGTCATGGCGTGGGGTCTTTTCTCAACGTGCACGAAGGACCTCAGGGCATTGGTTTCCGCAAGAGGGAGAACGAAGTGGTACGTGTCGTGTACAGCTTTGCTTTCATTCTTGTATTGAGTGGCAAGGCTGCTGCGACGTTGATTAACTTTATGTTATATCTTGGTTTCTCTTTCTCATTTGAAATGTCTTTATTTAAACGACGAACACTCTACACAGGGTTTCCACGCAGGCATGACCACGTCGAACGAGCCCGGCTACTACGAGGACGGGAACTTCGGAATCCGCATCGAAAACCTCGCCATCACCATGGTGAAGCCCACGGAAAACAACTTCCAAGACAAGCGGTACGTGGGGTTCGAAACCGTGACCATGTCGCCCATTGCCACCAACTTGATTGTTGTGGAGCAGCTCACCCCTGCTGAGCTAACGTGGCTGAATGAATACCACGCAAAGGTGCGCAAACTGCTGCTGCCCGTGATGACTGAGGATTTCCCCGAGTCTGTGGCTTTCTTACTGGAGCGCACGGAGCCTGTGGGGGTGTAAACTAATGCATATTCGTTGCATGAGTTGATGCCTTATTTGAGTTCAGATACCGTGAATGTTCATACCTGCAGGATCTATTGTGTATGTGTTTTGTGGTTTAAGTTATAATCACAATTTATCCGTCTTATGCTTCCCCCGCTACTTTATTCCGAATCTTTGATAATTGAAATATATTTTCAATCAAACGGCGGTGCACGCAGTCGCGAAATGCACAAGATCGGAAAAATAAAGTCGGTCTATTCATGGTCTATCGCTGTCTCATGTCGAAGTCAGCATTTTCGAAGGCAGCATTGTCTTATGTAATATGATTGTTGCTTTGATAATCTACACACTCTTCTCCTTGCAAAGCATTGTCTTGGCCGACGACACTCGGTATGATAAGAACGTGAATTTGTTCTCCTCCAGCGGAGAGCTTTTGCAAGTACAATATGCCAGGAATGCCGGATTGCGAGGAGCACCCATCCTTTGCTCTCAGTCAGCCGAGAACGACATAATACTGTGCTTGCCTACGCCTGCAGCGGTGCAAGCTTTGCAGGACCGACGTTCAGTTGATAAGGTTGCGAAAGTAGGGGATGGGCTGTGGTTGGCGTTTTCGGGATTGGCTGGTGATGGAAGAGCACTTACACGAGCGGCCAGACAATTCTGTCTGGACTATAGCTCAAAGTTTGGCAGTAACCCTACTGTTCGAAGTGTAGCTCGATATATTGGTGAAGTGCAACATGAATCCACACTAACCGGTGGAAAAAGACCGTTTGGAGTTCAAGTCGTTCTCATTGGAGAAGACGAGCCTGACGGGAAACTTTCTATATATAACTCTGACCCTTCTGGTAAGTGAAGAAAATAATTTTAATTATATAGTGAAGATTAACCGATTGAACAACGAAACAGGCGAAATTTCGAATTGGAAAGCATTAGCGATTGGCCAAAACTCAGGTATAGTGCTCTTTTTGCAGATGCTAGTTTTGAATTCAGTCCATGGTAAGTGCGATTGCATCACAATATTGAGTTACTCATCTGCTTTTGAATATAGTTCAACATATGAAGCTGCTGGAGAGCGAATGGCGACCCTCGCTGAACCGCAAAGAAGTGACCAACCTGCTCATCCGCGCGGCAAGAATACGAGCCGAAGACAACAATGAAGAAGGAGAAGACCGTGATAGTAGTGTCAAAGAAATCACAAGTGATCTTCAAGGTGACGCCTCCTCCGAGGCGGTGAAAGTTGACTTGTATAGATTCTCTACGGACAAAAAGACCCGGCGCAAAACGATGACATACTACAAAAGTCCTGATGAAATGGAGGCTCTCATAAGGGAATAGTCTAACCAAGTCTATGGTATGTATGGAATGATGATATTTTCCCCACAACTATGTGGAGTAGGGACAATGAAATACTTCTCTCGTCAGTATTGCTCTCATAATAACATGTTCTGAACCGAGTTAAAACAATACCGAGGTTGAAGAAGACAGGACATTCTTTTTCTGAGCGAAGATTTCTTGCTCAGTATAATGGGAGCTGCCCCGAAGAAAGTGGTAGCATCTGCTGCAAAGTCTACACAAGATGGGAAAGCAGCAGCGGCCCCTCCCGCAGCTCCTGCTTTCCCAGCGGAGAAGAGAGCTAGAAGACACGTTTCGAAGCCTAGCGGTGACGTTCGGGGCCGCATAAGTAGAGCCTTCCACCAGAAGCTGTTCTTTGTAGATCAAGAGGATATTACAAGCGAGGTTAACGGCTTGGGACGAAAGTTTGCGATTATGGGAACTACAGGAAATATTTACGACGTAAAAATTCAGCAGCAACCAACATGCAGCTGCCCGGACTGCGCCAGAGGAAAACTATGCAAACACATCATCTTCGTCATGGTAAAAGTTCTTCAAGTAGATAGAAACTCGGATTTGATCTATCAGAACGCATTGCTGCAATCTGAGCTGTCCACGATCTTCATCCACGCTCCTCCCCTCCACAACGGTGTTCTTGCCAACCGAAACGTCGTCAATGCGTACAAGAAGGCTGTCCACGGCGAGCCGATTGACCTCACGGAAGATGACAAGCCCACGGAAGTGGCTGTTGCTGAGGAGAAGAAGCCCGAAGGCGAGTGCCCAGTGTGCTTCGACAGCCTAGAGGTCGCTGTGACTCTGCTCGACAGCTGCGCTACCTGCAGAAACTTCATCCACAAGGAGTGTCTGCAGAACTGGATCAAGGTGAAGCGCACATGCTGCTACTGCCGCAGTCCGTGGTGCTCACACGGCACTGCCTCTGCAGCTTCGAGCAGCAGCAGTGGTGCAGGTGCGGTTGCAGATGGAGCGGCCCGCGATGAGGGCTACGTGAACCTGGGCGCCATTCAGGGCTTGTCGGGCAGAAGAGACACCAGCAGCTACCACTACAATCGATATAACAGATACGGGTACGACTACGGGGAAGAGGGTGGAGGTGATTATTAGATGCCGGGGTGGGTAAATCGTTCAAGTGTTTGAAATGTTGTAAATAATGAAAATATTCGATTTGAATTGAGTGTCTTTTGCTTGTGGGTTGTGGTTAATGCATTCTGATAATAACGACTCAGAGGTTACGGTGCACGATGCAGAACTATTGCGACCTTCACATCCTGGACATCAGATTTGACAACGAAGAAGAAATCAAACCCGGACGCTTTTGGTACCCACAGTGCGGTAACTGCTGGAAAGATTCAGAAGGAAGGCGACTGAAATCCTGGTTTGCTCAACACACATTGGATATAAATGAGGGATTATTGTTGAATAAAATATCAGCTCGAGGTATGTACACATAGTTTTTTAACTGATATTCATCCGACTTTATTTAGTTGAAAAGAATACAAAGCGTGCGGAAACACACACACAAAACAGCATAATGTAGTTGTTTAGGGAGGAGACACATTGAACTTTTCAAATGGCATGATATATACGATCGGCTTGAAGTACTTTATATATTTGTTTTTAACTCTCTTGCAGTGTAAACAACCAACTTTTCCACACAGCGCACGATAGTGTGCACAACAGAATGCGGATTTTTGCTTATTTTATGCTGGTCTTTCCCGCAAAGACAGCAGGGTTTTTATGTAGTAATAGTGTACGATAGTGGTGGGTGATTTAGTGTAGCTAGTAGTTCCATTTCTTCCTTTTTCTTCCTCTTCTTTTCTCACATCGCCTCAGTTTTTTTTTCTGATGCGAATTTAGCGCTGATGACGCATGACACTTTTCAGCTGCGCGATCGACATGTGCGAGCGAGGATCGTTTTCCGCAATGTACTGCCGGGTCATTTCGAGGATTCGCGTGCGCTTGTTGTAGCTCCCCGTCACGATGAATTCTCCAAAGTCACTGTCGCCCCGGCCGTGCACGGCGTAGAGCTCCGACAGCCCACCGCCGACGAGGTTTGGCAGTGCGTCAAACTCAACGGTGTATTCGGTGTCTACGTAGCGCTGCAGCGCACCGCTGCCGTCGTTGTCCATGAGATAATAGCCCTGCATGGGGCCGGACTGAGGAAGAAGAATGCCCTCGGGGCTCTGCGTCGGTGGGCTGCGGGAGCCGTCGAGGGTATATTCGAAGTGGTTAAAACTCCAGCTAAACTCTTCCGGCATGGGCTTGCCGCTGTACGAACCCACCCAGGAACCTTTCCACACTTGCAATGCGCGCACGGCGTCGAAGTACAAGATGCCCGTCCAGTAGTACAACTGGTCGCGCCAGTCGAGGTCCTCTTCTTCGTCTTGGTCCTCTTGCGGGGCGCTCTCTGGCGGCGCGATTGTATTGAACC
>LNAP01003617.1_pt1 | contig 14683 bp, 2 predicted proteins | sample 602601 | NCBI WGS metagenome assembly LNAP01 (sample SAMN02440304, study PRJNA202911) | soil metagenome | biome: Subtropical and temperate rainforests or woodlands; isolation source: soil samples (1 kg each in a 20% v/v slurry with milli Q water) were... ...
CCGGTCTTCCTATCTCCGGGTCCACCTGGTGCAACGGCGCATAGTGCTGCACCAGGTGGACCCGCAACTGCGCGGCCGTATCCGGGGATGGCGGCGCGTCGGACAAGAACGCGGGTCGGACCAGCTCGGGAGATTGCCAGACGGCTTCTTCCATCCAGGCCGGCTGCGAAGCTGGGAAAGGCCGGCGAAGGGCCGCTTGCATCGTGTTCATCATGGCGAAAGCACCTTTCCAGGCGGCCGCTCGCGGCGGCACCTGTCATGCCGCAGGGTAGGACCCAGTTCGTACGGGCGCATGTTTTGCCGTTCTCGCGCGCCCCAGGACTCGTGCAACGGCCCGTGCAATTCGCCCAGGCCAAGCCCCCGCACCGGCCCGGCTGGGTGGTACGAGGCGGATGCTGCAGAGAAAGACACTTGACGACTGCCTCGCGGCAGACGCCCGGCGCCCAACGCTCGCCCCTGCACGACGAGGGCATCGGTCATCACGGAAAGGGACGCGATACGGAAGTCCATGTGAATCCACTCCATCTGCGCCACACGCCCGTCTGGCGCAGGCAAACACTCCTCCTGCCCGTTGCGCCACTGCGAACGGGAGGAGAGACGTGAAGAACGTGAAAAACGCCTAGCGGGTCGCGCGCAAGCGCTGCCGCTGGCTCTCGGTCAGATAGCCGGACTGCTCGGGATAGAGACGCCCCTGTTCACCAACGACCTGGACCAGGCTCGACTTGTCATATCGCGTGGCCTCAGGCCCGGACTGAGGTCCGGACGGTTCATTGGGAGGAGGCGCGTCGTCACCACCGACGGGCTCGTTGCCAAACCCCAATATCCTCACCGTGAAGATCGACGGCAGCGCCTGCCGTGCCGCAGCCCGCTCGCGCTGCACCGTGTCTTGGGCTGCAGTGGCCGCCTGAGACGCCGCCGCACTGGCATTGGTCAGTGCGCCGACGTTCACCGCCGCAACGACCGGGATGCCTGTGGACTCGCCCTTCACCTGGATGTTGGCCGCGTTGACCACCTGTAGTGCTGCAAGATTGACGTTGCCCGACACCCGGATACCCGCTTCGCCGGCATCGATCGTGCCCTCCGGTGCGATCAGGTCGACGTCGCCCGCCGGCACTTCCGGGATCGGCGCCAGGGTCGCAATGCCGGCGCCGGTGCTCGGCACATCGGACGACAACTCGACGTTGCCCCATGCGTCGTACACGCGCCGCGGCGGCGTATAGACCACCGTCGTCTTCGAGCCGCGGCCCGCGTTGATGTCGCCTCTCGCCGACCACGCCAGGATGTCGCCGCCGAAGGTCGTCATGATGCGGCTCTGGCCCAGCAGAATGCTGCCCAGCGAGTAGAGCTGGATGTTCCCCTCGCCCTGGGTGATCACGCCCGCCGTGGATGCCGGCGCCTCGCCCTCGATGCCGAACACCTGCTGCCCGCCTGGCGTCAGCATCTGGATGTCGCCGCCCAGCAGGGTATGCACGCCGGCATCGCGGTACATCGTGATGTCGCCGTCATAGGCGATCGGCTGGCCCTGCGCATCCGCACTCGGGAACATGGAAGCGATGGCGTTGCGCCCGCGCAGATAACTGCCGAAGCGCGGACCGTCCTCATCGTTGTATTCGCGCCCGCCTTCCTTCAGTTCGGCGAAATACACCTGGCGCGCGAAGATGCGTTGCTCCTCGGGTTTCAGACCCGCGAGATAGGCACGCGCTTCTTCCGCCGTGCCTGCGAACCCATAACGATCGGCCAGCCACTCGATCAGTTCCGACTCGTAGGTCTTGACGACCTTGCCGGCCTGGTCCGCCAGCGGCGTGCCGGTTGCGGCCAGATTGGCCGGGTTCAGGTACTGCGCCAGAAGGCCCGTGTAGTTGATCCCGGCGGCGCCCAGGCCGGCCTGCATGACGATGCTGGCACCAGGCCGAGAATCGCCCGGCACCACCGGTCCGATGCTGGTGACAGTGGCCCGGTCCTCCATCTGAATATGTCGGCCGGCGCTGATCTCCAGCGTGCCCGGCCCCGCCACGTTGAACGAACTGTAGAGGATGTCGCGCCCGGCCGAGACGGTCGAGATGTCGTCGGGATCGCTGTGGACGAAGAGATTGGTGATAAACGATCCACTTCCTAGAATAAACGGGAGGTTGGTCGTATTCCCGAGCTCTGAGCCAGAGTTGACGATGTCTCTGCCCGCTTTCATTTGTACAGGCGTCGCACCAACGTACCAACTCTGTCCTGCCCGCTGGGCACGGAAGGTGTATACGCCTCCGCTATTCAGGCCAACGATATCGCCCTGTGTGGCATAGAACCTAGCGGGTTGCTGATAAATGGCACTATCAGCCGTCACCGAATTCGCGCCAAAGACAAATAGCGGAAAGATCCCGACAGGAGGGACGACGCCTTCGCTGCTCAGATTACTAGCGTCCACCGCGCCGCCTAACGATCTGCCTACAAAAGCAGGACGAACTGGGGTCGGAAGGGCCTCGGCTGACGCGCCTGACCGAGCCACCATGTAGCCCCCCGCATAAATGGAATCCGTCGCCAGCAACTCGAGAACGGCATCAGCGTTGTGCGATGGGGCGAGTATCAGCGGGTACCTGTTCACATAGGCGCCGGCGGGATTGGCAGCATAATCTGCGCCGGGGTGACCTGCCGATGCAGACGCTCCCAAATACAGGTTGCCAGACGCAGCCACTGCGCTGAGTGATGACGGGTAGACAAAAGCGCCATCAGTTGGTGATGCGTTCAAACCGCTAATAGGGTTCTGCCTTTGAGCGTCTGGCGTCGCCGTTGTGATCGGGGTGAGATTCCCTCCCGCAGAGAATAGATTTATTGCCGTATGGTCTGTCCAGAAGGAGAACCACGTTTGCCCACCTCCGGCCACTTCGATACCGTTCAAGCGGTAGGGTGAACTGTTTTGAAGTGCGACCCGCCCAGGGTCGGCGCTCCCCCCCACCACCAAATCACCACGGGTATTAATGTTGACTGTTGCATCTCCCGGGATTAGAACAATGCCACCGGTAGCGCTTGTCATGGAGGAATTGAACGGATCATACGCCCGCACATCAGTGGGATCCTGTGATCCGCTGGTACGACCGCTACCAATATACCGCGGCGTAATGCCACCAATGGACGCCGCATTCACGTTCACCGTTCCGCGCAAATTGAGCAAAGCGCCATTCAAATCGTGCCGTTCCTGGGAATTGCCAGTGCCATAGCCCCGTGCCTCCCGGGCGGGGTTGATCCCAGAGCCGACAGAAACCGACAGGTCGCCCCCGCCCGTCAGTAATAGTTCACCGTTTTCCAAAACACGACCCGTACTCCCGATCGCTACCATCAATCCCTGGCTGCGCGGAGCTTGGCTGCCATCAGCGTCTCCGCGATTGGACAGCGCCCCAAAACTCCCGCGGCTATCCAGCGTTACGTTGCCTCCCCCCAGCGTGCCAACGCCGACAAACCCCACCAGATAAGGCAGGCTATCGTCCTCCTCTGACGTGGCGCCAAATGGTTCGGCGGCATATGTGCCGAAATTGATCCACCAAGCAGTCGGCACATCGTCTACGCCGGTTGTGCCACCTGTCCCTTGCCGCCACAACCAGTTGCCCACCGCATTCGTCGGGTTCTGCCCGCGCTCCCGCGTGCGTGTTGCACCTGTGCGACCTCCGATACTGTCGCCAAGGATATCGCCACCCGCACGCAGTAAGAGATTGCCGCCTTGCTCCGGGTAATAAGCTTGGTAGATGGACCCAGTGTCCACCAAATGTTCATAACCGGCACCATCAGGACCCAGGACAGAGCCATCCGAGCCTAAGCGGCCTCGAGGCAACTGGTAGGCGTCACCTCTATCTGCCGACTGAGTCCCGGACGTATAGATGCCGTATGGGGAATACATCCGGACACTGCCATTCGCGATCAACTCTAGGTCGCCAGTACCCGTACGCAAGACACTGGGGATGGCGTTGATTGCTGATATCGTGACCTCCCCCCCCGCTGTCGCGCAATCAGGACCTGGGCAGTTGAAGAATTGATCCAACGCCGACATTGGTTCGCCTGCTGGCATTCCCTGCGAGTTGCCGGGCGCCCAAACCACGATCGTCTCCTGCTTCTCCAGCAAACCATAATGGGTATCACCCAACGTCAGGTCACCGCCACCACGTCGTGCCCCCGTGGCTCGTATATCCGCACCCTGCGGATCAGCCCCCGCCACTATTCGCAGGCCCCACGACTGGCTTCCCTTATCCAACATGGGCGCCAGCGCCCAGTTCTTGCCTTGGGCTGTGCCGTCCTGCGGTCGCAGCGAAACTTGAACCGCGTCGTCGGGCAGCTTGACGTCGGTGCTGGCCGGGATAAACGCCCCGCGCTGCAAGGCCAGACTGCCGTCGAGCGTCACCCCGACTGGCACAGGACCATTGCCGGTGTCGAAGACATCAAATGCCAAGACCTGTGGCAGTGGAACCCCCTTGGGCCACAAAATAGGTTCGAATGCCGCGGCATCGGCGAGCCGTGTACCAGAGCCCAGGATCGACCCAGCGGGCACGACCGTGTCGGACCCAACGATCGCCCCCGCGGCATACAGCACATTCCCGCTTGCATCCCGGATCGCTGCGCCGACCACGGCTCCTGCGCGTAGCGTGATCGGTTCACTCAACGTCGCGTCAACAGGCAATTGCGTTCCGGCATCGAACTTTTGTGCAACCTGTCCATCGTTCACGAGATGTATCGGCAAGTCGTAGTTCAGCTTGGTTCCGCTCGGGAAAGTCGTGCCATCTGCCAGTTCGACCCCCAGCCCAGGCACAACCAAGTCGCCACCGAAAGGCTGGATACCCGGCATCAGCACCCAGCCGTTGCCGTCTAATTCCGAGGTATCCGGCGGTAGTGCAAATCCATCGGTGATGCTGCCATGAATACTGATGTCTCCCGCCCGGATCGCCAATGCCCCGGGCTCACCGGAGCCGTAGGTGCCCGTCTTCTGGGTATGCGGATTCACGCTTGCATAGCGATAGCCTGACAAGTCAATGTCGCCACTTACCACCACATCATGGTCCGTCACCAGCTCTATACCAGGACGTAGATGGAAAGCATCCGCATAGGCCGCATTGTTCAGGCCCGCCAGCTTGTTATTCAGTAAGTTGCCGTTGGCCAGCGCCGCGTTCATAAAGAGCGTGCTTTGATCGTGCTTGTCGTCCAGGTAGCCCTGCGTGATTTCCCAGTACGGTTGGCCGCTTACGGCATCGCTACCGTCATTCACGATGGCGTCGGGATCTGCGTCAGGGCCCGTATCGGTATAGCGCCAGGTGCCATTGACCGCGATAGAGCGCGCGCCTTGAATATCCAGACTGCCACTGGCATCAATGTCGATATCGCCGCCTGTCATTCCGCCCAGACGTCGTGCATTGAGTTCAACCGTGCCGCGGGCCACGCCGTCATGCTGGCCGGGGCCGGCGCCAATCAGGGCCTCCGTACCGGTCCGCACATCGATCCTGGCGCCATTGGCCAGGGTTAACCTACCGTCTCTGCCACCATTCAATTCGACGATGGCGCGGTTGGGCGCATCGATGATCTTGCCGTAGCTGTCCACACGCAGCACGGTACCGTGCGCATCAAGCAGCGCCGTTCCCGCGATGGTCAGGCCGTTCGTGCCCGCCAGGCGGATGCTGCCCACCTGTTCGCCGCTGGCGTCGACCGTGCCGGTCACAGTCAGGCTGCCGTTATCGACCGACACATTGACCTCGCGTGCCTTCAGGCCGTCGCCGATGGTGAGATCGCCTTGCTTGAGCTGGAAGCTGCGCGCGCCGAACACCCCGCCCTCGTTCAAACGTTGGTTCAACGCTGCGAACTGGCTGTCCAGCGTGCCGCTCTCGCCCAGGCGCTGGGCGCGGATGTCCACTCCGCCCGATCTGTACGGCACCAGCGTGCCGCCAGCGTCGTAGTAGCCGCTGCTGCTGCCCGATATCTGCCCTTGCAAGTCCACCACGCCCGCATTCTCGTCCAGGGCAATGGCGGTGAGCGTGCCCGCCTGGTTGTACTGGGCCGACAAGTCAATAACGGAGCCTGCTGCCTGCCGGATGTTGCCGGCCTGGCTCTCCAGGACAACGTCACCGCCCCAACTGTATTTGCTGACATCATCGAACACGATGGTACGGCCTGTCATATCGATGTAGGCGGCATCGGTCAGTGTCAGGTCGTCCTCAGCACTCACGGTCAGTTTTCCGCTCGGCAGCGCGACCGCCGTATCCAGAACGATGCGTTGGCCTTCCAGCACCAGCTCGGCGCCCAGCGCATCGGCCACAGCAAGCGTGTCTGCAGATTGCGTCCCTGCCGGGGCCATAATCACCATGGATCCGCCTGCCGTCAGTCGGTTGGCCGATCCGGCCTCACCCGTCATCAGCGGCGTCGAGATATTCAGGTTGCCACCACTGTATTGATAGCCTTCACCTGCGACATATGCACTCTGGGCCTGATACACAGCCAAGCTGCCCTTGTGGTTAGCTGTGATCCGATCCGTTGCCGCGAGATTCACGTTAGCAAAGCCCACGGTCATTCGCCCGAACTGGTCATCGTTGTTGGGCTGGGTATTCGGGCCGTAGCCGAACGCGATTTGTTCGGCCTGGATATTCAAATTACCTTGTCCGGTGCCCGCGCCGCCAGCGACAATGGCGCCCGGCGCATTGGTCGCACCTTGCCAATGGAAATTTCCGGTTTCGATGGTCGCCACATCACTCGTGCCGCCAAAGCCGTAGATTGCCGGCGTCGTGAGAACCAAGTTCTCCAGCGTCGATTGTCCGGTGGCGGGGTCAATCGTACTGAGCTCCGTCGTACCATAAAAATTGACAGAATCGCGCGCAGTCAATACCAGCGTTTTCAAGGCGGGGGCGCCATACGCGGTATCTCCTTGCAGCAAACGATCCAATATGGCCTGATTGAGCGTTAGACCCAAGGGCAGGACGTTAAGCGAGGCTGCATCGGCCAAGGCAGTATCGCTACCGATATTGATGCCACCCACTGCGAGCACCAAAGCCTCCGTGCCATAGCGCGCGTCGGAGCTCATTTCAAAAGTATTGTCGGTTGCGGCAACGATGGTACCTTCGGAATACAACTCCGTATTCCCAAGGCACGGTGATAGGTCGCAAACCCCAATGCGGATCTTGCCCGCCAAACGCAGTTCGGTAGGCGCGGCAGGGGCCAGCATTTGCAGCCAGCCGTTTGACACACCGACAACGCCGTTCTGACCCGGGCTGTAAATGAACCCATCACGCGAGTCGTAGCTAGGCGCGCCTTGGCCAATGGAATTGATACCAGCGCCTTGTTCGATGACAATGCCAGCGGATGTCGCGCTTGCCTGCGGATCCGTCTGAGTTACGAGGAATACTTCCGGCGCCTGTAACAGCGCTCCTTGCCGAAGATACAAGCTCCTAAGCCCAAAACCGAATTCGACGAAATTCCCATTCTGACCATAGGCCACATACGGCGCTGCCCCGATTGACAGACGCGGCGCATCAAGCGCATTCAATGCATCCGCCTGTATCGATATCCCATCGAACCCGGAAGTGGGCGCCGCGGTTGCGCCCACTATTTCCACGGCATCCTCTAAATTCGCAGCAGTCACGATGGCATTGCCACCATAGCCGCCTTCTGCAGGATCAAACCTTGCGGCACCGTCGAAACGAAGCGCCTCCGTACCCGCTCCGGGCAAGAAATTTATTCGCAACGCCATGGCATCCTCGGGCAACATGGCGCGAGGGACACCAAGGCGCGCGGCGTCCGCTAACGCGAAGTTGGTATAGCTGGTTTCGTTGTACTGGGAATAGGAGCGCAGCACGTCGGCCGGCGTCACGATCACCTGGCTGGCCAAACTGGCCCGTATATTCGTATTCGCCACGGCAAGCGCGCCGGAGGTCGCCCACGATCCATTGCGTAGAGCATGAGAGCCTACCATGCCTCCTCGTCCAGCGAGACCATTGATCTCCACCCTGAAAGCACCCGGCATCAATGCGTAGGTGGAGGGCAGCAACGTATAGGTGCCTGCCGGCAACCCTGGCACACCCGCACCGATAGTGATCTGACGGCCAATGCTCGGATCGCCAGCGCCAGCTTCTGCGGCTATCGGCGCATAGGCAGCCTGTACGCCCGGCACGATGGCGTAGACTGGGTTGCTTGCTAAGCTTGGTAGACTAAAAGTGCCATCGGCGTTGAACTGCACCAGCGGGTTATAGCGTGCATCTGTAGATCCCCCCCGGCCGGACACAAAGCCCGCACCCGTCAACTCGCCGCCGCCAGAAAGATCCAATACTGCATCATTCTGAATATCGATCTTTTCGCCCGTGATGTCGATACCGCGGACGAGCTCTCGCCCCCCATTCCCGAACCCGCCCACGCCGGTCAACGTGATATTTTCCCCGTCGTAAATGTAATTCACACCATCCGAAGTACCACCATAAGGAATGGTCAATCCGTTCGCGCTGACTGAAGTGAGACTTCCTGGCGCAAAGGTTACCGATTCCGTGGTACCCGCACCGGTGCCCTCCGTCCCCAGACTAATTACACCCAATGGTGCCCGTACAACCCCACCCTGTTCGACATGGGCAGCGCCCAATTCCAATTTCCCGAACACGGAGTACGGTACCGCCGGCACGTCAGAATCCAATCCCTCAATAACAAGACGCCTGCTTGCATCATATGTTCCCGACCCCACATACCCTGCCCTTACTGTCGCGTTGGCATGCGTCGAGGGATACAGTTGCGACGCCACGAAAAGTAGATCTCCTGCCGTAGTTACGCTGGTGGCACTGGACGTACGTGCGGCCTTCAAAAAACGAATATCACCACGACTACGAAATGCCACCTCATCGAAGCCTTGTCTGTCTAATACGATGTCGCCGTCGTTGCCTTGGACAATGCCGTGCGCACCGAAAGTGACGCTGTCACGAAAATCAATGAGGTCAGCGTGAACTGTCAGCGACGCCGGTGAGATCTGGTCGCTAACTCCCCCGATGACAGTGGGACGAATCGAGCCAGTCGACGCGCCTGTCCCAATTTCTGTCGGCCCCGCCATCCTCACGTAGGAGGCCGACAGATTGACGCTTGATGGGCGGGGCGTGTCGCCATACATGGCAAACGATCCGGCATAGAGCAGTAAGCTTTGCTCCAGACCGAGCGAGACGTCTCCGTCAAAGCTCATCACCCCATTAACCAGGAGCGAAAGGTTGCCGAACCCGCCCGCCTCGACTCGGTCGACCGAAAACGCCGCCTTGCCATACTGGAGCTCCTCTATGGCCGAGTTGGGCAGCGCATCCGTGGGAAGCGAGGTGTCGCCCTGATGCTGGTGAAGAATAAACTCGCGCGGAGCCAGAACGATGTCGGTAGCATCCGTCTTGCGGTATAGCGGCGTTTCCAACGCCAGTTCGAGCGTGCCGCCTGCCGCGCCCAATCCACCGGCCTCAGCCTTGAACGTGCCATCCAAGTACAAGCCATTGTTTGAACTAACGGCGATCCGCCCGCCGCTACTCGCTACCGACAGAGCGCCTTCTCCCGGCACATCCAATACTGCGTTTGCGCCCGACGCGTCAAGCAGCGCCCCCTCTCTCACCACAACGAAAAGATCGGGGGCCGTCGCTTTGCCGGTGTTGTGATCGATCTCGCCTCCAATGGCGATAGTGCCACCAGATTTCACTTGCCCGTACCTGCGGCTCATAACGTCCCTCGCAGTGACCGCGCGGGCCGCGACATCAAGTTGAGCATGCTCGCCTACCCATATTGAACGGTTGTGACCTTCAGCCCTTATCTGGCCACTGGTTCCGCCTCCTTGTCCGCTTATCGCAGTCAACGATATCCTGCCGCTCGGTGCGTGCAGTACCCCGTCCACTGTCAATTGTCCAATACTCCTCAGGCTGATTTGCTCGCCCGGATCGACATTGATTACTGCACCGCGCTCGACAGTCAGATTCGTCGTCTCAGTGGCGTCGGGCGCAGACAAGGCCGTTCCCGCTTGCAATGCCAAACTGGCGCCGCGCCGCTGAGTCAACGCGCCCTTCACGGGATCTTCCAGATATATCGGCGGCGTCCATACTTCGAGAGCGTCGATTGCTTCTGAACCGGTAGGAAGACTCAGGGCATTCATGCCGACTCGATAGACAGGCATGCCCACATCAACCTGCGCCCCCTCTGCAACCACTAATCCTTGCTTGCCTGCGATCGAATATTCAGCGAACCCTCTCTGAAAAAAGTCTGCCGCAAGCTCGAACAAGGGCTTTACCGCAACATCTTCGCCCAAGACGGTGCCGGCATGCAGCAGCGTCCCGGACTCGATGACTGTGTCGCGGGTCAGCGTTTCGCCCGCCGCCACCGTATAGGCGGGAATAGGCAGCCCTTCGGGCAACACATTAGGCTGCACGACATAGCCCTCTGGTAACGTGCCGCTGCGGATGCGCGTCACCACCGAACCTGCTGGAACGACCCGCCGGCTGCCGGTGTTGCCTCGATACGCGAGGCTCCCCACATACACGTACATATCGGTACCGGTCAGGTCCCAATCCTCTTGGACAACAATATCCAAAGCATTTGCTGAACCAGTGCCTGTGTCTGAAAACACGACGTCGCTATTGAGAATCTCCCCAGGCGCAAGGTTGTCATAGATCAAATCGACGGGAGCGATATCTCCGACGTGCAATTGAAGCGCTTGCGCTAATGCCAAAGTCACAGGCGCGGCTTCGCCACCGGCCAGCACCCCATTGGTTTCCAGCAACTGGCCACCGACCACCACGGCGGCGCCAGACTCGATGTCCAGTTTCCCGGCGCCGTCAACACCAAATCCGCGTAAATCTCCATCCAGGATCAACGTTCCGGTATCAGCGCCGCCGTTAACGCTTGCATGCAGAACCACATTTCCACCCTGGCCTCCTAACTGATCGCCATCGCCGAGAATGGCGGCGCCCGACGACACGTCAATCGCGCTGCCCTTTTCGAGGGTAATGTCCCCGCTGCTTCGCACCGAAACGCTGCCGCCATCGAGGTAGGGCAGAGCACTGCCATCGCCCGGTGTCAGCAGTAGATTGGTCCACAGGCCGCTAACATCCAGCTTTGCGCCGGCCTTGAGCGTCACCGCCGCTTCGCCGTCCGGAGGGGGCGTGATGGTCTGGTCGACGAACTGCCCATTGTTCGCGGCCAACTGGTAGCGCACATTGCCCAGTTGGATGCTGCCGCTGTGCGCGACCAGATCGGCATTGACGTCCACTCGCGGCCCGTACAGCACGATCTCTCCGCCGTGGCCGACCTGCAGGCTGTCGTCGACGGTGATGGTGTCCTTCGCCGCGATGCGAACCGCGCCCAACTCGAAGCTGTTGAGTTGCGCGGTATCCAGGAAGAGCGTACCGATCCGGTCTTCGGGCAACGGGGCGTCCAGCATCAAGCCGTCGGCGATGCGGTCCTGCAGTTCGCCCAGCGTCACCGCATCCATCACCGCGCTGAGCGAATGAGCCAGCGTTCCCGTCTCCTTGACGTAGCGCGGCAGGTACTGCCCGATGATCAACTGCGCGCGTCGCGCCGCCGCGTTCTGCGACTGGTAGTAGCCATCCAGGTCCGCCTGAGGCGCCTGGTTCTGGCGATCGCCCTGGAACACCTCGCTCGTGATGTTCCCTTCGAGCACCGCCGTGTTCGTGGATACGATCAGCTTGCCCGCATCCCGGCCCACCGTGTAGCCGTTCTCGAAACGCCGCTGCGGCCCGATCAGCGGATTGTAGAAATACTCCGTGGCATTCTCGCCCCAGCGCGCGTGCTCGGCCTCGAAGCCCCGGTACAGGCCCGAGTACAGGACGTCGCCCGGCGCCCGGGACACTTCATACAAGCGCCCCCCCGGTCCCTTGAGCCAGGTCTGGTTGATGAAGCCGCTCTGCACATCTAGCGTGCCGCCCGAGAGATTGATGTTCGAGCCCTGTTGTGTGACGAGTTCGTTGCCCGTCACGGTGACCGTGCCGCCCTGGGCCATCCACTCGCCCACGCTGTGGCCGCTGGTCGCCAGGTAGCCGCTGACTTCAAGCAGACCACCGGCCGTGTACCAGCGATCGGTCTCGTAGCCGTTGGTACCCGCGGGCACCCGCACCAGCGTGCGCCGGTCGATCCACACATCGAGGTTGTTCAGATTCTTGCCGTCACGGTTGACGGGCGAGTCGCGTTGCTCGTTGCCCTGGACGTTGATGTTGATGTTGTTCGATTCCATCGTCACGCTCACGCCGATGGCGCCCGACACGTCCAACTCGGCGCGGTCGCCGATCAGCGTGCGGTTCTTCGCCGACGCGGTGATCTGTCCGCCGGTGGCGAGGGTCAGCGAGTCGCTCTTGAACTCGACAGAGTTGCCGCTGACGATTTCAATACGCGAGAGGTCTGTACGGTCGAAGATGGTGCTGAGGTGATCGAACTCGTCTTCAGCCAGATTGGCAGCGGCGCCGTTGATGCCTTCGAGCGCGGCGTCGCGCTGGCTGTCCAGCGCGGTGGCGGCCGATGCGTCGAGCACCACGGCCGTGGTGCTAGCTTCGCCCAGCGTGACGCGGCCCGTCGCATCGCTGGCGCTGTTGAGCAGATGGACCGTGCCGCGCGTACCTACAGAAGTGGTGGCGATAACCACGCCGCCTTGGGTCACGTCATGGCCCGCCAGGGTGATATCGCCGGTGGAGGCGGTGATCAGGCCGGTGTTGACAACGGTGCCTGCCGCGCTGTCTTCCTTCAATCGCGCCGCCACCTCGTTGCCGCGCGTGGTGGAGCGTTGATTGCCGGCCGTCCCCGCGCCCTTGCGGATGTAGAAATCGTCTCCGGCGGCCAATGTCGTCTGCCCATTGGGGGTGGCGATCTCGCCGGCGTTGTGCACCTCGGTGCCCATCATCAGCACATAGCCACCACCTTCGGTGGCGGACTTCGGCGCGGCGGTGGCGATCCTGGCACCGGCCTGGACTTCGACCTTGCCCAGTGCCTCGGTGAAGGTCGGCGCCGTGCCGCTGGCATCGACGTACAGGCCCTTGTCGCGGAACTGGGCGTCCTCGATATTCGCTGCCGCCGCCACGAGATTGCGCGTATCGACCTGGCTGGTGCCCGAGAACACGATGCCGTTGCGGTTGACGATCATCACCGTGCCGTCGGCCTTGATCTGGCCCTGGATCTGGCTGGGACGCGCGAGCGGGTCGTTGACCTTGTTGAGGACGGCCCAGTTCGCCTGCTGGTCAAACTGCACCGTCGTGTTCTTGCCGACGTTGAAGGTTTCCCAATTCAGGATCGCCTTGTCCGCGGTCTGCTGGATCGCCACGTTCGTGCGACCGCCAGATTGAGTCTGCACCGGCGCATTGGCGTTGCGCCACCCTGCGGTCAGGCTGTTGGTGTCGACTTTCAAACCGCCCTCGGCCAAGCCCTCCGGGACGGAAGGGTCGTTGTCCCTCGCCGCCCGGCGTGCTGCGGCTTGCGCGGCCTGCTGCGCCGCGATGGACCGGGCGGCCAAGTTCAGGTTGTTGATGGAGCGATTGAGCTGCGCATTGGCTTTTTGCTGCTGCGCCAGCGAATTCGTCAGGCTCGATACCGGCTTGCCGTTGGGCAGTTTGCCGGTGCGCGCCGCCATGTCCTGCGTCGCCCCTTTGGCAGCAAACCATGCGGCACCGAATGAACGCTGCGCATGCGCCGGCGCGACGACGGCACCCGCGACCAACGTCAGGGCAATGGCCTGCGCAAGCGGCGCCAAGTTGAAACGCAGTTCCGCCCTATGCAGGACTCGATGCCCGCCCCGTACCTGTGTGCTCATGCCAATCCTTCACGATAGTCGCGCCGATGTCTGGCCGCCCGCGTCTGCAGCCGGTGATTGCCGGAACCCTCCGCGCGCGGCAGACCTGCCCGCGCGCAAAACGCCCCCGTTAATAGATACACGTGCGACGGCGCGGAGTTGTGCAGCTTTTTTTTGGCGTCAGCGACGGACATGCAAGAACGCCACCGGAAAAAGCGCGCCCGGACCGCACCCTGGCCCGATTCCGGCCGGCAGAATGGGCCCTGCGGGCCCGCCGGCGCAATCAGGTCAGCAGGACGACGCCGCCCACCAGTGACTGGACATCCAAGTCGAACGCATATCGCAGTTGCTCGATGGCCTGGTCCAGGGCGGCGATGCGGAAATGGCCGCTGACCGGCCTGTCGCCGGCGCTAGCGTTGAGAAGCACCACGCGGCCAGCGCGGTAGCGGTTGATTTCTTCGATGACGTCGGCCAGCCGGGCCTGCCGGAAGATCAGCATGCCGCGACGCCAGGCCGATGCCTGCTCGGGGTCAATGCCGACGATGCCGCCCGCGGTCCGGGTGTCGTAGACCAATTGCTGGCCGGCCTGTAGCCGGCGCGCGCCCGACGGATGCGCCACTTGCACCGCGCCGGCAATGCACGTCACGCAGACTCGTTCGCCGACGTAGCGCACCTCGAAGCCCCCCGCCCTGGCCGTGCTGCGACCGGCGCCTGCCACCACGGCGAAGGGACGTTCGCCCTGCAGGTCGATGGCGACCTCGCCGGCCAGCAGACCCACGCCGGCCATGTGTCCGTCCACGACTTCGCGGCGCATGCTGGTGCGGGGGTTGAGCGTTACTTCCACACCAGACGCCAACGCCAGCGTGCGCTGCTCGCCGGCAGCGGTGCGATCGTCGGCGCCCCATTCGGACGCCGCCGGCCACAGCCCCAGGGGCGGATAGACGA
>LNAP01003628.1_pt1 | contig 14681 bp, 14 predicted proteins | sample 602601 | NCBI WGS metagenome assembly LNAP01 (sample SAMN02440304, study PRJNA202911) | soil metagenome | biome: Subtropical and temperate rainforests or woodlands; isolation source: soil samples (1 kg each in a 20% v/v slurry with milli Q water) were... ...
CAGAGGTTCCAGTCGAGCGGAAAGCCGTGCACGGCAACGGCATCGACATGATCCAGCACGCCGCGGCCGGCCATGTTGCGGATGAAGCCGGGATCGATGGGGGAGATCCCGCCAAGCACGCGCGGCAGCGTCGGATGCGTCGCGCGGATGGCCTTCGCGGCGCCGGTCGCCATCTCCGCGAACCGCGCCCAGTCGGGGTCGATTTCCGGGTCCCAGTGCGACTTGTTGTTCGGCTCGTTCCAGATCATGGCTGCTTCGATCATGGACCGCCGCTCCCGCCGTCCTTCAAGGATGACGCCGCTGCCGCCGGATACACTGCCGCGCCGTCATCCGGCGCCGCCGTCCTGTGGCAGAGATAGACCTCTTCCTCCGGATGGGCCGTGATCTCGAACCCGGCAGCACGCAGCATGGCCTCCGCGCAGGCACGATTCGGCACCCACCAGTTCGTCGGATCCCCGGCATATCGGCGCTCGACGAAGTGCAACTTCGGCCAGCCCGGATGATCGAACGCGGCGATGTCCTCGAACGCATAGTCGGCCTGCACCGGCGCCAATTCCGTGCCGCCCCGTTGCATGGACTGGAACACCAGCTTGTCGCGCGCGACATGCTCATGGATCAGGTCGAGCGCAAGCAGAGGGTGGCGCAGGTGGTAGAGCACGCCCATGAACAGCACGATGTCGAAGCGTTCGCCCAGGCGCGCGACGTCGTAGACCGAGAGCCTGTGGAACTCGATGTCCTGTCCGGTCACCTGCGCGGCAAACCGCGCCTGCTCGAGGTATCGCTCGTCCGAATCGATGCCGACGACGCGCGTCGCACCCCGTCTTTTCATCTCGATGGCATAGAAACCGCCGTTGCAACCGATGTCGAGAACGCTGCGGCCGGTCAGGTCCGGCGCGATGGCGGCGAAGGGCGGCAGGCCGTGCGCGGGAATGAAGCCATAGGCGTCGTCCTCGACGATCGGCACATGGAAGCGCCGGGCGACATTGGCGATGGCGGTGCGGCGCGCTTCCGGCACGGTCAGGGTGGTGGGGTTGTGCAGGGTCGGGTTGATGTAGAGCGCCTTGGGCGCCAGCTTCCGGCAGGCGTCCGCGAAGGCGTCGGGGTCGATGCCGTCGCGGTCCATCGGCAGGCCGACCAGTTGCAGCCCCAGTTGCGCCGCGATGGAGCGCACGCCCGGATAGGTGATCGCCTCGCACAGCACCACCTCGCCGGGCTTGGCCAGCAGCGTGAAGATGCCGAGCAGCGCGGCATGCGCGCCCGGCGTCACGAACACCCGCTCCTGCGCCGGCACCATGGCCCGCCGGCTGAGCCAGGCGGAAGCCGCGTCCTTGTCGGCCGGCGAACCGCCGAACCCCTGGTAGCGCAGCAGCGCGACGAGATCGCGTCCGACCTCGGCGAGGCCCTCCTGCATGCGCTCGATCAGCGCCGGGTCATTCGGCTCCGGGGGCAGGTTCATCGAGAGGTCGACGATCTCGACATGCGGGGGACGTCCATCGGCGCGCGCCTGTCGGATAGCGGGGCGCGGCAGGCCAGTGACGAAGGTGCCCTGCCCGACGCGCGATTCCACCAGCCCGCGCTTCTGCGCCTCGACATAGCCGCGCGCCACGGTGGTGAAATCGATGGCGAGCCGGCCCGCCAGCTTTCGCTGCGGCGGCAGCCGGTCGCCCACCGCCAGCCGGCCGGACTTGATGTCCTGCGCGATCAGGTCGGCGATGGCGAGGTAGCGCGGCTTGTCGCTGCCGGCGAGGTCGGGAGTCCAGTCGGCCATGGTCACTTGTCTCAACTCTCGCAACGTCATCCTGAGGTGCCGGCGAAGCGAGCCTCGAAAGATGTTCAATCAGAAGGCGGTCATCGCGGACTGCCATCCTTCGAGGCCCGGCTACCGCCGGGCGCCTCAGGATGACGGGCTCTATGGGTCGGCGAATCCGGCCCAGCCTAAATTGACTGTATAATGTTGCAGAGGTGGCATGTCACCTATGGACTCGTTCTTGCGACATTTGATGCAGTCGCCGCGTTCAGGCGCTCAATGCGCAATGACCAGGCAAAAGCCTGCCAATTGAATGAACTTTCGCTCATAACACAGGCAATGCCTGAGGAGTTACACTTACTGAATTGAATGTAATATTGAATGTAAATTGACTGTTTTGATGATGTTTTATGCAAACGGTCAATTGGCACATTGATTGCAATCCTCCTTCGGCGTGATCCGGCCGCGCCGGACCCCCATTCGAGCCCATTCGTTTGAGCCCAAGGAGCGCACCAATGCCCGCAGTGACCAAGCCCGCGAACCAGAAGGGCGACATTCTGGTCGATTACGAAGACAAGAAGTTCGAGGACGTCAAAGCCCTTCCCGGCGAGAAGGCGCTCGTCACCTTCCACACCGTGGCGTTCGAGGGCTCCATCGGCCTCGTCAACCTGCTCCAGGCCACCCGCCTGCAGCGCAAGGGTTTCGAGACCTCGGTCCTACTCTACGGGCCCGGCGTCACGCTCGGCGTCCAGCGCGGCTTCCCCAAGCTCGGCGACGAGGCGTTCCCCGGCCACCAGAACTTCAACAACCAGATCACCAAGTTCATGGAAGAAGGCGGCAAGGTCTATGCCTGCCGCTTCGCGCTCCAGGCGCTCTACGGCCATGGCGAAGGCGCGCTGATCCCCGGCGTGATCCCGATCAGCCCGCTCGACGTGCTCGACATCGTGCTGCTGCACCGGCGCGACAACGCCTTCATCCTCGACACCTGGACCCTGTGATCGGGCCCCTCTGAGCCGCAAGGCCGTATCAAGGGAGGCCGGCATGGCCGAGAAAAGAGTGGTACGCGTCGCCGCCGTGCAGATCGCGCCGGATCTCGACAGCGGGTCCGGCACGCTCGACCGCGTGCTGGCGGCGATCGCGGAGGCGGCGGCCAAGGGAGCGCAGCTCGTGGCGTTCCCCGAGACCTTCGTGCCCTGGTACCCCTACTTCTCCTTCGTGCTGCCGCCGGTGCTGATGGGCGCCGAGCATATGCGGCTGTACGAGCATGCCGTCGTGGTGCCCGGCCCGGTGACGGAGGCGGTCGCCTCCGCCGCGCGCCGGCATTCCATCGTGGTCGTGCTCGGGGTGAACGAGCGCGACCACGGCTCGCTCTACAACACCCAGATCGTGTTCGACGCCGACGGCACCCAAAAGCTCAAGCGCCGCAAGCTGACCCCGACCTTCCATGAGCGGATGATCTGGGGCCAGGGCGATGGCGCCGGCCTTCAGGTGGTGGACACCGCTGTCGGCAAGGTCGGCGCGCTGGCCTGCTGGGAGCACTATAACCCGCTGGCCCGCTACGCGCTGATGGCGCAGCACGAGGAAATCCACATCGCGCAATTCCCCGGCGCGCTGGTCGGCCCGATCTTCGCCGAGCAGATCGAGGTGACGATCCGCCACCACGCGCTGGAATCGGGCTGCTTCGTCGTCAATTCGACCGGCTGGCTGACCGAGGAGCAGGTCGCCCGCATCTCACCGGACGAGAGACTGCGCAAGGCGCTCACCGGCGGCTGCATGACGGCGATCATCTCGCCGGAGGGCAGCCATCTCGTGCCCCCGCTCACCTCCGGCGAGGGCATCCTCATCGCCGATCTCGACATGGCGCTGATCACCAAGCGCAAGCGGATGATGGATTCGGTCGGCCATTACGCCCGGCCGGAACTGCTCAGCCTGAACCTCGACAATCGCCCGACCGCGCCAATGCGAGCCGTGGAGCCCTTCCCCATTGTTGCCGGGAGCGACCTCGATGAAACCGATGGATCTGACCAGCGAATTGCAGCCGCTGCCGACGGAGCAGCTGATCAACGAGTTGCAGTCCTACGGGGTAAGGCTGGTTGACCCCAGAGCCGGCGCCGATAGTCGCCGGGGTGGTGCGGGACCGTCCGACCACAAGGCGATGACCATCGACGGCATGACGGTGATGGTGCCGGTGCACACTGCGCCGGCGTTCGAGAGCCCGTATCTGGTCGAAAAGCCCGACGCCTATGGCCGCAGCCGCATCAGCCGCGATGGCCTGAGCCTCGGCGAAGTAACCTTTCCGCTCCAGCCCAAATTCTATGGTCTGAGCACGGCGGACGGCATTCCCTATTCCAAGATTGCCGTGCTGCACGGCCGCGACGTGCTGGCGACCACGGTGCTGCAAAGCTGCATCCGCTATCAGAGCCGCACCAAGACCTGCCAATTCTGCGCCATCGGCCAGTCGCTGGCGGCCGGCCGCACCATCGAGCGCAAGACACCGGCCCAGCTCGCCGAAGTCGCCAAGGCCGCCGTCGAGCTCGATGGCGTCAAGCACATGGTGATGACCACCGGCACTCCGCCGGGCAAGGATCGCGGCGCTTTGATCCTCGCCGAGAGCGCGGCGGCGGTGAAGGCGGCGGTCGATCTGCCGATCCAGGCGCAATGCGAGCCGCCGGACGATGATGGCTGGTTCCAGAGGCTGCGCGATTCCGGCGTCGATGCGCTCGGCATGCATCTGGAAGCCGTCACCGAGCGCACGCGCGCGCAGATCATGCCCGGCAAGGCGCAGGTTTCGGTGGAGCGCTATTTCGAGGCGTTCGAGGCCGCCGTGCCGGTGTTCGGCCGTGGACAGGTCTCGACCTATATCCTCGCCGGCCTCGGCGACAGCCGCGAGGAAATCCTCGACATCTCACGGCGGCTGGTCGCCATCGGCGTCTACCCCTTCGTGGTGCCGTTCGTGCCGATCTCCGGCACCCCGCTGGAGAGCCACCCGACACCGTCGCCGGCCTTCATGAATTCCATCCTCGGCCCACTGTCCGGCATGCTGATCGCCTCGGGGCTCAAGGCCATCGACGCCAAGGCCGGCTGCGCCAAATGCGGCGCCTGCTCGGCGCTCTCCACCTATGAGCGGCGATTGGGCCAGGGGGCTTGCGCGTGATGTTCGACCCTTTCAAGCCCTTCACCGCTGCCGGCTTCCAGGTGAAATACGCCACCGACCCGTGGGAGCGCGTTGGCGCCGCGCGGCTGCGCCGCGAGGTGTTCTGCGACGAGCAGGGCGTCTTTAGAGGCGACGATCGCGACGCCATCGACGAGGTCGCCACCCCCATCGTCGCGCTCTCCATGCTCGGCGTCGCCGCCGGCGATGTGGTCGGCACGGTGCGTATCCATGAGGAGACGCCCGGCCTGTGGTGGGGCTCCCGCCTTGCCGTGGCGCAGGACTATCGCACCGTCGGCGCGCTCGGCCCCGCGCTGATCCGCCTCGCCGTGTCTTCCGCCCATGCGCGGGGCTGCACCCGCTTCCTCGCAAACGTGCAGAGCCGCAACGCTTTGCTGTTCCGCCGCATGCGTTGGAACATCCTCGAGGAGTTCGAGCTGCACGGCATCCCGCACCTCAGGATGGAAGCCGACCTCGCCTATTACCCGCCCATCCTGGATGCCGAGACCGGCTTCCACGCGCATTCGCGAAAGGCGGCGTGATGCTCGATTTGGCCGCCCTCGCCACAACGCTGCGCTCCAGCCACGGGCTCAAAGCCAAGGCCGATATCGGGCAGGTCGCCGCCCGGCTCGGCCTGTCCGGCGCCGGCGCCATTCCAGTGGGCGACGACTGCGCGGCGATCCCGGACGGCGACGGCTATCTGCTGTTCGCCATCGAGGGCTTCATGAACGAGTTCGTCGCCCGCGACCCGTGGTTTGCCGGCTGGTGCGGGGTGATGGTCAACATCTCCGACATCGCCGCCATGGGCGGGCGCCCGATTGCCGTGGTCGATGCGGTGTGGGCAGATGGCGAGGACAAGGCCGCGCCGGTACTTGCCGGGCTGCGAGCGGCTTCCGAGCGGTTCAGCGTGCCGCTGGTTGGCGGCCACACCAATATCCGCACCGACCGGGGGCAGCTCTCCGTCGCCATTCTCGGCCGCGCAAAAAAGCTGCTCACCAGCTTCGATGCCAGGCCCGGCGAGCGGCTGGTCGCGGCGATCGATCTGCGCGGGCGCTATCGCGAGCCGTTCTCCAATTGGGAAGCCGCCACCGACGCCCCCGCCGAGCGGCTGCGCGGCGACATTGAGCTGCTGCCGCGCATTGCCGAGGCCGGCCTGTCGCGCGCGGCCAAGGACATCAGCCAGGGCGGCGTCATCGGCACGGCAGCGATGCTGGCGGAATGCTCCGGCGTCGGCATGGCGATCGACGTCCGCAACGTTCCCGCCCCAATTGGCGTCGATCCCTCCCGCTGGCTGCTCAGCTTCCCGAGCTTCGGCTATCTGCTCTCGGTGAGCCCGGCCGACGTGGCCGTTGTGACCACCCTGTTCGAGGAACGCGGCATCGCCTGCGCCGACATCGGCGAACTCACGAGCGACCGCCGCGTCACCGTCACCGATGGCCACTCAGCTGAGACCATCTGGGATTTCGCCCAAAGCTCCCTGTTGGCCTGCGGTCCGGCGAGCCCCCCCGCGGAGGCCGCAGAGTGAAAGCGCTCCGCATCGCCATCCTCGCCCATTCCACCAACCCGCGCGGCGGCGTGGTGCACGCGCTGGAACTCGCCGACGCGCTGACCCGCCTCGGCCACGAGGCCGCTGTCCATGCGCCCGACGCCAAGGGCACCGGCTTCTTTCGCCCGACCTTGTGCGAAACGGTCTCGGTTCCGGCCTCGCCGATCGGCTCGGATGTCGCCGATATGGTCAACATCCGCGCCGCCGATTACGTCAGGCATTTCGAGAACCCGGCGAACCGCGAGTTCGACGTATTCCACGCGCAGGACGGCATTTCCGGCAATGCGCTGGCAACGCTGAAGGCGCGCGGGCTGATACCCGGCTTCGCCCGCACCGTCCACCATGTCGACGATTTCCAGGACCCCCGCCTCCAGGTCCTGCAGAAGCGCGCGATCAAAGAGGCCGACCGGCATTTCGTGGTCAGCCGGCTGTGGCAGGAGTTGCTCGCTGAAGGCTTCGGCATTCAGGCTTCAGTCGTCGGCAACGGCGTCGACACCACTCGCTTCACCCCAACCCATGATGGCCGCGAGGCCGGCTTGCGCCAGCGCCTAGGTCTCGGTGCCGGGCCGATCATCCTCAGCGTCGGCGGCGTCGAGGAGCGCAAGAACACCATCCGCCTGTTGGAAGCCTTCGCCCAGCTCCACGCGCTGCACCCGCATGCGCAACTGGTCGTCGCCGGCGGCGCCTCGGTGCTCGACCATCACGACTATCAGGCGGAGTTCGCGCAGGCGCTCAACGCCTCCGGCCTTCCCGCCGGCACCGTCATCCGCACGGATGCGATGCCACAGGACGACATGCCGGCGATCTATCGCATCGCCGACGCGCTGGCATTCCCCTCGGTGAAGGAGGGCTTCGGCCTCGTGGTGCTGGAGGCGATGGCGAGCGGCGTGCCGTGCATCGTCTCGCGCATCGCGCCCTTCACCGAGCATCTGCGCGAGGATGAGGTGGTGTGGTGCAACCCCGCCAATGTCGGCTCCATCGCCAACGCGCTCACCATGGCGCTGAACCCGGAACTGCGCCCCCGCCTCATTCGTGCGGGCACCACCGCCGCCCGCCGCCATGACTGGCAGGCCACCGCGCTCGCCCATCTCGACATCTATCAAAGCCTGCGGGAGCCACTCCATGCCTGAAATGCGCTTCCGAATCCGCTGGCCGGACGGCTCAAACGAGAGCTGCTATTCTCCCTCTCTGGTCATCAAGGACTATTTCCAGCCCGGCGAAGCCTACACGCTGGACGACTTCCTCACCCGCGCCCGAACCGCGCTGAACATCGCCAGCGAGCGGGTGAAGGCGCGCTACGGCATACCCTGCTCACTCGCGCTCGGTCAGCTCGCCCGCATCGAGAGCGCAGCCGGCCGCTTCCTCACAATTCCCGATCCCCACGTCACCGTCGAAGGCTTCGACGAGTGAGCGCCGGAGGCAGAACCATGAATCCGACCACCCACGCACCCCAGCATTATCCCGTCATCATCGTCGGCGGCGGACAGGCCGGCCTGTCGACCAGCTACCATCTGACCGCGCGCGGCATCGACCATCTGGTGTTTGAGAAGCACCGCGCCATGCACGCCTGGGAAACCCAGCGCTGGGACAATTTCTGCCTCGTCACGCCGAACTGGCAGTGCGCGCTGCCCGGCCACTCTTATCAAGGCACAGACCCCGACGGCTTCATGAAGAAGGACGAGATCCTCGCCTATCTCAAGGGTTTTCGCGAAGTGGTCGCGCCGCCGATCCGCGAGGGCGTGGCGGTGAGCCGGGTGACGCCGCGCGCTGAGGGCGGGTTCTCGGTCGCAACCTCGGATGGCGACTTCACCGCCGACCAGATCGTCGTCGCCTCCGGCGGCTATCACGAGCCGATCGTGCCGCGCATGGCCGAGCGGCTGCCCGCCGGCATCGCGCAGATTCACTCGGCGCAGTATCGCAATGCGCAATCGCTGCCCGAGGGCGCCGTGCTGGTGGTCGGCTCCGGCCAGTCCGGCGCGCAGATCGCCGAGGACCTGCATCTGGCCGGCCGGAAGGTGCACCTCGCCATCGGCAATGCGCCACGCTGCGCCCGCTTCTATCGCGGCCGCGACGTCGTCACCTGGCTGGCCGACATGGGCTATTACGACATGCCGGTCGAGCAACACCCGCTGCGCGAGGGCGTGCGCGACAACACCAACCATTACGTCACCGGCCGCGACGGCGGGCGCGACATCGACCTTCGGAAATTCGCTCATGAGGGCATGGAGCTTTATGGCGTGCTACGCGACTTTGACGGCGCCGATCTCATCTTCGACACCAATGTGAAGTCCGCGCTCGACGAGGCCGACAAGACCTATAACGGCATCAATGCTGCGATCGACAAATACATCGCGGAGAATGGCATCACGGCGCCGCCCGGCTCCGTCTACACCCCGGTGTGGGAGCCTTCGGGCGAGCGTGCCACGCTGGACCTCGCAGACTCCGGCATCACGTCCATCGTCTGGTGCATCGGCTTCCGGCCAGACTTCCGCTGGCTCGACGCGCCGGTGTTCAATGGCGGCGGCCACCCCAAGCACCATCGCGGCATCACCGCGCAAGACGGCGTTTACTTCATCGGCCTACCGTGGCTGCATACTTGGGGGTCCGGTCGATTCGGCAGCGTCGGACGCGACGCCGATCACATCGTCAGCCACATCGCCACGCGCATCCCCTCCGCCATGCTGAAGGCGAGCTAGATGAACGTCGCTGTTTCCGCCACCGAACTGGTCCCGAACACCGCCCGCATCATGCGCGACAGCCTCATTCTCGGCATGCCGCATCTCAGCCTCGGCGGATTGTCGGAAACGTGGCTCCTGAAAGAACTCGGCCATCGCCACTGGCAATTGCTGGCCCGCATGTGCGGCCGCGCGGTGCCGGACTTTCGCGACGCCGAGGGAGAGCCGGTCTATGCCGCCTTCTGCGCCGTGTCGGTGAGCGAGGCGGCCTTCGGCGCGCTGCGCGAGCATGATGAGCTTGTCGTCAGTTCAGAACTGGCGCGCATTTCCCGCACCCAGTTCGCCAGCCGGCATGAGCTGTCCTGCGGTGGCCGGGCGGTCGGCACCGTCGAACTGTCCTCGGTGTTCGTGCGGCGCGGCCAGGCCGGGCGCAACCGCTCCATCGCCCGCGTGGCGCTCGACTTCTTTCCGCCCGTCGAACCGTCAAGCGGCTTCGGCGCGGCGGCGGCGATGGCGGCGCGGATGCGCGGCGGCGAGTGGGACCAGCATTTCGGCTTCCGCCGCGACGGCGGACAGCCGGGCGGAAGCCTCACCATCAACCCCTGCCCGTCGCAGGATTTCAACGGCGCGGACTTCCTCTATTTCACCTCGTTCCAGGCCTTCGTCGACCGCACGGAGTGGGAGCTCCTGGCACCCCGCCAGCCGCTGTCCACGACGGCGCGCGACATCGTCTATTACGGCAATGTCGAAATCGGCGACCGCGTGGTCGTCGAGATGATGTTCCATCGGCTCGATCCGCACGGCCTGTCGCACTGGTGCCGGCTGCGGCGGGAGATCGACGGCGCGCTGCTAGCGGACGTGTTCACAAGCCGCCACCGCGCGGAAGGCTGACGCCACACTGTCAGTGGCTCGTCGCATGCGGGTAACGAAGTCGTGGCCTCCTGCGGGCCTCACTTGCGTCTTTGCGCCACTTCCCAACGGCGCCGATGCCCCTCATGTTCGTCGCTACATGCCGACGCACTGCGGAGACCTCCATGGCCCTCACCGTCATCCAGCACGTTCTCGCGCGCCTGCAAGACATCGGCATTGTCGACGTGTTCGGCGTGCCCGGCGACTTCGCCTTTCCGGTCAATGACGCTATCTGCTTGCAACCCGGCATGCGCTGGATCGGCTGCACCAACGAGCTGAACGCCGCCTATGCCGCCGAAGGCTATGCCCGCATCAAGGGCGTCGGCGCGCTCTGCACCACCTATGGCGTCGGGGAACTCAGCGCGCTGGCCGGGGTTGCCGGCGCCTATGCCGAGCACCTGCCGATCTTCCATCTGGTCGGCACGCCGCGCATGGCGGTGCAGCGGGCGCGGGCCATCGTCCATCACACGCTGGGCACCGGCGAGTACGACCTGTTCCGCCGCATGAGCGAGCCGGTGGTGTGCGCCCATGCGGTGATGACGCCGCAGAACGTCGCCTACGAGACCGAGCGGCTGATCGCCGAGGCGCTGTATCATCTTCGCCCGGTCTATATGGCCTTCCCCGCCGACCTCGCAGACCAGAAGGTGGTCAGCCAGGCCGCCCCGTTCCCCGCCCCGCAAAGCGACCCGACCAACCTCAAAGCCGCAACGCAGGCCATCGTCGCCTCGCTCGCCGGCGCCGGCACCGCCTGCATGCTGCCCGGCCTGCTGGTCGCGCGCATCGGGCTCGGCGATACGCTGCAGGCGCTGGTCGATGCCTCCGGCCTGCCGTTCGCCACCATGTTCCATGACAAGACGGTGCTGGACGAGCAGCAGCCTTCCTATGTCGGCATGTATGACGGCGCGCTGATGAACGAGGAGGTCCGGGCCTTCGTGGAGGAAAGCGACCGGCTGATTACGGTCGGCACGCTGATGACCGATTTCAACACCGGCTCCTTCACCTCGAACCTCAACACCGGACGCACCATCGCCATCGATCATCACAGCGTCAGCGTCGACGGTCACACTTTCTCCAGCGTCGAACTCGGCGACATGCTCGCCGCGCTGGTGGAGGCGCTGCCCAGGCGCGACTGGCCGCGTATTCCGGCCGGCTCGCTCGGGCCCGTGGTCGGCGCGGGCGACGACCCGATCACCGCAGAGACGCTCTATCCGCGCTGGTCCAATTTCATCGAGCCCGGCGACATCGTGGTGGCGGAAACCGGCACCGCCTCGATGGGCCTCGGCTTCGCTCGCATGCCGTCCGGCGCCAATTTCTACAACCAGACGCTCTGGGGCTCGATCGGCTGGGCGACGCCGGCGGCGGTTGGCACAGCAGTCGCCTGCCCGGAGCGGCGCACCGTGCTGATCACCGGCGAAGGCTCGCACCAGCTCACCGTGCAGGAGCTCGGGCAGTTCGGCCGGCTGGGACTGAAGCCCGTCGTGTTCGTCTTGAACAATGACGGCTACCTGATCGAGCGGCTGCTCTGCAAGGACCCGGAGATCACCTATAACGACATCGCGCCATGGCGTTACACCGAGTTGCCGCACGCCTTCGGCTGCGACGGCTGGATGGTGGCAAAGGTCACCACTTGCGCCGAGCTGGACGCGGCCTTGACGGCCGCGGCGGGCGCGAATTCCGGCGTCTATATCGAGGTCGTTACTGATCGTTATGAGGCCTCCCCGCTGTCGCTGAAGCTGAGCGACAAGATGAAGAAGGCCGCCGCGGCCTGAAGGTCAGGCCGGGGCCATGAGGCTCATCTGCGGCCAGCGCAGCAGCGCCTCATGGCCTGCCGGGGTGAGTGCATAGATGCCGCGCTCGGTGCGGGCGAACCAGCCATAAACGTTGTCGAGCAATATCTTGCCGGCATCCGGCGCGATCGCGCGCAGATCGCGCGGGCGTTTGGGACCGTCCGCCATCGCGGCGGCGCAGGCCAGCGCCTGCTGGCGATAGGCGGTCATGATCGGCGCGCGCGAGCCGCCGCCTAGTACCGGATCGCCCTGCCGGCGGCGATGCTCCTCCACCAGCTTTGAGCGGCGGCGCGGGTCCTTGCGCGGCATCGGCGCCAGTGGGCTGACCAGTATCGTCACCTCGCCGGTGGGGGAGACGCCGAGCATGCCGAAGCCGAGGCGGCGGCAGAGGTTGCGGAAGCGGGAATCCGCCTCCCGACCCCGGCCGCGTATCGAGGTGCGCGCGGCGAGCCACACCTCGTCGCAGGCGCTGGCGCGGTCGACGGCTTGCAGCACCAGTTCCAGATTGAAGCTGAGCTTGAGTTCGCCGATCACCACGAACGGCGTGCCGTCCTGTGGCACCGCGAGCAAATCGCAGCCCCCAATCTCGCCCTTGACCGCGAAGCCCAGCCCTTCGAGGAAGGCCTTGACGGGAAGATAAAGCGACGTCTCCACCAGCCCCTCCTACGTCGCGCCCGGTGCGCCCGGGCTGGTCGCCAGCCAGATGATGTGCCGCGCGCCGCCGCGCTTGCCATTGGCGCGTACGCGCACCTCCTCCACACTGAACCCCGCCTTGCGCAACCGCTGGGTGAAGCTCGGGTCCGGGCCGGACGACCAAACGGCGAGGATGCCGCCGGGACGCAGCGCCCGGCCGGCGGCGGAAAGCCCTCTGATGTCGTAGAGGCTGTCATTGGCCTCGCGGGTCAGCCCGTCCGGGCCATTATCGACGTCCAGCAGGATGGCGTCGTAGTCTGTCTTCGCAGAACGGATCAGCGCGCCGACATCGCCTTCGCTGATCGCCACGCGCGGGTCGGTCAGGCTGGTGCCGAAAATCTCCGCCATCGGCCCGCGTGCCCAAGCGACCACCGCCGGCACCAGTTCCGCCACCACGATCTCAGCCTCAGGCCCGAGTTCGCCCAGCGCCGCGCGCAGCGTGAAACCCATGCCGAGCCCGCCGATCAGCATTTTTGCGCGCGGGCGGTCGCGCAACCGCTCGCAGACCAATGTGGCCAGCGCCTGCTCGGAACCGCTCAGCCGGCTGTTCATCAGCTCGGTCGCGCCGGTCATGATGGAGAACTCGGCGCCGCGCTGCATCAGGCGCAGATCGATGCCGCCATCCGGCACTTTCGCGATATCGAGCAGTTTCCAGGGAATCACGGGGCGAGCCTCGGCCGATGCAGCGCCCCTACATAGGCCGAAGCATATACCTGCCGCCAGATGCCGCGCCCCCGGATGCACGCCCCCATGGCCGCGCGGCGCATCCCGCCCTATAAACAGCACCGGGATGCCGCCGTTCGGCCCGGCATCGACCAAGGGGCCCGTTATATGTCGAACCTTATCTCGCTGTCCTCCGCCGTGCGGCGCGCGCTCGCGCCGCTGCTTCTGATCACGCTGGCGCTCAGCCTTGCCGGCTGCGGCGTCAACAACATCCCGACCAATGAGGAGAAGGCCAAGGCAGCCTGGAGCGACGTGCTGAATCAGTATCAGCGCCGCTCCGAGCTGATCCCCAACCTCGTCGAGACGGTGAAGGGTTTTGCCAATCAAGAGAAGGACGTGCTGACGCAGGTGACCGAGGCTCGCGCCAACGCCACCTCGATCAAGGTCGATGCCTCCACCATCACCGATCCCGAGACGTTCAAGAAGTTCCAGGACGCGCAGGCGCAGCTCTCCGGCGCGCTGGGTCGCCTGATCGCGGTGTCGGAAGCCTATCCCGACCTGAAGTCGAACCAGAACTTCCTCGCCTTGCAGTCGCAGATCGAAGGCACCGAGAACCGCATCGCGGTGGCCCGGCGCGATTATATCGAAGCGGTGCGGGTCTATAACACCGAGCTGCGCACTTTCCCCGGCGCGCTCTGGGCGATGACGCTCTACCGCGCCAACAAGCCGATGGAAACCTTCACCATTCCCGAGGAGCAGATGAAGGTGCCGCAGGTGAAGTTCAACTGAACAAGCCGCGGTCCACGCCCGTGCGCGCGCCTTTTCGCCTGACCTTTCTCGTCCTGCTCGCCGGGCTGGCCTTGTGCCTGCCCGGCCTTGCGCCGGCGCGCGCCGAATTCACCTTCCCGCCCCTTACCGGGCGGGTGGTGGATGCTGCCTACATCCTCGATCCCGCCACCCGCGCCGCGCTGGAGGAAAAGCTCAGCGCGCAGGAGGCGAAGACCACCGACCAGTTCGTGGTGGCGACCGTGCCCTCGCTGCAGGACACGGCGGTCGAGGACTACGCTAACCGGCTGTTCCGCGACTGGAAGCTCGGCCAGACCGACAAGGACAACGGCGTGCTGCTGATGGTGGCGCCGAACGAGCGCAAGGTGCGCATCGAGGTTGGCTACGGGCTCGAGGGCGTGCTGCCCGACGCGGTAGCGAGCACCATCATCCAGACCGCCATATTGCCGGCGTTCCGCTCCGGTGACTTTCCCGCCGGCATCGTCGCCGGCACCGACGCCATCATCGAAGTCCTCAATCTCGATCCGGAAGAAGCCAAGCTGCGCGCCCGGCAGGCCGAAGAACCGGCGATGACGCCGGACGACTGGATCTTCCTGCTGTTCTTCGTCGCCATGCTGATCTTCTGGATCTACGTCATCTACCGCTCGGCACGCGGCGGCGGGCGCACGCGGCGCCGCGGGCGTGGCGCGATATTGCCGGGCGGCGTCTCCACCTGGGAATGGTC
>LNAP01003629.1_pt1 | contig 14680 bp, 18 predicted proteins | sample 602601 | NCBI WGS metagenome assembly LNAP01 (sample SAMN02440304, study PRJNA202911) | soil metagenome | biome: Subtropical and temperate rainforests or woodlands; isolation source: soil samples (1 kg each in a 20% v/v slurry with milli Q water) were... ...
AATGACGGGGCTCAGATAGGCAATCCCGCTGCCAGCATCTTGTCCCGAAGTTCGGCGGCACGCGCCGGATCGAGCGCGTTGCTGAACAGCGCCTTGATTTCGGTGGGCCTGGCATCGAATTGCTCCACCAGATCCTTGATGCGGTAGCCATGGCGAGTGAGGGTCGGTTCCAAATCATCCAGTTGGCGCGACAGTACAGATTCCACCAGCTCCGCCGAAACGGGTTTCTCGCCGGTCAGGTAGCCGGTTTCCAGTGCCAGGCTGAGGTGCAGTTGGATTTGTAGTGGCGTGCGCAACTTAGTGGCGAGCAAGTCGATCGCATCTTCGGTAAGGACCGACTCGGGTTCGACCTTCCCTGCAGTGCAGGTTTCCAGCAACCAATGAATGTATTCCCGCTGACTGCCGGCGATGCCGTCGAGCGAGAAGATGTCGGTACGGTAGCCGATTTCCTCCATCGTCGGCCGGCGCAGGTCGTTACGCAGTTTGGGATGTCCTGCCAGTACCACCGACAGTCGGCCGTCTCCGTCCTCGACCAACTCCATCAGGCGTTTAAGGCCGGTCAGCGTATGGCCGTTGAGGTCATGTGCCTCATCAACGAACAGAGCTACTGGGCGTTTGTTCTTCCTCACCAGCTCGCGCAGGTCACGCTCACGTTTTTCGCCCTGGGTCGGGATGCGTACCTGCTTCTCGGTGGAGAGGTCGTAGAAGAGCGCGGCGATGAAGGTGGCCAATTTGATGCTGTGCTTCTCGATGGCCAGCGACTTGGAAACCGTGATTTTCTTTTCCTCTTCCATCGCTTGTTGAAGCCGGCGCAGCATGACGGTCTTGCCACTGCCGATGACGCCGCACAGGGCGATCAGACGCCCCTCGAAGATCGCCCCCTTGATGTCCTTGATCAATTGCTGATGGTGGGCGGTCTCAAAGTAGCCGGCATGGTTCAGTGGCAACGTCAGTCCGTAGTGCTGCATTACTTCAACCCGCATGTTCTTCTCCTGCTTTCTTGTGGCGGAAGTAGCTCCGAATGCGCTCCAACACAATGCGTCGTGTCAGGGTTTCGCTCAGCACCTGGTGGATGAATGTCTGATCGTCGGGTGAGAGCTTAGCCAACGGCTGCGCTAGGTCATCGGCAATGGCGAGCTTGGCCGCGATGGCGCTGGGAAACCGGTATTCATGTGCCTCAGCATCGAAGGGTTGGCGCCGTAGCACCACGGGAGCTGCGGGAGGTGTCAACCGCACATCGTCGCCGGCCAATGCGGCGATGGGTAGCCCAAGCTGGTCAGCCAGTGAGCGGATTCGATCAGACCGTTCATCCGCCTTGCCGCGCTTGAAGGCTCGGTAGCGGTGCAATGGAATTGGCCCGGAAACTGGGTAGTAAGGGCCGAAGCGTTCCCCCTCGAATTCGGCGTAGAGCTCGTCATCGAACAAGCCCCAAAGCAACGCCACAGTTTCCCCCGCCATGTCGGGCTCTACCTCGTAGGCCGTGCCGTCGATGGTGACTCGCGCATCGACGCCGACCTTGCGCCGTTCGGGCTCGCGGGCGAAGCGGCAAAATTGCTCCCAGGTGCATATCTCGCGCAGGCCCTCGACGGGCAAGTTGGCCAGCCAGTCCTCAATCCGCGAATGCGGTTCGGAGCGATGATCCTGCACGTTGTAGGTGCGCACCAGATAACGTAGCAGCCACTCGTTGGCCTGCGCTTCCGTTTCCGGCTTGTGGAAGTGATAAAGCGTCTCGTGGGCTTCCTTCACGGTGCGGAATGGCCGCTCAACCTTGCCTTTTGAGCGAGCCGTAGTACGTGTGCCATCCTTGCCGGCCGGGATGTGTGTCTGCCACTCGATGCCCAGCGCCTGCATGACGTTCTGGAAGACTCGGCGTTTGGCTACCGGGCCGTTGTCCAAGTAGATCATCTTGGGGCGGCCTTGGAATGGAAAGGTCGGGTCCGCCTTCGGTGCCATGGCGTTGAACAGAAAGCGCAGCGCCGACTCCGCGTCTTCGCCGTACACGCAATGGTATTCCTGATAGGCCACCCCGCTGCGGTCGTCCACTACGCTGAACAGCATCAGCGTCGGCATGCCCCTGGCCGGATCGATCCAGTCCGGCTTGTCGATGTGCTTGAGGTCGGAAGGCGACAGGTCGAACTGCCAACAGTCGTTGCTGTGTTCCGCCTGAAAGCGGGTGGCCGGTGGCTGTCGCAACAGCCGCGACTGATCCAGATGCCAGCGGCTGAGGTATTCGTTCACTGTGCTGCGGGTCAGCACCCCCTTGGGCGCCTTGATCAACCCTTGCTCGGTTTCCACCCCGTAGTCTTCAAGCAACTCGATGGCGCGGCGGGTAGACAGGTGTCGCCCTTGCTTGTTAGTGGTGCGAAGTTTCAGCGCCGCAATCAGCTCGCAGTAGCTCTCTAGTTCAGCCTGCTGCAACACTCGCGGCTTACCGTGATCGGCACGGTGGGCCGCGTGGGGTTTATGGATGAAGTTCAGCGCACGGTACACGGTGCTTGGGGACACGCCGTACAACTCCGCTATCGCGGCCACCTGGGTAGCCCGTTCCGGGCTTTTCTTCGGCAGACGGTCGAGCCGCTGTCGCAACTGCATCAGCGAATCGGTCGAGATGGCTTTATGCTGCCCGCTGGGCATCACGCTCGGCCTCGGTAAGATAGTTGTAGAGCGTCGAGCGACTGATGCCCATCATCCGGCAGATTTCCGCCACGGTGTGTTTCCGCTCGTGGTAGAGGCGTAGGGCAAGTTCCTGCTTGGCCGGGTCGAGCCGTTTCTTACGGCCTCCCTTGCGGCCACGAGCTCGCGCGGCGGACAAACCGGCTTGGGTGCGTTCGCGGATCAGGTTGCGCTCGAATTCGGCCAAGGCGCCGAACAGATGAAACACCAGACGGCCACCAATAGAGGCGGTGTCGATGTTTTCCTGCAAGCTGCGTAAACCGACGCCGGCGGCGTCCAGTTGCTCGACCAGCCGGATCAGATCCTTCAGCGAGCGGCCGAGGCGATCCAGGCGCCAGATCACCACGGAGTCGCCATGGCGTAGCGTGGCCAGCAAGGCGGTCAAACCAACTCGCTCGGCCTTGGCGCCGCTGGCGGTATCCTCGAACACGCGCTCGCAGCCGACCTTCGCCAGAGCATCGCGCTGCAGATCGAGGAGTTGGTCGTCGGTCGAGACGCGGGCATATCCAATCAACATGGCGTTGTCCAACTATTCAGTGATAGTCCAGTGTAGTCGGATACTGAAAGATGGAGACTGTAGTTGGATGTCAGCGATGCGGGTTTGCGCGAGGGTTGCCTGCTGAGAGGCTGGCGTCCAACAAACCTTCGTTTGTTGGACGGTGTTGAATACACATTTTCGGGGGTGCAAATCCCGGCCAACCCTCTAATCCGCCAGAAGCCCGTCTTGCAGGTGCACGACTCGTCGAGCCAGCTTGGCCAGAGCTTCGGCATGCGTCACAACCAATACGCAGCGTTCCTGTCCGATCGCATCAAGCAATTGGTAGACGAGCTTGCCTGTGGCGGAGTCGAGGTTACCTGTGGGTTCGTCGGCCAGCAGCAAAGGCGGATTGTTCGCCGCCGGAGAGTTCGCCCGGTTGGTGCGCCAAGCGCGCCGACAGGTCTACGCGTTCCAACAGTTCCGCCGCGCGCCGGCGGCGCTCCGGCTTAGGCACGCCGTCGAACTCCATCGGCAGCATCACGTTTTCCAGCGCGCTCAGGTTCGGAATCAGGTTGAAACCTTGGAACACGAAACCAACCGTTTGGCGGCGGAACTCCGTCAGTTCGGCTTCGCTGAGCCGGGACAGCTCGCGGCCGGCCACCAGGATTTCACCCTGGCTCGGACGATCCATCGCGCCGATCAGGTTGAGAGGTCATGCCGAGATAAAAGGGAAAACTCACTCATTTGGTCTGCAACTGCTTGTCAGAATTGAAAATTCCAGAGAACACGCGACAGGCGTGCGAGGACAGGTCCAGGCGCAAAGCTATGAGAAACCGCGGGAGCTGCGCGTGTACAACTGGGCCGACTACATGCTGCTCTCGGTGCCCAAGGAGTTTCAGGCGAAGAGCGACATCCAGCTGACCTGGGACTGTTCGGCACCAATGAGGCGCTGGAAGCCAAGCTGCTCACTGGCAATTCCGGCTACGACCTGGCGGTGCACCTTCCTCGACACCCAGATCAAGGCAGGGTGTTTCAGAAGCTGGAAGAGCAAGCTGCCCAACTGGAAGCACCTCGATCCGGCGCTGCTGCAGTTGATGACTGCCAACGATCCGGGCAACGAGCATGCGGTGCCTTACATGTATGGCACCGTGCTGATCGGCTTCAACCTGGACAAAGTCAAGGCCGCCCTCGGCGCGGATGCCTCGGTGAACAGATGGGACCTGGTGTTCAAGGATTCTAATCGCCAAGTTGGCGCAGTGGGGGGGGCCATGCTCGACTCGCCAGGCGAGATCCTGCCGATTGCCCTGCACTACTTGGGCCTGGACCCCTCCAGTACGCAGCGCGAGGACTACAACAGGGCCGCAGCGCTGCTGCTGAAGATTCGCCCGCATGTGGGCTACTTCCATTCGACCAAATACATGGCCGACATCGCCAACGGCAACATCTGCAGGCCATCGGCTATTCAGGCAGCTTCTACCAGTTCGCCAACCGCGCCAAGGAAGCTGGCAACGGCATAGTGGTCGACTGTGCGCCTGCCCAAGGAAGGCGCCTCGCTGTGGTTCGACTCCTTCGCCATCCCGGCCAGCGTCAACAACGTCGAGGAGGCCCACGAGCTCCTCAACAATCGGCTCGACCCAAACGTGGTGGCGCCGATCAGCACCTTCCTCGGCTATCCGCACCCGAACAAGAGCTCGATGCCGCTGGTCAGCACGGAGATCCGCGACAACCCCGACCTGACCCCGAGCGCCGAGGCGCAGAATACCCTGTATGTGCTCAAGCCGCTGGCGCAGAAGGCCGAGCGCCTGTGCCCCAGGCTGCTAATCAAGTCTGGCACTTGATTAGCAGCCTGGGTGGCAGTTCACTGAATCGATTTTCGGCTTCACTTCGCGGCCAAGGCCGCTCCCACAAACGCGGTTCGGCGCGGGGAGCGGTCTTGGCCGCGAGCCAGCGTGGCCGGCCTACGTGGAGGCACAGTGCTGCCAGAAGTGCTCGAGAGCGGTCGACACAAATTTGTCACGATGACGCAGCATGTAGAAGCGTCGCGACAGCGGCGGCAACAGGCTATCCAACTCCTGCAACTGGCCGTTTTTCAGCCAGTCAACCAATACCCAGCGCGACAGGCAACTGATACCGAGCCCGGCGGCCACTGAACGCTTGATGGCCTCCGAGCTGCCCAACTCCATTTGCACATTCAAGGCATGCAGGTGCGGAAGCAAGGCATGTTCGACTTCCTCACGGGTCCCGGAACCCTGCTCACGCAGCAACCATTCAGCCTGTTGCAACTGCTCGAGCGTCACGCCCGGATACTGCGCCAGAGGATGTTGGGAGCCAGAGAACACCAGCAACTGATCGCTCAACCAAGGGCTGACGACCAACTCGGTCTCATGACAAGGTCCTTCGATAAGGCCAACGTCCACTTCGAAGTTGGACACCATTGCCGCCACCGCCGCGCTATTGGAAATTGCCACGTTCACTTGAATTTCAGGGTATTGGCGGCGAAATTCCGCCAAGTAATGGGGCAGCACGTAATTGCCTATGGTACTGCTGGCCCCCACCCGCAGCCTGCTCTTGAAAAAGCCGACCTCACCGCGAAAATGCTCCTCGATCTGAGTGACGCCATCGAGTATCTGTTGCGCCTTCGATAGCAACAGCTTGCCGCTGTCGTTCAACAGCAAGCGCCGGCCGACGCGGTCGAACAACTGGGTGGCCAGGAGAACCTCGAGCTCATTCAGCGAAGCACTGGTGGCGGACTGCGACAAGGCGATCGACTCGGCCGCCGCCGAGGTGCTGCCTGTCTGCGCAACCGCGCAGAAGATCTGTAATTGCCTCAGACTTATACGCACTGGCATCAACCACTTAGACAGGTAGGTTATATGCATATAATCAGTTTTTAATTTAAGCACAAGGCGCTTAGGTTTGCTTGCAACCGCCAAGGAAACCGATGTCATGTCTTCGTTAAAAAACAAACGCCTGGACACCCACTATCCCCGGCTCCTGCGAGCGCTCTCTCGGCGCCTGAAAGCCTTGCTGCCAGGCCTGTTGTTCAGTGCGGCCATCGCCGCGCTGGCGGTGACGCTGAGCAATACGACCTGGTTCCGGCACAATGGCCTGAGCGCACTGACCCTATCCATCGTGCTCGGCATGCTGATCGGCAACACCCTGTACCCGTACACCGTCAAATACAGCGACGTCGGGGTGACCTTTAGTAAAAAAATCCTGCTGCGTCTGGGTATCATCCTCTACGGCTTCCAGCTGACCTTTCAGGATATCGCCAAGGTAGGCATCGCCGGCGTGCTGATCGATGCCCTGGTGCTCGCCTCGACCTTCGGCCTGGCTTGGTTTGCCGGCACTCGACTGTTGAAGCTCGATCGCACCACCTCCATCCTGATCGGCGCCGGCAGCTCCATCTGCGGGGCGGCGGCCGTCATGGCGACGGAACCGGTGGTGCGCGCCCGCGCAGAGCAGATCACCGTGGCCGTTTCCACGGTCGTGGTCTTCGGCACCCTGGCCATGTTCCTCTACCCGACGTTGTACGAACTCAATCTGAGCTGGCAGTGGATACCCGGAGGTGCCGCCGAATTCGGCATCTTCACCGGCGCCACCGTGCATGAAGTTGCCCAGGTGGTCGCTGCGGGGCGCGCCATCGGCCCGGAAGCCGCGGACACTGCCGTCATCGCCAAGATGGTCAGAGTTATGCTGCTGGCGCCATTCCTGATCGTAATCTCAGCCTACCTGAGCAGCCAGAAGTCGGCCAGCGCATCAGCCGCCGGAGAAGCCAAAGCAAAGATCGCCACGCCGTGGTTTGCTTACGGCTTCGTCCTGGTGGCCGCGCTGAACTCGCTGGCACTCCTGCCGACCGCCACAGTTGCGGCGATCGACCAGGCAGACCTGTTCTTGCTGGCTATGGCCATGGCCGCGCTCGGCCTGACCACCCATATCTCGGCCATTCGCCGCGCCGGCGTCAAGCCTCTGCTGTTGGCCGCCCTGTTATTCGCCTGGCTGATCGCAGGCGGGGCCGGCATCACCAGGCTGGTCATTGGCAGCTGATATCCGCCAGCAAATCGTTAGCGGCGCCTCAAGGCGCCGCGCTCTTACCGCAGCGATCGGCACATCCTTTACCTCCTCTGACGCAGTCCAAGCGCAAGACTCCGCCCGCTAACGAGCTACCCTGTCGCCACGGCAGGTTGCTATTCATGCGGCGACGGCTGGCAACCCCGCACACGCCAGTTGGGCGATTTAAGGTTTGGCTAGGAAAGCGGCGACGGCACTGAGCTCTATCAACCGCCGGGCAGGTGATGCTTGACATGAGCCTCCCTCAGCCCTAGACGCGAGCAAACGAGCGAGGGGCACTTGCCTAGGACACGAGTCAGATCGGCAGCTGCCAGACCCGGGCGATGACCATCAGCGGATTGCTCCCACTACGCCGCGTAGACAGCGCCAGTATGCTCAGCTGATTTTTGCCTTGATCTTACTTTCGACCGAGTCTGCGACAGCCGATGACGACTCGGCTGCTCGATCCGCAACTACATGTATCACCTACCGCCCTTTCCTGGACCATGGCCATCGCCACCTGGGACGCCGTAGCTGGAATAGCAACGCACTGGCCTTGCTCATCCAGTGGCACCGAGCGACGCTGGGTCGTGCGATACAGGGCGAACACGCCGACGCCGGCAATGTACCCCCCACGGCAAGAAACCAGAACAGACACTGTCCGCATGCGCCACCCACGGGGTCAATCCTTACGCTGTTTCAGCAACCAGACCTACAGCTTCTGCGCCGGATTGTGCAACTGACGGTGCAGCGGAGCGCACCAACCAGAACGCTCCGACGTGATCAAGCACAGATCGTACACCGGTGCCCGACCACCCGAACTTGAGTTAATCCACTGGCCGTACAGGCCGCTAGCAGAAATGCAGCGGTATGCCTGAACAGGCGCAAATGATCCGCGGCGCGGTGCATACTGGCAACTGCATCGTGCGAAGAGCAACGCCTGGGCCAGCAGCCTCAAACATGAGGGCGCGACCACTAAAGGCGCTGAGCTGTAAGGGGACAATATCTGGCGTGGCAATGGCGTGCGGGGCGCAGCAGATGCAGTGACAGCTTGGCTTGCGAGGCTGTCGATCGGTCAGTGGTCAACTCGCAAATGGCAAAACAGCCATGCAATATATGGCCGCTGCAAACCATTGTTCAGGCTCTGGCAAGTACCCGAGCGGTGCTCGCCAAGCCGGCCACAGCTTCCTCCCCCCTAACGCAAGCTGGTTAGGATGGTCTCGAAGTTCGACGCTAGCATGCTGGCATAGCTGTCACCCGGCGTGCCGGGCATGCCTAGGGAGTCGGTGTACAAGTTGCCAGCGATGGCGATGCCGCTCTCGCGCGCGACCATCTGCATGCTGCGCGGGTCGACGCTGGTTTCGACGAACAGGGCCGGCACCTGACGCTGCTTGAGCTGCCCGAGCAGGGCGATGACCTGTTGCGGCGTGCCCTGGTTTTCCGCGTTGATCTCCCAGATATAGCCGGCCTCGAAACCGTAGGCGGCGCAGAAGTACTTGAACGCCCCCTCGCTGGTGACCAGGTAGCGGCGCCCGGCCGGGATCTGGGCGAAGTCCGCCAGGGCCTTGTTGTGTAACTGTTGCAGTTGCTCGATATAGGCCGCGGCATTGGCCTGGTAAGTCGCGACGTTAGCCGGGTCGATCTGACTCAGGGCAGCCTGGGCGTTGCGCGCGTACTGCATGCCATTGCGCGCATCCAGCCAGGCATGAGGGTCTTCGGCGTGGGCTTGGCCAGTGGTGGTCAGGTACTGCGGGGTGACCCCGGCACTCAGGCGAAACACCGGGGCGTCCGCGCCCGACTTGCCGGCGGTGCGCAGCAGCTTGTCGAACCAAGCATTGCCGGCCTCCAGGTTGAGGCCGTTGTAGAACACCAGATCGGCATCGCTGGTCTTCTGCACGTCCAGCGGCAGTGGATCGTACTCGTGGGGGTTGGAGCCCACCGGCGCCAGGCTGTGGATCTCCACCCGTTCACCACCGACGTTGCGGACGATGTCGTAGAGGATCGAATAGGTCGTGACCACCTTTAGTTTTGCGCCGCCATCGGCCCAGACGGGTGCAAGCCAAGACCCGGCCAAGCCGAAAGCGATGAATAGAAACACTTTGATCATGGGGTCACCTCGTTTTTGATCGTGGGGTTTACCGGCTCACTGGCGGTGCCGGCGATGGATTTGGACTGGTGGCGCCGGCGTCTGACCTGCAGGCCGCGCCATAACAGGCCCTGATTGGGGGACAAGAGCAGCGCGGCGATGAACAGCAGGGTCGAGGTCACGACGATGGTGGCGCCGGAGGCCAGGTTGTAGGTGAAGCTCAGGTAGATGCCGCAGAAGGCAGAGAGCAGGCCCAGGCCGGCCGCCCAGCAGATCATCAGCGACAGGCGGTTGGTCAGCAGGTAGGCGGTCGCCGCTGGGGTGATCAGCATGGCGACTACCAGAACGATGCCGACCGTCTGCAGCGAGGCCACAGTAACCAGGGTCAGCAGGGTCATGAGGAAGTAGTGAATCAGCTTGACCGGCAGGCCGTAGGCGGCGGCCATGGTGGTATCGAAGGTGCTGACCAATAGTTCCTTGTAGAACAGGTAGGTCGAGGCCAGCACTAGGGTGCCGATGATCAGGGTGATCCACATTTCCTCTGGACGCACCGCCAGGACGTTGCCGAAAAGGATGTGGTAGAGGTCCGTGCTGCTCTTCTGCAGGGTGATCAGGATGATGCCCAACGCGAACGCGGCGGTGAACAGCACGCCGATCGCCACGTCGTGCTTGATCCGGCTGTGCTGGCTGACGTAGCCGATGGCGATGGCGGTGAGCAGGCCGGAAAGCACCGCACCGACCATCAGATTGATGCCGAGCATGAATGACAGGGCGACCCCAGGCAGCACCGCGTGGGAGATCGCATCGCCCATCAACGCCATGCCACGCAGAATGATGAAGCAGCCGATCACCCCGCAGATGATGCCAACCATGGCCGAGGTCAGCAGGGCCTTCTGCAGGAAGTCATATTCCACAACGGCTTGAAAGAAGGTCATCAGCTGGCCACTCCCAGTTGATTGGTAAAGGGCAAGTCGCCCAGATAGGCCTTGGCCAGGGCGTCCGGGGTGCAGACCTCGGCGGCAACTCCGTAGTTGAGGATGCGCTGGTTGATCAGGATCAACCGGTCGAAATACTCGATGGCCTTGCTCAGGTCGTGATGCACCACCAGTACAGTCTTGCCAGCGTCGCGCAGGGACTTGAGGATGCCGATGATGGTGCCTTCGCTCAGCGCGTCGATGCCGACGAAGGGCTCGTCCAGCAGGTACAGGTCGGCGTGCTGGGCCAGCGCCCTGGCGAGGAATACCCGCTGCTGCTGGCCGCCGGACAGCTCGCCGATCTGGCGATGGGCGAAGTCCTGCATGCCAACCCGGCGCAGGCACTCCAGCGCCGTCTGCCGCTCGTGACGCCCGGGTTTGTTGAACCATCCGAGGCTGGGGTAGGTGCCGAGCATTACGGTATCTAGCACATTGATCGGAAACTGCCAGTCGATCTCGCTACGCTGCGGCACATAGGCGACCGTGCGGCGGGACTGCTGCAACGGCCGGCCGCAGATCTCGACGTGCCAAGGGCAAGATCTACGGCATCGAGCCCGGTGCCGGCGGCAACAAGCTGATCAAGACCATGATCAAGGAGAACCGCTACGACCTCGGTAACTTCGAACTGGTGGAGTCCAGCGAGGCGGCCATGCGCCTGCAAGTCGCGAGGGCAATCCGCAATAAGGAGCCGATCATTTTCCTCGGCTGGGCGCCGCACCCGATGAACCTGCAGTTCGAGATGACCTACCTCAGCGGCGCTGACGATCTGTGGGGGCCGGATGGGGGCGCGGCCAAGGTGCACACGGTGATGGCTAACGACTATCAAACGCGCTGCCCGAACGCCGCCAAGCTGATGAGCAACATGAGGTTCGACATCCAGATGGAGTCGCACATGATGGAGAAGATCATGAACAAGGAGCCGGCAGCGGACGCGGCCAAGGAGCTGATCGCCAAGAACCCGCAGTGGTTGGACACCTGGCTGGAGGGCGTGACCACCTTCGACGGTAAAGATGCCAAGGCCGCGGTCATGAGCTACCTGCAGCAGTGACCGGCTGAGCGTGCGCCGTCGGATTGCCCAACACCCCGCACAGCCTGCCGGTTCAGCTCTTGCTGTGACTCACCCGCCAGTCCCAGAGCTTCTGCGCCGGCCAGAAACGCTCCGGGTGGTCACGCACAAGTCAAACACCGGCACCAGGCGTGGCCCACTTCTCGCTGCCAGCGCATGAACAGATTGCGGTGGGCCAGGGCCAGCGCCATCACCTGGGTGTCGCAGCTGACCCGCCAGGTCTGCCGTTCCAATTCGGCCACCCCGGCCGCTTGCAGCCAAACCCGCCAACCGACCGCGAAGCAGCAACGTCTGACCGGCCAGGTCCTGAGGACACGGCAAGCGTGCCGCCAATTCCGGCGCTGCCAGCACCATCTGCTCCTCGCCCTCGCCCAGGGCGATGCACTCCAAGTTTCCCAGTCGCCGTGGCCGTAGCGGATCTACATGTCGACCCCCTCGCTGCCGAATCATTGATCCAGAAGCCACTGGCCAGCTGCAGGGACATCTCCGGATGGGCCTGATGAAAAGCCACAGACGAGGCGCCAGCGGCGTGGCGCGCAGAGTGACCGGCGCATCCCGCGTCAGCCCGAACACCTCGGCCGTGCTGTCGTGCAGGCGCACGAAGGCGGCCTGAATTGAGGACAGCCAAGCCTGGCCAGCCAGGCTCAGAGGCTGCGCGGATGGCGCACGAACAGCTGCTGGCCGAGGCGGTTCTCGAGCAGACGGATGCGCTGGCTGACTGCCGACTGGGTGATTTGGAACCGACCCTCACTCGCCATGGCTACCGCATCAAGGATCTGGTGGAGCAATTCGATGCCAGGCCCACCGAAATCAAGGGTAAGCGCTCCATGAAGCCCACATTCAAAGCGCTCAGCTAATCCCGGATGCTGTGCTCCAGATTCCCTTCTGGAGCCAGCCCGTCATGATGCGACCCGACGCCAAAGTCGAAAAAGTGTATCTCTACCCCAAGCCCGTCGACTTCCGAAAATCCATCGACGGCCTGGCCGCACTGGTCGAGCTGGACATTAAAGTCGCCGTATTTGACCCCGTGCTTTTCGTTTTCCTCAACAAGCCCCGCAACCGAGTGAAGATTTTATATTGGGAACGCAACGGCTTCTGCCTTTGGCTCAAGCGCCTGGAGTCTGAGCGATTCAAAACATCGCCTGATGTCACCGACGAGGCGATTGTCCTGACTGTCCAGGAACTCAACTGGATGCTCGACGGTTTTGACCTCTGGCGTAACCGCCCACATCAGGTTTTGACGCCGCGATTCGTGGCCTGATTCGGTATAATCCAGGGCATGATTTCAATGCCCAAAGATCTTCCTAACGATCCTGTGCTGCTCAAGCAACTGCTAGAGCAGATGCTGCTTGAGCGCGAGTCTACTAAGGGCCGCATTGTTCATCTTGAAGAAGAAAACGCGCTGCTGCGTCGGCGTTTGTTCGGACGCAAGTCCGAGCAAACAGCTGATCCGGCCACACCGCAGCTAGCCCTTTTCAACGAAGCGGAAAGCATCGCCGAACCTGTCGGTGAAGACGCTGAAGAAGAGGTCGTCGCACCCGCCAAGCGCCGCGGCAAACGCAAACCGCTACCTGCCGACCTGCCACGTATCGAAGTCATCCACGAGCTTCCCGAGCACGAACTGACTTGCGCCTGCGGCTGCCGCAAACACGCCATTGGCGAGGAAGTCAGTGAGCAGCTTGAAATCGTGCCGATGCAGATTCGCGTGATCAAACACGTTCGTAAAGTCTACGGTTGCCGCGATTGTGAAACCGCACCAGTCACTGCGGACAAGCCGGCTCAACTGATTGAAAAAAGCATGGCCAGCCCGAGCGTTCTGGCGATGCTGCTGACCACCAAGTACGTGGACGGTTTGCCGCTTCACCGTTTTGAAAAAGTACTGGGCCGGCATGGCATCGACATCCCGCGCCAGACCCTGGCTCGCTGGGTTATCCAGTGCGGCGAGCACTTCCAACCGCTGCTGAATTTAATGCGCGATAGCCTGTTGGCCAGTCGCGTCGTCCACTGCGATGAAACACGTGTGCAGGTACTGAAAGAGCCCGACCGAGAGCCGAGCAGCCAGTCCTGGATGTGGGTGCAAACCGGCGGCCCGCCTGACAAGCCCGTAATCCTTTTCGACTACTCCATCAGCCGAGCGCAGGACGTACCGACGCGCCTGCTTGATGGCTATTGCGGCTACGTGATGACCGACGATTATGCTGGTTACAACGCGTTGGGCGTACAGGCCGGAGTTGATCGCCTAGGCTGCTGGGCTCACGCACGGCGCAAGTTCGTTGAAGCACAAAAAGTGCAGCCCAAAGGCAAGACCGGGCGCGCTGATATCGCGCTAAACCTGATCAACAAGCTTTATGGGATCGAACGCGACCTCAAGGCTACCGGCGACGCTGAACGTAAAACTGGTCGTCACGAACAAAGCTTGCCGATCCTGGCTCAGTTGAAGACCTGGATTGAAAAGACACAACCCCAGGTCACTGCTCAGAACGCCTTGGGCAAAGCCATCAGCTATCTAGCGAGCAACTGGCACAAACTAGAACGCTACGTCGAGGAAGGCTACTTGCCGATCGACAACAATGCCGCCGAACGCGCGATCCGCCCATTCGTCATCGGAAGAAAGAACTGGTTGTTCAGCGATACGCCCAAAGGCGCGACGGCCAGTGCTCAACTTTACAGCTTGGTCGAGACTGCCAAGGCCAACGGCCAAGAGCCCTATGCGTGGCTGCGCTACGCACTTGAGCGTCTGCCAACGGCGGCTTCGGTTGAAGATTACGAAGCTTTGTTGCCATGGAACTGCTCGCCGATATCGCCTAGCTGAGCGCACTACTCAGATGGAAATCGGTGGGGATCATGGAGTGTCCATCACAAACTCGACGATACCGGTCGAATATGAGCGGAGCAACGATCATGGAATACGACGATAAACTGATTGAAGACGCCGTGCTTGCCCTGTTGGCAACCTTCAGTTCCGACAACGGCAATGCCTGGAAAGGGTTCGACTTCGAGGTCATGAATCGATTGCATGAACATGGGTTCATCAGAAATCCGGTGAACAAGAACAAATCGGTTTGGTTGACGGAGGAAGGGCTGGAGCGGGGTCGACAGATAGCCGACCGGTTATTCGGGATGAGAACCCAAGTGGAGCATACATCTCACCCTGATACCTGACTTGGTACTGAGGCCACGTTGTGTGCATCTGAGTATCGTCTAGCTGAGCGCGCCAACCATCGCAAAGCCGGTGGGGTTTATGGAGCGCTTACAATCAAGGCGCTGTTCAGCAACGCGCTCGATCCGGCGCGTGCCGCCGAACTTCGGGACAAGATGCTGGCAGCGGGATTGCCTATCTGAGCCCCGTCATT
>LNAP01004056.1_pt1 | contig 14672 bp, 10 predicted proteins | sample 602601 | NCBI WGS metagenome assembly LNAP01 (sample SAMN02440304, study PRJNA202911) | soil metagenome | biome: Subtropical and temperate rainforests or woodlands; isolation source: soil samples (1 kg each in a 20% v/v slurry with milli Q water) were... ...
TCGGACAGGTCCTTGATACTGTTAAGGATCGGGTTGATTTCCATGGCGGGCAGCACTCGTTGGCGAACTTTTGAAAGCCGGCGAGTATAACGTAATCAGGCTGTCACGGCAGCCCGCCTGGCGGCTTTAGGGGCGAATGGTTTTGGCTAAACGGCGAACACTTGTAGCAGCGGTCGAGCCCCGCGAGGCCGCGTTCGAGGACGAAGTCCTCGCCAGTCCTGCGCACGCGGTTTATCTGGAAGATCGCGTTGCCTGGTTTTACGACGGCTGCGTCCGAACGCGGCCCGCACCGAACGCAGCCTCGCGGGGCTCGACAACTGCTACGGTGCTACGGCGTGAGGTGGTTTGTGGGTTATTCGATCCCAACCTGATTGCGCCCATTGTTCTTCGCCAGATACAGCCCCTTGTCTGCCGCCGAGATCAATTGACGGCAATCGCCGCCCGGTTGCGGGGTCATGGTCGACAGGCCGATGCTGATGGTCAGGCTCGAACCTTCAATCGGGGAAATATGCGGAATTTTTAGCGAAGCTACGGTCTGGCGCAGTTTTTCCGCCACCATCCGGGCACCGCCCTGCGACGTATTGGGCAGCACCAGGGCGAATTCTTCACCGCCGTAACGGGCCGGCAGGTCCGAAGGTCGGGCGCTGGCATCACGGATCGCCGTGGCCACTTTGCGCAAGGCTTCATCGCCTTCAAGGTGACCGAAACTGTCGTTGTAGGACTTGAAGTAATCCACATCGATCATCAGCAGCGACAGTTGACTCTGGTCGCGCAGCGAACGGCGCCACTCAAGCTCCAGGTATTCATCGAAATGCCGACGGTTCGACAGCCCGGTCAGGCCATCCGAGTTCATCAAGCGTTGCAGCACCAGGTTGGTGTCCAGCAACTGCTGCTGGCTGACCCGCAGCGCGCGATACGCGGCGTCACGCTGCAGCAACGTCATGTAGGAGCGCGAGTGATAGCGGATGCGCGCCACCAGTTCGATGTTGTCCGGCAGCTTGACCAGGTAATCATTGGCCCCGGCCGCAAACGCCGCGCTCTTGATCAGCGGGTCTTCCTTGGTCGACAGGACAATGATCGGGATGTCCTTGGTCGCCGGATGGTTGCGGTATTCGCGCACCAGGCTCAAGCCGTCAAGACCGGGCATCACCAGATCCTGGAGAATCACCGTCGGTTTTATTCGGATCGCCTGGGCGATGGCCTGGTGCGGGTCGGAGCAGAAGTGGAAGTCGATGTTTTCTTCGTTCGACAACCCGCGGCGCACCGCCTCGCCGATCATTGCCTGATCGTCCACCAACAACACCATGGCGGCGTTTTCGTCGGTTTTGAAGCCGTCGAGCTGTAAGTCATTCATAGGCAGTCACCTGAGTACTACTTGGTCCAGGATTGCTGTGAAAGTTCTTCATTTGGGGAATATCTCCAGCAATCGTGGCGCTATCTTGTCCAGTGGACGGATTTCCATCGCGGCATCGATGGCCGCTGCCGCCTTCGGCATTCCGTACACCGCACTGCTGTTCTGATCCTGAGCGATGGTCAGGTAGCCCTGTTGGCGCATGAGTTTAAGCCCCTGTGCGCCATCGCGTCCCATGCCGGTGAGCAAAACACCCACGGCATCGCCGTTCCAGTAACTGGCCACACTCTCGAAAAACACATCGATCGAGGGCCGGTAGATCTCGTTGACCGGTTCGGCGGTGTAGGCCAGCGTGCCGTTTTTCAACAAGCGAATATGGTGGTTGGTGCCCGCCAGCAACACCGAACCGGCTTGCGGAGGCTCACCTTCCTGGGCCAGGCGCACATCCAGGCCGCTGGCGCTGCTGAGCCATTCGGCCATGCCGGCGGCGAACACCTGGTCGACATGCTGCACCAGCACGATGGCCGCCGAAAAATTTTGCGGCAGCCCCTTGAGCAAGACTTCCAGCGCCGCCGGCCCACCTGCCGATGAGCCAATGGCGACCAGGCGCTGGCGCGAACCTGAACTGCGGTGCGGGCTCGGGGCGGCTCGCTCGCGATTGCCCCGGTCACCGATCAGCCAACCGATGTTCATGATCTTGCGCAGTAAAGGGGCCGCTGCCTCCTGGGCATTGCCGGCACCGATGGCCGGCGTATCGACCACATCCAGCGCTCCGTGGCCCATGGCCTCGAACACCCGATGCACGTTCTGCTCGCGGTCGACCGTAACGATGACAATCGCGCACGGCGTCTCGGCCATGATCCGCCGGGTCGCCTCCACGCCGTCCATCACGGGCATGATCAGGTCCATCAGAATCAGATCCGGCGTATTTTCAGCGCACCGCTGCACCGCCTCGGCCCCATTGCTGGCGACCCAGACCACTTCGTGCGCCGGATCGAAAGCCAAGGCGCGGCGCAGGGCCTCCACCGCCATGGGCATGTCGTTGACGATCGCTATTTTCATGCACGCGCTCCTCCAATGAGCTCAACCACCGCGTCAAGCAGGGCGTCGTCATGAAAACTGGCCTTGGCTAGATAATAGTCGGCTCCAGCGTCCAGTCCACGGCGACGGTCCTCTTCACGATCCTTGTAAGACACCACCATCACCGGCAGGGATTGCAGGCGATTGTCCCGACGCAGCAAAGACACCAGCTCGATGCCATCCATGCGCGGCATATCGATATCGGTGATCAGCAGATCGAAATCCTCCGATCGCAATGCGTTCCAGCCATCCATTCCGTCCACCGCCACCGCCACGTCGTAGCCGCGATTGAGTAGCAACTTGCGTTGCAGCTCACGCACCGTCAGCGAATCGTCGACCACCAGAATCCGTTTTCGAGCCGCTTCAACCGCCTGGTTGCCCTGTCGGGCGATGCGCTCAAGACGCCCGGTATTGAGCAGTTTGTCCACCGAACGCAGCATGTCTTCGACATCGACGATCAGCACCACGGAACCATCGTCGAGCAAGGCCCCGGCGGAAATGTCCTGCACCTTGCCCAGACGCTCGTCCAGCGGCAACACGACCAACGTTCGTTCGCCGATAAACCGCTCGACCGCCACGCCGTAAATCGCCTCGCGTTCGCGAATCACCACCACTTTTAGGGTTTGCTGACTGTTCTGGCCCGCTGGGCGCTGCAACAGCTGACTGGCGGCGACCAGCCCGACATGCCGGCCTTCGTGCCAGAAATGCTGACGACCTTCGACCTGGACAATGTCCGCCGGCTCCAGATCGCACATCCGTTCGATATGGGCCAGCGGGAAGGCATACGCCTCGTCACCGACTTCCACCACCAGGCTGCGCACCACCGACAGGGTCAGCGGCACTTCGAGGTGAAAACGACTGCCCTCGCCCGCCACCTGCTCCAGCACGACCGCGCCGCGCACCTGGCGGACCATGTGCTGGACCGCATCCAGCCCGACGCCGCGCCCGGAGACTTCGGTGACTGTGTTGCGCAGGCTGAAACCCGGCAAGAACAGGAAGGTCAGCAGCTCTTCCTCACTCAATTGCGCGGCGGTTTCGGCCGGGGACAATTGGCGTTCGATGATGCTGCGGCGGACCTTTTCCAGGTCGACGCCATTGCCGTCATCGCTCAACTCCAGCACCAGCAAACCGGCCTGATGGGAAGCGCGCAAACGGATCAGGCCTTCAGCGGGTTTACCCGCCAATAGCCGTTGCTCCGGGGATTCGATGCCGTGATCCACGGCATTGCGCAGCAGGTGCGTCAGCGGCGCTTCCAGCTTTTCCAAGACGTCACGGTCGACCTGGGTTTTCTCGCCCTCGATCTCCAGCCGCACCTGCTTGCCAAGGCTGCGACCGAGGTCGCGGACCATGCGCTCTTGTCCGGTCAACACATCGGCAAACGGCCGCATGCGGCAAGCCAACGCGGTGTCGTACAACACTTGCGCCCGTTGACTGGCCTGCCAGGCGAACTCATCCAGTTCGGCGTTCTTTTCCGCCAGCAATTGCTGAGACTCAGCCAATAGCCGACGAGCGACTTCGAGGGCTTCCTGTGCTTCCAGGCTCAAGGCATGTTCCTTGAGGTGGACGTTGAGATTTTCCAGGGCTCGCAGGCCGTTGTTCTGCATGCGCTTGAGGCGTTGCATGGTGGCCAGGTGCGGTTTGAGCCGCAGGGTTTCCACCAATGATTTGCTCGACAGATCAAGCAGGCTGTTCAGGCGTTCGGCCGTGACGCGCAGCACCCGCTCGCCATTTTCGGTAGTGCGCTTGGCCTTGCGTGGCGGTTCTGCGGGTTGCGGTTCGGCGACCGGAATTGGCGCTTCGGCCTTGGGCGCAGGTGCTTCGAGCTGAAGTTCCGCCATCACCGGCGCGACTGGCGCAGTGACCGGAGCGGGCGCCGCCATCGGATCCAGCAACAGCGCCATCAACACCCCATAGGCCTCGATTTCCGCCGGCTCAGGGTTGTTGTCCGGCGTCGCAATGCGCATCAGCAAATCGGTGCCTTGCAGCAAGGCATCGATGTGCTCGGGCCGCAGGTACAGGCGCCCTTCCTGGGCACTGACCAGGCAATCCTCCATCACATGCGCGACGCTGACCCCGGCATCGACGCCGACAATCCGCGCCGCCCCCTTGAGCGAGTGCGCCGCGCGCATGCACGATTCGAGATGATCGGCCTGGGTCGGGTCGCGCTCCAGCGCCAGAAGACCTGCGCTCAGCACCAGCGTCTGGGCCTCGGCTTCCATACTGAACAGTTCCAGCAAAGAGGCGTCGCGCATTTGCTCGGGGGTCATGTAAGGCTCCGGGTCACGGCGGACAACAGCTGTTCTTCATCCAGCCAACGCAGGCTGCGACTTTTGAATTGCAACACGCCACGGGTGTATTTGGCGCTGGCCTGCGTACCAGAGCGGGACGCCGCCTCGAGGACGCGCTCGTCGATGGCGTGAATCCCGTCCACTTCATCCACCGGCACCACCACCGGCCCGCCGTGTGCGGCGATGATCAGCATGCGCGGCATGACCCGCGCACCGGACGCCGTGCTGCTGGCGCCATCGAGCCCGAGCAATTCCACCAGCGACAGGCACGCCACCAACGCGCCGCGCACATTCGCCACGCCGAGCAAAGCCCGGGAGCGTTGGTGCGGCAGGGAATGAATCGCTTGCAGCGGCGCCACTTCCACCAGACTGCGAGTGGCCAGGGCCAGCCATTCTTCACCCAGGCGGAACATCAGCAGCGAGCGGGTTTTCATCTCGCTTTCGACCACCGTGGAGACTTGCCCACGGTCTTCCTGCTGCAACGCGTAGCGGTCGAGTAAGCGCGTCGCCGCGGCCGAATACACCGCGCAATTGCGGCAGTGAATGTGATCGCTCAGAAGCGGGCAGGACTTGTCGCCGTGGATACCGATGCGGTTCCAGCAGTCGTCGATGGCCTGGGCATCTTCATGGGTGAGGCTAAAGGTGTCGGCGGCGTTCATCGTTTACGCTCACTGTCAGCGGCGCGCTCGCTGCGGGCGGCGCGGTCCTGCAATCGTCTGGCTCCCGCGGTGTCGCCCAAGGACTGCAGTAATGCCGCGAGGTGCATCAACGCGTCGGGATGTTGCGGGTCGAGGTACAACGCCTTGCGATAAAACCCCTGGGCTTCAAGGACTCTGCCGGCGACATCGCTGAGCAAGCCCAGCCAGTAGAAGACCTGGGCCACGGGTTCATGACTGCGCAAATAGCTATCGCACGCGGCGCGGGCCTCGGCACTTTTGCCTTCGTTGGCCAGCGCGGCGATGTTTGCCAGCAGTGTGGCGGTGTCCGGGTTGGCGACTTTCGTCACGGCAGGTAGCGGCACCAACGTTGCGAAGGGGCGGTTGCGAATGGGCGGTGGTGCCACGCTGGGCACCGGTTGGCGCACGGGCAGTGGCGTCGGCACGAACGTCGCAATGGGCAAAGGCTCCGGTGCGCTTTGACGACTGAACGCAAAGGACTGCGGGATGCCGATCGAACGCATGCCGAAACGGCCGAGCAAGCTGCCCTCGGCCGGGCCGATAAACAGCACGCCATCCACATGAGTCAGACGCTTGAGCACTTCGAACACTTGCTGCTGGGTCGGCTGATCGAAATAAATCAGCAGGTTGCGGCAAAACACAAAGTCATACGGCGGTTCGTTGGCCAGCAACGTCGGATCCAGCAGATTGCCGACCTGCAAACGCACCTGTTCGAGCACTCGCCCGCTGAGGCGATAGCCCTCCTCGCCTTCAGCGCTGAAATGCCGGTCACGAAAGGCGATGTCCTGGCCCCGAAACGAATTCTTGCCATACAGCGCGCGCCGGGCTTTTTCCACCGACAACGGGCTGACGTCCATGCCTTCGACCTTGAACTGGTGCGGCTGTAACCCGGCATCGAGCAACGCCATGGCGATGGAATACGGTTCTTCACCGGTGGAACACGGCAGGCTGAGAACCCGCAGCGCGCGCATGTTGTTGATGTCGCTCAGGCGTTTGCTGGCCAGTTTCGCCAACGTGGCGAAGGATTCCGGGTAACGGAAAAACCAGGTCTCGGGGACAATCACCGCTTCGATCAGCGCCTGCTGCTCGTCCTGCGAACCCTGCAAGGTGTGCCAGTACTCATCGGCCGTCAGCGCTTTGGATGCCGTGCTGCGCTGGCGCACCGCACGCTCGATGATCGCCGGGCCCACCGAGGTCACATCGAGACCGATGCGCTCTTTGAGAAAATCGAAAAACCGTTGATCGTTGCTCATGGCCGCTCCTCAAGCAGCGCCAGGTCCAACGGCTGCGCTGGAAACAGCAGCGCGCGAACCTGATCGTCAAGCAAGTCGGCGACCCGCACCCATTGCAGCAAACCCTGGTCATCTTCACGCACTGGCCCGAGGTACGGCGCCTGACGATTGTCCAGGCCATAGGGCTGAAAATCCGCCGGGTTGCAGCGCAAGGTATCGGTGGCCTGCTCCAGAATCAGCCCGAGCAATTGCGCCTCAGCGAACTCGTCCGCACGGTAGTTGACCAGCACCAGGCGGGTGCTGGTACGGGCCTGGGCCGGTTGGCCGAACGTCAGCGCACTGAGGTCGATCACCGGCACCACCGCGCCGCGGTAGGCGAACACCCCGGCCACCCATTCCGGCGCGCGGGGAATCGGTTTCAACGGCAGACGCGGCAGCACTTCCGCCACCTCGATCGCCTGCAGGGCGTAACGCTCGCTGCCGATGCGGAACACCAGAAACAATGATTGCAGCGCCGGCTTCACGGCGGTGCGTTTGGCCGAGGGCTCGCTCATCAGACTTTGAATCGCGAAACGCCGCTGCGCAGCCCTACGGCCACCTGGCTCAGCTCATCGATGGCGAAACTGGCCTGACGCAAGGACTCGACGGTTTGGCTGCTGGCATCGCCCAACTGCACCAGCGCGTGGTTGATCTGTTCGGCGCCCGTGGCCTGGGCCTGCATGCCTTCGTTGACCATCAACACCCGCGGCGCCAATGCCTGAACCTGATGAATGATCTGCGACAACTGCTCGCCGATTTGCTGCACTTCGGACATGCCACGACGCACTTCTTCAGAGAACTTGTCCATGCCCATCACCCCGGCCGACACCGCCGACTGGATCTCGCGCACCATCTGTTCGATGTCGTACGTGGCGACGGCGGTCTGGTCCGCCAGACGCCGCACTTCGGTGGCGACCACGGCAAAACCGCGGCCATATTCACCGGCCTTTTCGGCCTCGATCGCCGCGTTGAGCGACAGCAGATTGGTCTGGTCGGCGACCTTGACGATGGTCACCACCACCTGATTGATGTTGCCGGCCTTCTCATTGAGGATCGCCAGTTTGGCGTTGACCAGATCGGCCGCGCCCATCACCGAGTGCATGGTCTCTTCCATCCGCGCCAGGCCTTGCTGCCCGGAACCGGCGAGCACCGAGGCCTGATCGGCGGCGGTGGAGACTTCGATCATCGTGCGCACCAGATCCCGCGAAGTGGCCGCAATCTCACGGGACGTCGCGCCGATTTCGGTGGTGGTGGCGGCGGTTTCGGTGGCGGTCGCTTGCTGTTGCTTGGAGGTGGCGGCGATCTCGGTCACCGAGGTGGTGACCTGTACCGAGGAACGCTGGGCCTGGGACACCAGGGACGTCAGCTCGGCCATCATGTCGTTGAAGCCGGTTTCCACAGCGCCGAATTCGTCCTTGCGCGCCAGGTTGAGGCGACCGCTGAGATCGCCGGTACGCATTATTTCGAGGATCTGCACAATGCGATTCATCGGCGCCATGATCGCGCGCATCAACAAAAGACCACACAACCCGGCACACAGGACTGCGACCAGCAACGAAATGCCCATGATCAGCTTCGCCACCGCGACCGATGAAATGATCGAGTCAGTGGCCGCTTCAGCCGCCAGCCTGTTGAATTCAATGAGTTCATCCAGCTGTTTGCGGCCGGCAGTCCAGGCTGGGGTCAACTGTTCGGCGAGTAGGCGACGGGCCTGTTCGAAGTCCTTTTTCTGGTAGACATCGAGTACCGCTTCGAGCTGCTCGTCATATTGGTCGTGCAGCTTTTCAAACTCGTCGAACCTTGCCTGATCATCTTTCTCGAAAATGGTGCCCTGGTAGCTGGCCATCGCGCGTTCCAGCCGTTCCTCAATACGCTGGTACATATCCTTGTCAGCCTGGGTCATGTCTCGACCGCCACCCAGCCCGATCAGTTGCTGGGTCAGCACGTAATCATCGACCCAGGCACCGCGAATCAGGGAGCTGTAGTGAATCCCGGGAACACTGTCCGAGCGCACAACGTTCTCGCTGGACTCAATCGACAGCAAACGGGAATACGACACCACGACCATCAGCAACATGATGGTGATAATCACCGCAAAGCTCGCCAAGATGCGTTGGCGCAACGTCCAGTTCTTCACAGTCAGTCCTCGGGTGCGGTTCAAATGTTGCGGAGTATAGCTGAGGGCTGTGTTTCATTTATAAGACTGTTGCGCACCACGTATCATCCCGGTGCAAATCGCTGAAAAACTGTGTGGCGAGGGGGTTTACCCCTCGCCACCGCTTAGTGGTTAATCCGGCCGATCGGGGTTCTAGCGCCCGTTTCACGGCCAGTTCACCAAGCGTGATGACCTGTTGAATACCCAGGAGAGTATTGCGATGTGAGCCCTCCATCGATCCCGCGAATCACGCTTGCCGATGCCAGGGATTACATCTCACTGCCAGTTAATGGCGTGTACGTTAGATGATAGGTTCGATTCATCATCACGTAAAAGGTGATAGCGATATCCGCGAATGGACAGAGCAAGTTGACTCCAGGTCGTATGATTTGCCGGGACGTAGAACCAGTATCCACCACCTTCCGCAATCAGCCGTACAATTCGCGCATAGGGGCGGGCGTCGCAGGTGCCGAAGAACGTGACCCAACCATTCGCGTTACCACCCGAAGGAACGTAGTTTCCATTAAATAGAACATAAGAAATGGTTGGCGCTTTCAACGCTGCCAGCACTGTAAACGTACGTGCTGCAGATTCCGGAAGAGAACCATAAATAGTCCTGGCAACCAGCCTATGGTTCGTCAAACCCAGCCCCATGACGGTATGCGTCGAAATGCCTTCATCATTGGCAAACTGACTGCTGACAGATGTTTTGCCATTCAGAATCTGCACTTCCATTTTCGGGTTTGAAGTGACAATCACCGTAACGCGAGTATCGGTGGTGTAGCCTCCTTCTGTTATCTCACCTTTGCTGTCCCTCAGCGAGGTAATGGTCGGCATCAACAGCGGCAATGTCGTGACCGTATAACTTTGCAGCGGGAAGGTCACAATCGTCTGTTCATTTTCGTTGGGGTGCAGGTCTACTTGTGCCCGAATCGTAAGTTCGCTGCCGTTTCTGAGCGTCAGTAGATCTCGACGCAAGAGGGGTTTATTCAATCCCTTTTCAACTTCCGTCTGCGTCAATTCTTTTTCGCTAGAAATCAGGATCGTGACGGAGTTGCCATTGGCATCGGTTCCACTCGCATCCAACGTATACGGCTGGCCCAAACTGATAAACGGCCAGGGTGAGACAACGACGTGGGCATCCCCGATGAACGAACGAGTATCCAGCTCTCGCCCGTTCGCCTCTAGAATTTCAGGTGCCGGAAAGTTCGGGTCCTGCTCCTTGTATCTTTCTACGGTGACAAGCAATGGCTCGGAGAGGGTCTCTTTTCCGTCACGAAGCAGAATCCACGAGAACTCGACTTTGAGTCCGATATTGGCCCTGATGAATTTCGTGTCTAGTTTGAAATTAGCCCGTGAATTGGCATTGAACGATTTGAATCCGAATGTCGGCGAGCCTACGCCCGATGCCCCCTTGACCACCAGTTTGGCCTGATCCCCGGGAAGAAAACCGATGAGCTCAACGCGCCCGTTGGCGCCTTCGAGGTTTTTCCCGGGAGGTAGAATGCCGCCTTCGACCACTTGCACGGTGGGTGCAGGTAAAACGCCCTCGCCGCCTCTGAGTACCCGAGCAACGGCTTTATATGAACTGGCAATGACCATCCCTTTTCTGATCAGGTCGCAGGTCATCCACACTTGGCCGCCCGGAATGATCTTGTTTGCCGGTATTTTCAACAGATAGGTCGATGGAATTCGATTAACGGGGACCTCGGGGCTATCCATCACAGGCTGACCGCTGATTGGCGTACAGATGTAATTTCCACGAATGATATCGCCTGATTCAAAGAGCCCTTTGAAGGCGTGCACCCGTGCGTGGAGATACCCGGTTTTATTCACTTTGACCGGATCAATGGTCTCGACGTCATCTTCCTCATCGTTAGGGTCTTCGATCAGGTCGGGGGCAGCGAACTGCTTTTCTGTTGTGTCTACATCAATCTCGTGCGCGATCGACCAGAGTGATCTTTCGGTGTAATTATCCAACTGGTCCTTGACCGTATACAAAACCAAAGACCTTGGATTGTTGCCGGCCTCCTCGATCACTTCCTTAGTGACCAATATCTTGATTGGATTTCCGACAACATCAGGCTCATTCGGATCATCGGACACCCCTACAACACGTGTGACATCCACTCCATTCCACTTCAGCGTGATGACATCGTGGAGCTTCATAAAGAGGTAAAACACGGTGACCCACACACCGGATTTCGCTTCTATCGGACCCACTCCGTTGTCGATGATCTCTTTCGGCAGTTCGATACTCAACCCGTCGTGGTAATTATCGCGGGGGTCAACATCTCTGCCGCCGGGACGATGCAAGCTGTATTCCCCAAAGAGCGCAGCCGATTCGCTGGCGTTTCCGCTGAGACGTTGCACGCTATAGGTGAAACGCTGAAGCCCCTCGCGTAACAGGGTTCTGGGCACTGAATAACTGCGGCGTAACTGATCATCAATGACAGCTGCGACATCGACCTTCACCCCATCAATGAAGAGGGTAACGGCTGTCACGGGGTTGCCTGGCTGATCGACCGGAGGATCAACGACAACTCGCAGCCTGCCGCTTTCGGTGAGCCTGAGGGGTATACCGACGAGAGGCTGTCCGGCACCGGGATTTTCGCTTTTAACGTCGGATGTTGAACCGGGAATCTGCGGAGGATAATCTTGCAATACGTTGTTTTCGACGAAACTCGAGAGATCGGTAGTCATCACACACTCCTTGATGATAAAGCCGCGACGGAGCGGCGTTGACAGGGATATCAGGCATCAAGGCTGCATCGATGACTACTGTTAGAAATAACAGGTAAGCAAGAGTTTTAGACGAACGGGCACCTTCGAATGTGCGCCGCGATTGCCCCCAGAAACAACAAAACCGCCATCTCATTAGGGTGGCGGGTTTTGCACTATCAATGCGCGAGTCAGGCTGATGCCTGACGCACCTGCTTCTCCAATTCAGCCTTCAACCCCGGTTCAAGCTTCAGCTGACGTGCAAGCTCATCGAGGTAGGATTTCTCCATGAAGCTCTCCTCATCCACCAACATCACACTGGCGATGTACATCTCGGCAGCCATTTCCGGCGTGCTGGCGGCGCGGGCGACTTCTGTCGGGTCGAGCGGCTTGCTGAGTTCGGCATGCAGCCACTGCTGCAGTTCCTGATCGTTATCAAGCTTGCTGAATTCGCCTTCGATCAATGCACGCTCGCGCTCATCAACGTGGCCATCGGCTTTGGCCGCTGCAACCAGCGCCTTGAGGATCGCCTGGCTGTGCAATTCGACTTGCGCTGGAGGCAGGCGGTCGAGGGTCTGCGGTTCAGTCTTTGACACGGTGCCCTGCTGGGCCTGCCAATTACCGTAGGCTTTGTAGGCAATGACGCCGAGCGCCGCGAGGCCGCCGTAGATGGCGACTTTGCCGCCGACGTTGCGTGCCTTCTTGCTGCCGAGCAACAGGCCCATGGCACCGGCTGCCAACGCACCGCCGCCTGCGCCCGAGAGCAAGCCGCCGAGTCCGCCCGAACCACCGTTGCCGCCGAGCAATCCGCCCAAGCCACCGCCGGAGGACTTGTTCTGTGAGCCGCCGGCCTTGTTCTGCAACATGTCCTGACCGGACTTGAGTAGCTGATCGAGCAATCCACGCGTGTTCATTTTCCGCCTCCAAAAAAGGGGTTAACCGGATCAATAAGGCCACCAGCCTAGATCGAAAGTGCCCGGCATTCGGGAGCGAGAGTGCTTCGAGATGTTGCGTAGCGCCTTTGCGCTGATCACGGGCCCTTCAGAAAAATGGATATACACTCAAGCAAATCTATAAAAACCGCCCACCGGATAATTCCACATGATGACCTTGCGTCAGATCCGCCACTTCATCGCCGTGGCCGAGACCGGCTCGATCTCCGCCGCCGCGCAAACCGCGTTCATTTCCCAATCGACACTGACCCTGGCGATCCAGCAACTGGAGCAGGAAATCGGCGTCGGCCTGTTCAACCGCCACGCCAAGGGCATGACGCTGACCCACCAGGGTCACCAATTCCTACGCCAGGCGCACCTGATTCTGGCAACGGTCGACAACGCCAAACGCAGCCTGCAACAAAGCACCGATCAGGTCGCCGGGCAGTTGATCATCGGCGTGACCAGCCTGGTGGCCGGTTATTACCTCGCGGATCTACTCACTCGTTTCCAGCGCGCCTATCCCAATGTCGAGATCCGGGTGATGGAGGACGAGCGCCCTTACATCGAGCATTTGCTGGTCAGCGGTGAGATCGATGTCGGCGTGCTGATCCTCTCCAACCTCGAAGACCGCCACGCCTTGCAGACCGAAGTGCTGACTCACTCGCCCCATCGGCTGTGGTTGCCGGCCCAGCATCCGCTGCTGGAACACGACAGCATCAACCTCGCCGATGTGGCCCGTGAGCCGTTGATTCAGCTGAACGTCGATGAAATGGATCGCAACGCCCAGCGCATGTGGGCCGCGGCCTCCCTGCAACCGCGCATCACCTTGCGAACGGCATCGACGGAAGCGGTGCGAAGCCTGGTGGCAGCCGGATTGGGCGTGTCGATCCAGCCCGACATGACTTATCGCCCATGGTCACTGGAGGGCGACATCATCGAAGCGCGGCCGATTGCCGACTTGAGCCAGACCCTCGACGTCGGTCTGGCCTGGCGTCGCGGCACCGCGCGCCCAGCGCTGGTGGACCCGTTCCTGACCGTCGCCCGCGAGCAACCTCCCGGCGGGCGCAAGCCATCTATTTAATCGAACGCCACCTTCAGTATTTAGAATTTGTCGACCTCGGGTGCGGCGCCTAGTCTTGGTACATCTAAAAGACGGTCGCGCCCCGGTCACAGGGAGCAGCATGGCCACACAAGAAAAGAGAACCCGAAAAATGGCTGGCGCGCAGACCCCGTTGTTCACCGCGTTGTTGATCGATGGCGAATTGGTCGCGGGCCAGGGCCGATCCTCAACCCGGCCACCGGGGAAGTGCTGACGCACATCGCCGAAGCGAGCACCGAGCAAGTCGAAGCCGCCATTCTCGCTGCCCACCGTGCCTTCGCCGGATGGTCGCGAACCACGCCGCAACAACGCTCGAACCTGTTGCTGGACATCGCCAACGCCATCGAAAAACAAGCCGACCTCCTCGCCCGCCTCGAATCCCTGAACTGTGGCAAGCCGTTGCACCTGGCGCGTCAAGATGACTTGAGCGCCACGGTCGATGTGTTCCGCTTCTTCGCTGGCGCCGTGCGTTGCCAGACCGGCCAGCTCAGCGGCGAATACCTGCCGGGCTACACCAGCATGGTTCGCCGCGATCCGATTGGCGTGGTGGCGTCGATTGCGCCGTGGAACTACCCGATCATGATGGCCGCGTGGAAAATCGCCCCGGCACTGGCCGCCGGCAATACGCTGGTGTTCAAGCCCTCCGAACACACGCCGCTGTCGATTCTGGCCCTGGCGCCCGCGCTGGCCGAGATTCTGCCGCGCGGTGTGATCAACATCATTTGCGGCGGCGGTGAAGGCGTCGGCAGCCACTTGGTCAGTCACCCTAAAGTGCGCATGGTGTCGCTGACCGGCGATATCGTCACCGGGCAAAAAATCCTCCAGGCCGCAGCGAAAACCCTGAAACGCACTCACCTCGAACTCGGTGGCAAGGCCCCGGTGATCGTTTGCAACGATGCGGACATACAAGCCGTGGTCGAAGGCGTGCGCACTTATGGCTATTACAACGCCGGCCAGGACTGCACCGCGGCCTGCCGGATTTATGCACAGGCCGGGATTCATGATCGCTTGGTGGCCGAACTCGGGGCGGCGGTCAGCAGTTTGCGCTTCGCCGGCAAGCGCGACGCCGACAACGAGATCGGCCCGCTGATCAGC
>LNAP01014398.1_pt1 | contig 14668 bp, 13 predicted proteins | sample 602601 | NCBI WGS metagenome assembly LNAP01 (sample SAMN02440304, study PRJNA202911) | soil metagenome | biome: Subtropical and temperate rainforests or woodlands; isolation source: soil samples (1 kg each in a 20% v/v slurry with milli Q water) were... ...
CTCGTCGACGATGGCGATGCTGCGCAGCGGCCGCTCATGGCCGGCGCGCGACCACTCCTGGCGAAACATCGCCACGATCCGTGCCTCCAGCTCCTCGGCCCGCGCCGAGGGCGGCAGGAGCTGTTCCACCGCCGGGCAACACGCCCGCTGGGCCCGGGCCACCACGGCGTTGAGCATCGCCCCGCCGGCATTGCTGTTGATCTCGATCAGGCCGAGGCCGGCTTCCTCGACGTGGAAATCGAAACCGAAGAACACCCCCTTGGCACCCGGGTCATGGCGGGCAATGGCCGGGGCGCGGGACAACACCTCCTCGCGGTAGGCCGGTAGCGCGACCACCGTCTCGATGGCCGCCACCACCTGGGCCATGCGGGCCAGGTGGGAGGGGGCGACGAATACCGGGTGGGCGGCGAACAGATGCGGGCAGCGCTGCTGTACCAGGTCGAACAGGCCCGGCAGGCCAAGCGTCGACTCCAGCGCCTTGTGCAGCTCGGCGCTATCCAGACCGATGCAGAAGCAGCGGCTGTTGAGGGTTTCCATCGACAGGCCGGCCAGGGAAGCGGCCGCCGTGGCTGCCGGCAGGAAGGTTTCGTCGCTGTCCAGCAGGGGCATGAACCGTTTGGGCATGTCGGCCTCCACCTCGATCCGCTCGTGGCACCGAGGGCCACGCCGGATCAGGCGCGGCGTCCGGCAAGTGGCTGGCTTACTGGGCCTGGATGAGGGCGGCAACCTCGCTGGGGGTGAGCACCTTGCCCACCGACACCACCTTGTCGTCGATGGCCAGGGCCGGGGTCGACATCACGCCGTGGGCGGCGATCTCGGCGAAATCGGTGACCTTGACCACCTCGGCCTCGCGGCCGAGGCCGGCCAGCGCCGCCTGGGTGTTCTCGGTGAGGGTGACGCACTTCTTGCAGCCGGAGCCGAGGACTTTGATGATCATGGTGTTTCTCCTGGGGTGGGAAGGGGTCAGAGGAAAAGGTAGGCGAAGGTGTTGAACAGATAGCCGATAAGCATGATGCCGACCACCACGATGGCGAAAAACAGCGCCAGCAGCGGCGTCTTGACCACCTTCTTGAGCATGATCAGCGACGGCAGCGACAGCGCGGTCACCGCCATCATGAAGGCCAGCACGGTGCCCAGGCCAACGCCCTTGGCCACCAGCGCCTCGGCAATCGGCAGGGTGCCGAAGATGTCGGCGTACATCGGCACGCCGACCACCGTGGCCACCGGCACCGACCACCAGTTGTCCTGGCCAATCACCGCAGTGATCAGGTCTGCCGGTATCCAGTTGTGGATCGCGGCGCCGATGCCGACGCCGATCAGGATGTACAGCCAAACGCGCTGGATGATTTCAGCTACCTGCTCGCGGGCATAGGACAGGCGATCACGCAGACTCAGCTGCTCCTGCGGCAGATCCAGCACCTTGTGCTGGGTCACGAAGGCCTCGACGTACTGCTCCATCCGCGCCTGGCCGATCAGGGTGCCGCCAAGGACCGCCAGCACGATACCGACCACCACGTAGGCCAGGGCAATCGACCAGTTGAAGATGCTCGCCAGCAGGATCATCGAAGCCATGTCGACCAGCGGCGAGGAGATCAGGAAGGAGAAGGTCACCGCCAGCGGCAGACCGGAACTGGTGAAGCCGATGAACAAGGGGATCGACGAGCAGGAGCAGAACGGGGTGACCGTGCCGAGCAGCGCTCCGGTGAGGTTGGCCCTGAAGCCGCGCATGCCGCCGAGGATGCGCCGGGTGCGCTCGGGCGGGAAGTAGCTCTGCACCCAGGAGATGGCGAAGATCAGCAGCGACAGCAGGATGAAGATCTTGATCACGTCGTAGATGAAGAAGTGCAGGCTGCCGCCGAGGCGGCTGGCCATGTCCAGACCGAACACATCCTCGACCAGCAGGCGCACCAGGTAGGCCAGCCAGTCCATGCGCAACAGCTGGTCGTTCAGCCACGTGAAGATTTCCATGGCGGTTCCTTAGTGGTGGGGCAGGGCACGCTCGTACCAGGCGCGGCTGCTGTTGACCATGCGCACCAGCCAGAGCATCACCGGCACCTCGATCAGCACGCCGACCACGGTGGCCAGCGCCGCGCCGGAGTCGAAGCCGTACAGCACGATGGCCACCGCCACCGCCAGCTCGAAGAAGTTGGAGGCGCCGATCATGGTCGCAGGGCCGGCGATGTTGTGGCGCACCTTGAGTCGGCGGCACAGCCAGTAGCCGAGCGCGGCGATGAACAGGGTCTGCAGCAGCAGCGGCACAGCGAGGATGCCGATCACCAGCGGCTGCTCGACGATGGTCTTGCCCTGGAAGGAGAACAGCAGCACCAGGGTGGCCAGCAGGGCGACGATGGAGAACGGCGAGATCTTCGCCAGCGCTGCCTGGAAGCTCGCTTCGCCACGCTTGAGCAACTGGGCGCGAAGGAGCTGCGCGATGGCCAGCGGGATGACGATGTACATCACCACCGACAGCAGCAGGGTGTCCCAGGGCACCGGGATCGACGACACGCCGAGCAGCAGGGCGACGATGGGCGCAAAGGCGAACACCATCACCAGATCGTTGAGCGCCACCTGGGTCAGGGTGAAGTTGGCGTTTCCGTTGCACAGGTTGCTCCACACGAACACCATCGCCGTGCAAGGCGCCGCGCCGAGCAGGATCAGCCCGGCCATGTAGCTGTCCAGCTCGCCGGCCGGCAGCCAGTCGGCGAACAGCACCTTGATGAACAGCCAGCCGATCAGCGCCATGGAGAAGGGCTTGACCGCCCAGTTGACGAACAGGGTGACGCCCATGCCGGCCTTCTGCTCGCGCACCTCGTGCAGCGCGCCGAAGTCGATCTTCATCAGCATCGGGATGATCATCACCCAGATCAGCACGCCCACCGGCAGGTTGACCTGAGCCACCTCCAGCGCGCCGACCGCCTGCGCTGCCGCGGGCATGTACAGACCGAGCAGGGTGCCGGCGACGATGCACAGGAACACCCACAGGGTCAGGTAGCGCTCGAAGAAGCCGAGCGGGGCGCCGGCGGCCTGTTTGGCCGCCACTTCACAGGGACTGGACATCGGTCTTTCCTTCCTTTCTTGCTGATGCCGGGCTGCCGACGGGCAATCCCGGGTAGTTAGTGCCCACCAAGAGCCTCGACGATCTCGCTGACCGTGCTGCGCGCCGTGCGCGTCACCCCGATCAGGGTGGCCGAGGCGGCGCCGGTCCACTCGCCATAGCCGACCAGCCACAGGTTGGGCTGCTTCAGCGCACGGGTGCCCTCGACCGCCACCTTGCCGTCGCTTTCGATCACGCCCAGTTCGCCCAGGTGGGCGAGGGCCGGACGGAAGCCGGTGCACCAGATCACCGCATCGATGTCGGCGCGGCGGCCATCGGCCCACTCCACGCCGTGCGCGGTGAAGCGCGCGAAGGGGCGTTCGCTGACCAGCACGCCACGGCTGCGCGCCTCGCGCACCGGCTCGACCATCACCACATCGCCCAGACCGCCAATCGGCTGTTCGACCGTACGGCCTTCCTGCTGCGCCCTCCAGCGCTCGGTGGCGCGCTCGAACAGCACGCGACCGTCGACGTCGTCGGCCAGGAACAGCGGCGGTTCAGGGGTGATCCACAGGGTTTCGGCGACCTTCGACACCTCGGCGAGCACCTGTGCGCCGGAGTTGCCACCGCCGACGATCATCACCCGCTTGCCGGCGAAGGGTGTCGGGTCGACATAGTGCGCCGAGTGCAGCTGCACCCCGGCAAACTGCTCGCGACCGGGATAGTCGGGGATGTACGGGTTGCTCCAGGTGCCGGTGGCACTGACCACCGCCCGCGCCCGCCAGCTGTGCTCGCCGGCGCGTACCCGCAGATAGTCGCCGTCGCGCTCCACGGACTCGACATGTAGCGGGCGCTGCACCGGCAACTGGTAGCGCTCTTCGTAGCGGCTCAGGTAGTCGATGACCTCGGCGCGGGTCGGGTAGGTGGCACTGGCCGGCATCGGCCAGCCGGGGATAGAGCTCCAGGTCGCCGGCGAGAACAGCCGCAGCGAGTCCCAGCCGTGCAGCCAGGCGCCGCCCGGCGTGGCCTGTTCGTCGAGAAGCAGGAAGGAAAGGTGGGTGCGGCGCAGGAAGTAGGCGGTGGCCAGGGCGGCCTGGCCACCGCCGATGACGAGTACATCCACTGTAGTCGGGGTATGCATGCCGAGGCCTCGTGTGTCCAGGTTAACGACTGGCGGCGGGAAGAGTGCGGCAACCTTAACATGCGAATAATCGAATATATAGATTTCTTTGCATCACGCGCAGCGCGTCTTCCACCGTGTGAGAGGTTGATGCGCGCCGTTCGAATGCTTCTTTTGATCCACGGCAAGCAATATGTCCGGAACGGAATATCCAGTATCGGTGATGCGTCATGGGCTATAAATAACTATCCCCTTCACGCTACTCACGAACATAGACATCACGCTGCGCCGCAGTACCTGTGGCTGCCAGCCTGTCCCCCTTGCGCGGATGGACACCATGCACGACGACCGCTCCAACAGCGATCCCGAACAGTTCGACCTGCCGCGACCCGGTGATGGGGCCGATGGCCGCGCCATGGTTCAGGAGCCGACGCCGGTCTCCGCCGCTGTCATCGACCCCGTGCAGTCGGAGGCCATGGCCGTGGCCCGCCAGCAGGGCGTGGATGTCGAGACCGGCCTGTCGTCCGCCGAAGTGCGAGTCCGTCAGCAGCGCGACGGTCCCAACCAGTTGCATGTCCAGCCACCATACCCGGCCTGGCGGCACTTCCTGGCGCAATTCCAGGATCCACTGGTCTATCTGCTGCTGGCGGCGGTGGTCATCACGCTGGCCACCTGGGGGCTGCAAGGCTGGGAGGGCTGGCCCATCGATGCGCTGGTCATCCTGGTGATCGTGCTGCTCAACGCGCTGCTTGGCTTCGTGCAGGAAACCCGCTCGCTGCGCGCCGCCGACGCGCTGACCCGACTGACCACCAGTACCTCGGCCGTGTTGCGCGACGGCATACAGCTACGGGTGCCGAGCGCCGAACTGGTGCGCGGCGATGTGCTGTTGCTGGCCGAGGGCGACAGCGTGGGGGCCGACGCGCGCCTGCTGGAGGCCAACACGCTGCGGGTGCAGGAGGCCTCGCTGACGGGTGAGAGCGAGGCGGTGACAAAGGACCCGGCGCCGCTGGCCGCAGGCGCGGCGCTGGCCGAGCGCTACAACATGGTATTCAAGGGCACTGCGGTGGCGCAGGGCACCGGGCGGGCGGTGGTCACTGCCATCGGCATGGGGACAGAAATGGGCGCCATCGCCCATCTGCTGCAGGCCACGGCCGATGAAGCCACGCCCTTGCAGAAAGAGGTGCGCCAGATCGGCCGCATGCTGGGACTGGGGGTGGTCGTCATCGCTGCTGTGGTGGTGGGCGCCGTACTGATGGTCACGGAGATTCGCAGTGCCGAAGACGTGCTGCCGGTGCTGTTGCTGGGGGTATCGCTGGCGGTGGCGGCCGTGCCCGAAGGGCTGCCGGCCATCCTCTCGCTGGTGCTGGCCATGGGCGTGCAGCGCATGGCCCAGCGCAATGCGATTGTGAAAAAGCTGGCGTCCGTGGAGACCCTGGGCTCGGCATCGGTGATCTGTACCGACAAGACCGGCACCTTGACCCGCTCGGAAATGACGATCGAGCGCGGCATGACCTCCTCGGGGAGCAGCAATGTCAGTGGCGTCGGTTACGTTCCCGAAGGGCAGGTGCATGACCAGGGCCAGCCGTTGACGGCTGGCCCCCTGCACAGCGAACACATCCTGCTGCTCGCCTGCGGAAGCCGCGCAGGCAACGCCGCGCTGCGGCAGGACAGTGACGGTACCTGGGTGATCCAGGGCGATCCGACCGAAGCCGCCTTTCTGGTGGCCGAGCGCAAGCTGGATGGGTACGAGGCGCGCTGCAAGCATTTCGAGCGCATCGGCGAAATCCCCTTTACCTCCGAGCGCAAGATGATGTCCATCCTGGCCATCAATCCTGATCAGGCTGACGAAAGAATGCTGATCAGCAAGGGGGCCCCCGATGTCCTGCTGAACCACTGCACCCGGGTGCAGGTCGGCATGGATGTGCTGCCGCTGACCGAAGCCACACGTGCGCGCGCCCTGGCCGACGTGGATGAGCTGTCGAGCGAGGCCTTGCGCACGCTGTCGGTGGCCTACCGCCCGCTGACTGCCGATGAGGATGTCCATGACGGAGAGGCACTGGAGCGGGAGCTGATTTTTGTCGGCACGGTCGGCATCATCGATCCGCCTCGCGAAGAGGTCGCCCCGGCGATTCGGGACGCGCACCGGGCCGGCATCCGCGTCATCATGATCACCGGCGATCACCCGCGCACCGCGGCGCGGATTGCCGCCGACCTTGGCATCATCGAGGCCGGCGGTACGGCGCTAACCGGTGCGGATATCGACCAGCTGGACGACGTGGCGTTGGCGGCGGCGGTAACTACCACCTCGGTGTATGCGCGGGTAGCGCCGGCGCACAAGCTGCGCATCGTCGATGCCTTGCAGGCACAAGGGCATGTGGTGGCCATGACAGGCGACGGCGTCAACGACGCCCCGGCGCTGAAGTCGGCGGACATTGGTGTGGCCATGGGCATCACCGGCACCGAGGTGACCAAGGAGGCCGGCGACATGATCCTCGCCGACGACAACTTCGCCACCATCGTCGTGGCGGTGCGCGAGGGGCGCGGCATCCTCGACAACATCCGCAAGTTCCTGCGCTATCTGCTGTCGTCCAACATGGGCGAGGTGCTGACGGTACTTCTGGCCGTGCTTGGCGCCAGTGCCCTGGGTTTGATCGACGCCAATGGCGCGCTGATGCTGCCGCTGCTGGCCACGCAGATCTTGTGGATCAACCTGGTCACCGACGCTGCGCCGGCGCTGGCCATGGGCGTGGATCCGCAAACCGACGACGTGATGGCCCGCCGTCCGCGCCGCCCCACCGACCGGGTGATCGATGCCCGGATGTGGTTCGGCGTACTGCAGACAGGTTTGGTGATGGCTCTGGCTGCCCTGCTGACGCTGGACTGGCTGCTGCCGGGCGGCTTCATCGCCGGCCAGGACAGCCTGGATACTGGCCGCACGGCCGCGTTCACCGTGCTGGTGCTGGCCCAGTTGTTCAATGCCTTCAATGCCCGATCCGAGACGGCCAGCGCATTCCGCGGCCTGTTCGACAACCGCTGGCTGTGGGCGGCGGTGGCGCTGGGGGTGGTGCTGCAACTGGCCGTGGTGCAGTTGCCGCTGTTGAACACGGCCTTTAGCACCGTCCCGCTCACTGCCGGTCAATGGGGGCTGTGCGTGGCCATGGGCAGCCTGGTGCTGTGGTTCAGCGAGCTGCGCAAGCTGTGGCTGCGCCGCATGCGCAGGGAGCCTGCCCATTAGCGCGTGCGCCCTGACAACCCGCCGGATGCCTGGAATGACGCGAGTACTCAACAACGGGAGCGCCACATGGAATTTGTGCTGAAGTTGCTCAACGGTGGCGCTGGTAACCTGGCCGCCTACCTGGCGGCGCATGTGTTGCTGTGCCTGCTGCCGGCTTTCTTCATTGCGGGCGCGATGGCCGCGTTGATCCCCAAGGCCAGCATCACCCGCTGGCTCGGACGCAATACGCCGGCCTACGTGTCCTACCCGGCCGCGGCCGCGGCGGGCTCCCTGCTGGCGGTGTGTTCCTGCACCATCGTGCCGCTGTTTGCCGGCGTTTACCGCAAGGGCGCCGGCATCGGTCCGGCCGTCACTTTCCTGTTCTTCGCCCCCGCGGGCAACATCATGGCGCTGGCCTACACCGGCAGCATCCTGGGTGCGGAGTTTGCGGTCGCACGCCTGCTGCTGTGCCTGTTGTTCGGCATCGGCATTGGCCTGCTGATGGCGCTGCTGTTCTGGCGCGATGACGCCCGCCACGACGCGCAGACCGACACGATGTTCGCGCAACAAGCCAGCATCGCCCCGGCAGCGCTGGGCGTGCTGCTGTCCCTGGTGGCCGTGCTGATCGCCGGCACCTTGAAGCTGTGGCCGCTGACCGCCACCGTGGCCACCGTTCACCTGTCACTGCCCTGGGCCGAAGCCTGGCAGGCGACCCTGTTCGAGTGGGTGCCCTTCGATACCGCCAAGGGGGAAGAGGGGGTGAGCTTGCAGGGCTCGGTGCTGATTGGCCTGTTGCTGCTGATAGCAGTGACCGCCTGGAAGGGCCTGGAGAACATCACCGAAGGTGCCAATCTGTGGACATGGGTGACCCTGGGCCTGACCGCCAGCACCTTGCTGGTGGCGGCGTTGCGCCTGACGCCGCAGGCTGACGGACTGGGTGTGGCCCTGACCGGCCGCGTGCTGGCTGTGGCGTTGGCCCTGGGGGCGGTGTGGCACTTTGCGCGCAAACTGGCTGCCGACGACTGGCGGGCCTGGCTGTGGGAAGCCTGGCGCTTCGTGAAGCAGATTTTTGTACTGCTGGTGGCGGGGGTGTTCATCGTCGGCATGGTGCGGCAGATCATCCAGCCCGAGTGGATCGAAGCCCTGGCCGGCAGCAACACCGTGTCGGCCAACGCTGTGGCCGTGGGCTTTGGCGTGTTCATGTACTTCCCGACCCTGGTGGAGGTGCCGGTGGCGCGCATGTTCCTCGATCTGGGCATGCACGAGGGGCCGCTGTTGGCCTACCTGATGGCTGACCCCGAGCTCAGCCTGCAAAGCATGTTGATGGTTGCCGCCGTGATCGGTCGCCCCAAGACGGCTGCCTATGTGAGTCTGGTGGCGCTGTTCAGCATCTGTGCCGGCCTGATCTATGGTTCCTGGGTGGATGGCCTTGGCTGGTTGCCGCTGGCTCTGATCCTGGGTCTGTTCATGGCGGTGCTGGCCAGCGCCTTGGAATGGCTGCGGCATCGCCAGCACGCGAACACACCGGCTTGATGTATTCCTGACCCGTAAGGAGAAACCGTATGTTGACCGTCAAGATCCTTGGTTCCGGCTGCGCCAACTGCAAGAAGCTCGAAGCCGTGGCGCGCGAAGCCGCCAGCAAGGCCAATCTGCAACCTGAATTCATCAAGGTGACCGACATGATGGAGATCATGGCCTATGACCTGCTGTCCACGCCGGCGCTGGTGATCAATGAAAAAGTGGTCAGCAGTGGGCGCATCCCCACGGTGGCCGAAGTGCAGCAGTGGCTGACGGCTTGAGCCAGTAACCGTCACGGTAGGAGCGGGGGCTCTGGGTAGGGCGGCATTGCTGCGCTCAGGGCTTCATGTCGTTCCGGCCCTGATATTCGGATGGCTGAATATGCGGACTTGTTTTCGGCCTGAGCCTCGCCAGTTGTGCGCTTCCTTGGCCTTGCGGAAGGTTTGAGCAATTGCCCTCCGATGCAGACAGGCGTCCATAAGCCCCCGCAGGAGGCGGATTTCGCCGCTGCAGGAACGCTCGGTGGCGGTCATTCAGCGACGCTCCGAGATCTTGCCTTGGGTTCTCGACACGCCACCTCGCTTTACTTGATATGCGACAAGCAATATATTCGAAAAATCATATTCAATGGTGGGCCCATCATGGGTCGCAATACCCGGGTCCAGCGACAAACCTGACGCTACGCCATTCACGAGATCCACGAGCGCTTCAAGATGTTCGTGCTAGTGAAGAACAAACATTGAGGACTGCCATGGTCGAGCACCTGACCCCCACCACGGTTTTCAAATGCCTGGCTGACGAGACCCGGGCGCGGATGACCCTGCTGATCGCCCGCGAGGGCGAGCTGTGCGTCTGCGAGCTGACCGCGGCGCTGGAGGAAAGCCAGCCGAAGATCTCCCGCCATCTGGCACTGCTGCGCAGCTCCGGCGTGCTGGAGGATCGCCGCCAGGGCCAGTGGGTGTACTACCGCCTGCACCCGCACCTGCCGGACTGGGTGCACGACATGCTGAAGACCATCCTGGCCGCCAACAAGAACTGGCTGAGCCCCGAGGTGCAGCGCCTGGAAGGCATGCGCAACCGCCCCGAGCGCGTCGGTGCCTGCGGCTGATCCGTGAGGAAAACAATGAAGGTTCTGTTCCTGTGCACGGCCAACAGCTGCCGCAGCATCCTCTGCGAAGCGCTGTTCAACCATCTGGCCCCGGCCGGCCTGCGGGCCTTCAGTGCCGGCAGCCAGCCGAAGGGCTTCGTGCATCCGCTCACGCTTGAAGCTTTAGCGAGAGCAGGAGTGCCTGGCGAAGGCCTGGCCAGCAAGCCCAGCGAGACCCATGCCGACCTGCAGCCCGATCTGGTTATCACCGTCTGCGACAAGGCGGCCGGAGAAGCCTGTCCGGTGTTTTTCGGCCCGGCGCTCAAGGCGCACTGGGGATTGGCGGATCCCTCCGAGGTTGAAGGTTCGGATAGCGAAATCGCGGTGGCCTTCGATGCCACAGTTGCACGGATCACCGCCCGAACTCAGGCCTTTCTCGCCTTGCCCCTCGATCAGCTGGATGCCGATGCCCTGAAAGCCGAGCTGGCCCGCATCGCCAGCCTGTAACCCGTTTGCCCTGGATGGACGCCATGTACGACGACCTGCCCAACATCGATCCCGACCTGCTCGACCTGCCTGACCTGGGCAAGCTCGGCCTACCGGCGCAGCCGGAACACAAGCCGCGCATCCTGCTGCTCTACGGTTCCAATCGCGAGCGCTCCTACAGCCGCCTGCTGGTGCAGGAGGCCGCCCGCCTGCTCGAGCGCTTCGGCGCCGAGACGCGCATCTTCGATCCGTCCGGTCTGCCGTTGCCGGACGATGCCCCGGAAAGCCATCCCAAGGTCCAGGAGCTGCGCGAGCTGGTGCTGTGGTCGGAAGGCCAGGTGTGGTGCTCGCCGGAGCGCCACGGCGCGATGAGCGCGGTGTTCAAGGCACAGATCGACTGGATCCCGCTGACGATGGGGGCGATCCGTCCCAGCCAGGGCAAGACCCTGGCGCTGATGCAGGTCTGTGGCGGATCGCAGTCGTTCAATGCGGTCAACCAGATGCGCGTGCTCGGCCGCTGGATGCGCATGTTCACCATCCCCAACCAGTCCTCGGTGGCCAAGGCCTTCCTCGAATTCGACGAGGAGGGCCGCATGAAGCCATCTTCCTACTACGACCGGGTGGTCGATGTGATGGAGGAACTGGTCAAGTTCACCCTGCTGCTGCGCGGCCGCGCCGACTACCTGGTCGACCGCTACTCCGAACGCAAGGAGTCAGCCGAAGAGCTGTCCCGCCGCGTCAACCAGCGCGCCATTTGATTTGCAATCCGAAGGAATCCGCATCGTGCAACATCCCTACGACATCCTCGGCGTGCCCGGCTGCTCCGGTCGCCTGATCTTCACTCCGTGCCCCGGCAGCAAGGACACCAGCATCGCCTCGGCGCTGGACACCCTCAAGGCGGCCGGCGCCGAGGCGCTGATCACCCTGATGCCGGCCAGCGAGCTGGAGCAGAACCAGGCTGCCGAACTGCCGGCGCTGTGCGCCGCGCGCAACCTGGAATGGTTCCACCTGCCGGTGGCCGACGAGCAAGTGCCGCTGGACGACTTCGCCAGCGCCTGGGCGCAGGCGCGCGAACGCATCCGCGTGCTGCTTGACGAGGGGCGCAGCATCGCCATCCACTGCAAGGGCGGCTCAGGGCGCACCGGGCTGATCGCCGCGCGCATACTCATCGACCGCGGCCTGTCGCGCGCCGAGGCCGTCGCCCTGGTGCAGGCACTGCGGCCCAAGGCCATCCAGCATCCGGCGCACCTCGCCTGGATCGAACAGTTCGACGCCGCATAAACCTTCACCGGGAAGAGAGAACAAGACCATGACCATCAAGGTAGGCATCAACGGCTTCGGCCGCATCGGACGTCTGGCCCTGCGCGCCGCCTGGGACTGGCCGGAGCTGGAGTTCGTGCAGATCAACGACCCGGCCGCGGACGCGGCGACCCACGCGCACCTGCTCAACTTCGACTCGGTGCACGGCCGCTGGCAGCATGAAGCCGGCAGCGACGGCGATTGCATCGTCATCGACGGCAAGCGCATCAAGGTCACCCACAACAGGGCCATCGCCGACACCGACTGGTCGGGCTGCGACCTGGTGATCGAGGCCAGCGGCAAGATGACCAAGGTCGCGCTGCTGCAGGCCTACCTCGACCAGGGCGTCAAGCGCGTGGTGGTCAGCGCGCCGGTGAAGGAGGAGGGCGCGCTCAACATCGTCATGGGCGTCAACGACCAGCTGTTCGACCCGGCCAAGCACCGCATCGTCACCGCGGCGTCCTGCACCACCAACTGCCTGGCCCCGGTGGTCAAGGTGATCCACGAGGCGCTGGGCATCCGCCATGGCTCGATCACCACCATCCACGACCTGACCAACACCCAGAGCCTGCTCGACCAGCCGCACAAGGATCTGCGTCGCGCGCGTGCCTCCTTGATGAGCCTGATCCCGACGACCACCGGCTCGGCCACCGCCATCGCCGAGATCTTCCCCGAGCTGCGCGGCAAGCTGAACGGGCATGCCGTGCGCGTGCCGCTGGCCAACGCCTCGCTGACCGACTGCGTGTTCGAGGTGGAGCGTGCCACCACCGCCGAGGAAGTGAACGCCCTGCTCAAGGCCGCCGCCGAAGGTCCGCTCAAGGGCATCCTCGGCTACGAGGAGCGCCCGCTGGTGTCCATCGATTACCGCACCGACCCGCGCTCGTCGATCATCGACGCGCTGTCGACCCTGGTGGTCAACGGCACCCAAGTGAAGATCTACGCCTGGTACGACAACGAGTGGGGCTACGCCAACCGCACCGTCGAGCTGGCGCGTAAGGTCGGTCTGCCTGGCTGAAAACGACCGCGCTCGACTGCGTAGGGTGCGCCCTGCGCACCAGGGCGCCGCGATCGGTGCGCGCGGCGCACCCTACGTCGACTTGCACGGTCCGACCGCTGGGTGCGCCGTGCGCATCCAGCGCTCCCTCGCGGCCTGTCCACGCGGGAGCGTAGGCGCGATCAATGCTCCAGAACACCACCCTGCCGCACGGATTTGCTATGCACGCCCTGTCCCGTCTCTCCCCCGAAATCCGCCAGTACCTCTTGGTCACCGGCAACTACTGGGCCTTCACCCTCACCGACGGCGCCCTGCGCATGCTGGTGGTGCTGCATTTCCATGGGCTCGGCTACAGCCCACTGCAGATCGCCGCGCTGTTCCTGTTCTACGAGATCTTCGGCGTGGTCACCAACCTGGTCGGCGGCTGGCTGGGTGCGCATCTGGGCCTCAACCGCACCATGAACATCGGCCTGGGCCTGCAGGTGGCGGCGCTGCTGATGCTCACCGTGCCGGCGGCCATGCTCACCGTGCCCTGGGTGATGGCGGCTCAGGCGCTGTCCGGCATCGCCAAGGACCTCAACAAGATGAGCGCCAAGAGCTCGATCAAGTTGCTGGTGGCGGATGGGCAGCAGGGCACCCTGTACAAGTGGGTGGCGCTGCTCACCGGCTCGAAGAACGCGCTGAAGGGCGTCGGCTTCTTCCTCGGCGGTGCGCTGCTGACCGGGCTTGGCTTCACTGGCGCGGTGCTGGCCATGGCCGCGGTGCTGGCGCTGATCTGGTTGGCCAGTCTGGTGACCCTGAAGAAGGATCTGGGCAAGGCCAAGAGCAAACCCAAGTTCCGCGACCTGCTGTCGAAGAGTCGGGCGATCAACATCCTCTCCGCTGCGCGCCTGTTCCTGTTCGGCGCCCGCGACGTGTGGTTCGTGGTGGCGCTGCCGGTGTACCTGGCCAGCACCTTCGGCTGGGACTTCTGGAAGGTCGGCGGCTTTCTCGCCATCTGGGTGATCGGCTACGGCATCGTGCAGTCGTTCGCGCCGTACTTCACCGGCAAACGCAGTGGCAAGCTGCCGGATGGCCGCGCGGCCTTCGTCTGGGCTGCTTTGCTGGCCGGACTGCCGGCGGCCATCGCCCTTGGCTTGGGCACTGAACTTTCCGCGCAGACGGTGCTGATCGGCGGCCTGCTGCTGTTTGGCGCGCTATTCGCCATCAACTCCTCGCTGCACAGCTACCTGATCGTCAGCTATGCCAAGGAAGACGGGGTGTCGCTGGATGTGGGCTTCTACTACATGTCCAACGCCCTGGGCCGGCTGATCGGCACCCTGCTGTCGGGCTGGGTGTACCAGGCCTGGGGCCTCGAAGCCTGCCTTTGGGTGTCCAGCGCGTTCGTGCTGCTCGCCGCGCTGATTTCCATCGGCCTGCCGCGACATGCCCCGATCGCTCAGGCATCCTGAACAGTAAGCAGCGAAGGAATTGGCCAGGCGCGCCCATGCCGGGCGTGCTGGCGCGGAGGCAACACATGGCGCATGCACATCATCACGATCACCACTCTCACGCACACGCGCCGCAGCGCTACGACCGCGCCTTCGCCATTGGCATCGTGCTGAATCTCGGCTTCGTGCTGGTCGAGGCCTTCTATGGCTGGCAGGTGAACTCGCTGGCCCTGCTGGCCGACGCCGGCCACAACCTCAGCGATGTCGGTGGGCTGATCCTAGCCTGGGCGGCCCTGGCGGCTACCCGCCTGCGCCCCAATGACCGCCACACCTACGGCTGGCAGCGCGGCTCGATCCTCGCCAGCTTCACCAATGCCTCGATCCTGCTGGTGGCCATGGGCTCGCTGGGCTGGGAGTCGATCCAGCGCCTGCAACAGCCGGTGGCGATCGTCGGCGAGACGGTGATGGTGGTCGCCGGCATCGGCG
>LNAP01006387.1_pt1 | contig 14664 bp, 14 predicted proteins | sample 602601 | NCBI WGS metagenome assembly LNAP01 (sample SAMN02440304, study PRJNA202911) | soil metagenome | biome: Subtropical and temperate rainforests or woodlands; isolation source: soil samples (1 kg each in a 20% v/v slurry with milli Q water) were... ...
CTTGTCAGAAGGCGCGGACATGGTCATGGTCAAGCCAGGCATGCCGTATCTGGACATCCTTTACCGGGTCAAAGAAGAATTTAAAGTGCCGACCTTTGTCTATCAGGTCAGCGGTGAATATGCCATGCACATGGCGGCGATCCAGAATGGCTGGTTGAGCGAAGGGGTTATCCTCGAATCCCTGACCGCTTTTAAACGTGCAGGCGCTGATGGCATCCTGACTTACTTTGCCGTTCGTGCTGCTCAACTGTTACGAGAGCAAAAATAGCCCTCCCAGGAACATTCGATGAATACCGAAGGACTCACTGAAGTTGCAGTACAAGAGGCTCAACCTGTGGTGGAGCAGATCGCCGAAACCCCGCCGGTGCTGGAGCCTGCTCCGCCCGCGGTGGTGGTCGAAACCGCGCCGGCGGCGCCAGCGATTGTCGTTCCAGGCCTGGATGACAGCAGCCTGTACATCCATCGCGAGCTCTCGCAACTGCAGTTCAATATCCGCGTGCTGGAACAGGCGCTGGATGAGTCCTACCCGTTGCTGGAGCGGCTGAAGTTCCTGCTGATTTTCTCCAGCAACCTGGACGAGTTCTTCGAAATTCGTGTGGCCGGCCTCAAGAAGCAGATCACCTTCGCCCGTGAACAGGCCGGCGCCGATGGTCTGCAACCGCACCAGGCCCTGGCCCGGATCAGCGAACTGGTGCACGGTTACGTAGACCGCCAGTACGCGATCCTCAACGACATTCTGTTGCCGGAACTGGAGAAACATCAGGTCCGCTTCATCCGTCGCCGTTACTGGACCACCAAGCTCAAGACCTGGGTTCGCCGTTATTTCCGCGACGAGATCGCGCCGATCATCACCCCGATCGGCCTCGACCCGACGCACCCGTTCCCGTTGCTGGTGAACAAGAGCCTGAACTTTATCGTCGAGCTCGAAGGCATCGACGCCTTCGGTCGCGATTCCGGTCTGGCGATCATCCCGGCGCCGCGTCTGTTGCCTCGCATCATCAAGGTCCCGGAAGAAGTCGGCGGCCCTGGCGACAACTATGTATTCCTGTCGTCGATGATCCACGCGCACGCCGATGACCTGTTCCAGGGCATGAAGGTCAAGGGCTGCTACCAGTTCCGCCTGACCCGAAACGCCGACCTGGCCGTCGACACCGAAGACGTGGAAGACCTGGCCCGCGCCCTGCGCGGCGAACTGTTCTCCCGTCGCTACGGTGACGCGGTACGCCTGGAAGTGGCCGATACCTGCCCGAAACACCTGTCCGATTACTTGCTCAAGCAGTTCAACCTGCACGAGACCGAGTTGTACCAGGTCAACGGCCCGGTCAACCTGACCCGTCTGTTCAGCATCACCGGCCTCGACAGTCAGCGCGAGCTGCAATACCTGCCGTTCACGCCGCAGATCCCGAAACTGCTGCAGAACAGCGAGAACATTTTCAGCGTGATCAGCAAGCAGGACATCCTGCTGCTGCACCCGTTCGAGTCGTTTACGCCTGTCGTCGATTTGCTGCGCCAGGCTGCCAAGGACCCGCATGTACTGGCGGTCCGTCAGACGCTGTACCGCTCCGGCGCCAACTCGGAAATCGTTGATGCGCTGGTGGATGCGGCGCGTAACGGCAAGGAAGTCACTGCGGTGATCGAATTGCGTGCGCGGTTCGACGAAGAGTCCAACCTGCAACTGGCCAGCCGTCTGCAGGCGGCCGGTGCGGTGGTGATCTACGGCGTGGTCGGCTTCAAGACCCACGCCAAGATGATGCTGATCCTGCGTCGCGAGGCCGGCGAGATTGTGCGTTACGCCCACTTGGGTACGGGTAACTACCACGCCGCCAACGCCCGTTTGTACACCGACTACAGCTTGCTGACCTCCGATGACGCCTTGTGCGAAGACGTCGGCAAACTGTTCAGCCAGCTGATCGGCATGGGCAAGACCCTGCGCATGAAGAAGCTGCTGCACGCGCCGTTCACGTTGAAGAAGGGCATGTGCCCGTGAGACTCAGTTCGCCCTCGACGGCAAACCGGCGCACATCATCGCCAAGTTCAACTCGCTGACCGATCCGAAGATCATCCGTGCGTTGTACAAGGCCAGCCAGTCAGGCGTGCGCATCGATCTGGTGGTGCGTGGCATGTGCTGCCTGCGTCCGGGCATCGCCGGGGTTTCGCACAACATCCACGTGCGCTCGATCATCGGTCGCTTCCTGGAGCACACGCGAGTCTTCTACTTCTTGAATGGCGGTGACGAGCAGATGTTCCTGTCCAGTGCCGACTGGATGGAGCGCAACCTCGACAAGCGCGTCGAGACTTGCTTCCCGGTGGAAGGCAAGAAGCTGATCATGCGGGTCAAGAAAGAGCTGGAGCTTTACCTGACCGACAATACTCACAGCTGGAGCCTGCAGGCGGACGGTCGTTACATCCGCAACACGCCAACCGGCAACCAGAACCCGCGCAGTGCGCAGGCCACGTTGCTGGAGCGGTTGGGCAGTCCGATTCTGGCTGTGCGTTGACCCTGCACGCTGCATAAAAAATGGCGATCCCTGCGGATCGCCATTTTTGTTTGTAGCGAGATGCCTGTGGCGAGGGAGCTTGCTCCTGCTGGACTGCGCAGCAGTCCCTCTTTTGGGGGCGCTTCGCACCCCAGCGGGAGCAAGCTCCCTCGCCACAGGGATTGTGTTCGCTCCGGGTTTTTAGCGGACGTTCAGGGTGAAACCGACCCGCGTCAGCCACTCCGCTTCCAGGGCGAAGTCGGCCTGGGTGAGCTGGTTTTCGTCCAGCCAGTTCTCCGGGAACTGCACATCCAGGCTGTGGCCATTGGCGTGCAACACCACCTGAGGCATTTCCTGGGTGCCGCGGATGTGATGGAACAGGATCGCAAAGCGCAGCAGTACGCACAGGCGAATCAGCTTGATGCCATCGTCGCCAAAATCGGCAAACCGGTCCTTGGGAATATTGCGGCGGTGGCCGCGCACCAGTAGCGCGAGCATCAATTGGTCTTCGCGGGAGAACCCGGCAAGGTCCGAGTGCTCGATCAGGTACGAACCGTGTTTGTGATACTGATAGTGAGCGATGTCCAGGCCCACTTCATGGACCTTGGCGGCCCAGCCCAGCAACTCGCGCCAGACGCCGTCATCCAGATCCCAATCCTCGGCCACCTGATCGAAGGCATGCAGCGCCTTGCGTTCGACCCGCGCCGCTTGCTCCAGATCGACGTGGTAACGCTCCATCAGCGAGCTGAGCGTGCGCTCACGGACGTCTTCATGATGATGACGGCCCAGCAGGTCATAGAGCACGCCTTCGCGCAGGGCGCCTTCACAGTGGTCCATGCGCTGGAGTTCGAGGGCATCGAAGATTGCTTCGAGAATGGCCAGGCCGGCCGGGAAAATCGCCCGGCGGTCAGGCTTGATGCCCTCAAAGTCGATTTTCTCGACGTCGCCGAGTTTGATCAGCTTGCGCTTGAGCCAGGCCAGGCCCAGGGCGTTGACCTCGCCCGAGCCATGACCGCCGGCCTTCAGCGCCAGGCCGATGGCGCGGATGGTGCCCGAGGAGCCGATGGCTTCATCCCAGGTCAGGCGGTGCAGGGCGTGTTCAATGCTCATGATCTCCAGCCGCGCCGCCGTGTACGCCTGGGCGTAGCGGGCCGGGGTGATCTTGCCGTCCTTGAAATAGCGCTGGGTGTAGCTGACGCAAGCGCAGCAACGGCTCGAAGCGCTGGCCGATGATGAACTCGGTGCTGCCGCCGCCAATGTCGGCCACCAGGCGCTTGCCGGGGGTGTCGGCCAGGGTGTGGGAGACGCCGAGGTAGATCAGGCGTGCTTCTTCACGGCCGGAAATCACTTCTACCGGGTGCCCGAGGATCTCCTCGGCACGGCGGATGAATTCGCCGCGGTTACGCGCTTCGCGCAACGCGTTGGTGCCGACGATGCGCACGGCGCCCTGGGGCATGCCGTTGATCAGTTGGGCAAAACGCTTGAGGCAATCGAGCCCGCGCTGCATGGATTCTTCGTTGAGCTTGCGCTCGTCGTCGATTCCGGCAGCCAGTTGTACCTTTTCGCCGAGCCGCTCAAGGATGCGGATCTCACCGTTCTGGGCCTTGGCCACGACCATGTGAAAGCTGTTGGAGCCCAGGTCGATGGCGGCGATCAGGGACAGATTCTTGGCTTGGGATTGCGGCATGGGTAGGGGATCTCGGTCGATAACCTCGCCATCGTGCCACGATCAAACGCTGACGCCAACGCGTAGTGCGCAGAGGAGTTCTCCTACGGAGGTTCGGGACGCAGGTTTGTAGGGAATGTAGGGGGGCTCCATTGGTTCCTTGTAATTATTCCGTAGGATCTATGGGAAACAGTAGAATTTCAAAATTTGGAAACTTCTCTTGATTTAACCTACATCTTAAGAACAGTTATACCCATTGGTTATTTGTTTGGTACTACTCTTAAGCTTGGTTAAGGCGACGATTGTTTTTTATTGTTCTGACAGTAATTAGGGTATTGTCTTATTCTTTAGTGGGGTGCATGCGGGAGAGACTGTCACTCGGCAATTCTGCCTTGGTGTTATTTATTTACAGCTCATTTGTCACGGATGGCGGGATGTTGGGCAATGCAATTGCCCGGGTAGGAATAAAGGCACCTGATAACTTCTAGTGACAGGTTCAGCATGAAAAAAATATCTGGTTTGGTAATGGGTGTTGTCTGTTTGGCCGCAAGCGTGGTTGCACACGCCGATACAAGTGGTTCGGGGAACTTGAGGGTCATTGGTACTATCAAGCCAGCGCCCTGCACGGTCAGTATCAGCAGCGGCGTCATTGATTATGGTCAGATCAGTGCAGCTTCTATCTCGCCAAATGCTTTCAACCCCTTGCAGGAGAAAACCCTGCCGCTGTCCGTGAACTGCGGCACCGCGGCTACGCAGATGGCGCTGTCGGTATCTGACACGCAGGCGGCCAGCACCGTTGCGGGTATCCTGGGAACCGGCTTCGCTGAATCCCAGAACTTTGGCCTGGGTGCGGTGGATGGCCGGCGTACCGGTGGCTATTCGGTCAGGCTTTCGAACCTGTCCAGCGGCGGTGCCAGCCTGCTACCGCTCAAAAGGACCAGCTCTGTCGCAGCCTGGATGTATAGCGCCGATGGCCGGGTCGACAAGTTCCCGTACCAGCACTCCTGGAGCCGCACCACCAGCCCGGTTCCAGCACTGGTCAACGTTGTCAGCGGCACGATCAACGTCAAGGCCGTCATCAACCGGGGCAGCGCCCTGGACCTGAGCAAGGATGTTCCTTTGAACGGCCTTGCCACCTTAGTCGTTACTCGTATCTAAACAGGTAGTAAATCCGCACTGCAGTCGTAACTGGCTGTTGCGACTGCGTGCGGGCTGCTTACAGTTCTGGGTGTATTGACGGTCTCTTAAATTGTGTGTGGGTAGAACTTGATGAGTTTTCTTTTCAATACAGTTGCTGCCCTGCTAGGGGGCGTAAGTCTTTCTCTGCTACTACATGGCAACGTACTGGCTGACGGTATGGAGCCTGAAACATCTGTTGTAATTCTTTATGAAGAAAATGGCGAAGCGACTATTAATGTCAAGAATACCGATGCCGGTCCGGCTTTATTACATTCGGTCATTCAAAATCTTGCTGAAGACCCGGAACCATTATTGATTGTTACGCCGCCAATTGCGCGCGTGGAACCTGGCGAAACACAACTAGTGCGCTTTATCGCAACCCTCAAGGAACCACTCAAGACTCAACGCTTGAAGCGGGTCACTTTTGAAGGGATTCCCCAGGCCAGGGCCGAAGGGCGTGCGACCATTGGTATCACCATTCGCCAGGACCTGCCGCTGATCCTGCACCCCCAGGGTTTGCCGCGGCTTGAAGAGCCCTGGAAGTTGCTCAAGTGGACCCTGCAAGGCAATCGCCTGGCCGTGCAGAACGACAGTGCCTACGTTGTCCGCCTGGGTTTACAGGTGCAGCTGCTGCCGGCCAAGCGCCCGGCAATATTGTCGCGCACCTATGTGCTGCCTGGCGAAACGCTGTGGACCACGGTCGAGGGCAATGTCGCAGGGGTCAATGCCGTCGAGATTCAACCGGCGACGGTCTACGGCTATTCGACCTCCGTCTACCAGGCTCCCGTTGCTGTCGAGGCGGGTTGATCGAGCTATGAGAACTGTCGATAAAGCCGGTTGTTTCAATCAGTCCGCATCGTTCTTCCGGGCCCCGGGCTCCCTGGCGTATGGCTCGGGCATTGTCATCGGGCTGGCCTCACTGTGCAGCGGGCCTGCCCATGCCTTGGAGCTGGGAGAGGGGTTTGATCTTGCCGTACTCTCTGCGAACGGTATTGACCCGAAGGTTGCCCATTATTTTCGCAGTGCGGCGCGCTTTCGCGAGGGCGTCCATGTGGTCGGGTTGAGGGTCAACGGCAACCCACTGGGCTTGGTGGAAGCGCGTTTCGACTATGAAGGGCAGCTGTGTTTCACCCCCGGCCTGCTGGAAAAGGCCGGGCTGCGCGTCCCGGCGACCGTCACTCGGCAGGGCATCGCGCGCGATCAGGCGTGCCATGATTTTGTCGGTGAGTACCCGGCGACCCTTGTGCGGCTGAGCCCTGGTAGCGATGAAGTCTCCCTGGTGGTGCCCACCCAGTCGATGCGCGAATTTGAATGGGGCGGGGGCAATGCTTCCCAGGGTGGCATGGCGGCCTTGTTCAACTACGACGTGCAGGGTTTTGAGGATCATTTCAACAGTGGCTCTTCTCGCTCCGTCTCCGCCTATACCGAGGCGGGGTTCAACCTGGGCAACTGGATTGTGCGCAGTCGCCAGTTTTATATCTCCGATAATGGCAAGGCCAGCAGCGAGCATGTGAACGCCTACGCCCAGCGTGATTTCGCGGGCCTGCGCTCGACCTTCCAGGTGGGTCAGATCTCCAGCAACAACCCGGTGTTCGGCGGGCTGCAGCTCTCCGGCCTGCAACTGTTCCCCGATGGGCAGTCGCGCGCGGCCGGCGGCAGCGCGGTGGTGGTCGAAGGGCTGGCTCGCAGCCCGTCCAGGGTTGAGGTGCGCCAGTCAGGGGTGTTGATCCATACCACCCTGGTACCGGAAGGCCCTTTTTCCCTGACTGACCTGCCGTTGCTCAATGGCACCAGCGACCTGGAGGTAAACGTGATTGGCACCCGTGGCGGTGGGCACAGCTTCAGGGTACCAGCGGCGTCCTTTGGCGCGAGTGTGCCGGTGGTGCCGGGCTACTTCTTTTCCATGGGCAAGGTGCGGGGCGCAACGCTGGGCGAGCGGGAGCCCCCGGTGGTGGCGATGGCCAGTGGTACCTGGGGCCTTGGGCGCAGTTCTTCACTGGGCTTTGGCCTATTGAGCACTGACGAGTACCAGGCTGCGGGCGGAACATGGAGCAGCGTTTTTTTCCAGCGGCTGGCAGTGGGCGGGCGTCACAACCTGTCTCGCGATGGTTCAGGCAATGTCAGCGGCGCTCGCAGCTCCATTTCATTGAGTAGCCCGCTGTCTGCCAGCCTTGAGGCCAACCTCAGTGCTACACGCCAGACACGGGGGTATCGCGAAGTCACGGAAGCCGGGCTGTCGAGCGCCCGCGACGACCTGGACGCGCGCTTCAAGAACCAATACACCCTGGGCCTGAGCTGGGCTGACCCGCTGTTGGGTGGCTTCTCCATCAGCTACTCGCACAGTGCGCAATTTGACGGGCAATCGGCTGAACATGTCTTTGCCTCCTGGAACCGAGACTTCAGTGGCACCCAGGTGTCGTTGATCGCCGACTCCCGGGTGGGTGGGGCTCGACCGCGCAAGGAGCGGAATATCCGCCGCCACGAGCGCAATGATGCTCTCGAGACAGGGCTGTCGCTGCGGTTGCAAGTCACCATGCCATTTGGCGGCGAACGTCGTGTCACTTCCTATGCCAGCCGGCGCGGGGGCGAGGTGGAGTTCGGCAGTGCGTTCAGTGATCGGGTGAACGACTATGTGAATTATGAGGTGGGTGTTTCCCGGGAGCAGGCGAGTGGTGATCAGTCGGTTCAAGGCCGGGTAAATGCCATACCGCGTTACACCCAGGTTGGCTTGGGCATGCGTCGCGACTCTTTCAGTACCAGCTACACCGGGCAATTGCAGGGTGGCGTGGTGGCCCATGAACGCGGTGTGACGTTCTCGCCCTACGCCGTCCAGGACACCTTTGGCATCGTCTCGGTGGGCGATGTTGGCGCGGTCAAGGTCGCGACCCCCCAGGGCCCGGTCTGGACCGATTATCGCGGGCAGGCGGTGATCGCCGGTTTGCCGGCCTACCTCAACAGTAACGTTGAGGTGCAGACCCACTCCCTGCCCAAGCGTGTCGACCTGAAAAACGGCACCAAGGCACTCACGGCGGGTCGTGGATCCTTCAATACCGTTGATTTCGAGGTGGTGAAAGTGCGCCGCCTGCTGCTGGAAGTGCGTGACGAGCAAGGGCGCCCCTTGCCTCAAGGGGCCTCGGTATTCGGCCCGGACAATGCCTTCCTGACCAGCGTGGTGGGTGAGGGCATGGTGTTCCTGAACAATCTGGACGAGTCGCCAACCCTGAGCGTCTCCCTGCCGGATTCAACCTCCTGTGTATTGCAATTCAACCCTGAGCCAGAAACCGATGACGACAAACTCTACGAAACAGGTTCGGCAGTCTGCCGTGCGCAGTGAGTCCCTGAACCGCCTTGGGCCTGGCCTCGCTCTGTGCAGCGTGCTCCTGTGGGCGGGGCTGATGCCGGGGGAAGCGCTGGCGGGTGAATGCCGTATGTCCTTGAGCCAGCCCCGGGTCGACTACGGTTTGATCCGCAGCGCGGAGCGGGCGGGAGACCAGTTGGCCCTGGGGAAACGCACGCTGCAACTGAACATTGCCTGTGCCGAGTCGGCACCCATGGCCCTGCGTTTCACGGGGGTGTCTGCCGGGTCGAAAGGCTTTCGGTTCGGCCGCCAAGGCTATTTCACCCTGAGCCTGCAGCATCCTCAGGTGGATGGGCAGGCGGTGGAGTTGCGGGTGTCGGGAGAGCCGCCAAGCGGACAGTTGTTGCCCGGCCAGACGCTGGTCGCACGGGCAGGCGGCGCCCCGATACACGGGCGCCGATTTACAGCGCTGGTGAACATCGAGACCTTTGTGCCAGCGGTCGGGCTGGCAGTGCGTGACGAAACGGCCTTCGAGGGGCAGGGCAGTTTCGAATGGGTACCCGGCGCCTGAAGCCTCAGCCTGGTTGTTCCACCGAGCCTATAAAGTTAGCCAATTCGGGCGTGCGCGGTTGGGCAAACAGGACGTTCGGGTCGCCGACTTCATGCACCTTGCCCTGATGCATGAACACCAGCTTGTCGCCGACCTCCCGGGCAAAGCGCATTTCATGGGTGACCATGATCAGGGTCATGCCGTCCTTGGCCAGTTGGCGCACCACGCTGAGCACTTCATTGACCAGTTCAGGGTCCAGCGCCGAGGTGATTTCATCGCACAGCAACACCTTGGGCGACATCGCCAGCGCGCGGGCGATCGCCACCCGTTGCTGCTGGCCGCCGGACAGGCGATCGGGGAATGCATCGAACTTTTCCCCCAGGCCGACCCGCTCCAGCATCTGCCGGGCCAGCTCCGCAGCCTTGGCCTTGGCGACTTTTTGCACGACCTGGGGCGCGAGCATGACGTTTTCACCCACGGTCAAATGGGGGAACAGGTTGAATTGCTGGAACACCATGCCGACTTTTTGCCGCAGGCTGCGCAGGTCGGCGCGGGCCGCGTCGAGGTATTCGCCGTCGACCTCAATCACCCCGTCGTTGATCGACTCCAGGCCGTTGAGGGTGCGCAGCAGCGTGGATTTTCCCGAGCCGCTGCGGCCGATGATTGCTACCACCTGGCCTTCCTCGATACTCAAGTCGATGCCCTTGAGCACATGGTGATCGCCGTAATACTTATGCAGCGCGGATATTCTAAGCAGAGGCATGCAGTCTCCTTTCCAGGTAGCGGGCACTGAGGGACAAGGGGTAGCAGAGCAGGAAGTAACCGAGCGCCACCAGGCCGTAGACCATGAAGGGCTCGAAGGTGGCATTGGCGAGCATGCCGCCGGTCTTGGTCAGTTCGGTGAAGCCGATGATCGAGGTCACCGCTGTGCCCTTGACCACCTGCACCGAGAACCCCACCGTCGGCGCCACGGCAATTCGCAGGGCCTGGGGCAATATCACGTAGCGCAGTTGCTCATAAGGGTTGAGGGCCAGGCTGGCGGAGGCTTCCCACTGCCCGTGGGCGATGGAGTCGACACAGCCGCGCCAGATCTCGGCCAGGTAGGCACTGGTAAACAGGGTCAGGGCAATCGCGGCGGCCAGCCACGGCGAGATATCAATCCCCAGCAAGGCGATGCCGAAAAACACCAGGAACAGTTGCATCAGCAGCGGTGTGCCCTGGAACAGTTCGATATAGGTCCGGGCAATATTGCGCGGTAGCGCCTTTTTGCTGATGCGCAGGGTCATCACCAGCAGGCCAATCAGCCCGCCGCCGACAAACGCCACCAGCGACAGCAGCAGGGTCCATTGCAGGCCGGTCAGCAGGTTGCGCACGATGTCCCAGAACGAAAAATCACTCATCGGCTGTTCCTCATCACATAGCGGCGACCGATCCAATTGAGCAACTGGCGGATCATCAACGCCATGCACAGGTACACCAGCGTGGTCAGGGCATAGGTTTCAAAGGCGCGGAAATTGCGCGATTGAATAAAGTTGGCGGCAAAACTCAACTCTTCAGTGGCGATCTGCGAGCACACCGCCGAGCCAAGCATCACGATGATGATCTGGCTGCTCAGGGCCGGCCAGACCTTGCCCAGCGCCGGCAGCAGCACCACATGGCGGAACGCTTCGAAGCGGGTCATCGCCAGCGCTGCCGCGGCCTCCAGTTGGCCACGAGGGATCGCCTGGATCCCGGCGCGGATGATCTCCGTGGAATAGGCCCCCAGGTTGATCACCATCGCCAGTACTGCGGCCTGCCATTCGGAAATCTGTACCCCCAGTGAAGGCAGGCCGAAGAAGATAAAGAACAACTGCACCAGAAACGGCGTGTTGCGAATCAACTCGACATACACCCCGAAGAGCCAGCAGAACGGCTGGATTTTCCATGCCCGCACCACGGCGCCGACGATGCCCAGGGCCACGCCGAGGAGGGCGCCGATGGCTGTCAGCTCCAGGGTGAACAGCGCGCCGCGCAACAACAGGTCGGTATTGGCCAGCACCGGCACAAAGTCGAATTGATAGGCCATCAATCAGCTCCGCTTCAGAGATCGGCAGGCAATGGTTCTTTGAGCCACTGCATCGCGTTCTTTTGCAGGCTGCCGTCAGCCTTGGCGGCGACCAGGATCTGGTTGACCTTCTCCAGCAGTGCCGGCTCGTTTTTGTTCACGCCGACATATACCGGCGAATCCTTGAGTTTGACTTTCAACGCCGGTACCCGCTTGGGGTTGCGCTCGCTGATCGCCACCATCACCACGTTGCCACTGGCGATCAGGTCCACCTGGCCGGCGAGGTAGGCGGCGATGGTCGAGTTGTTATCCTCGAAGCGCTTGATCGTGGCTTCCTTGGGTGCGACGGCGCTCAACTCGATATCTTCGATGGCACCGCGGGTCACGCTGATGGTCTTGCCCTTGAGATCGTCCAGGGTCGCAATCGCCGCGTCAGGCGGGCCGAACACGGCGAGATAGAACGGCGCGTAGGCCTTGGAGAAGTCGATGACCTTCTCGCGATCCGGGTTCTTGCCCAGGCTGGAAATCACCAGGTCCACTTTGCCGGTGGTCAGGAACGGGATGCGGTTGGTGCTGTTGACCGGGGTCAGTTCCAGTTTGACCTTGAGCTGCTCGGCCAGCAGTTTGGCGGTGTCGATGTCCAGGCCGCGCGGCTTCATATCGGGGCCGACCGAGCCGAAGGGCGGGAAGTCCTGAGGCACCGCGACCTTGAGGGTGCCACGGGCGACGATATCGTCCAGGCCATTGGCCTGGGCTGGCGTCTGGCTGAGCATCAGGCTGGCAAACAAGGCAGTGAGCAGGGCGCTGCAACGCTTGGTCATGGCAACTCTCCGAAAAGGGCGAAGGGATTTTCTGAGTCTTGCCAGTGCACAGCCCATGCCATGCCGCGCCAAAGCGGCTGCAAGGCAGGGTTTTACAGGTGTATAGCGGTCTTACTGGTCTGAACAGTCAGAAGCGATTGCGCACCCTTTTCGAGCGCCCGCAAAACCCGGCGAGCCCCTTTGGGGCGTGGCTTGCCGGCCAGCGAGAATAGATTTACAACTAGCCTCACTGTTGACCGAAATCTTGAGTTTTTTATGAATTCCATCGCCCAAGCCGTACCGGAAGCGGCTTTGCAAGCCATCCGCAAACTGATCAAGCAACGGGGCTTCGGGCCAGGTGATGCACTGCCTTCCCAGCGCGACCTGGCATTGCAGTTGGGGGTCAGTCGGGCCTCGTTGCGCGAGGCCTTGTCTTCGCTCAGTGCGCTTGGGCTGGTCAGCGTGCAGCCGGGCAAAGGCGTGTTTGTGCAAGCGCCACCGACGGTCGACATGAGCGGGGTGGCCTGGCCCTTTACGGCGCAGGCCAGCCCCCTGGATATCTTCCAATTGCGTTATGCCCTGGAGGGCTTTGCGGCGGGGCTGGCGGCCATGACCCTGACCACCGAGGAACTGGATGGGCTCGAAGACAATGTCCAGGCCATGCGCCGGGAACTCAAGGCCGGGGATTTCGAGGCCGCTGCGCGGCTGGACTTCGCGTTCCACCAGCGCATCCTGTTGGCCAGTGGCAATCAGGCGATGATGAGCATCCTCAGCGCCAGTGCCGAGGTGTTTCTGGAAAGTCAGAAGCTACCGTTCATCCGACCGGAACGGGCGATGGAAACCTGGCAGGAGCATCGCAAGATCCTCCGGGCCCTGGCCCGGCGCAGCAGCGCGGCGGCGCACAAAGCTATGCAGGAGCACGTGCGTAACGCTGCGTTGCGCACGGGAATAGCCTTTGTGACTCCGACGGCCTCTTGAACCCGCCATATCCAAAATGATGACGCTCCATAGCAAGAGTCAATCAGCAGCGGCTTCCTGAACGCAGGAAGGGCGGCTATGATGGGCAACGTTTTTTTTGCTTACAACCCGGAGACATCCATGAGCAACGATCTTATCAAGCACGTCACCGACGCGACCTTTGAGGCCGAAGTACTGCAGGCCCAGGGCCCGGTGCTGGTTGACTACTGGGCTGAGTGGTGCGGTCCTTGCAAAATGATCGCTCCGGTCCTGGACGACATCGCAACCACCTACGAAGGCAAACTGACCATTGCCAAGCTGAACATCGACGAGAACCAGGAAACCCCGGCCAAGCATGGCGTGCGTGGTATCCCGACGCTGATGCTGTTCAAGAACGGCAACGTCGAAGCCACCAAGGTCGGCGCACTGTCCAAGTCGCAACTGGCTGCTTTCCTCGACGCCAACATCTAAGCGTCGTTGTAAATCGCATCAAAAAAGCCCCGTAAATAGCGGGGCTTTTTCATTATTCAGGGCTAGACGCTCAGAAACTCAGGTGTTACATTCGGCCCCGCACTGGTTTCTCCTCTGCCCCCTGCAAGCCGTCGCCGACGCTCTCCTTTTCGAATAAGTACGCGATCCTGTCGCCTTCTCCGCGGCGCGGCATCATTAAGCCAAAAGCTTAATTTCCCCCCCTCCATAAATGATTACGTCATTCCTATATGAATCTGACTGAACTCAAGCAAAAGCCGATTACCGAACTGCCGAACAGATGGGCATAGAAAATATGGCCCGTTCGCGCAAGCAGGACGTGATTTTCTCCCTGCTGAAAAAGCACGCTAAAAGCGGCGAGGAAATCTCCGGTGATGGCGTGCTGGAGATCCTCCAGGACGGCTTCGGCTTTCTTCGCTCCTCCGACGCCTCCTATCTGGCCGGCCCAGACGATATCTACGTCTCCCCGAGCCAGATCCGTCGTTTCAACTTGCGCACCGGTGACACCATCGTTGGCAAGATCCGCCCTCCAAAGGAAGGCGAGCGTTACTTCGCACTGCTGAAGGTCGACACGATCAACTACGATCGTCCCGAGAACGCGAAGAACAAGATCCTGTTCGAAAACCTGACGCCGCTGTTCCCGACCGTGCGCATGAAGATGGAAGCCGGCAACGGTTCCACCGAAGACCTGACCGGTCGTGTCATCGACCTGTGCGCCCCGATCGGTAAAGGCCAGCGTGGTCTGATCGTTGCTCCGCCGAAAGCGGGCAAGACCATCATGCTGCAGAACATCGCGTCGAACATCACCCGCAACAACCCAGAAGTTCATCTGATCGTGCTGCTGATCGACGAACGTCCGGAAGAAGTGACCGAGATGCAGCGCACCGTGCGCGGCGAAGTGGTCGCCTCCACCTTCGACGAACCGCCAACCCGCCACGTGCAGGTTGCCGAGATGGTGATCGAGAAGGCCAAGCGCCTGGTCGAACACAAGAAGGACGTGGTGATCCTGCTCGACTCCATCACCCGCCTGGCCCGTGCCTACAACACCGTGATCCCGAGCTCCGGCAAGGTGCTGACCGGTGGTGTCGATGCCCACGCCCTGGAAAAACCGAAGCGTTTCTTCGGCGCCGCGCGGAACATCGAAGAAGGCGGCTCGCTGACCATCATCGCCACCGCGCTGGTTGAAACCGGCTCGAAGATGGAC
>LNAP01003635.1_pt1 | contig 14663 bp, 12 predicted proteins | sample 602601 | NCBI WGS metagenome assembly LNAP01 (sample SAMN02440304, study PRJNA202911) | soil metagenome | biome: Subtropical and temperate rainforests or woodlands; isolation source: soil samples (1 kg each in a 20% v/v slurry with milli Q water) were... ...
ACCAGGAAGGTTAGGCACACTTAGAGCCGTTGTTGGGTTTCTATACATTTTTGCGCTCAGTGAGAGAGGTAAAGATAAGTACAATCAACGTCAGTGTGAACAATGTCAGCCGAAAGATTGCTGTGCAGCGGGTGGCAGGCGTTTCGCATTTTGACTTGTTTCTACCGACTTTTTATTTACGGAAGTAAAACCGTTTCATTGCGCGCAACCAAAAATTCCCTTCGTTGATCGATCTACCTAGTCTACTGTAGTCAACAGAAAGCATGAGTGCTCTGGATAACTTCTTCAAAAGGTTTCGCAAGAAAAAGCCCCCTCCACCACCTAGAAGAGAGCCGCTGCGGCTCCCGGAACAAGTTATACGATCGGACGAAGCGAAAGATAGAATAACCACAGCCGTATCTAAACATGGTCCTGGGACTTCATTGCGTTGGGATAAGATGCTTAAAATGATTAATACAAACGAAGAACCTACAGAAGAAAACTATGATCCTTTGCGGGTTGAAATTGACAAAGAAGAGCTAAAATTGGTGCTCAGAAATCTATACGACAACAAACGGTCCATCGCTTCTGACGGACTAGCACTTGCTCGAGAGTTTATTCCGCTGATGTATGATAAGCATAGCGTGGAGCGAGCTTTAAATATATCTCAACGAGAACGTGACCAAAGAGGGATTACAAACGAGAGCTACGCCTATGGTGAAATCGACCATGAAATCTTTGCAGCTATGTATCTTCGCCTGATATCAGTGTTTGGGGAGAAACAGAACGGTATATTCTATGACCTCGGCTGCGGAGTTGGCACACTGGTAAAATTGTTATATATCTCTACATAGCTTTTTTGTTTTCTTAAGTATATTATACTGTCACTCGTTGCAGGTTTATACGGCCGCATTTATAGGCAATTTTGAACGTGTTTTTGGCATCGAAAATATTTCTGCGTTGCTGGAACGAGGAGAAAAACGCACCGCGCGCTTTGAGCGCTTTCAGTCAAGCTACACTGAAAAGATCCGGAACACTATATTTGAGTGGATAGAAGACGATTTCATGACGAATGGATTCTGGTCGGACGGGGACTTCATTTTCCTCCACTGGACGGCGTTCACCAACGACCAGCAGCGCACCATAGCAAAGATACTTGCAGCCTGCAAAGAAGGAACGTATGTGATCACTTTCACCAGCCCTATTCCAGGAGACGACTATGACATCCTGGTGCACGACACGTGCGTGACGTCGTGGGGACTTTCGGACTTTTATTTTCAGGAAAAGATTACCCCCGCGAAGAAGCGCAATGTGTAGAAGTTGCGCTGTGAACTGGTGTCCTATAGTAGTTCTTTGTACAAAATGTAATAACTTGATTTGCCTTGAAGTGCTCGAAGTATTATTTGCATGCAATGCAGAAGGTTTTTACTTCCACTCCAGTACAGATCGCTCACATGGACGCAAAGAAGATAAAACATTATTCCACTAATTTCCTCAATTCATATTACTACAAAAAAGAAGTGTCTCAAAAAATAACCAGTAAAACAAGATCATTGAACAAAAATCAGTCAGAACTGTGGAACGGATCGAGGTTCGTACGGCGGCTAATCGGATACAAAAACATCGCATTTGCTTTATTTATCGCTGTCCGCCTCTGCCGCCACCACGGCCGCCGCCTCCCTGCTGGGGTCTGCCCTGGCCCTGGCCCTGATTCTGGCCTTGACTTTGAGGTCTGCCTTGTCCCTGGCTCTGCGGTCTGCCCTGGTCGTTCTGCGACAGCTGGGGAGGGCCTCTGCTTTGCTGCTGACCCTGACCCTGACTCTGTCCCTGAGGCTTGCTCTGACCTTGAGGTTTGCCCTGACCTCTGCCCTGGCCCTGCGGCTGAGGAGTCGTGTCGATGCGGAGTCCCGCTACGCCCTGCAGTCCCATTTTACCAATGGTCTTCTTCTGCAGCGCAGGGATCGTGGAGAAACCAATCGTGCCGGCGTATTCGGCTGACTTCTGCACCAGCTCTTCCTTGCTGAGGTTAAGCTTCTTGCAGTGGGAGTTGTAGAATCCCAACCAGGCCTGCCAAGCCATCTTGGCGCCGTCCTTGTCACTGTCCTCGCCGAAGGTGCCTCCTTGGTCTTCCTTGGCCGCCAAGTCGCGTACCACAGCCTCCGCGCGCTGAACCTATACAAGACAAAACGCAGCGGTGAAATTGGCAAGTTAGATCAGTTTCGTGGTAAGAAAAAAGAGATAACTAAGGAAATGATTGTGTGCCGAAGTTATGTGAACACTTGAAAATAAACTTACCAGAGGGGATAGGGCCGTGGGCAGAGAAGAGAAATGCGTGACCTCCAGAGGCAGATCACTGAGCTCTCTGCGGGTCATGTAATCGTACTCGAACGGCGCCAGCACCAGCATGCCAGTGCCACTCTTGCCGGCACGGGCGGTACGACCCAGACGGTGAATGTATTGGTCCCGGTCGGTGAGACCAATCTGCAGCACGAAACTGACGTCCGGGTAGTCCATGCCACGCGCACTCACGTCAGAACTGCACAAGATCACATTCTTGCCGGTTCTAAATAGACAATTAACAATAGAAAGCGGTAAGGGTACACAATTTTAAAAAGAGCGTGAAAAGTGACTTTGGTGTTACCTGAAGAGGTCAGAGGCCTTGGTGCGCTGACTCTGGGACTTGCGGGAGTGAATCTCAAGCGTGGTCAGGCCAATGGTGTTGAACACCGAAGCGTAATAGCCTGTTTGGCGTGCAGTGGGGAAGAAGAGAATGATCTTGTGTCCATCGGGGTTCTGCGCCTTGTGCTGCTCGACTAGCTGCACGATCACACGCAGCTGACTGCTCATCGGCGCCTGCATCACCTTCTGCGGCACGTGGGAGTGGGTCTGTTCGACCTCTTCACCCACCGTGTCGATCGTCTTGTACCCAGGCAGCAGCGTGGTGCGCGCGATCTCTCTGATCTCCGGCGCCACCGTGGCACTAAAGAGAAGAGTCATGCGCTTGCCCAGCACGGGGTTGCGGTGGTTCAAGAAGTTGGTGATCTGGTCAATGTCTCTCTTGAAGCCCATGTCCAGCAGGCGATCCGCCTCGTCCATCACGTACACCTTCACACCCTGGACCTGCTGGGCGAAACCCGGAGTCTCCTTCAGATGTGCCAACATACGGCCAGGGGTGGCGACGATGATGTCGTTGTGTCCCTCACCCTCGCGCTTGAGGTTGCGCACGTCTGTATTCATGTTGGTACCACCCACCAGCAGCACCGTACCAATCTTGTGGAATGCGCACAGGTTCGTGGCTTCCTGCTGGATCTGTTGGGCCAGCTCGCGAGTAGGAGACAGGACCAGAATGCGCGGCTGAGGGCCCCCACCTGCGGCACGCACCGCCGCGCGGGCCTTCAGAAGTACTTCGATGGAAGGAACCAAAAAGCCCAACGTCTTGCCAGTTCCGGTTTTGGCCTTTACCAACACATCGTGTCCCTTGAGGATCTCCGGCAGACTCTCGTGTTGGACCTGGGTCATGTATCTGAACGAGAAAGAACTAAGTTAAGTCTAATATTATGCCTTTAGTGGCGTTGAAAAGAGCAACAAACCTAATGTTCATCTTGCCAGCCAAAGCCTTCTTGGTATCTTCCGAGATAGCCAGGTTCTTGAACTCAAAATCAGTCAGGTAGGCAGGCTTCTCCTTCTGAATGACAGGAATGGGAGAATCACTGGAGTCATCGGCAACATCCATCTCACCAGTCTGCACATCCGCAGCAAGGACAGGAGCTTTGTTGGGACCACTGTCGGATTTGCCGGATCTGCTGCGGTTCCTTTTGCGACCGCCAGCTTTTGCCCCTTCGCCAGCGCTCTGCTGACTCACATCACCCATTGAACCCTGTTGAAGAGAGGGACTAGCACCAGCGCCTTTCAATACACTAAACAATCTGTTGGACTGATCTGATTTAGGTACACCTTTGGGGAAACCACCTCCAGGGGCAGTCACTTTTCTACCATGTCTGTTGTTCGATTGGTCGGCCATTCTTGAGAAAGCAGCGAAAGTTCTCAGATTTAAGTAATGAAACGAAGAGACTGGTTGGAAGCGAACAAGGGAATTCAATGCAACAGCCAGACTGAAATAGCCAAACTTCACACAGACCATGAAACTTCGAAAAGGAATGAAAACGCCACGTTCGAACGTTGGATGGTTGTGGACGTTTCACACAGTACGTACTTGGCGTGTAACGGTTTTTCGATGTCCTGGATGTGCGAGACACTCAGCAGGACTTCTAAAGTTTAGACTGTTTATACAACGTTTGCAGTTGTAACAAATCACCTGCTTCGCATTGCCAGCTTCGCATTGTACATAATTCTAGTTCTGTGTAAAAATCGATGAGTAGGTAGATTCTGTACCTCTCCATTACGCACTAATATTGTAGTATCGATACAATTTATGAGTGCAGCTCATTAAACCTCAAAACGCATATCCCATAAAAGCATATTACGCCGCAGCTTACTCTTTAATCTCATTTTTGGCTCACAATTTCTTGCAGCAAATAAAACGGAATATCGAACCCGGGGTCATCAAGAATAACAACATCATACTTTTCCAAATATTGCTCCATTCGCTCGATGCGATCATTCAAAAATCCAACTTTGATAATGCGGTCGTCGTTAATCTCCATTCCTTCGGACATCGTGATGTCCCCCAGGCTGTCTCCTAACAAGAGAAGATTAGTACGATCCTTGATGTCTTCTGTGTTGAAGAAGTTGGTATGAAGGTACGCCGTGCTCTTCTTGTTGAACACATGCAATAGGGGCTGTTCAAATCCGGTTACTTTGCCCTCACCGGATTCTTCGAATATGCATCGGTTGGAAATAACGTGCACCTGTGACCAGTCGACAGGCATCTGCTCACGAAGTATCTCCTCCAACACATCTGCAATACCAGCACTGAAGATTAGTGACGGAATCTTCGAAGCGGAGGCAAGCGAAAGGAAAGTGTCGGCTTTCTCCCTCAGTCCAACCTTTCCTGTTGCTAACGCAGAGTGCACTGCCTTCGTGATGACACTTTTGGTCAAGCCGTGCAGCTCAAGCAGTTCGTGCGCCTTCTCTACCCACTCAATCATATACTTGGTTTTTTCTTCCATATTCAACGTAGGGTCGACTTCCAATGGGTAATACTTCGCCTGTAAACCTTGAGCTTCGTCGTGATACTCCGCTGCCATCAGCCCACAATCTTCGATAATCTTATGACAGCTGGCCCCGCGAACGCCGTTCATGTAGAACTTGGTAATAGTGAAGTCAAAGTCTGACACCACACTAAGCTTGTTTGGACCATCAAGCTTGAACTGCTGCAGTTTGTCTTGAAAAGCTGGCTTGTTTGCAAACACCACCCGCTGGCCCAGAAAAGTTTGAACGGAAGAACTCATTATCCTCCTTTTTAGCAAGCTTGCCAATTGGAAACCTTTCTTTCCAATCCGGAACGGAATTATAGTAAGTGGCTGTCGATACAACCGAACCGTGAGGGGCAACTATTTATGTGTCTGTCGTGATGATTAATTTTGCAGGTAGTACGATTTTAACATTCCAGACATTTGGGGGATCGGACCATTCCATACACATGTACACAGTCTACTTCATATTACTATATTAAGACAGTACAGTATGCTTCAATTTTTGTACCTTGGTGAACAAACTTTTTATGTTGTAGGCCTGAAACTATTGAGTAGTGCGTAAAATATGAAAAGTACAGTATGTGATTCGAGTAAACCTTAGGAATATTGAGCAGTAAAAAAGATTGATATACATGCACAATTGCGATATGAACGATGTAGCTATGCAATGTCCTGACCACACGAGAACCGAAGAAGTTTTGATACAAAATGTACAACATATCACACGTGTGAACTCGAATATAACACCAGGAAAGGCATATTATTAGTCAGAAGTAGACTTTGAACTGGGCAGGAGCCAGCTTCAACTCTGACTCAGACTGAGATATAGGCTCAGACTCAGACATAACCTTACACAGGAAGGGTGGCCACAACTCGCGCAGGGGCACCACTGCCACCCGTCAGTTTCATGGGCATAACGATTAAAGTGAATCCAGAGGGCGGAAGTAGGTCGATGTTATTATTGACGTTTTCAATTCCGTAGATACCAGCCCCCAGCAGTATCCGGTGAGCGATAAAGTCCGTACTGTTCCCAGGGTCCAAAGAAGCTGTTCGTATGGGAATAGTGTTTTTGTAAGATCAGAGAAGATTCCATGCACGAAATAAAAGCAGCCAATGTGTTTCTAACCTGTGTCGAGCCCTATGGCAGATACTTTGCGCTCAACAAACCAATTGCAAGCTTCAACACCCAGACCTGGAAATGCTAAGGATGATGTTTCACTGTCGTACGGTCCGTCCTTCGCCTCATCGAACCCTAAGTATGCTCTGGGCCCTTCCTTCCAATACTGCGACCAACCGGTTCGAATCAGCACAATCGTTTTCTCTTCGATCAATCCATATTGCGACTCGTGTGCTAAGATATCCTCTACTGATACGGTATAGTTTGGATTTTGTTGTGTGCATTTCGCAGAGATGTCAATTACTCGACACGGACCAATCAGATCGTTCAGTGGAATCATATCAACAGTAATGCCATCTTTGGCGAAATGGAATGGTGCGTCGACATGCGTACCACCGTGCTCAGCACAGGAAAAGACACCGGCGGCATAATCGTATCCATGCTGGGGGCTGACGGAACATTCCATACACAACTTAAACTTCTCACCTCCGGGCCAAAAGATTGTTGTATCATTAAAAGGGTAGGAAAGGTCAACTCCATTGCACGAGACACCCAATATTGTACACGCTGAACAGTCCATTCTTTTACACAAGATACAATGGCGATCTTACGCAGTTGTGGTGATGGTGGCAAAAAGGGACACTTTTGGCACGTCTAGGGGTGTGTTGAACGCTCTAGTTTCTGCCCGCATGTTTACGGTAGATTCAGAATTTGTTTGAACCTTTGGGGAAAACCTCTTCATGTATGCACAACAAAATTATGAACAAAGATAATATTGGATACTCGTACAGGTAATCACTTAAAAACAACTTCTATCAGGAGAGGCAAAATAATTACGACGCAGGCGCGTTTTATTTCGCAAGTTCCCGGTCTCTCTCAGCAATTCTCGCATTTACTTCCGTTTTGGGCTGAAACTTATACAGCGACATATCAAACGCATCGTAACCGACACCAGCCAAGCACAGTGGTGGTCCTGGTAGAGCTCTCGCCGCACGCTCTCTGAGGTAAATTAAAAAATAAAGTAAAATTGTTGTGAGTACGGGTAAAGTTGCCCCTATTAGCAGTGTCACAACGCACCTGTCACCAGAATTGCATATCTCTACGAGCAAGTTTTCGTTACGTTCCGAAGGGTCCTTCGTAGCTTCACGAATGGCTGTGGCCTGTGGCACGCAAAAATATAACAGGTAATTAGTGTGTTTTATAATAACAAGTACGGATAGAAGAGTAGATTACGAAAAAAAATGGTTGCGTGTTCATCACGTGACCGGAACAAAACATAAATAAAGATTAAGCAAAACAATTGGGTCTTACCGTCAGAATGCGCACCATGCGTCGAAGGAAGCGGTTGCCCACTAGCTCAATGCACAGCGCCGGTACTTCCGAACCTTGGGGCACATCAACGGATACCGTGGGGTCCATGCCGCGCACCGCCTCGTTCGCTCCCGAGGCAGAAGAGGAGGTGAAGTAAGTGTCAGCCGCGTCCTCTGCCTCGTCGTCGTTGTCGTGTTCATCGGAAGATTTGTTCCTTGTCTTCTTTTTCTGTTGCTGGTGCTCGGGGGATGATGATTTGTCCACCTCTCCAGCTAGAGAAGGTTCGGTACTTTCCATGTCAGCAAGACTCTCCTTCACACAGTTATCAAGAGCCTCTGTAGTGTCCGCAGATATACCAGTGGTCGATGCAATTGCAGACTCCACAACACCCTCCGCAGCACCCTCACCATCTTCTCCTTTGTTCTCTTCACTTTTCTCTTCTTTTTTATACACTCGCACCAAGGACGGATCGAGCGCGATGGGTGTGGGCACCGGACTCCACGTTGTGCCCGGTACGGCGTCGGCCAGGTTCACCACGCTACCTCTGGCTTTGTACAAAATGCACTTATCCTGCATACCGTTGCCAGCCACGCGGTCCAACTTGAAGGCATACGCGTTGTACGGCAGGTCCACATTCTCCAATCTAAGTTTAATAAATGCATATAAAAGGTGCAGTGAATGGATTAGAATCCAAAAATATGAAGAGAATATGCAAAATATTAATTGCTGAGGGAGGCTTGTACTTACTTGCTAAACAGACGATTCAAAAACACGATATCCACGTCATACTTCGCCGCGCTGTTCACAGTTGGATCAGACACAGGGCTGTAAACGCCTCTCAGTTCGTCTAATTCCACCGCACCTTCATCGACGCGATTCAGAGGAAACATATAGAGATATCGCCGCCAAGTGGCGGAGGCTCTTGAGTGAAATTTCTTGGGTACGCGCTGACAGTCGTACACGGCCAGTCTGCCTTCCAAAAAAGGCTTCGAAGCGCGAAACTTTTCAAGATAGTATTCTGGAGTCCGCGCCATGTCATTGTGATTGAAGCAAATGACCTGAGATACGGCGGAAACTCCTCTGTCAGTTCTTCCAGCACCGATCGTGTTGCAACCTAGCGCTTCTTTGAGATCGAGTTCCACTGTAAGGCCGGGACAGTACTTCTGCATTTGATAACCATGGTATTTGTTACCATCGTAACCCACACGCATAGCAAAAGTCTGCTTACTGAAATAACGAAAGTTCTTGGACACAAATTCTCCTTTCTTGCCAGCTTCATGGATTGCGTCCAGTGATGTTACACCGTAGCGATCTCTGCTGACTAGTCCTTCAGTATCTCCAATAACATAATCCGGCAAACGGTGCGCCGATCCGTGAATAAGTCTAGACCAAAACCCTTCGCTGAACCTCCAGTTACGGTTGGTGACAAACTGAGCAAAATGATCACGCTCCACGTTTACGATAGGCTCATCTGTTCGGGCCCTCTTTACACCCAAGCTAGATGTAACATCGTCGACTGGATTAGAGAGCATGGTAAAGGTGCGATGTGGTGTCACGAACGGGAAGGTGGCCTTCGTATACTGCACAAGTACATATAACAGCGAGTATTTCATTGTGCGAGGCCTTGACTGGAAATGAAGTGAGTGTGTAAACACCAGTTTTACTCGTGCGTGAAAGCAAAAGTTCAACGCACCTCCACATTGTGACCACACTTTGTTTTGCCCAACGACACGACGAAACCATAAAATGAGTACGAAGAAACCCAGCATTGGTTTCTCGTATTTGCTGGCTTTAGCCGTCGTAGCCTTTTCCAGGTTTGCATGGCTCCCATGGATCGTGATTTATCTCCATCAGCGAAAGTATAATTCCTGGGCAGCAACCGTGTTTGGTTATGGTCTGCTTTTGTCCTGCTTTCACATTGGTCAGTACCTTGGACACGCTCTTACAAAGTCGAAGTCCATGAACAGCTCGTGGTTTTCGATATCCTTCATGACCCTGACCGGATCTTTCATATCATTGTGTTTCATAACCAGATACACCTTGATTCTGGCACTGTTTATTATAATGGGTATGTCGGGCATGATCCTAACTGGTGTTTCGATCAACATCGATACAAACGCACCCCAATTGGCCATTCTAAAGAGAGCGAGTAATCTAGAAATCAACGACACCCTTGAGCGAAACCTGGTGTCGTTTGCATTCGCAATTTTAATCGCTGGATACTTATACACCTCGCACCCGCTGGCTCAATTTCCGCTGTACCAACTTGCTTTGGCGCTGGCTGTGTTCTGTCTTCTGGTGCTAGGATACTATATTATCATCAGTCGCATGATTAAGAAGAGGGCCCCAGGGATAGGAGGCTCCTTAGAAAACGCAAGTTTTAGCGACGGCGCGGACAACGCCCCTGAGAGCACCGCTGCGGTGGTGGAGTACACGGGCCCCGTGCCTGAGAACTTTCTAGCCATCTGCAGTGGCAACCTCGCCAAGGCCCGAGATATGTATGGGAAGATGCTGCAGTGGCGCCAAGAGAAGAAAGTAGACCAGATCTTCGACACCCCCCAGAGCCACTTTCATGCCATTCTCGAGAACTATCCGCACGCGATCCACGGGTACTCGCTGGACGGCTGTGGCGTGGTGTACGAGCTCCTGGGCCGAGGCAGCATGCCGGGCATCAAAGCCGCCGGTGTCACCATCGAGCAGGTTGTGTGGCACATGGAACTGCGCAACGAGCTGGTGTTCCGGCGGTTGTTGGAGCCTGATTATATGCGGGCACAGGGAGCAGAACCCGCCCCACACACGCCAGATAGCACAAACACCGACGTGCTGAGCGCACCGGTGCGAAAGATGATCACTGTGCTGGACGTGGGAGGCATTGGAGTGACCAGCGTCAATGTCGACGTCCTGAATTTTATTCTCAAATCCGGTGAAATTATCGACAAGTACTACCCCAACCAGGTATCCCGACTGATCGTGGTCAACGCACCAAGCTTCTTCTCGTTCGTGTTTGGCGCCATCTCGGGTGTGCTGCCAGAGTCGGTTCGACAAAAAGTCGCCATTTTGTATGGCACCGAAGGGCTCGAAAAGTACATTCATGCCTCCCAGCGACCCGTGGCGTACGGCGGTACCGGGGTGGAGCTCGGCAAAGCCCAAGGACACCTGGATTTCCTGGCTTTGGAGCAAAAGTGGCGGACTGCTGGCCAGACTGCAGTCCCAGTGTCCGCGCCGGTCGCCCCTCCCGCCTCTTCGCCTGCGATAGTGCCCACTCGCCCGCCAGAGGAGAAGCGTGGCCTGCTGAGCTGGTTCCAACGGCCTCAAACGGCGTACCTTGGCGAGGAAAACACGTACAAGTACAACGCTGTTACGCGCACTTGGGGCGAAGATGTAGGTACCTCCGAGGCCGCGGCCGTCGAACTGTCCGCCAGCACCGGCACGAACCGCAAGGGCGGCCAAGAGAAGATGAAGCACCGAAGCCACGGTCGGGGCCGGACGAGCTCCGGAGAAGATTCCTCCGACGAACTTCTCCCGAAGAAGAATAAAGGAGAGAAGAAACGGCAGGCCAACGCGGCCCAGCACGCAGGAGCGAACGCCAGCAACACCGAGCAAGAACGAACCCGGCGGGCGAATGTGTTGAAGGAGAAAGTCGACGAGCATGGTATGGTGCTGGCCATTCAGGCGGCCCAGCGCGCCAAGCGAGAGCTCAGCTCGCTCTCCAATGTCGAAGAAGGAGGCTCCGCGGGCATGAACATGAGAGATCTGCGCCGCAGCATGAGCTTCCACGATGCAGCTGATTTCCGCGGCGTGGACACCAGTAACGAGCAGGGACTCTACCGGTCACACGACGATGTTGAAGGAATGAACAGTGACGGAAGCAGAAGCACCACTACGCGAGAGAACAGCTTCATCCCCGCGAAGCTTTCCCCGAAGCTGTTTCTCATCGTGTTGATGATTTATTGCACCTGTCTGTGGGTGCAGACTGCGCTCTTCTCCCTCATCCCTGTGTGGCTGGTGATTCCGGTCAGTGCAGGTGGCATGGAGTACAGTGTGCGTGAAGTGACACTGGTGCTGTCCTCCACCGCTATGTGGTGCCTGTTGGGCCACAAGCTCACCAGCCAGCGGACGGACCACATGCTGAAGACCTCCCCGATCCGTGCGCTGCGTCTGGGCTGCGGACTACTCCTGGTGGTGCTCTTTGTGCTTCCGTTCGTCTTGGAGTACACGGTACCAAACATCGACGACCCGGTGGACCTGCCCGAAGACAGCGCTTCACTCAGTCCCGCGGACATGGAAGACTGGCACGAGAAGGACCACCGCGTGCAGTTCATCACTGTGTTTGGCCGGCCCCTGCTCTCCCAGACGCCAGTGAGTTATTCCACGTTCACTTCAGCGGACCGTCACAACGTTGCATATGACTATGTGCACTGGGCCAGCAGTAAGTACACGTTCCACACGCGCTCGATCCTGGCGCTGCAGCTGCCCTCGGTGCTGTTCTCGCTCATCCTGTGCGGGCTGCAGATGTGCTGTCGCGCGGCGGGCATCATACTCCAGCTGACTCTGGCGAATACTTTCAACGACCCTTCCTCTGTGCGTCGCGCCCTCAACGGGCTGGTGGAGATTGGCGGCCCTACGTTGGCAGCGAGTCTGTTTTCGTTGGGTTACGGCATGGGCCTACAGTATCCGATGGACGCGTCGAGCTTCTTCTCCATCGCGGGGTGTCAGATCATGCTTGTCTACATCGCCAGCATTCTCCTGAGAGTGCAGTTCCGTGGAGACTATGGAGTCATGGCTGACTACGACGAGGCCATGGGTGGTGGCAACAACGGCGCTAGCACGCGGTTCGCGCAGAACGACGTGAATGAAATCCTTCTGGAAGAGGGAACACCCTCGTCGTCGCGCCACGCCTACCAACGCGGCACCCGGCGGTCTGCTACGACCTCTGTACAGGCCGACTATGCTCCGCCGGAAGCACCCTCGCGACTGAGCAGTCTGGCGCAGGTGTTTAGCATTCCGTTGGGCGACGCCAGCTTGGTGTACTCGCCCATCTTCGCCGCGTACGGGTCGAAATTGTACAATTTGAAAGATGATTTCAAAGATGTTTGATGATTATTGCTTGTTTGAATAAACTTGCTCTATGAATTTACTTGTTGATTAGTGTGGAAATCGAAGAGAAAGGATGTTGTCTTATCGTTAGTTATTCGCTGAATGCATTAGTTTTATTGCACCAAAATGGGTATGCAGATTCATTGCACATCAATGGAATTATTGGACCTGGCTTCTGCCGATTTGGGCCGCCGCAACAGACATCTTTTGGCACTCTTCCGTGGCAGCAGCAATCTCGTTCTGAACTTGGGCTTTGAGTCTGCTCAACGAATCCTTCGTTCGTCGCACGTCTCCGTCAAGCTGCTGGATTGCGGCAGTGAGTCTCTCCTTCTCTTTTTGCTTCTCACTAATGACTAGGTCGTTTAAAGGAGCGTCCACGAGGGAAGAATCGCCACATGAGTCCAGATTCATTGAGTTGCGAATAATATCCTCCAACTTTTGGAGTTGACTTATACTATCGTACGATTCTTGCATTTTCGTTTCAGCTTTGTAAATCATATTTACAAACACGTTCTGTATGTTATTTGCGATTTGTGCATCGGTACAGCATTCCCTCAGTTCGGCGCCCCCAATGCTGTTGATGGATTCATTCAATGCTTTGTCGTACACCTACAAACAAAGAGTCACTGTTTCAATTTTTGTTTCAATTATAACACGCATAATAGTGTCACTTACAGTGCGGAGTTGGTCAACGCGCTTGGGTACAGATGATGTCGGCTGCTCCACACTCATTTTAATGTATGACTGCAGCCAGCAGAAGGCGGACTCTTCCACTCTGTAACGGTGACGGATTGTTTCCAATATATGTGTTTATAAGTTCAATCATAACATAAACAACGCTAATAAATCAGTACTCTTCCAATAAACAAGCTGTGACAATTGTCAATTGCTGCTGCAGTAACTTAGCAGGACTTCACATATATCATATCATAACTTATCATGTCCGGACCTTTGGAAATTAGCCTTAAAAATGAACTTTTGTTCATCAAGAGTCTATTAATCCCCGCATTCAATCCGAAGCACAACCTGGACACACCACAGAAGAGGGATGATTGGTTAAGAGAGCGAGGCGAACAAAAGAATTGGACCCTGGAAATTTTGTCTGAATTAATCGATCGTTATGGTGTGGTTGAAAGTTTGGATGAAGCCAAGGAAGAGAAGGTGAAAATTGAGAAGGCCGAGGAGGACGAAAGAAAGCAGGGAACATTGAACATTTTATTACAAAACCAGCGCTCCTCGTTTCGCGTGCGGTACGTGCATAAAACTGTTGATGTCACCGTGGCCGTAACTATTCCTGAAAAGAGCGAAGATCTGATTCGCGATGTTAAACCTTTTATTGAGAAGGCTCTGACTCCTGACCTTTTGCCTCGCAATTACTCTGCGTTCGTACTAGAAGATGATGCAGGAACGATTCACGTAAAAGCAGCCACAATTCCCTCAGACTCTACTCTAGTGTTGCGATGGCCGGAGGAGATTGTTCCAACTTCTAGCGGCAGTTGGACAGATGCTATGCTTACCAAATTGAAAGTCAACACAGCCCGCCTTGATCTCGATGAGTTCTGTGCCCAGTTCGGTATATTGCAAGCATCGAACCAAGCGCTTGCCCCCGCTGCGAGGAGCCTCATTGCCAATCTAAGCGCCCTAACCATCTCCACCTTGGACGACTACAAAGTCACAAGTCGAGAAGACAGCGTCAAGCGGAGAGACGAAGCCCTCCTCCGTGAGCCCATCGTCAAGTACGCTTACTTGATGAACAAATACACTCATATTGAGGCCGCTGTTGATTCATTTGTTCTCCGCGTGCTCATCGCTCTCGGATTCGAAGATGGCTTTCTTGTTTCCTTTCCCCAGTTGCGCCTCGATCTTCGCTTCGGTGAGACGGTGCGTGAGTCTATTGCTGACTACACCATATTCGACGTCATTTCGTTCTTTCGTATGGTGGTAATGGAAGACAAGAATGTCAAGGAGGGAAAGAAAAACAGCGTTCCACAGATGTTCGGCCA
>LNAP01017744.1_pt1 | contig 14655 bp, 11 predicted proteins | sample 602601 | NCBI WGS metagenome assembly LNAP01 (sample SAMN02440304, study PRJNA202911) | soil metagenome | biome: Subtropical and temperate rainforests or woodlands; isolation source: soil samples (1 kg each in a 20% v/v slurry with milli Q water) were... ...
TTGTCCTGATTCATTTCACTTCCTCGGGTCGAAGGCATCGCGAGCGGACTCGCCGATGAACACCAGCAGACTCAACATCAACGCCAGCACCGCAAACGCACTCATACCCAGCCACGGCGCTTGCAGGTTGGATTTGCCCTGGGCCACTAGTTCACCCAGGGACGGCGCGCCCGGCGGCAGGCCGAAGCCGAGGAAATCCAGGGCGGTCAGCGTACCGATGGCGCCGGTCAGGATGAACGGCATGAAGGTCATGGTCGAGACCATGGCGTTGGGCAGGATGTGGCGGAACATGATCGCACCATTCTGCATGCCCAGCGCCCGCGCCGCGCGCACGTATTCCAGATTCCGGCCGCGCAGGAATTCGGCGCGCACCACATCCACCAGGCTCATCCACGAGAACAGCAGCATGATCCCCAGCAGCCACCAGAAATTTGGTTGCACGAAACTGGCCAGAATGATCAGCAGGTACAGCACCGGCAACCCGGACCAGATCTCCAGAAAACGCTGCCCGGCCAGATCGACCCAGCCGCCGTAGAAACCCTGCAAGGCCCCGGCGATCACGCCGATGATCGAGCTGAGGATGGTCAGCGTCAAAGCGAACAGCACCGAAATCCGGAAGCCATAAATCACCCGGGCCAGCACATCGCGGCCCTGATCGTCGGTGCCCAGCAGGTTATCGGCCGAAGGCGGCGCGGGGGCCGGGACTTTCAGGTCGTAGTTGATGCTCTGGTAGCTGTAGGGGATCGGCGCCCACAACACCCAGGCGTCCTTGGCCTTGAGCAGTTCGCGGATGTACGGGCTCTTGTAGTTGGCTTCCAGCGGGAATTCGCCGCCGAACGCGGTTTCCGGGTAGCGCTTGAGGGCCGGGAAGTACCAGGTGTTGTCGTAGTGCACCACCAGCGGTTTGTCGTTGGCGATCAGTTCTGCACCGAGGCTTGCGCCGAACAGAATCAGGAACAGCCACAACGACCACCAGCCACGCTTGTTGGCCTTGAACAGTTCGAAACGTCGGCGATTGAGAGGGGACAGGTTCATCTCAATGCTCCCGGCGCGCGGATCGACAAAGGTGTAAGTCAGGTCACCGATCAATTTCACCACCAGCCCCAGCAGGGTGAAGATAAACAGCGTGCCGAAGACCACCGGGTAATCGCGGTTGATCGCCGCCTCGAAACTCATCAGTCCCATGCCGTCGAGGGAGAAGATCACTTCCACCAGCAACGAGCCGGTGAAGAAGATCCCGATGAACGCCGAGGGGAAACCGGCGATCACCAGTAGCATGGCGTTGCGGAACACATGGCCGTACAACACGCGGTGGCGGGTCAGGCCCTTGGCCTTGGCGGTGACTACGTACTGCTTGTTGATTTCATCGAGGAAGCTGTTCTTGGTCAGCAAGGTCATGGTTGCGAAGTTGCCGATCACCAATGCGGTCACCGGCAGTGCCAGGTGCCAGAAGTAATCGAGGATCTTGCCGCCAGTGCTCAGCTCATCGAAGTTGTTCGAGGTCAGGCCCCGCAACGGAAACCAGTCGAAATAGCTGCCGCCGGCGAACACCACAATCAGCAAGATGGCAAACAGGAACGCCGGGATCGCGTAGCCGACGATGATCGCCGAACTGGTCCAGACGTCGAAGTGGCTGCCGTGTCGCGTCGCCTTGGCGATCCCCAGTGGGATCGACACCAGGTACATGATCAGCGTGCTCCACAACCCAAGGGAGATCGACACCGGCATCTTTTCCTTGATCAGGTCGATGACCTTGGCGTCGCGGAAGAAGCTGTCGCCGAAATCCAGGGTGGCGTAGTTCTTGATCATGATCCACAAACGTTCCGGCGCCGATTTATCGAAGCCGTACATGTGCTCGATTTCCTTGACCAGCGCCGGGTCCAGGCCCTGTGCACCGCGATAGGCCGAGCCGGCCACCGACACCTCGGCACCGCCGCCGGCAATGCGGCTGGTGGCGCCTTCGAAGCCTTCGAGCTTGGCGATCATCTGTTCCACCGGCCCGCCGGGGGCGGCCTGGATGATCACGAAGTTGATCAGCAAAATGCCGAGCAGGGTCGGGATGATCAGCAGCAGTCGCCGAAAAATATACGCCAGCATCTGATTACTCCGTGCCCGCAGGGTCGGCTTGCAGTTTGGTTTCGACTTCTATCGGCAATGTCGCGTCCCACCAGGTATTGATGCCGATGTCATATTTGGGCGAAACCTTCGGGTGGCCGATGTGGTTCCAGTACGCCACGCGCCAGGTCTTGATGTGCCAGTTGGGGATCACGTAATAGCCCCATTGCAGCACCCGGTCCAGCGCCCGGGCATGGGCCACCAGGCTGTGCCGCGAATCGGCGTTGATCAGTTGCTCGACCAGTTGATCCACCACCGGGTCTTTCAGGCCCATGGAGTTGCGGCTGCCGGGTTTGTCGGCCGCGGCGGTCATCCAGAACTCGCGCTGTTCGTTACCCGGCGAGTTGGACTGCGGGAAGCTGCCGACGATCATGTCGAAGTCCCGGGAGCGCACGCGGTTGATGTATTGCGAGACGTCGACCCGGCGGATCACCAGGTCGATGCCCAGGTCGCTGAGGTTGCGCTTGAACGGCAGCAACACCCGCTCGAACTCGGTCTGGGCCAGCAGGAATTCGATGGTCACCGGTTTGCCGGTGGCGTCGACCATTTTGTCGTCGACGATCCGCCAGCCGGCCTCTTGCAGCAGTTGATAGGCCTTGCGTTGCTGGGTGCGGATCATGCCGCTGGCGTCGGTCACCGGGTTCTGGAACGCCTCGCTGAACACTTGCTCGGGAATCTTGCCGCGCAATGGGTCCAGGATCGCCAACTGATCGGCGTCGGGGAGGCCGGTGGCGGCCATTTCCGAGTTTTCAAAGTAACTGCGGGTGCGCGCGTAGGCGCCGTTGAACAGTTGCTTGTTGGTCCATTCGAAGTCCAGCAACAGGGTCAGTGCCTGACGCACACGCACATCCTGAAACACCGGGCGGCGCAGGTTGAACACGAAGCCTTGCATGCCGGTTGGGTTGCCGTTCGGGATTTCTTCCTTGATCAGCCGACCTTCGGCCACCGCCGGAATGTTGTAGGCCTTGGCCCAGTTTTTTGCGGCCGATTCCAGCCAGTAGTCGAACTGACCGGCCTTGAGCGCTTCCAGCGCGACGGTATTGTCGCGGTAGTAGTCGGTGGTCAGCACGTCGAAGTTGTAGAAGCCGCGATTGACCGGCAGGTCCTTGCCCCAGTAATCCTTGACCCGCTCATAGCGCACCGAACGCCCGGCCTTCACTTCGCTGACCTTGTACGGGCCGCTGCCCAGCGGCAGTTCCAGGTTGCCCTTGTTGAAATCGCGGGTGGCCCACCAATGCTTGGGCAGCACCGGCAATTGGCCGAGGATCAGCGGCAATTCACGGTTGTTGTTGTGCTTGAACTTGAACAGCACTTTGAGCGGGTCTTCGGCGACCACGTCCTCCACGTCGCTGTAATAGCCGCGGAAGAGCGGGGCGCCGTCCTTGATCAGGGTCTGGAAGCTGAACACCACATCTTCGGCACGTATCGGATGGCCGTCGTGGAAGCGTGCTTCGGGACGCAGGTAGAAGCGCACCCAACTGTTGTCCGGGGCTTTTTCGATTTTGCCGGCGATCAAGCCGTATTCGGTAAACGGCTCATCCAGACCCTGTTTGGCCAGGGTGTCATAGATCATGCTGATGTCGTCGGCCGGCACGCCTTTGTTGATGAACGGGTTGAGGCTGTCGAAGCCACCGAACCCGGCTTGGCGAAAGACCCCGCCCTTGGGCGCGTCGGGGTTTACGTAATCGAAATGTTTGAAATCGGCCGGGTATTTCGGCGGCTCGTTGTACAGGGTCAGGGCATGTTGTGGGGCGGCGCAGGCCAGCCCGGCGAACAACAGACCGCTGGCCTGCAAGAGCAGGGCGCGTACGGGTTTCATCGATCTTTCTCCGAAGATTTCAGCCACCACGCGCTCAGGCCCAGGGTGTAGGGCGGCGTGGTGACGAAGGCGAACCGGTTGCGGTAGGCCAGGCGGTGATAATTGAGGTACCAGTTGGGAATGATGTAGTGCTGCCACAGCAGCACCCGGTCGAGCGCCTTGCCGGCGGCGACTTGTGCATCACGGGTCTGGGCGGCGAGCAGTTGTTCTAGCAAATGGTCGACCACCGGGTTGGCGATACCTGCGTAATTCTTGCTGCCCTTGACCCCGACCTGGCTGGAGTGGAAGTACTGCCATTGTTCCAGGCCCGGGCTGAGGGTCTGGTTGAGGGTCATCAGGATCATGTCGAAATCGAACTGATCGAGGCGTTGTTTGTACTGAGCGCGATCGACCGTGCGCAGCCGTGCGTCAATGCCGATGCTGGCGAGATTTTCGACGTAGGGCTGAAGGATGCGTTCCAGGTTCGGGTTGACCAGCAGGATCTCGAAACGCAACGGTTGGCCGATGCTGTTCTGTAGCCGTTGACCGTTGAGCTTCCAGCCGGCCTCGGCGAGCAGCTCCAGGGCCTTGCGCATGGTTTCCCGCGGAATGCCGCGGCCTTCGGTCTGCGGTAGGCTGAACGGCTCGGTGAGCAGCTTGGCGGGCAACTGATCGCGATAGGGCTTGAGCAATAGCCACTCATGACCGACCGGTAGCCCGGTCGCGGAGAACTCGCTGTTGGGGTAATAACTCATGGCGCGTTTGTAGGCGCCGCTGAACAGCGTGCGGTTGGTCCACTCGAAATCGAACATCAGCCCCAGCGCTTCGCGGACCTTGGCCTCGGCGAAAGTTGGCCGCCGGCTGTTCATGAACAGGCCCTGGCTCTGGGTCGGGATCTGGTGCGCGATTTGCGCCTTGATCACATTGCCACGGCGCACGGCCGGGAAGTTGTAACCGTTGGCCCAGTTCTTCGCCTGGTGTTCGATGTAGATGTCGAACTCACCGGCCTTGAACGCTTCGAAAGCCACGTCGCTGTCACGGTAGAACTCGACTTCCATGCGATCGACGTTGTACTTGCCGCGATTGACCGGCAGGTCTTTGCCCCAGTAATCCTTGACCCGTTCGAAGACGATCTGCCGCCCGGGCGTTACCGAGGTGATGCGATACGGCCCGCTGCCCAATGGCGGGTCGAACGTGGTGGCCTTGAAATCGCGACCTTCCCAGTAATGCTGGGGCAGCACCGGCAACTCGCCCAGGCGCAGGATCAGCAGCGGATTACCGGCGCGTTTGAAGACGAAACGGATGCGCCGTGGGTTGAGGATGTCGACCCGCGACACTTCCTGAAGGTTGGTGCGGTATTGCGGGTGACCTTCCTTGAGCAGCAAACGGTAAGAGAACGCCACGTCGTAAGCGGTGATCGACGTGCCATCGTGGAAACGCGCTTCGGGGCGCAGGTTGAACACCACCCAGCTGCGGTCCTCGCTGTATTCCACCGATTGGGCAATCAGGCCATAACTGGAGGTCGGCTCATCGCCGGACGGCGCGTATTGGCCGGTGCCGACCATCAACGGTTCATTGAGTTCGTTGATGCCGTATTGCAGGAAGTTGGCGGTGGAAACCGGGCTCGAACCCTTGAAGGTGTATGGGTTGAGCGTATCGAAGGTGCCAAACGCCATCACCCGCAACGTACCGCCCTTGGGCGCTTGCGGGTTGACCCAGTCGAAGTGGGTAAATCTGGCCGGGCCGAACTGCGCATAACCATGGCTTTCGCTGATCGTCGCGCTTGCGGGGGAGCTCAAGGCCAGGCTGATCAGGAGCAGGAGGAGGGGACGCTTCAAGTCAGAGATCCGATCCAGGCGGCTTGGGCTTTGTGGGCCGTACAGTAACAGCTTGTATCGACAGGAAAAAGACGGGGGGTTAATGCGGGCTTAATGCGGGGGCGGGTCGAAAAAAAAGATCGCAGCCTGCGGCAGCTCCTACACCGATCATGTACACCCGCGATTGATTGGATGTACGCATTATCTGTAGGAGCTGCCGAAGGCTGCGATCTTTTCGGCATCACATCAATCTTAATGCGGCGAAGCAACCGTCAGCATCTGCCCCGGTTTCAGCGCCTGGCCAACCCGAGGGTTCCAGCGCTTGAGGTGCTGCATTTCAACATTGAAGCGTTTGGCGACCATGTACAGCGAGTCGCCTTGCTTGACCTTGTATTGGGTCTGTTGCGTCTTGTTGGTTACCTTGCCGTTGGTCTTGCTGTTCACCGCGACCACGGTGTTGACGCGCCCGGATTTGCGCTTGGTGGTGTCCTGCATCACCAGGGTCTGGCCAACCTTGAGGTCTTTGCCGTTCAACTTGTTCCAGCGTTGCAGGTCTTTGACCTCGACCTTGTTGGCCTTGGCGATGGTGCCCAGATTGTCGCCGCGTTTGACCCGATAGGCGCGCTTGAGGCTGGCGATTTCGCTGTCGTCTGCCCCTTCGAACACCGGCTTGAGGGATCGCTGGCTGATCAGCTCGTCAGGACGCATGGTCGACAGGCTGGCGGTCAGCAGTTGCGCCTTGGACGTTGGCACCAGCAGATGCTGGGGGCCGTCGATGGTGGTGCGCTGCTTGAAGGCCGGGTTGAGCTGGAACAGTTCGTCTTCGTCGATATTGGCGACGGCGGCAACCTTGGACAGGTCCATGCGCTGGTTGATTTCGACGACCTGGAAGTACGGTTCATTGGCGATCGGGTTGAGGTTCACGCCATAGGCGTCGGGCGCCAGGACCACTTGCGACAGGGCCAGCAGCTTCGGCACATAGGCCTGGGTTTCCGCTGGTAGCGGCAGGTTCCAGTAGTCGGTCGGCAGGCCGAGTCGTTCGTTGCGCTCGATGGCCCGGCTGACCGTGCCTTCGCCGGCGTTGTACGCCGCCAGGGCCAGCAGCCAGTCGCCGTTGAACATGTCGTGCAGGCGGGTCAGGTAATCCATGGCCGCGGTGGTCGAGGCGGTGATATCGCGACGGCCATGACGCAGGTTGAAATAACGCCCGGTGGAAGGGATGAATTGCCACAAGCCAACCGCATCGGCCCGGGAATAGGCCATCGGGTTGTAGGCGCTTTCAATCACCGGCAATAGCGCCAGTTCCAGCGGCATGTTGCGTTCTTCAAGGCGTTCGACGATGTAGTGAATGTAGAGGCTGCCGCGTTCGCCGGCGTTTTCGAGGAAGGACGGATTACTGGCGAACCACAGGCGCTGTTGCTCGATGCGCGGGTTGACGCCCAGGTTGTCCTGCAACTGGAAGCCCTGGCGCATGCGCTCCCAGACGTCCTGTGGAATTTGCGGTGTTGGTTTTTCGCTGAGCCAGACAGGTTTTTGCTTGGCTCGAGCGGCGATGTTCGGAGTGTGTGTCGCTTCGGTCTGCGGCACATGGCTGGAACAGCCCGCCAGAGTGGCGGACACAGCCACCGCGATGGCTTGAGCCAAGCGGGTCAATGCGTCTGAATTGATGGCTTTACGAATAGGTGACGACATTGGCTGGAAGTAAGTTCCGGGCAAAAATGTCGGGCGATTCTAGAAAGCGTTCAGAATTTTTGTACCAACGTGATGGCTACTTAGAACTTATCTTTCCAAGCGCGTAGAGCAGCAAAAACCGCACTCGGAGCCCGGTTTTGGGTTCCATTCCGTTCGTCCACTTTTTCTTTAACGGATGTTTCGTCAACACGCAAAAACGGGTTGGTAAGCTTTTCAAGCGCCAGAGTAGAGGGCAGCGTCATGATTCCGGCTTCACGTTGTGCGGTGACTTTTTCCAGACGTGCGGCGGTGTCCGGATTGCCCGGTTCGACCGCTGCGGCAAACTTCAGGTTGCTCAGGGTGTACTCGTGAGTGCAGTAGATCAGCGTGTCTTCAGGCAGCGCCGCGAGGCGGCTCAGCGAGTGATGCATTTGCTCCGGCGTGCCTTCGAACAGGCGCCCGCAACCGGCGGCGAACAGGGTGTCACCGCAAAACAAATGGCCCTGGTGATAAAAGGCGATGTGCCCAAGCGTATGGCCTGGTACTTCGATGACTTCGAAGTCCCAGCCCAGCACGCTGATGCGGTCATTGTCCTTGAGTGCCACGTCCCGCGCCGGGATGCTTTCGCTGGCCGGGCCGTAGACGGTCGCGTCTGTCGCTTTTTTCAGCCGCTCGACGCCGCCGACATGGTCATGATGGTGATGAGTGATCAAAATATCGCTTAACACCCAACCCGGGTGCGCGGCGAGCCAGGCTTGTACTGGCGTGGCATCGCCCGGATCGACCACGGCGCAGCGCTGGGTGCTGTGGTCTTGTAACAACCAGATGTAGTTGTCGGTGAAGGCGGGCAGGGCACTGATCTGTATCATCGTCGGATTCGCCAAGCGGAAAACATTGGCGCATCTTAGAACTTCCTGGCGCGTTGGAGAATGCAATGACCGATAAAGCGTTCGCTCAGGCCGATCCTGAGTGGCTGACATTGATCAGCGCGGCCCGTGAATGGCTGTCCGGCCCCATCGGGCAATTTCTGCTGGACGAAGAACGACGCATGCTCGAAGACGAGTTGGGGCGCTTCTTCGGCGGCTACCTGGTGCATTACGGCCCTTCGGCGCAGACGCCGCCGTCGGCGCCGCAGGTCCAGCGCAATGTGCGGCTCGGCGCGCCGTTGCCGGGTGTGGAGATCGTTTGCGAAGAGCAGGCCTGGCCTTTGAGCGAGCACGCCGCCGATGTGGTGGTGTTGCAGCACGGGCTGGATTTCTGCCTGTCGCCCCACGGTTTGCTGCGCGAAGCGGCAAGCAGCGTTCGGCCCGGCGGGCATCTGCTGATTGTCGGGATCAACCCCTGGAGCAGCTGGGGCCTGCGTCATGTGTTCGCTCATGATGCCTTGCGCAAGGCCCGCTGCATTTCGCCGTCGCGAGTCGCCGACTGGTTGAACCTGCTGGGCTTCGCGCTGGAGAAACGCCGCTTCGGGTGCTATCGTCCGCCGCTTGCGTCGCCTGCCTGGCAAGCCCGTCTGGCCGGTTGGGAGCGCAAGGCCGGTGACTGGCAGTTGTCGGGTGGTGGCTTCTATTTATTGGTCGCGCGCAAGATTGTGGTGGGCCTGCGGCCGGTGCGTCAGGAACGGCGCGAACCGATGGGCAAACTGATTCCCTTGCCGATGGCCAAGGTCAACCGTCGTCACCTCGAACCGTAATACATATTTTATTTTCCCGGCCGGGTTCGCCCCGGCCTCGGGCATCGTCGGTCACCGATCGGCGAGCCACCGCATTTTCTGGATAGATTGGCATGAGCGATAGCGTAGAACTCTTCACCGATGGCGCCTGCAAGGGCAACCCTGGCCCGGGCGGCTGGGGTGCATTGCTGGTGTGCAAGGGCGTTGAAAAGGAACTCTGGGGCGGCGAAGCCAACACCACCAACAACCGCATGGAGTTGATGGGCGCGATCCGTGGCCTGGAAGAGCTCAAGCGCTCCTGCGACGTACTGCTGGTGACCGACTCCCAGTACGTGATGAAAGGCATCAACGAGTGGATGGCCAACTGGAAGAAACGCGGCTGGAAAACCGCGGCCAAGGAGCCGGTGAAAAACGCCGATCTGTGGAAGCTGCTCGACGAGCAGGTCAACCGCCACAACGTCACCTGGAAATGGGTGCGCGGGCACATCGGCCATCACGGCAACGAACGAGCCGACCAACTGGCCAACCGTGGCGTGGATGAAGTGCGTGGGTACAAGCAGGCCTGATTTCGGTTCTACCGATGCACCGCGTCATCGTTCTTCGCGAGCAAGCCCGCTCCCACATTCGACCGAGTTCTCTCAGGGGAATGCGATCAAATGTGGGAGCGGGCTTGCTCGCGAAGGCCACGACTCGGTGTTCCTGCCAGGGCGCATCGCGGGCAAACCCGGCTCCTCAAGAAATCACAGCATCAAAATCTCGGCGGCCAGTTGCTGGTCTGAATACCGGTCGTTGACGATCTCGCGAGCGTGTTAACATCGCCGCTTTTGCACGATTGACCCGTTGAGAGCTGAGCACTGATGGCCACCAGATCCGTTGTACTCGATACCGAAACCACCGGGCCACCGGATTATCGAAATCGGTTGTGTCGAGTTGATCGGTCGGCGCTTGACCGGCCGGCATTTCCACGTTTACCTGCAACCGGATCGCGAGAGTGACGAAGGCGCCATCGGCGTCCACGGCATCACTAACGAATTCCTGGTGGGCAAGCCGCGTTTCACTGAAGTGGCCGATGAGTTCTTCGAGTTCATCAAGGGCGCGCAGCTGATCATCCATAACGCGGCGTTCGACGTTGGCTTCATCAACAACGAATTCGCCCTGATGGGCCATCACGACCGCGCGGATATCACGCAACACTGCTCGATCCTCGACACCCTGATGATGGCCCGGGAACGTCACCCGGGGCAGCGCAACAGCCTCGACGCCTTGTGCAAACGCTATGGCGTCGACAACTCCGGCCGTGAGCTGCACGGCGCCTTGCTCGACTCCGAGATTCTCGCCGACGTCTACCTGACCATGACCGGCGGCCAGACCAGCCTGTCGCTGGCCGGTAACGCGTCCGATGGCAATGGTTCAGGTGAGGGCGCGGATAACTCCGCCACCGAAATCCGTCGTCTGCCGGCCGATCGTCAGCCGATCCGGATCATCCGCGCCAGTGAAGAAGATCTGGCCCAGCACGTTGCACGCCTTGAAGCCATCGCAAAATCCGCCGGCGCTCCGTCGTTGTGGCAGCAATTGGCCGAGGCCAAGGCTCAGGCCTGAAAAAGATCGCAGCCTTCGGCAGCGCCTACGCCAACCGTGTCGACCATCAAATCAACGGTGGCCCCGATCCTGTAGGAGCTGCCGCAGGCTGCGATCTTTTGATCTTCACACGCACCCAATGCCCCACTTCAGGGCATCCCCCTCGCCACATGCGCTCCAACCCTCTACCCTGAGGTTATTGGCAGGCCACGGTCTGCCGCCTCAGGACACCGAGCCCCATGTATAAAGATTTGAAATTCCCGGTCCTGATCGTCCACCGCGACATCAAGGCCGACACCGTTGCCGGTGATCGTGTGCGTGGCATCGCCCGGGAGCTGGAGCAGGAAGGCTTCAGCATCGTCTCGGCGGTCGATTACAACGAAGGGCGTCTGGTCGCCTCGACCCATCACGGCCTCTCTTGCATGTTGATTGCCGCCGAAGACGCCAGTACCAATGCTCATCTTCTGCATAACATGGCGGAGCTGATCCGCCTGGCACGGGTTCGGGCGCCGGACCTGCCGATCTTTGCCTTGGGTGAACAGGTGACCCTGGAAAATGCCCCGGCCGATGCCATGGCCGAACTCAATCAGCTGCGCGGCATTCTTTATTTGTTCGAAGACACCGTGCCCTTCCTTGCCCGGCAAGTCGCCCGCGCGGCGCGCAAATATCTGGACGGTCTGTTGCCGCCGTTTTTCAAGGCGCTGGTGCAGCACACCGCCGATTCCAATTATTCCTGGCACACCCCCGGCCATGGCGGCGGCGTGGCGTATCACAAGAGCCCGGTGGGGCAGGCGTTTCATCAGTTTTTCGGGGAAAATACGCTGCGTTCGGATTTGTCGGTGTCGGTACCGGAACTCGGTTCGCTGCTCGATCACACCGGCCCGCTGGCCGAAGCGGAAGCGAGAGCCGCGCGTAATTTCGGCGCCGATCACACCTTTTTCGTGATCAATGGCACCTCGACCGCCAACAAGATCGTCTGGCATTCCATGGTGGCCCGCGATGACCTGGTGCTGGTGGATCGTAACTGCCACAAGTCGGTGCTGCATTCGATCATCATGACCGGCGCGATTCCGCTGTACCTGTGCCCGGAACGCAATGAGCTGGGAATTATCGGCCCGATTCCGTTGAGCGAATTCAGTCGTGAATCGATCCAGGCCAAGATCGACGCTAGCCCGCTGACCAAGGGCCGCGAACCCAAGGTCAAGTTGGCGGTGGTGACCAATTCGACTTACGACGGCCTCTGTTACAACGCCGAATTGATCAAGCAGAGCCTGGGCAACAGCGTCGAGGTGCTGCATTTCGACGAGGCCTGGTACGCCTACGCGGCGTTTCACGAGTTCTTCGCCGGTCGTTACGGCATGGGCACCTCTCGCAGTGAAGACAGCCCGCTGGTGTTCACTACGCACTCCACGCACAAATTGCTGGCGGCGTTCAGTCAGGCGTCGATGATTCACGTTCAGGACGGCGGTGCGCGGCAGCTCGATCGCGACCGTTTCAACGAAGCGTTCATGATGCACATCTCGACCTCGCCGCAGTACAGCATCATCGCCTCGCTGGACGTGGCGTCGGCGATGATGGAAGGGCCGGCTGGCCGTTCGCTGTTGCAGGAAATGTTCGACGAGGCCCTGAGCTTTCGCCGGGCCCTGGCCAATCTGCGTCAGCACATCGCCGCCGATGACTGGTGGTTTTCCATCTGGCAACCACCCTCGGCCGAAGGTATCGAACAGGTAGTCACCGAAGATTGGTTGCTGCAACCCGACGCCGATTGGCATGGCTTTGGCGGCGTAACCGATGACTACGTGCTGCTCGATCCGATCAAGGTCACGCTGGTGATGCCGGGTTTGACGGCGGGCGGTGCCCTGAGCGCGCGCGGGATTCCGGCGGCGGTGGTCAGCAAATTCCTCTGGGAACGCGGACTGGTCGTGGAAAAGACCGGGCTGTATTCGTTTTTGGTGCTGTTCTCCATGGGCATCACCAAGGGCAAATGGAGCACGCTGCTGACCGAGTTGCTGGAGTTCAAGCGCAGTTACGACGCCAATGTCAGCCTGGCCACCTGCCTGCCGTGCGTGGCACAACACAATATTGCCCGTTATCAAGGCATGGGTTTGCGCGATCTGTGTGATCAATTGCACGCCTGTTATCGCAGCAATGCCACGGCCAAACACCTCAAACGCATGTACACCGTACTGCCGGAAGTCGCGATGAAGCCGGCGGACGCCTATGATCAATTGGTACGCGGGGAGGTTGAGGCTGTTTCGATCGATGCTCTGGACGGGCGGATCGCAGCGGTAATGCTAGTGCCATACCCGCCGGGGATCCCGTTGATCATGCCCGGCGAGCGGTTCACCGAGTCGACCCGTTCGATCATCGATTACCTGAAATTTGCCCGTACGTTCGACAGTAGTTTCCCCGGATTTGTCGCCGATGTGCATGGCTTGCAACATGAAGACGAGGGCAATGGACGGCATTACACCGTCGATTGCATCAAGGAATGAGGACCTTTGCGACTATGCAACCTGTCATGAATCCCAAATACCCGGGCCTCTCGGTGCGTGTCGCCGATGAGGGGTTTGCGGCTTATATCTGGGGCAGTGATTTCAGTTTTGAAGTCGCCGCCTATGGTGCCGCTCAAATCGGTAAGCCGGTGGCGCAGTGGCCGGTGACGCCAATCACTCCGTATCGCAAGTGTTACGGCATCGATCCCGAGGAATTCAGCAGTTTTCGCGATGCCGCCGACAGCGAGATTTTCATGGCCTATCTGGATGACGAGCCGGTGGGACATTTAGTGGTCAGCACCAACTGGAACGGCTTCGCCCATATCGATGAATTGGCGGTGCATGCACCGGCACGCCGTCATGGCGTGGCCAAGGCGTTACTGGACGTGGCGCAGTTCTGGAGTCGCAAGAAAAAACTGCCGGGTATCATGCTGGAAACCCAGAACAACAACCTGGGCGCCTGCCGGCTTTATGAGCGCTGTGGCTATGTGGTCGGCGGAATCGATCACCTGCGCTACCGCGGAATAGATCCGAATACCGCTGAAATGGCGTTGTTCTGGTATCGATTATTCGATAATCCGCTGGAAAACCCGCTCAGCCCGCCAGCATCGCCACGGCTTGTTCCGTGATGATGTCCAGCAGCGCTTGAACGGCCGCAGAGGGCTCGGCGCTCTTCAGGCTCAAGGCATACACGCTGATTGGCACGGCAGGCGCCAGCGGGCAGGCATCGAGCCCGGCCGATTTGGCGCCGAGGGCGGTAAATGGGTCGACGATCGCCAGACCTTCACCGGCCTCGACCATGCTGCGCATCATCTGATGAGTCTGTACCCGTGTCTGAATGACCGGGGCAGGGCGCAGCGCATGCAGCTTGTTGTCCAGTGCCGGGCTTAACGGATCGTGACCTTCCAGGCCAACCATCGACTGGCCAGCCAGGTCCTGCAGCGAGATGTACTTCTGTTTCGGTTGCAGCCAGCCATGGGGTGCCAGCAGCTGGAGCTTGCCTTGAGCGATGACCTGGCAATGGATATCGGCGTGGTCCGGGTCATGCAGGCTCAGGCCCAGATCGCTTTCACGCAGCAGCAGGCTTCTGACAATCGCGCCGGTCGGCTGGCTCAGGAGTGTGCAAGGTGCGTCGGGGAGGCGTCGGCGCAGGGCCGCGATGCTGTGTGGCAGCAGGTGTTGTGCGAGCGGCGGGGTGCAGATGATGCGCAGGGGCGGCGCCAAATACTGCTTGAGGCTGCTGGCCAGTCGCTGGACCGGCTCGAGGGCTTCGTAGACGTGGGCGATCTCGACTTGCAGCTCCCGTGCTTCGCGCGTGGCTTGCAGACGACCACGCACGCTGGCAAACAGCATGAAACCCAACTGATCCTCGGCATCCCGCAGGGTGCGTTCAACCTCGGCCACTGGCAGCTGCAGCCATTCGGCGGCGGTGCCCAGGTGACCGGTCTGCAGGAGCGCCTGGATCACTTCGATATGACGTAAACGCATGCGTGAAGTCCATGTTCAGCA
>LNAP01008823.1_pt1 | contig 14652 bp, 15 predicted proteins | sample 602601 | NCBI WGS metagenome assembly LNAP01 (sample SAMN02440304, study PRJNA202911) | soil metagenome | biome: Subtropical and temperate rainforests or woodlands; isolation source: soil samples (1 kg each in a 20% v/v slurry with milli Q water) were... ...
CGTAGGTGGTGACTTCCCCGCCGTAAACTTCCTTGTAACGTTGTTCCTGGCGCTCAAGTTCCGCGCGCAGTTCGTCTTTCGTCACAGTGCTACCTGTATGAGTTGAGATAAATTCTGGTGAAACGCGCTGCATGGAACCTATTGACCACACCCGTCGAAAGGCCAATACCCGATAAAGGCATCGTTTTTACGGCGTGCGAAAAATACTTCCATGTTGCAGGCGGCCACGGCACCAGAGAAAAACAGCTGACGTAGCATCAGTTACCTGTTTCAGCGAGCGCGTTGGCGGAGCATATGAAATGAGCGTCAAGCGCTTGCTGCAGGCAGCGACGATAGAATACCGGGCTGCCGGGTAGCGGGATCGGCACGTAAAAACCGCTTCGCCACTGAGGTGCATTATAGCGGTCGATCCGAAGAACACTATCGCTTGAGAGTTAAAAGTAGTTCTACCTGTGTGATTGTTTTGTTACTCACAACTTTCAGAGGTAACTAGGGTGTGGGTGATGTCACAGTGCAACGATGTCTTTCTGACGCCATAAAGTCGAACAAGTTAATCCCACTACATCAGCCCTTAATCAGTAAAGAATAAAAGCATGTTGCGGGCGCTGCGCAAATCAGCGCGCGCAGGTAGCCATCGCCTGTGAGGTCGATTGCGATTATCGGTCGATGGTTCGATAATCGCCCAATCTTGCGGCCTGTGGCTTGTGTGCCGGACCCGAAGCCGCTTGTAATAGCCGCTGATCCGTGTGGGAAAAGGACCTGATATGAACGATCAAATGCGCAATTCCTTCGCTTCAGTGGCGCCGCCGATCGTGGCCTCGCCCGCCAAGCGAATCCAGGCCCTGACCGGCGATCCGGATTTCATGACGTCCCTGGCCCGGGGATTGGCGGTGGTTCAAGCGTTCCAGGAGCGCAAACGGCACCTGACCATTGCCCAGATCAGCCACCGCACGGAAATTCCCCGCGCCGCTGTGCGACGTTGCCTGCACACCCTGATCAAACTCGGCTACGCCACCACCGACGGTCGCACCTATTCGCTGCTGCCCAAAGTGCTGACGCTGGGCCATGCCTATTTGTCCTCAACGCCTTTGGCGGTGTCCGCCCAGCCGTATCTGGACCGTATGAGTGAGCAACTTCACGAGGCCTGCAACATGGCCACGCTGGAGGGCGACGACATTTTGTACATCGCCCGCTCGGCGACCACCCAGCGCCTGATTTCCGTCGACCTGTCGGTGGGCGGGCGGTTGCCAGCGTATTGCACGTCGATGGGCCGGATTCTTCTTGCGGCACTGGACGACACCTCGCTGCGCGAATACCTCGACCATGCGGAGTTCCAGGCCAAGACCAGCCGAACCTTGCACACACCCGAGGCGTTGCTCGAATGTCTGCAGGAAGTGCGGCAACAAGGCTGGTGCATCGTCGATCAGGAACTGGAGCAGGGCCTGCGTTCGATTGCCGTTCCGGTGTACGACGCTTCGGGCCAGGTGGTGGCCGCGCTCAACGTCAGTACCCACGCCGGACGAGTCAGCCGCAACGAGCTGGAGCAGCGTTTCTTGCCCGGTTTGTTAAGTGCCAGCCGTGACCTCAGCGCCCAGTTGTTTGCCTAAGCTGTTCGATAAACGCACAGACTCGCGTTTATCGAATTGACGCTGTTTCCCCGGGATCATTACTGTCGCGGCAGCGCCAGCCCTGAGCTGGCACCTGTCCGACTGCGTTCTTGCGTGGAATAAAAATAATGAACCAGCCTCAGTCTGCTGTAGGAAACTGCCTCGACGTGCAGTCCTTCATCAATGCTCAACCCATCTCGCGCTACCAGTGGCGAGTGGTGATCCTGTGTTTCCTGATTGTCTTCCTTGATGGCCTCGATACCGCGGCCATGGGCTTCATCGCGCCGGCCCTGTCCCAGGACTGGGGCATTGATCGCGCCAGTCTCGGCCCGGTGATGAGTGCCGCGCTGATCGGCATGGTCTTCGGCGCACTGGGCTCCGGTCCCTTGGCTGACCGCTTTGGGCGAAAAGTCGTACTGGTCGGCGCGGTATTGTTGTTCGGGGCTTTCAGCCTGGCCTCGGCGTACAGCACCAACGTCGATCAACTGCTGGTGCTGCGCTTCCTCACCGGCCTGGGCCTTGGCGCCGGGATGCCGAACGCCACCACGCTGTTGTCGGAATACACCCCGGAGCGCAAAAAATCCCTGCTGGTGACCAGCATGTTCTGCGGCTTCAACCTCGGCATGGCCGGTGGCGGGTTTATCTCGGCCAAGCTGATTCCGGCCTTCGGCTGGCACAGTCTGCTGCTGATCGGCGGGATTCTGCCGTTGATCCTGGCCGTCGTCTTGCTGTTCTGGCTGCCGGAATCGGCGCGTTACCTGGTCGTGCGCAACCGTGGCACCGACAAAGTGCGCAAGGCTCTCGCACCGATCGATCCCACTGTCGTCGCTCAGGCGTCGAGCTTCAGCGTACCGGAGCAGAAAACCGTGAAGGCGCGCAACGTGTTCGCGGTGATCTTCTCTGGCACCTATAGCACCGGCACCTTGCTGTTGTGGCTGACCTACTTCATGGGGCTGGTGATTGTTTACCTGCTGACCAGTTGGCTGCCGACGCTGATGCGTGACAGTGGCGCGAGCATGGAACAAGCGGCATTCATTGGTGCCCTGTTCCAGTTTGGCGGGGTGTTGAGCGCAGTGGGCGTGGGCTGGGCGATGGACCGGTTCAATCCGCACAAGGTCATCGGCATTTTCTACCTGCTGGCCGGGGTGTTTGCCTACGCGGTAGGGCAGAGCCTGGGCAATATCACGATTTTGGCGACATTGGTGCTGGTGGCCGGGATGTGCGTCAACGGTGCGCAATCAGCGATGCCGTCGCTGGCAGCGCGGTTTTATCCGACGCAAGGGCGAGCGACCGGGGTGTCGTGGATGCTCGGGATTGGCCGTTTCGGCGCGATTCTCGGGGCCTGGATGGGTGCGACATTGCTGGGCCTGGGCTGGAACTTTGAACAAGTGCTGACGGCGCTGGTGATTCCGGCGGCGGTGGCAACCATGGCGGTGGTGATCAAGGGCATGGTCAGTCATGCGGATGCGACCTGAGTCCAGGCTCCGGAATCTTCGGCGGGTTTGATGGCCTCTTCGCGAGCAGGCTCGGTCCTACAGTCAATCGCGTTCTCCTGTAGGAGTGAGCCGGCTCCGGGCGGCGTTCCGGCGATGCTTTTTGGGATCGATAGTGAGACAACAATATGTTCGATAAACGAACACTTAGTCGATTATCGGATTGTTTGGTGTTTTGCACAGGCTTAACCTTCAGTCATTCCGGCGCTGCGCATCGCGCCTTTTTCTACCACTGTCGGTTCATCACAAACGGGAGCCTGCCCCATGGCTGAAATCCTTTCGCTGCACGACGCGGTGAAGCAATTCGTCAACGACGGCGATACCGTCGCGCTCGAAGGCTTCACTCGCGGCCGGTCACGAAATCATTCGCCAGGGCAAGAAAGATCTGACGCTGGTGCGGATGACGCCTGACCTGATCTACGACCAGTTGATCGGCGCCGGTTGTGCTCGCAAGCTGATCTTCTCCTGGGGCGGCAACCCGGGTGTCGGTTCGCTGCATCGTCTGCGTGACGCGGTCGAGAAGCAGTGGCCGCACGCGCTGGAAATCGAAGAGCATAGCCACGCCGACCTGGCCAATGCCTACGTCGCTGGCGCCTCCGGCCTACCGTTCGCGGTACTGCGTGCCTACGCCGGTTCCGACTTGCCGAAGGTCAACCCGCTGATCAAAACCGTCACCTGCCCGTTCACCGGCGAAGTGTTGGCCGCCGTGCCTTCGGTACGCCCGGACATCACCGTGATTCACGCGCAGAAAGCCGACCGCAAAGGCAACGTGCTGCTGTGGGGCATTCTCGGCGTTCAAAAAGAAGCCGCGCTGGCGGCCAAGCGTTGCATCGTCACCGTCGAGGAAATCGTCGACGACCTCAATGCACCAATGAATTCTTGCGTGCTGCCGACCTGGGCCTTGAGCGCGGTCTGCCATGTGCCTGGCGGCGCGCATCCGTCCTACGCCCACGGTTACAACGAGCGCGACAACCGCTTCTACCAGGCTTGGGACCCGATTGCCCGCGACCGTGAAACCTTCACCGCGTGGATCGACGAATACATCCACGGCTGCGCTGACTTCAGCGAGTTCCAGGCCAAACTGGCCGCTGCTTCGGAGGCCAAGTAATGACTTACACCACCAACGAAATGATGACCGTCGCCGCTGCCCGCCGCCTGAAGAACGGTTCGGTGTGCTTCGTCGGCATCGGCCTGCCGTCGAAAGCCGCCAACCTGGCGCGCCTGACGTCGTCGCCGGATGTGGTCCTGATCTACGAATCGGGTCCGATCGGTGCCAAGCCAAGCGTACTGCCGCTGTCGATCGGTGACGGCGAACTGGCGGAAACCGCCGACACTGTCGTCCCGACCGGTGAGATTTTTCGCTACTGGTTGCAGGGCGGGCGCATTGACGTCGGTTTTCTCGGCGCCGCGCAGGTCGACCGCTTCGGCAACATCAACACCACCGTGGTCGGTGATTACCACGCACCGAAAGTCCGCCTGCCCGGTGCCGGTGGCGCGCCGGAAATTGCCGGCTCGGCGAAAAGCGTACTCATCATTCTCAAGCAATCGGCGCGCTCCTTCGTCGACAAACTCGACTTCATCACCTCGGTCGGTCATGGCGAGGGCGGTGATTCGCGCAAGCGTCTCGGCCTTCCGGGCGCCGGGCCAGTCGGCATCATTACCGACCTGTGCATCATGGAGCCCGAAGCGGACACCCATGAATTCGTGGTCACCGCGCTGCACCCGGGCGTGACTCGCGAGCAAGTGATTGCCGCCACCGGTTGGGCAATTCGCTTCGCAGGAAATGTCGAAAATACGGCTGAGCCAACGGATGTTGAGCTTAAGGCGCTCAGGGATCTGGAAGCCCGCACCGCCGCCGCCCACGGCCAGACACCGGGAGAAGCGTGATGCGCGACGTTTATATCTGCGATGCGATTCGCACCCCCATCGGCCGTTTCGGCGGCGGCTTGTCAGCGGTGCGTGCAGACGACCTCGCCGCCGTGCCGATCAAGGCCTTGATGGAACGCAACCCGTCGGTGGACTGGAACGCAGTGGACGAGGTGTTCCTCGGCTGCGCCAACCAGGCCGGCGAAGACAACCGCAACGTCGCCCGCATGGCGCTGTTGCTGGCCGGGCTGCCGGAAAGCATTCCCGGCGTCACGCTCAATCGCCTCTGCGCCTCGGGTATGGATGCGATCGGCACCGCCTTCCGCGCAATCGCCAGTGGCGAAATGGAGCTGGCAATTGCCGGCGGCGTCGAGTCGATGTCCCGCGCACCCTTCGTGATGGGCAAGGCCGATGCGGCGTTCTCGCGCAACATGAAGCTGGAAGACACCACCATCGGCTGGCGCTTCATCAACCCGTTGATGAAAGCGCAATACGGCGTCGATGCGATGCCGCAGACCGCCGACAACGTGGCCGACGATTACGAAGTGTCTCGCGAGGATCAGGACGCTTTCGCCCTGCGCAGCCAGCAGCGCACAGCCGCCGCGCAAGCTGCAGGATTTTTCGCTGAAGAAATCGTCGAAGTGCGGGTTGCCCACAAGAAAGGCGAAACCGTCGTCAGCCAGGATGAGCATCCTCGTGCCGACACCACGCTGGAAACCCTGGCCAAGCTGAAGCCCGTCAACGGTCCAGGCAAAACCGTCACCGCCGGCAACGCTTCCGGTGTGAACGACGGCGCAGCGGCGTTGATTCTGGCCTCCGCTGAAGCAGTGAAGAAACACGGCCTGACCGCCCGCGCCAAAGTGCTGGGTATGGCGAGCGCCGGTGTCGCGCCACGGGTAATGGGCATCGGCCCGGTGCCGGCGGTGCGCAAATTGACCGAGCGCCTCGGGCTGGCCGTCAGCGATTTCGATGTGATCGAACTCAATGAAGCCTTTGCCAGCCAAGGGTTAGCGGTACTGCGTGAGCTGGGCTTGGCGGACGACGCGGCCCAGGTCAACCCGAACGGTGGCGCCATTGCCTTGGGCCATCCGTTGGGCATGAGCGGTGCGCGCCTGGTCCTGACCGCGTTGCATCAGCTTGAAAAAACGGGCGGCAACAAAGGCCTGGCGACCATGTGCGTCGGTGTCGGCCAGGGTCTGGCCTTGGCCATCGAACGCGTCTGACGCCCGGCAGACTAATAAGAACAGAGGAAAGCGAAATGACTGACAAGCCTGGTTACCGTCGCCCGCAGGAAGGCACCCAGCCGGACTACCTGCACCCGACTTATCAATCCACCAACCTTCGCGCGCCGTCCAAGCCGTTGGTGTTTTTGCCGCATTCGTTGTCGGAAATTACCGGCCCGACCATCGGCGCCGAGCGTATCAACGAGAAGGACAACGACCTGACGGTGCAGCACGCGGGCGAACCGTTGGGCGAGCGCATCATCATCCACGGCCGCGTGCTGGATGAAGACGGCTTGCCGGTGCCGGGGATTCTGGTGGAGATCTGGCAGGCCAATGCCGCCGGGCGCTACAACCATGCCCGCGACCTGCACGACGCGCCGCTGGACCCGAACTTCACCGGTACCGGTCGCACCGTGACCGACGCCGATGGTTGGTATCAATTCCAGACCATCAAGCCCGGCGCTTACCCGTGGGGCAACCACCACAACGCCTGGCGTCCGGCGCACATTCATTTCTCGCTGTTTGGGCCGAGCATCCTGACGCGGCTGGTCACGCAGATGTATTTCCCCGGCGACCCGCTGCTGGCTTATGACCCGATCTACAACTGCGTACCGGACACCAGCGCCAAAGAGCGTTTGATCGCCAGTTTCGACCTGGAAAAAACCATCCCTTCCTATGCCCTCGGCTATCGCTGGGACATCGTCTTGCGCGGCCGTGAAGCCACGCCGATGGAGAAATAAGATGACGCTGAACGCGACCACATCCCACACCGTCGGGCCGTATTACCACATTGGTTTGACCTGGCTGAACCGCGAAGACCTGACGGTCGAACAAACCCTGGGCGAGCGCGTGGCGATCACCGGGCAAGTCGTCGATGGCAATGGCGATTTCGTTAACGACGCGATGCTGGAAGTCTGGCAGGCCAACGCCGCCGGCAAGTACGACCACCCCGAAGACGACCAGGCCAAACCCCTGGACCCGAATTTCGAAGGCTTCGGCCGGGTGCCGGTGGACGCCGAAGGGCGCTTTCGTTTCACCACGATCAAACCCGGAACGGTGGAAGGCCTGAAGGGCTCGACCCAGGCGCCGCACCTGGTGGTGCTGGTGTTCGCTCGCGGGTTGGTGAAGCACTTGCTGACGCGGATTTACTTTGAGGGCGAACCGGCGAACGTCGACGACCCGTTGCTGGAGTGTGTGCCGGCCGAGCGCCGGGGTACGTTGCTGGCGAAGCAGGATGCGTCGGGTGTCTATCAGTGGAATGTGATCCTGCAAGGCACCGATGCCGAGACGGTGTTCTTCGACTACTGAAAACACCGCAGATCCCTGTAGGAGTGAGCCTGCTCGCGATGGCGGTGTATCAGTGCCTTCAGTGCTGAATGACACTCCGCCATCGCGAGCAGGCTCACTCCTTACAGAGGACAGTATTGCCAACTGTGGAACGGGACTGTTGCAAAGTGTGTCTAGAATGTCATGGTCCCCAAAGAGTGAAAAACAATGACAACTCCTACCGCTATTCCAGCGCACTACACCGGCGAAGAGCGCAGCAAACGGATCTTCGCCATTGTCGGCGCCTCGTCCGGCAACCTCGTTGAATGGTTCGACTTCTACGTCTACGCCTTTTGCGCGATCTACTTTGCGCCGGCCTTTTTCCCGTCCGATAACCCGACTGTGCAGCTGGTGAATACCGCCGGCGTGTTTGCGGCCGGGTTCCTGATGCGGCCGATTGGCGGCTGGATTTTCGGCCGTGTCGCGGACAAGCACGGGCGCAAGAATTCGATGCTGATCTCGATTCTGATGATGTGTTTCGGCTCGTTACTCATCGCCTGCCTGCCGACCTACAAGGACATCGGCGTCTGGGCGCCGATCATGCTGTTGTTCGCCCGTTTGCTGCAGGGCTTGTCGGTGGGCGGTGAGTACGGCACCACCGCAACCTACATGAGCGAAGTCGCCCTCAAGGGCCAGCGCGGTTTCTTCGCCTCGTTCCAGTACGTGACGCTGATTGGCGGGCAGTTGCTGGCGGTGTCGCTGGTGGTGGTCCTGCAACAGTTCCTCACTGAAGATGACCTGCGTGCCTACGGCTGGCGGATCCCGTTTGTGGTCGGCGCAGTGGCTGCATTGATCTCGCTGTTCCTGCGTCGTTCGCTCAAGGAAACCACCAGCAAGGAAATGCGTGAAAACAAGGACGCCGGCAGCATTCGCGCGTTGTTCCGCGACCATAAAGCGGCCTTTATTACCGTGCTCGGTTACACCGCCGGTGGCTCGCTGATTTTCTACACGTTCACCACGTACATGCAGAAGTACCTGGTGAACACCGCCGGCATGCACGCCAAGACCGCCAGTTACATCATGACCGGCGCGCTGTTCCTTTATATGTGCATGCAGCCGCTGTTCGGCATGCTCGCGGACAAGATCGGTCGCCGTAACTCGATGCTGTGGTTCGGTGCATTGGGTACGTTGTGTACTGTGCCGATTCTGCTGAGCCTGAAAAGTGTCAGCAGTCCGTTCCTGGCCTTTGTGCTGATTACCGTGGCGCTGGCGATCGTCAGTTTCTACACCTCCATCAGTGGCCTGGTAAAAGCCGAGATGTTCCCGCCGGAAGTGCGCGCACTCGGTGTCGGCCTGGCGTATGCGGTGGCCAACGCGATCTTCGGTGGTTCGGCGGAATACGTCGCCCTGAGCCTTAAAGCCGCGGGCATTGAAAACTCCTTCTACTGGTACGTGACGGTGATGATGGCGGTGGCGTTCCTGTTCAGCCTGCGCCTGCCGAAACAGGCCAAGTATTTGCACCACGACCTTTGATCCAACCGCGTGGGCCCGACCGGCCCACGCCTTCAGGGACTGTCTATGAATCAGCGACCGGGCAATCAATTGTTCGATGCCTATTTCACGGCACGCGATATGCGTGAGGTGTTTTGTGATCAAGGCCGGGTGCAGGCCATGCTTGATTTCGAAGCGGCACTGGCCCGGGCCGAGGCGAGCGCGGGTTTGATTCCGCTGTCGGCTGCCGCCTCGATCGCAGCGGCTTGTCAGGCTGGGCATTACGACTTTTCAGCACTCGGCGAGGCGATTGCCACGGCGGGCAATTCGGCGATTCCGTTGGTCAAGGCGTTGGGTAAACAGATCGCCGCCAACGATGCCGAAGCAGAACGCTACGTGCATCTGGGCGCCACCAGTCAGGACGTAATGGACACGGGCCTGGTGCTGCAACTGCGCCGCGCGCTGGCGCTGATCGAAAGCGATCTGGCGCAACTGGGCGAAACCTTGGCGACCCAGGCGTTACGCTTCGTCGCCACGCCGCTGGCCGGGCGCACCTGGTTGCAGCACGCCACGCCCGTCACCCTCGGCATGAAAATCGCCGGTTGGCTGGGCGCCGTCACTCGCAGCCGCCAACGTCTGCAAGAACTTAAACCTCGGTTGCTGGTGCTGCAATTTGGCGGCGCCTCCGGAACCCTGGCAGCCCTCGGCGAGCAAGCGATGCCGATTGCCGAAGCCTTGGCCGGTGAGCTGCAACTGACCCTGCCGGACCAACCCTGGCACACCCAGCGAGACCGCTTGGTGGAGTTCGGCGCGGTACTCGGTTTGATCGCCGGCAGCCTCGGCAAACTCGGCCGCGACATCAGTCTGTTGATGCAGACCGAAGCCGGCGAAGTGTTCGAGCCGTCGGCACCGGGCAAGGGCGGTTCCTCGACCATGCCGCACAAACGCAACCCCGTAGGCGCCGCGGTGCTGATCGGTGCGGCGACCCGCGTTCCCGGTTTGCTCTCGACCCTGTTCAGCGCCATGCCTCAGGAACACGAGCGCAGCCTGGGCCTGTGGCATGCCGAATGGGAAACCCTGCCGGAGATTTGCTGCCTGGTGTCCGGCAGCCTCAAGCAAGCGCTGCTGGTGGCGGACGGGCTGGAAGTGGACGCCGACCGCATGGCCCGCAACCTCGACCTGACCCAAGGCCTGGTGCTGGCCGAGGCGGTGAGCATCGTCCTCGCCCAACGGGTTGGCCGCGACACTGCGCACCATCTGCTGGAGCGCTGCTGCAAACGTGCGGTGGCCGAGCAACGTCATCTGCGAGCGGTGCTCGGCGAAGAGCCGCAAGTGACCGCCGAGTTGTCGGCCCTGGAACTCGATCGTCTGCTGGACCCCGCCCATTACCTTGGTCAGGCCCATACCTGGGTCGAGCGGGCGGTGGCTGAACATTCTGCGTTGACTGCCTGAAGGAGATTGCTGTGGCTTTTGTACAACTCGCCGAGGGCGAACTGCATTACCAACTTGATGGCCCGGCGGATGCACCGGTGCTGGTGCTGTCCAACTCGCTGGGCACCGACCTGCACATGTGGGACGCGCAGGTCGCCGCGTTCTCCGAGCATTTCCGGGTGCTGCGTTTCGACACCCGTGGCCACGGAAAATCGCTGGTCACGCCGGGGCCATACAGCATCGAGCAACTGGGCCACGACGTGCTGGCGTTGCTGGATGCGCTGCACATCGAACGCGCGCATTTTTGCGGTCTGTCCATGGGTGGCCTGATCGGCCAATGGCTGGGCATCAATGCCGGTGATCGATTGAATAAGTTGGTGGTGTGCAACACCGCCGCGAAAATCGGCGATCCATCGGTGTGGAATCCACGGATCGAAACCGTGCTGCGTGACGGTCAGGCGGCCATGGTCGCCTTGCGCGATGCGTCGATTGCGCGCTGGTTTACCCCCGACTTTGCCGAGGCCAACCCGGCCGCCGCGAAGCGGATTACCGACATGCTCGCGGCCACTTCGCCAGAGGGTTATGCCGCCAACTGCGCCGCCGTGCGCGACGCCGACTTCCGTGATCAGCTGTCCGCGATCAAGGTGCCGCTGCTGGTCATTGCCGGCACCGAAGACGCGGTCACGCCACCGTCCGGAGGGCACTTTATTCAGGAGCATGTGCCGGGCGCCGAATACGCCGAGTTCTACGCCGCGCATTTGTCCAACGTTCAGGCCGGTGCTGCGTTCAGTGACCGGGTCCTGACGTTTTTGTCAGCTGATTAAGGGGATTGTTGTGGACGAGAAACAACGTTACGACGAAGGCCTGGAAGTCCGTCGCGCGGTGCTCGGCGACGCCCATGTCGACCGCAGCCTGAATGCCCTGACCGAGTTCAACTCGGAGTTCCAGGAAATGATCACCCGCCACGCGTGGGGCGACATCTGGACCCGGCCGGGCCTGCCACGCCATACCCGCAGCCTGATCACCATCGCCATGCTGATCGGCATGAACCGCAACGAAGAACTCAAACTGCACCTGCGCGCCGCCGCCAACAACGGCGTGACCCGCGAAGTGATCATGCAGAGCGCGATCTACTGCGGCATCCCGGCGGCCAATGCGACGTTCCATTTGGCGGAGTCGGTGTGGGATGAGCTTGGGGTTGAATCGCGGGAGTGATCCTGGCGATTTGCGGTGTCTGAGCTGACGCCATCGCGAGCCGGCTCGCTCCTGCAGGGGATGTCCGGTGAGTACATGACTTGTGTTCACACAGGACCCGTGTGGGAGCGAGCCTGCTCGCGATCGCGGTGGGTCAGCTTGCATCGATGGTGAATGACACACCGCCATCGCGGGCACGCGCGGCGACCACAGGGTCAAACGGTGGCGACAATGAAGATCCGCTTGAACGGAAACAGCGTGCGCCCATCGTATTCTCGCGGGTAATGCGCATGCACCCGCATCATGAAGTGATAAATGAACCGCGCCTGTTCGTCATCCTTCAAGCCTTGCATCACCGCCCGCAAGGCCGAGACCTTGATCCAGTCATAAATCGGCGACTTGCCGTCCACGACCTGCAACTGCTCGGTTTCCCAGATGTCCAGCGTCCGGGTAATCGGTGCGAGCAACCGGTGGTAATTTTCCAGTGACAGCAACGGCCGCGCCGCCATCCTCTCGCGCACTTGCGGGGAGCCGAGCGGTTTGCCGTCGGAGCCTCCATCGTTGAGGGTGTCGAGCACCAGCTGATACCACACCGCATCCCGCCAGTCGGGCATGTGCGCCGCCAGACAACCACCCGGGTTGAGATAATCGAGCAAGCGCGGCAGCAACTGTTCGTGACTGTCGATGAAGTGCAGCACGGCGGCGGCAAAGAGCAGGTCGGCGGGTTGCTCCGGCTGCCAGTTCTGTAGATCGCACTGCTTCCACAGCGCCTTGATCGGCAAGCCTCTGGCCTCCTGAAGCATTTGCTCCGAACTGTCGATGCCCATCAGGTGTGCGCGGGGCCAGCGTTTGGCCAAAACCTGCGTCGCGATGCCTGTGCCACATCCCAGGTCGTAGATGCGCCTGGGGTTTTTAATGTCGACACGGTCGATCAGCTCGTTAACCGGTCGTTGTCGAAGCCGGGAGAATTGCTGGTAGGCCGTGGCGTCCCAGTCAGCCGTCCTTGCTCTTTGCAGTTTGGTGCTCATGAGGTTGTCCTCTCTGGACGTTCAAAGTTGTCTTCCAATGACGTTGAGGGTTTTGAGTGCAAACCCCACCCCTCGTCGTGTGTCGGGTTCGCGCAACAATTTCAGTAGCTGGTAAAAGCCAGGGGGCTGCTCGTTTGCTGTGCTATCGGCTTTTGCCATGCGCACGGCATTGCTGACGCTCCAGGTTGCCTCGGTCGCGCCTTCGAACAGCCGCGCCAGTTTCTCCACCATGGCCGGGTCCAGTAGATCGACGAGGTCGCTGATCAGTGAAAGCAGGTCCACCAGGTTGTCCAGTCGACCGCCGTCAATCAAGGGTTTGAGCTTTTCCATCAGCGCGTCTGATCCAGGGCTGATGGGGGGTGTGATTGATTCATTTGAGACGTTCATTACGATTTACTCCTCTCCCCGGGCCGATCAAAGCATTGCGCGGGCAACCGCCCAGTACAGTCCACGGTTGAATCCGTTTCTGAGCAACCCGCCGAGCTTGGTGGCCGGGGTGGGCCGGACATCGTGCTGGTAGTCGTACCAAAGCGGCATGCCGGCATCCAGGCCCATTTGTGCCACGGCCTGAACACGTCCGTCGTAGACGGCGATGGGGGTGCCCAGACGAATTTCGGCAGCGATGTTGTTGGCGATCACCGGCGCCTGGTTATGGCATGCCCCGCCGGCTTTGCTGACAGGCAAGTCGACGGTATCACCGATGACGTAGACGTTTTCCAGGCCGTAGACCTGCAACGTTTCATGGTGGGTCGGCAGCCAGCCTTCGTCGTTGGGCGCTTGTGAGGCGCCGGACTCAAGCACAGCGTCCACGGCCCTGATCGGTGGTGTCGCCATCAGAATGTCGAAGGGTTGCTCGTCACCTTCCTCGGAGTACGCGATTTTTTTATCCGGATCGACTCGTTTGAGCGTGAAGCCGCGTTGAAAGCGAATATTTTTCTGTTCAAAGATACCCGGCAGAATTTCCCCGGTCGGGCGTTGCAGGAACAGGCAGTTGCGCAGTAGTTGAGCCGTGGTCGGGTAGGTGTAGACGATTTCCACCTGGTCTCTCACCCCACGACGCCGCAAGAAATCATCGAGCATCAATGTGGTTTCGACGGGCGCGATACCGCATTGATGCGGGACATTGGGTGTTTTCGGGAAGGACACGGTAATGAAGATGCGGCCTTTTTCGATCGTGCTCAGTTTTTGCGCCAGTTGCCTGGCGGGCGCGTACTGATAGAAATGATCGCCGGCTTCTTTCAAGCCTTCGATACGTTCCGGGGCCGGCACACATCCGGTGGCGATGACTAAAAAGTCATAGCCGTACCGCTTGCCGCTGCGGGTTTGCAGGTGTTGTCGGTTGAAATCGAAACGCACGACTTCATCGACATGGAACTCGATTTCCGGGCGCAACAGTGAACGTTCCGGGCGCTTGAGTTCTTCTTCAAAGAACAGGTTGAACGCCACGTACATGAACGCAGGTTTATAGAAGTGATCGGGGGAATTGGACAGCAGTGCAATCGAGACTTCGCCGCGCAGGATTTCCGGATACAGCTTGCTGGCCAGTTGATTGGCCAGCATGGTTCCACCAACGCCGCCACCGACGATAACTATTCGCTTGCTCATACCTGACCTCCTGGGTCATGGCAGCTTCGCGTACAGCATCCGGAGATAACGGAAGAAAACAGGGGCTCCTACAGCAGTGATGGAGAATTAAACACGCTTTTTGACTGTATCTGCCCACTCGCAAAACGCCAGGCAAGCCGACAGGTGGTTACAGGCAGCGGCCTTTTGACTTCGACCGCTGCCAGGGTGCGGTTACAACAAACTGATCGGATAGCTGACGATCAACCGGTTCTCATCGAACTCGTTGTTGCTGAAGTCCCGACGAATGGTCGAGTTGCGCCATTTAACGTTGAGGTCTTTGAGCGCGCCGCTTTGCACGGTGTAGCCCAATTCGCTTTCGCGGCCCCACTCCTTGCCGTCGGTGATTGTGCCGGTGTGCACGTTGTCGCCGCTGATGTAGCGGTTCATCAGGGTCAGACCGGGGATGCCGAGGGCGACGAAGTTGTAG
>LNAP01003639.1_pt1 | contig 14649 bp, 13 predicted proteins | sample 602601 | NCBI WGS metagenome assembly LNAP01 (sample SAMN02440304, study PRJNA202911) | soil metagenome | biome: Subtropical and temperate rainforests or woodlands; isolation source: soil samples (1 kg each in a 20% v/v slurry with milli Q water) were... ...
CACGAAAAAGCGATCGGGAGCCGGCGCGCGAATAGCCCATCATGGCCCTGCATCGAAACGATGCCGTATTTAGAGGCCGAATATACGTGTGCAGTCGGCACGGGCGCCAAAGCAACGGGGGCTTGCAATGAGGGGGAGTCCATATACGGACGCTTACACAAACATAGAATTGCTCATAGATCTGATGGCGCATGCGTCCAGCCCGGGGTTTCGTCTCTAATTTTTGCGGGTCCCGCCGCCTATACAATCCCAGGCAACCATGTCCCTCTCCCTCACATTGCGAAGCCTTGGAAGTATGAACGGTGTCTTTCAAGGGCTTCATTCTGGATTTTATTGTAGACGTTGTCAGTTCGAAGTCCTTGCTTGTACATTTGATCAATTAGACGCTTGATAACTGTTTTGGCGGACATTTCGTAGCGCCTTCTATAGCATTCTAAAAGCATATCAAGAATGTTGTGTTGCCCTGAATAACGTGAAGCGTGCATTAAGACTTCGAAAGTCTCAATGTCAAAAGAGTGCAGTCCAGGGGCAAGATTATTGCCATGACCATCCTCGACGTTGAACTCCATAAAGTTCATCGGGTAATTATTCATGGTAACACTCACAATGGTATAGCGTGAGTCGACGCTAAACGACGGGTGAGCTTCGTGCTTCAAAATATTTTGCACGGCCTTGAATGCTTGCTTTAAAGGTGTTACGTACAGCTTGTCAACGCTTTTGTCTACGGCCTCTTGGTTGTTTTCTGTGGAAAGGCTGTTATAGAGTGGTCTTGCTGATTTCATCTCAAAAACAGCCAAGGCTGACTTGCCTGGAACTGAGATAATAACATCGGGGGATAAAATCTTATTTTTCTTGTCTCCAAACACAAACTCTTCAATGACCTCATACTGTGGCAGGTTTTTCATGAAGATAAATGCATATTCCTGAGCGTATTTCTCGAACTCAAGGCCGAAGAGCGATAGAAACTCACGTTCCTCGCCATTTGCCTTGTGAATTCGATAGAGGAGGTTTTCGAAAAGTAGTTCCTCTAAAAGCTTTCCTTCCACAGGTACATAGCGTCCATCACTAATTTCAAACAGAGGGGTTTCTCGGTACAGCAAGAACTCGTTCGGTTGATCAATAGTGGATTCTGCAAAGGCTCGCCCCTGATCAGCAGAGAAGGAAATTTCCTTCAGGATAGACTTTATCTGATCAACGGAGGTATTGGTACGATTGCTGAGCCACTCAGCGGAAATAGCCCATTCGTTAATGCTTGGCGGCGATTGCCTGCTAGAACCCAAGTTATGCCAGTAATCTATGAGATAATAGATAACGTTGACATACATCTTCAAGGGTACGCCGAGATTTTTTTCGAAAACCTTGATGTAAGGCGCAAGAGATTCTGAGCCAAGGAATATGTGCTGAGCGCGTCTTAACTTTGATACTCTATTGTCCCGACTGTTGCTCGCGTATGCCTTAATCAAGGCATGTAGAGTGTCGTCCTTAGTGTCATCTCCTCGATCGTTAAGCAGCGTAAATGCTTCATGAAGTATCTCGCGTGCAGGGCGATGCCCGTGAATGCTGGCACTTCCATCCCATTCGCTAAAAATAACACTCCAAAGCCGCCAGCACTGAAGTCGTGAAAAAATACAGAGATTTGCATATTGCTTGCGTTGAGCCTCAGACTTGCAGAGTGCTGCAAGCGCCCATTGCCGAAAAATATTTTCTTGACCATGAACGAAGGAAAGCCAAGAAAGTACGTTCAGTAACTCGACACGTTGACCATTTTCCAGAATGTTTTTGAAACTACGTGGCCTTTGATAAAACTTGGCATGCGACAATAAAATTTCCGCATTTGCCATTTTGTTGATATCAAGCATCCCTTCTCTCCGAATCCGAAATCTCAAAGCCTCACGGGCCCATTGCTTGCGCCAAGATACCTACGTCTGAGCGGCCCAATCTATGATATCAAAAAGGCATCATCCTGCAGGGAAAACTTCGTTTTGACTGTTCTGCCGGGCAGGCTTTTGGGATGCCTAGGTTCTGTACGAAATCCCGAGAAACGCCATGGCTTCCTTAGGAAGCTTAAATTCTGTCGGGTTCTCGGCTATCTACGGAAAGGAATTCTGTGATGGCTAAGCGTTACGAACTCTCGGATGAGGACTGGACTATGGTCGCCGATCTCTTCATTGAAATCCATGGCAGGGCGCGGCTCCGCCTGATGCTCGATGTCGTGCTGTGGGTCGTTTTCAGCCGGTCGCGATAGGCAGCAATCGGCCAGAACTGGACGTTCAGGTAGGCCTGGATAAGAGACCTAGAAGCTTCTCGGAGATTCGGAGTTGCTCAGAACCAGACAAGGTTGAGATTACGAAAGCTGTATTGGTTCTACCTTAAATGTCGTCAATCTGATTTCAGGGGAGAATGAGCAAAGTGTCCATGCTCGAGCTTTCAGCAATCAGTCCATCCTAGGTCATGGCTCTTCGGATCAAAATTTCAAGCTTGACCAGCACTAACACTGGCTAACGACAGAGGCCCCTCAGCTTCGATCCATTCTTGCAGCCAAGCACTCCACTCGACATGTGTCATCGGATTAACGAGCAGCAGATACCCACGCAATGCGTGTTGATTGCGCCGATGATCACTGGTGGAGAGGGATTCACTGATTCAGCCAATCGCAGGCCACGGGATCGCCGTGCAATGCGAGCAAGAAATCGGTGCACGCCTAGTGAGGCTCTTAGAGTGGATAGCCGCTCTCTTACCACCCGACGGTCTTCATTTCGTTCGCCCAAAAAGCTCAATACGTCCTGACGACATCACAACCCAGTACAGCTGGTCGAGCGACCGCGTATACAGTAGAATCGAGATAATTTCACTATTATCTAATTTGAATGAAAATGGCCAGCGCGGAATATAAAGAAGAAGTTGCAAGGCGGCCATTAGAGCCCCTAATAAGATGGGCAGGGAGTAAGAAAAAACTAATTCCCCTGCTCAAAGCAAACATACCAAAAACGTTCAATAAATATATTGAACCATTTTGTGGCTCGGCATGCCTCTATTTCAGCCTTCGCCCCACTAAAGCCGTGCTTAGCGATATTAATAAAGAACTAATTGTAAGCTATAAAACAATAAAAAAAGACTCAAAAAAGATAACTGAAAGGCTTTTAGGTGTTGAAAAGTGTAAAACTGAGTATCTCAGGCTGCGAGAGTTAGATCCGAGTACTCTTGATGAAGTCGAAAGATCATATCGATTCATTTATTTGAATAGATTTTGCTTTAATGGTGTATATCGAACAAACAGGGAAGGAAAGTTTAATGTCCCCATGGGAACCAAAACAGGGAATCTACCAACCCCTGCAAAAATCTCAGATTGCGCAAAGGCTTTAAAGAGCGCCAGTCTTATTTATGGCGACTTCAAGAAAACCTTAAAGTATATTGAGCAAGGCGACTTTGTATATCTTGACCCACCTTACACAAAGGAGGGAGCGAAAAACAGAGGGGAATATGGCCATGGCTCCTTTGACTACCAAGATATACCAACGCTTATAAGCTATCTGGAAAAAATTGATGAAAAAGGCGCTTACTTTCTTTTGTCGTACAGTTGTGATAGCGCTCTATTAGATTTACTGCCTAGTAGATGGTATAAACTCGAGCTAAGTGTAAATAGGCATGTTGCTGGATTCAAGCAGCACCGCAGCATAGCGAAAGAAGTATTAGTTGCAAACTACGAACTTGCATCGCTATGACCAAGATAACTATAGCCGTTCTGAGCGATCTTCATCCTACAGTATCTTCTGATCAGAAAAGATCACATCTGCATACAGATGCTGAAGAAAATGAAGCATTTCACCCTGTCAGTGGTATTAGAAAACTAGCACAAAGCTCTTCGCTCAAAGTAGACGTCGTGGTATGTCCTGGAGATTTTGGAAATCGATCTGATCAGGCGAGCATAAAATATGGCTGGCAAAGCATACATAAGATCAAAGAGTACTTATGCGCAAGCGCCGTCATTACCTCACCGGGGAATCATGATCATGACTCAAGAGGGACTCAGGTAGATTTTGATCCAAAATATTTTCTCCAAAGCCTTGAGCCAGGTTTTCCATTCTCTGAGCACGACAAGAATACACATTTCTGGGCATGGCACTGGGCTGAGTCGAAACTTGAAAAGTGTAGATTCATTGTATTAAACACTAGCGCATACCATGGCATAAAAGAGGAGTATTGCCATGGAAGAGTAGCTCCGCGAACCGTTGACATGATAGCAGACTATGTTAGCCGAAATAAAAACCCAATAAACGTATTGGTCTGCCATCACCATCCCGTTAGAAACGAAGACATACTGGGTGATTATGAGTCAATGGTCAACGGCGAGCTATTATTAAGCAAGCTAGACAGCTCGAACTCCGGACCTTGGCTAATTATCCATGGCCACAAACACTTCCCCAAAATATTCTATGCACAGGGAACTTCCGATTCGCCAGTAATATTCTCAGCTGCTAGTTTCTCAGCTTATTTGCATCAAGAAATATCAGCTCGGGTGGGAAATCAGTTCCATATTATTGAAATTGATGTTGAAAAGACTATTGACGAAGGCCATTGCCACGGGACATTCAAAACTTGGGACTGGTCGAACGGCATAGGCTGGATAGCAGCACCTGATGAAAAGGGCTTGCCACATCAAGGAGGTTTTGGCCATCGGGCGTCTTCCACGAAGATCGCTACTGAGCTTGCAAAGCTCCTCACTAACCAAAAACTCGCCCAGCAAAATGACATTTATAACCATTATCAAGATTTAATATACGTCACCCCACTTGACCTCCAGAAAGTGAAAGAAAAGCTTAGGGAAAGCCACAATATAATCATAGATATAACTAAAGGAAAAATCACTTCGATGGGGATTTCTGCAGATGACTGAATCAATTACTAACCAAGCCCCATCGGCCTTCGACTCCTTTAACGCCAGGAACCTACGACCTGAACAAGTAGCGAAAACATTTGTTCCGTCTGAGCATTATAAGAAAATTTCCAAAAAGCGCCACAGCGTGGTTTTGGGACCCCGCGGAAGTGGAAAAACTACACTATTTAAAATGCTAGAGTGTCGAGCTCAAGACATATGGATTGAGAGCAAGAAAAATCTAACAGACATTGATTTCTGTGCTGTATTCATACCCACCGACCGCCTTTGGAATGAGCAGGTTGAAACTCTGACTGGCCTCGGATTCACAAGCGAACATTCTGAGATATTTACTTCTTCTCTTTTTTGTGCTCAGGTTCTTCATAGGCTGGCCGAGTGCATAAAGTACAGGTGCCGAGAATCTTCCTCCATCAACTGGAAGATCGAAATAAGTAACAATGAGGAGTATGAACTTGTAAAAGAGATCTCGAGAGGCTGGCGTGTTAAGCCATCGACGTATACGTTTAATTCTCTCATATCAGAACTTGCTACCAGAAAATGTGAAATCCCGGCCTTTATTGCAAAGGAGCGCGTTTTGGGAGAGGAGGGTAGAGTCTCAAGAATTGCTGATCAAGAATTTTTCTTCTTAGATTTCTTGAAGGCCACTGAGACCTTTATTGACATAGTAAACAGCTTCGCAAAGCAGGATAACCAAACTTGGGCCTTACTATTTGACGAACTTGAAATTGCACCAGCATTTATCGTTAAACGACTGATGGAATCAATGCGTGGCGGCGGAGATAAGGTCCTATTAAAACTATCTCTAGCTCCGTATAACCCAAACTTCGACATTGAAAGTAATATCTTCTCTGCCACAGACGGGAACGACTTCGATCTCATCCCCCTTTGGAGTGCAAAAAAGACCAGCGAAGCTAGGAGATTTTGTATAGATTTGCTTGATTCCATGCTCACCGAGAAAGGGATTGTCGATACCACAGCTGAGCAAATATTCGGGAAATCTGAGCTCGATGGCTACGATGAGATACTCGATGGAATTGCTCGAGAGCAAGATGATGAGGCCTCTATAAATTATCTCGCAGAAAATAATATTAGAGCCTCCGATCTAGTTCAGCTCAAAGGCATAAAAAGAGCTCAGCATTTACGGAAGGCGATCCCTATACTTCGCGCGCGTTATGAATTCCTAAGGGAAGGGACTGATGGACAACGTAGTCGAAAGTCCATTCCCACTATGTATTCCGGTGCGAATGCTCTTTTCGATATGGTCGAAGCTAATCCTCGGTGGTTTATTGGAGTGTTTGAGCCTCTCATTGCAGAGTACATTACTAACAAAAAAAGTGTTTCACGCAAGAGGCAAGTAATCGAGATCGAGAAAGCCGCCGCGAAGTTCCTCTCGCTTTTGAAAACAATTCCATGTCCAATTAAGTTCTCCTCTATTTCGGCCGTGGGGGTCGATAAAGCAATTGATACCATTGGTAACTATTTCAAATCTGAGGTCCTTGGTGAAAAGTTAATCATAGAGCCTGCAGGCTCTTTTGTTGTTGATAGCGATCTATCACCCGAACTCAAGAAGAGCCTGGGTGCAGCTCTCAATGCTGGAGCCATAGTGCTTGCCAGCACTCTTACCGATGCCACATTCCTAAGAAGCTTGGACAACCAGAGATTCCGTATTTGTTATTTGCTGGCTCCAAAATACAGAATCCCGCTACAACTCATGAAAGATGTAAAGCTCAAACGAATCCTCTCGCTTAGCGAGGCATCCCAGCAAGCAGATTTGGTATTTGGCTGATCATGACTATACTTGTATCTAATTTGAAGAGTATTGAAGATAACTCCTATGATTTATTTATAAGCTCATATGGGTATGAGTCCAGATGCACAGCTGTTGTCAAAAAATTCAAAATAACGGCCTCTAAAAAGGTCGCTCTAGGATTCAACTTTGGACATGTGCTCGGTCATGCTAAATCTAAGGCTTTCTATAAAGACTCTCAGTGGGAACTCACCGAACTTGGCGATGATAGATTTGACGCTCATATCGAGCATCTTCTCGCTGAGTCCCGCCCAACTAAGATCCTTATTGATATTTCATCCTTTTCAAGACTTCGAATTGCGAAGCTAGTCTGGGCGGTATACAGCTTTTCCAAGACAAACTCAAGCCAATTAGAAGTTGATATCGCCTATTCAGTAGCTAGGTACACTGCCCCTTCTTCGGATTTTCCGCCAATAACAAATGTGGGGCCGATAACTTTGTCGCTGGCGGGTTGGCCTAGCGATCCAAGCAAGCCCATTTCTTGCCTGATTGGGCTTGGTTATGATGAGGGGCGCGCGATTGGTGCTGCAGAGTATTTAGAAGCGGCTCAGCTTTGGTTGTTCAGACCGATCGGTTTTGATAAACGTTTCCTTGCATCTCTGAATAAAGCAAATAAAACCCTGATAGAAAAAACCGGAGCCAGCCGTGTAATAGATTACCGACTAGATGATCCAGTTAGTGCATATATGCAGATTCATTCATTGCTATGGGGGCTTAAAAGCGAGACTCGCCCACTTATGCTTCCATTTGGGCCGAAAATATTTACTGCTATAACTTGCGCTGCTGCTATAAACTTCTTTCCGGATATTTCAGTCTGGCGAGTGAGTTCCGGCGAACTGGAAAGCCCTGTTGATAGAGTTGCATCTGGTGAAACCGCTTTGGCACGCTTTTCTTGCCAACCACCGCAATCTCAATCTTGAGTGGAATCAACGTAGTTGACGTGCCAATTTGGCTGTTTTTGCTGCCGCATAGGAGATCGCAGTTCCCAGTGCTCTAGTACCGCACGATCATGAGCGATGGCCAGCCGTTCGCGAATGTTAAGGTATCGCTGATACGGCCTAGGTCGTCGGCTTTCTGGGTGTGGTAACTTTAATCAAGGCAGGCTGTGTGGATATCGCGCTAAGTGAGTCGCCCCTGAACTCGTAAGCGCTCAATGGCCGCTTCTGGCCGACAGCTGCCCGCCATGATAGGCAGCAGAGGGACAGATGCTGACGCTCGCCTGTATCTGCTGGCCCTCTACCACCTCAGGTCTGACCCCATCGACGCTTTACTACAGCGTTCGGCCATCCTGATAGAATCGATCAGGTTATAGGTAACACTCTTCTGAGAAATGGTATGAATACAAAATTGATGGAAGATGAGATGCGCCGGGCGCTATTCGGTGATTCTGAGCCCTCTGCTCCGGCAATTAACTCAGGCGTGCAGGACACCGTCCCGGATGTTGTGATTGTGCAACCGGTGAAGGCAGCGAAGAAAAAAACAGTCTCAAAAGGCTTCACACCTAGGTTGAGAGTTACGCTCCGTGTGGGAAATGAATTTGAAGGCGAGATGCACGAGATGGTACATGAGGCCGATACGCTGAGCTCCCTAGTTGCAGAACAAGAAGCTACTAAGACGGCCAGAAAAAAATTTAGGTTTGTGGAAGTGGTCTCGATCAAGTCGATGTAAGTGGGTACTCTCACTTAGCTCGCTTGCCTCGCATTGAACCGCATTCGGTTACTGCGGGTCACCCTGTGTTCTCCTGCTCGGAAAGTGAGCAGAAGCAGTTGAACACCTGGGTCAGTTTTCAGTCGGCAGAACAGCCTTTACTGGGTCAGTTTTCGGTCAGCGGCAACAGCTTTGGCACCATCAGGGCGACGATGGAAGCAATTGTATCGGCAGGGAGGGTGTGCAGGTGGGCGCAGAATGCCTGTGTGAGCATTTCTACGGAGCATATGTAGGCATCGACCAAGTCCCGTGACTTTGAATCCACGGTAATGACAATCTTTTGCCTAGAATCCTCAGCTTCTTGAGATATGGTTTCAATCTCAATCACAAGTGGTTCCCGAACGAATCCAAAGCTTCCAGTACTAAAAATCATACACGCCGGCCAAAGTTGTTGGTGTGATCAAAACTGCCGATAACCAATCTACCCCTGAAGGTTGGTTGTCACAATCACCGCCTGGCGGTGGTAACTGCGTCTCCCTGCCTGTCTACGGAGGAAGCGCATGAGGTTGAAAGCGAAATCACGCTTGATTTGTCAGGAAGGAACCTTCCGGCGTTTTAACGTTTTGACCGTCCCCTTCAGCTGGGTAGCGGCGGTTGGATTTTTTGGTTCAATAGTTGTCGAGCTAGTTCAGCTCAGCTGCATTCAGTCAGCTCAAGGGCGAGCACTCGTTTACAGAACGCAGCTTGGACGCCTTTCGGCAACGCCGGTATTGCTATGATGAAATATTTACTTATCTGCTTTTCGTTTAAGAGTCGGAAGTGGCTTATCCAAATCGAATGGTGTTAGTCCGCGACGCGCGGCATTGTGTGCCCAACGAACGAACTGTTCTAGCAATTGATTATTTTCTCTAGTTAAGCGGTCTACTGTATTTTCCAGCTTTGATATTTTGTTGTTTGCCTGCTCTAGTGCTGTTCCTTTGTGAACTGATTCTCCACTGGCAATTGCTCTTGCTTTCGCATCGTTCCAAGCAGATTTTATTCGCGGCTGTCGAAGCATTGCTGCTTTGGTGTATCGATGATTTATTTGAGACTCAAGCTCGGTCAAATACGAATCCCAGTACAGTTTTTTTTGCCATCCGTCGAGAAGCCTTATCGCTATCTCGATAGTGGCGTCTGTCATCTTCGGTGCGCCCATTAGAAGAAGTCCAAATCGTCTAAGAGTTTCCCATCGCTCTCATCTTCAGCTTCAATTGAGGGGGGCGAGGTATTAAGTTTCTCGGCTTGCATTGAGAGTGCTGTTTTCGATTGGCCATTTGGTGGGGGCGGTAGAGAAATCAAAGTTTTGTCGGGGATACTGTCATCATCGTGCGCATCCACAATCAATTGCCATCTGTTGAGTTTGTTTTGATTAAACGCCAGCCAGCGAGCAGCGCCTGGTAAGTTGTCTACGACTCCTTTTAGGCATTGAGCAACTGCATTTTTAAAAATTGACAGTTGTACTGTTGCAGATTTTAGACTTTTTTCATCACCTTTTATGAAGGCGAATTCACCACATCCGGAACAGTTTTTATCCTTGGGGCACGGGGTTAGAGCAAGATGATGCCGGCACAAGCCATATTCAGTAGCTTGGATAGAACCAAGCTCAATTTTCATCGCGTCTTCGTAGGAGATCGCATTATTCTGGGCCACTGAGTTTGCCTTCTCGACAAGAGGTCCGTATACCTCTAGGTCAGGCCCTTCTTCTCCAAGCTTCACGTAAGCCTCAATATACGCCTCCTGCGGAAGGTGGTTGTACCACTCATTCTGTCCGGTGCTCTTTCTCCCCGACCAAAAAGCGATCAACTCTTGGCTTAAAAATTTCGACTCTGCTAATGTGTTTAATAGGTGACGGAATTGGTGGGTGGTTATTCTGTAAGGAACGCCTGAGTGATCAAATTTCTGATTTCTTTTGAAAATGCTATTTGTTGTGAATCCTCCGAGTTGATTGTTGAATGCGGTTGTGTCGAAGCAGTCAGGCACGTTGTAACTGATCGCTGCGTTTGGTCGCAGACTGTTTCTTGGTAATACAAATAGAGCTTCGTCCCAATAAAGTTTTGTCTCATGGTCTAAAATTGGGAAAGAGACGGGGAAGTGGCTGATTACCCATTGTTCTAAACCTTCGAAAGAGTAAAGTGGAGTGCGCCTTCCATTTTTCCTAACTCGGGCAGGATCCCTAGTGGTTGTGTTTGTGACAATTAGTCCATATTTTCTCGCAGAGTTAGCCTGAATGTCGCACTTCCTGCCTAATATCAAGCTGGCCTCTCTTATCGTCAGTGGTAGATTTCGCAAGTGTTCGAATGACTCTGGAAGATATAGCTTTCCTGGGTTTTCTCGGTACCACTTTGCAGCAATTCGCGCATTTTTACCTAATGTAGTTAAGTAACTTATAGCGTCTCGAGCTAGTTCTTCTGACTCATCCGACACCGCATATTTGGTGAGAGGTAGGCCGCCCTTTGCAGGATACCAAGCGATGCCCATAACTGGGCCTTCCCGACTATCCCCAGATGTTATGCAGTTAACAGGTAAAGTTAAAATCTCACAGGCGCGGCTTGGTGCGAACATCGTCAATGCCACAAATGAGGTGGTGACTTTGTCATTTACTGCTGTAGATTCGTTGTGAATAGAACCCAACTCGCAAATTGCTTGGATGCTTGGCAGTCTTATAGTTTTATCATGATTTTGTGAAGTTCGATCATTGCGCGGTGGGTTACCAAAAGGTATAGGGTTCACCCAGTTGAGGGACTCAATTGACAGTCGTTTATCTTCGATGGTATCAACGAGGCTTTTCACGCAGTTCAATATATCCCATGGTCTATGCAGGTCTTGTTCAGCTAATGTTACTAGCCTGTCCAATACGTCATTTGTTAAGTTTGTAATGCATGGCTCTAAGTCCTGATCAATTAATGCCTTTTCTATGTATCGTAGCCCATATAAAATTCTAAATGGATTTTTCAGTTTTTTGATACGCATCGTTTCGCTGAATATAGCTTTAGCAGAATCGATGAACTGAATGTGCATGGGAATACCTGTTGCGTATCTATCGTCAGTATGGCGGCTGAAAAAGTGGATCACGGTTTTCTTTTTTCCTAAACCCCGCTTCGGGTTGAACGAAGTAATGTTCCAAGAGTTTTTAACCCAGGACACGTCTGTAAAAGGAATATTTTTTTTTGCCTTATTTATATAGGCTGCGAGATTTTTTTTTGCCGCGTGTTGGGCAATACTTAGGGGTTCGGCGGAAGTCATAGGTTTATCTACCTTTTCTTAACCGCAACCGCGTCACGGATTTGCATAATTTCGATAATGCTAGTAAGTGCTTTGTCAGTAATTTGTTTTATACGCAGTTCTAATTCTTTGTTTTGCTCACTCTCTATTTTTTCATATAGGTCTTCCCAAGGAGCTTCTATGAATGGTTCAAAGAAATAGCACGTCAAGCAAGCAATAGGCGCTTCTTGATAGCAGTCTGCTTTTGTAGAGCACGCTCCTAACGTTTTACCTTCCATGCGAGCAAAGTCAAGAATGAGCGCATTGTCATCGTTGGCGCGGGTTGCTTCTGAGAGATTATTGATGGTTCTGCCCATAAATGTGCCAGCTAGCAAGCCAAGTTCGTAACCTAACGCGCTCTTAATAGGTACTTGTAGGTCAGGCGTTGACGCGCGGTAGAAGCGAATACAGGTAGTGCTTCGATGAGTTAATAGCCTAGCAACTTCAATGTCTGATGCGCCATGCAAGATCGCACGTGTAGCCAATGTGTACCTGAACCGGTACGGGTTCACGGGGATTTTTGACTCCAGGCGCGTAGACCAAGTCTTCAAGTTACGAAAGTTGGTAGTCACAACCTTTGTTAAAACAGCGCTAGTTCCTTTAAACAATGGATCGTCCGGTGCCTTGTCTTTGTTGAAAGGTGATTCCAAGTATTCAATTAATACTTCAGCTAGCACACTGGGGGCTCTTCTAAGCCAATACTCAGTTTTTTCTTTTGCCATCCCTTTGGCTAAGGACACTTTTAAAGTAACCTCTTGGCCTTCAGGGCCAGGGGTTATTTGCACGTCTTTTTTTTTCATTCGTGCTGCTTGTATCGGTCTCAGGCCGGTGGCAATGAAAAACCAGCATAGCGCGTACGTATGTAATGTGATGACCTGATCTGTGTAAGATTTGTTAAGGATCGAGTGGATACTGTGTAGTTCTTGTTCGGTCAGTGCGCCACGTTCTGGGTCGTTTGTAACAAGTGCATAATAAAGCCCACTACCCCGTTCTTCCCATTTATGGCCTTCGTTGAGAAAAGATATTACGTCTTTTGATAAGCCAGGATATTTGTTATCCTTTATTTTACGTAGTGCGGCTAGTACATGAGCCATATAGCTGGCAGGAATTTTCATTAACTCACTTAAGTGGTGCTCCTCTAAGCAGTTCGGTTGCTCATGAGTAAATTGTTTTAGAAAGCTGTTGATTGCCATACTATGCGTTTCGCAATTTGCTAAGCTGTGTATGCGGAGGTGATGCAGCAAAATTGAGTGCAGGCTGTTATGTAGTGGATTACTTAGATCTAAAAGGCGCGTGTCTATCGTTCTATTCTGGCCGTCGCTATCGGTAATACGAGTGACAGTACCAACCGTAAGGTCAATTTGATTTCCGTCTTGCAATAGGACGCGGAAGTTTTGATTAGCCCGATCTACTATGGCTGATTCTTGGATGACGGATTTACTCATCACAATCTATCGGTGACATTTCGTTGGCTAGTTTCTCCGCTATATCGTCGGATTTTTTCCGCGTATGGCGTTTAGAATAGCGTACACTCATGTTCGAATTTGCACTCCAGCCCATTAGCCGATTTCGAATCTGTTTTTCCTTCTCAATCGCCATGCGTTTCTCTGGTGGTTGCGCATCAATTTTTTCGCTAAATCGATCGTTCCAGGTCCTTCTCATTACGTGGGGAGAAAGAAATTGGGGCAGATTCGGGAATTTTTTTCTAATCCAGCGAAATATCAAGTTGATACTGTCGAGAGCCAGATGATGTCCATTCTCAGTGGTAAAAAGATACGCATGGGCACGCGATTGGGCTGGAATGTTACTCCAATAGTTCATGATAAAATCATGAAAGACTTTAGAGCATTTTTTGGAAATCGGAACTGTTCTAGCTCTGGTTTTAGATACTCTGATACTAACTCGATTGGAGGAATAATTAACGTCGTCAACACGTATGTATCTGCATTCAGAGCGGCGCATACCAGTATCTTTTAAAAACATCCATATCAGATAATTTCGGTGTTTTAGGAATGGAGTTGAGAATGGGTTGTTGGATGTGTTGGGCTTAAATATTTCTTCAATAGTTAACTGTTGATTGATTGGTAGTCCCATTAAACACTCTTCGTCTTCATCACTGTAAACGACGGGGGCTAATTCGTTCAGCGTCCCAATGGCTGCTTCAGCGTTCTCTCTGAATTTATCAGCATCGTTTAAGGATCTTTCAATGACACCAATTCTTCTTTTTTTGTGATAAGTCAAATATCTAGCGATACACCTAATTCGGCTGGATGCTTCTTCATTTGAAATCACGTTTTGCTGTCTGACTGCGCTGGTGGTCTTGAATCCACCCCTTAGCTGCTCAGCACTGTAAATCGTGCGGCTTGACGGTGATGATGAAAACTGCAGTTCAAGATGTTGAGCTTTACTATCTAGTCGCAGGTAAAGCGCTAAATCGGTAGCCTCCTCAGCGTTAAGGAAGGCTCCAGTACTCAACCAGATGTCCAAGTCGTGACCACGCGCAGCCGCCCACTGGTGTGCCATGCCGATCGTGCGAAGGGTCTTGATGATGGTGAAGTTTGAGCGCCCAGCATCGCGATACTTGGTTGTCGCGTATGCATTCGGCCAGAAAAGGGGCATGCCTTGGTTGTCCACGAGCACCGAGAGGAGTGCGCCATCAGAGGCCTCAAAGGTGCGGACGTGGTAGCTGAGCAATGTATACGCTCTCTGTCTATCGTGTGGACCTGACCTCAGCGTAGTCGAAAAAAAAGAATGCACAGCAAAAGGCCGCCAAACGGCGGCCTCTCTAGCAATGTATACGCTATTAGCTTATCGGCATCATTGGCAAGCTTCGCAATCCGGCTCGTCGATGGCGCAAGCCTTCGGCACTGGAGCAGGACCGGCAGGGGCTGCCAGGACCGAGTCTTCACCGTGGTTGCCGCCGCTGGAAACAGCGTTCAGCTTGCCGGTGTTGATGGTCGACTTCTCGGTGCTGGTCGCGGCCAGGGCACGGAGGTAGTAA
>LNAP01003640.1_pt1 | contig 14649 bp, 13 predicted proteins | sample 602601 | NCBI WGS metagenome assembly LNAP01 (sample SAMN02440304, study PRJNA202911) | soil metagenome | biome: Subtropical and temperate rainforests or woodlands; isolation source: soil samples (1 kg each in a 20% v/v slurry with milli Q water) were... ...
CGGCCTGCGGCGGCGCCACATGCAGGACTTCGAGCACCGAGCTGGCGAGGTTGCCGTCAGGCGCCGTCCAGGCCCGCTGCCGGCGCCCTTTGCCCGCCGTCTGTTTCGTGGTCACGAACCAGGCCGGGCGGCACGCGCCGTTGCGCGCGGCTTCCAGCGCCGCCGCATTGGTCGAGCCGACCTGTTCGAAGACGACGAGCTGGTAGCCCTCCGCCGCGGCCCGCGAACCAAGCGAAAACACCATCTAGAACAGCGACTTCGCTGCGAAGCTGGCGGCGCTGACCAGCGGTCCGGGATAAACGAAGAACAGCACGTTGAAGATGCCGGCGACGGCCAGCACGGTGCGCAGTTCGAACCGCATGGGGTCCAGCTTGGTGCTCGGCTCGTCGAAATACATGATCTTGACGATCATCAGGTAGTAATAGCACCCGACCACACTGGCCAGCACGCCGACCACCGCCAGCGTGAACAGGCCCGCCTTGATGGCGGCGACGAAGACATAGAACTTGCCGAAGAACCCGGCCAGCGGCGGCACGCCGGCGAGCGAAAACAGGAACATGGCGAACAGGAACGCGAGCATCGGATTGGTGCGCGACAGGCCGGCGAAGTCCTTGATGGTCTCGATCGGCTTGCCGTCGCGCTTGATGGCCAGGATGATGGCGAAGGTGCCGAGCGTCATCGCCACGTAGATCGCGATATAGACCAGCACGCCCTGCGCGCCCTCGACCGTTCCGGCGGCAAGGCCGACAAGCGCAAAGCCCATGTGGCCGATCGACGAATAGGCCATCAGGCGCTTGATGTTGGTCTGGCCGATGGCGGCGAACGAGCCCAGCACCATGGAGGCGATCGAGACGAACACCACGATCTGCTGCCACTGGGTCATGATGCCCGGGAATGCGGTCAGCGCCACGCGGGTGAATACGGCCAGCGCGGCCACCTTCGGCGCCGACGCGAAGAATGCGGTGACCGGGGTCGGCGCGCCCTCATAGACGTCGGGCGTCCACATGTGGAACGGCACGGCCGAAACCTTGAAGCACAGGCCGGCGAGCAGGAACACGAGGCCGAACACCAGGCCGGTGCTGCCGGTGGTGGCGGCCGCGGCGATGCCGCTGAAGGTCACGGTGCCCGTGAAACCGTAGATCAGCGAGGCGCCGTACAGCAGCATGCCGGACGACAGCGCGCCCAGCACAAAATACTTCAGGCCGGCTTCGGTGGATTTGGCATTGTCGCGGTTCGAGGCGGCCACGACATAGAGCGCAAGGCTCATGAGTTCGAGGCCGAGATACAGCATGATCAGGTCGCCGGCCGAGATCAGCACCATCATGCCGACGGTCGAGAGCAGCACCAGGATCGAGTACTCGAAGATGCGGCGCGAAGGGTCCGCGAGGAATTCGCGCGACAGGATCAGCGTCACCGCGGAGCCGATCAGCGACAGGATCTTCAGGAAGCGCGCAAAATCGTCGACGATGAAGCTGCCGCCGAAGGTGACGAGCTTGCCGGCCGGCAGCAACAGCTCCAGCGCGCCGACGATCGCCAGCAGGCACACGGCGAGGCCGGTGATCAGGCCGGTCATAGCCGGGCCGCGATAGGCGCCGATCATCAGCAGCACCATGCTGCCGACCGCCAGCACAAGCTCGGGCAATACGGGCAGCAACGAATATCCGGCGGTCTCAAAAGTCATTGCGCGTTGTCCTGACCTGCTGCGTTCATGGCAGCAGCGCGGCTGCCTTCACGGCAGTGGTTGCAGCGGCGTAGTTGTTGACGAGGAGTTGCACCGAGGCCGCCGACATGTCGAGCACCGGCTTCGGATAGACCCCGAACAGAATGGTGAGAATGACCAGCGGGACCATGATCAGGCCTTCGCGGAAGGTGATGTCCTTGATCCCCTGCAGCGCCGGCTTGGTCAGCGCGCCGAACACCACCTTGCGGTACAGCCATAGAGCGTAGGCCGCCGACAGGATGACGCCGAGCGTGGCCACGGTGGCGGTGGGCACGCTGGTCTTGAAGGTGCCGATCAGGGTCAGGAACTCACCGACGAAGCCGGAGGTGCCGGGCAGACCGACATTGGCCATGGTGAACACCATGAAGATCAGCGCGTACAGCGGCATCCGGTTGACCAGGCCGCCATAGGCGGCGATCTCGCGAGTGTGCAGCCGGTCGTAGACGATGCCGACCGAGAGGAACAGCGCGCCCGACACGATGCCGTGCGAGACCATCTGGAACACCGCGCCCGCGACGCCCTGGGTGGTGCCGGCGAAGATGCCCATGGTGACGAAGCCCATATGGGCGACCGACGAATAGGCGATCAGCTTCTTGATGTCTTCCTGCATCAGCGCCACCAGCGAGGTGTAGACGATGGCGATGGCCGACAGCGTGAAGATCAGCGGCGTGAAATAGACCGAGGCCTCCGGGAACATGGGCAGCGAGAAGCGCAGGAAGCCGTAGCCGCCCATCTTCAGCATGATCGCCGCCAGCACCACCGAACCGGCCGTGGGCGCCTCGACGTGGGCGTCCGGCAGCCAGGTGTGCACCGGCCACATCGGCATCTTGACCGCGAACGAGGCAAAGAACGCCAGCCACGCCCAGGTCTGCAGGCTGCGCGGCACCGCCGTGTGCATCAGCGTCGGAATGTCGGTGGTCCCGGCATTCCAGTACAGCGCCATGATCGCCAGCAGCATCAAGACCGAGCCGAGGAAGGTGTAGAGGAAGAACTTGAACGATGCGTAGACCCGGCGCGGGCCGCCCCACACGCCGATGATCAGGAACATCGGGATCAGGCCGCCCTCGAAGAACAGATAGAACAGCACCAGATCCAGCGACGAGAAGGTGCCGATCATCAGCGTTTCCAGGATCAGGAACGCCATCATGTATTCGCGCACGCGCTTGGTGATCGATTTCCACGACGCCAGGATGCAGAACGGCATCAGCGCGGTGGTCAGGATCACGAACGGCAGCGAGATGCCGTCCACGCCCATGTGGTAGGTGATGGCGTTGGCGAGCCACGGCGCCTTCTCGACGAACTGGAAGTCGCCATTGGCGGCATCGAAGCGCAGCACCAGGATCAGCGACACCAAGAAGGTGATCAGCGTGGTCCACAGCGCGATCCAGCGCGCATTGCCCTGCGCCGCCTCGTCGTCGCCGCGGCTGAGATAGATCAGGATCGCGCCGACGGTCGGCAGGAAGGTGACAACGGACAGGATGGGCCAGGTCATGACGGAAGCCGACGACATCAATGGCCTCCCAAGCCGAATATGAACCAGGTGATCAGCCCGGCGACGCCGATCAGCATCGCGAAGGCGTAGTGATAGAGGTAGCCGGTCTGCAGTTTCACGACACCGCGGGTAATGTCGATGACGCGCGACGAGACGCCGTCGGGACCGAGCCCGTCGATGATCATGCCGTCACCCTTCTTCCACAGGAAGCGGCCGAGCCATTTGGCAGGGCGGACGAAGATGACGTCGTAGAGTTCGTCGAAGTACCACTTGTTGAGCAGGAACTGGTAGAGCATCCCGTGCTGCTTCGCGAGTTCGACCGGCAGATAGGGCCTGCGGATATAGAACATCCACGACACCAGGAAGCCGCCGGCCATCATCACTGTCGGCAGATAGGCGATCCACGCGGGGATGTGGTGCATCTCGTCGATGATGCCGGGATGCATCTTCAGCGACTCGCGGAAGAACTCCTCGATGCCGTGGCCGGCGAACAGCTCCTTGAACGGGAAGCCCGCGAGGATCGAGCCGGCCGCCAGCACGCCGAGCGGCACCAGCATCACATAGGGCGCCTCGTGCGCGAGGTCGTAATGCTTCTTGTCGTGCGGCTCGCCGTGGAAGGTCTTGAAGATCAGGCGCCACGAATAGAACGAGGTCAGGCCGGCGGCGATCACCGTCATCAGGAAGCCGTAGAAGGCGAACGGATTGTGCGAGACGAAGGCGGCCTCGATGATGGCGTCCTTCGAGAAGTAGCCGGCGGTGAGCGGGAAGCCGGTCAGCGCCAGCGTGCCCACCACCATCATCGCGTAGGTGTAGGGGATCTTGTCCTTCAGCCCGCCCATGTTGCGGATGTCCTGCTCGTGGTGCATCGCGTAGATCACCGAGCCGGAGCCGAGGAACAGCAGCGCCTTGAAGAACGCATGCGTGAAAAGGTGGAACATGGCGACCGAATAGGCCCCTGCCCCCAGCGCCACGAACATGTAGCCGAGCTGCGAACAGGTCGAATAGGCCACGATGCGCTTGATGTCGTTCTGCACGAGGCCAACGGTGGCGGCGAAGAACGCCGTGGTGGCGCCGACCAGCATGACGACGGCCTGCGCGTTGGGCGCGAGCTCGAACAGCGGCGACAGACGGGCCACCATGAACACGCCGGCGGTGACCATGGTCGCGGCATGGATCAGCGCCGACACCGGGGTCGGGCCTTCCATGGCGTCGGGCAGCCAGGTGTGCAGCAGGAACTGGGCCGACTTGCCCATGGCGCCCATGAACAGCAGCAGGCAGGTCAGGGTCAGCGCGTCGGCGTGCCAGCCGAAGAAGTCGATGGTCTTGCCGGTGAGCCCAGGTGCGGCGGCAAAAATGGTGTCGAAATCGGTCGAGCCGACCAGCATGAAGATGGCGAAGATGCCGAGCGAGAAGCCGAAGTCGCCGACCCGGTTGACCACGAAGGCCTTGATGGCGGCAGCGTTGGCGGTGGGCTTCTGATACCAGAACCCGATCAGCAGGTAGCTGGCGAGACCGACGCCTTCCCAGCCGAAGAACAGCTGCACCAGGTTGTCGGCAGTCACCAGCATCAGCATGGCGAAGGTGAACAGCGACAGATAGGCCATGAAGCGCGGCCGGTTCGGATCGTCTTCCATGTAGCCGATGGAATACAGGTGCACGAGCGACGACACCGTAGTGACGACGACGAGCATCACTGCGGTCAGCGTATCGACGCGCAGCGTCCAGGCGATCTGCAGGTCACCGGAATTGATCCAGGGCATCAGCACGATGCGGGCGTCGTGATGCAGGAAGCCGACATCGACGAAGGTCATCCAGGACAGGCCGGCCGAGATCAGCAGCAGCGCGGTGGTAACAAGTTCGGCCGCGCGGGAGCCCGCGGCCGCCGGCTCGACGGCGTGGTGGTCGTCGTGGCCATGGGCGTCGGCCGCATGATCGTCATGGGCGTGCGCCGCATGGGCATTCCCATGACCGTGGTCATTATTATGACCGTGGTCGTCGTGATGGTCCATTTCGTCGCCGCTCGGGTTGCGCGCATGCGCGCCCGAAATGGCGATCAGGCCCGCAATAAGCGCGCCGATCAGCGGCAGGAAAACGAGAGCCTGGATCATAGTAGTGCCTTGTTAAGTGGCATGATCTGATCGGAAAACCGGGATCCACTTTTCCGGATCATGCCCTCAGCCCTTCATCAGATTGACGTCTTCAACCGCGATCGAGCCGCGGTTGCGGAAATACACCACGAGAATGGCGAGCCCGATGGCCGCCTCCGCCGCCGCCACGGTCAGCACCAGCAACGCGAACACCTGGCCGACGATGTCGCCGAGATGCGTCGAGAACGCCACGAAGTTGATGTTGACCGCGAGCAGGATCAGCTCGATCGACATCAGGATGACGATGATGTTCTTGCGGTTGAGGAAGATGCCGAGAATGCCGAGCGTGAACAGGATCGCGCCGACCGACAGGTAATGTCCGAGTCCGATGGTCATTGCACCCACTCCGCCGCATCCGCGTCCTTCAGGCCCTGCCCCGAGGCGACCTTGCGCACGTCCATGGCCAGCGCCGGCGTGCGGGCGTTCTGCACGTTGATGTCCTGGCGCTTGACCTTCACCTTGTGGCGCAGCGTCAGCACGATGGCGCCGATCATCGCCACCAGCAGCACCATGCCGGACAGCTGGAAGTAATGGATGTACTTCGTATAGAGCACCAGCCCGAGCGCTTCGGTGTTGCTGACATTGCCGGGGATCGCCGCGGTGATCGACTTGCCGACCGTCGGATTGATGACCCAGCCGCCGGCCACCAGCAGCAGTTCGGCAAGGAAGATGAAGCCGATCAGCAGGCCGACCGGCAGGTATTCGAGAAAGCCCTGGCGCAGCTCGACGAAATCGACGTCGAGCATCATGATCACGAACAGGAACAGGACGGCGACCGCGCCGACATAGACCACGACCAGGATCATGGCGAGGAATTCGGCGCCCATCAGCACGAACAGGCCGGACGCGTTGACGAAGGCCAGGATCAGGAACAGCACGGAGTGCACGGGATTGCGCGACGCAATCACCATCACCGCCGAGGCGACGCAGATGCCGGCGAACAGATAGAAGAACAATGCGGGAAGCATCATGCCCTCACCTCACCGGTACGGCGCGTCGAGTTCGATGGATTTTGCAATCTCTCGCTCCCAACGGTCACCATTGGCGAGAAGTTTCGCCTTGTCATAATACAGTTCCTCACGCGTCTCGGTGGCGAATTCGAAATTCGGTCCCTCGACGATCGCATCCACCGGACATGCCTCCTGGCACAACCCGCAATAGATGCATTTCACCATGTCGATGTCGTAGCGCACCGTGCGCCGCGTGCCGTCGTTGCGGCGCGGCCCGGCCTCGATGGTGATGGCCTGTGCCGGACACACCGCCTCGCACAGCTTGCAGGCGATGCAGCGTTCCTCGCCGTTCGGATAACGGCGCAGCGCATGCTCGCCGCGAAAGCGCGGCGAGATCGGCCCCTTCTCGAACGGATAGTTCAAGGTCGGCTTGGGCTTGAAGAAATAGCGCATGGCGAGGACGAACGCCGAAGCGAACTCCGCCAACAGCAGCGAGTGAGCAGTTGCCCTGATATTCATAGCGACCTCATTTCGGAGCGAGCCCCCCGAATTGCAGCACCGCGGCGACGATCACCACCATCGCCAGCGACAGCGGCAGAAACACCTTCCAGCCCAGACGCATCAGCTGGTCGTAGCGGTAGCGCGGCACGATCGCCTTCGCCATCGCAAACATGAAGAACATGAAAAATACCTTGAGCGTGAACCAGATGATTCCCGGCACCCAGGTGAACGGCGCGACGTCGATCGGCGGCAGCCAGCCGCCCATGAACAGGATCGCCCCCATCGCGCACATGGTGGTGATGGCGACGTATTCGCCGAGCATGAACAACAGGTACGGCGTCGAGCCGTATTCGGTCATGAAGCCGGCGACCAGTTCCGATTCGGCTTCCACCAGATCGAAGGGCGGACGGTTGGTCTCGGCCAGCGCCGAGACGTAGAAGATCACGAACATCGGGAACAGCGGCAGCCAGTACCAGTTCAGGATGGTCAGCCAGGGCAGACCGATCAGGCTGGCGAGCCCCTTCGTGTGCTGCGCCTCGACCACCGCCGACAGGTTCAGCGACCCGGCGCACAGCAGCACGGTGATGATGACGAAGCCGATCGAGACCTCGTAGGACACCATCTGCGCCGCCGAGCGCAGCGCAGCGAGGAACGGGTATTTCGAGTTCGACGACCAGCCGGCCATGATGATGCCGTACACCGACAGCGACGAGATCGCGAAGATGTAGAGCACGCCGACATTGATGTCGGAGACCACCCAGCCGAGATTGACGGGGATCACCGCCCAGGCGGCCAAGGCCAGCACGCAGGAGACCAGCGGCGCCAGCAGGAACACGCCCTTGTTGGCGCTGGAGGGAATCACCGGCTCCTTCAGCACGAACTTCAGGAGATCGGCGAAGGATTGCAGCAGACCGAACGGACCGACCACGTTGGGTCCGCGACGGATTTGCACCGCCGCCCAGATCTTGCGATCGGCGAGCAGGATGTAGGCAATCGCGATCAGCAGCACCACGAGCACGAGCAGGCTCTGCGCGACCATGATGATCAGCGGCCACAGGGTGCTTGTCCAGAATTCAGCCATCGTCCTACTCCGCCGCCGTCAGCAACTGGCCGGACGCCAGGCGGGAGCATTCCGCCATCACGGCCGACGCGCGCGCGATCGGGTTGGTCAGGTAAAAATCCGCGACCGGCGACTTGAATGCCGCCTTGTCGACGCTGCCGCCCTTGCTGGCAAGCGTCTTGATCGATGCACCGTCCCCGGCCTCGATCTGGTCGAGCCGCATCAGATGCGGCACCGCCTTGAAGATGGCCTGGCGCAGCGCCGTCAGCGAATCCCAGGGCAGCTTGTGGCCGAGCACGTCGGACAGCGCGCGCAGCACCGCCCAGTCCTCGCGGGCATCGCCCGGCGGGAACGCGGCACGGTTGGCAATCTGGGCGCGGCCCTCGGTATTCACGTAGATGCCGGACTTTTCGGTATAGGCGGCGCCCGGCAGGATCACGTCGGCGCGGTGCGCACCGCGGTCGCCATGGGTACCGATATAGACCACGAAGGTGCCGTCGGCGACGTTGACGTCGTCGGCGCCCAGCGAGAACAGCACGTCGAGCCCGCCCGGCGCAGTCATGTCAGCCAAAGTCAGGCTGCCGTCGCTTGGCGCGAAGCCGATGTCGAGCGCGCCAACCTTCGAGGCGGTCGCCTGCAGCACGGCAAAGCCGTTCCAGCCGTCCTTGATCGCGCCGACATCGACCGCGAGCTTGGCGGCCAGCGCCAGCACCGCAGCGCCGTCGGGACGCGACACGGCACCAGCGCCGACCAGCACGATCGGGTTCTTGGCGTTCTTCAGCACGTCGGCGAAGGCATTCTTGCCGGCGGCCAGTTCGCTCAGCGAGTCCGTGCCAGCGCCGAGATAGTCGTAGAGATAGGTCAGGTCGGCCTTGTCGCCGATCACGCCGATCTTCATCTGGCCGGTGCGCCAGCGCTTGCGGATGCGCGCGTTGAGAACGGCGGCTTCCTTGCGCGGGTTGGAGCCCACGATCAGCAGTGCGTCGGCCTGCTCGATGCCGCCGATGGTCGGGTTGAAGATATAGGAGGCGCGGCCGGCCTTGGGATCGAAAGCGGCGCCGTCCTGGGTCGCGAGATTGGCCGAGCCCATCTTCGCCAGCAATTCCTTCAGCGCGAACATCTCTTCCACGGCGGCGAGATCGCCGGCGATGGCGCCGATCTTCTTGGGCGCAGTGCCCTTCACCTTGGCGGCAATGGCCGCGAAGGCTTCAGGCCAAGTGGCGGCGCGCAGCTTGCCGTTCTCGCGCACGAACGGCCGGTCGAGGCGTTGCGAGCGCAGGCCGTCGACGATGTGACGGGTCTTGTCGGAAATCCATTCCTCGTTGATCGCCTCGTTGACGCGCGGCAGGATGCGCATCACCTCGCGGCCGCGGGTATCGACGCGGATCGCCGAACCGACCGCATCCATCACGTCGATGGACTGGGTCTTGCCGAGCTCCCACGGCCGCGCGGCGAAGGCATAGGGCTTCGAGGTCAGCGCGCCCACCGGGCAGATGTCGACCAGGTTGCCCTGCAGCTCGGAGGTCAGCGCGGTCTCCAGATAGGTGGAGATCTCCATGTCCTCGCCGCGGCCGAGCGCGCCCATCTCCGGCACGCCGCAGACTTCGGCGGCGAAGCGGACGCAGCGCGTGCACTGGATGCAGCGGTTCATCGAGGTCTTGACCAGAACGCCGAGATACTTGTCCTCGACGGCGCGCTTGTTCTCGGCAAAACGGCTGGTATCGACGCCGTAGCCCATGGCCTGGTCCTGCAGGTCGCACTCGCCGCCCTGGTCGCAGATCGGGCAGTCCAGCGGATGGTTGATCAGCAGGAATTCCATCACGCCCTCGCGGGCCTTCTTGACCATCGGCGACTTGGTGGAGATTTCCGGTGGCTCGCCCTTGGGGCCCGGCCGGCAGTCGCGCACGCCCCAGGCGCAGGACGCCACCGGCTTCGGGCCGCCCTTCACCTCGACCAGACACATCCGGCAATTGCCGGCGATCGACAGCCGCTCGTGATAGCAGAAGCGCGGGATCTCGGCGCCCGCGGCCTCGCACGCCTGCAACAGCGTGAATTCGGCGGGAACATCGATCTCTTTGCCGTCGATGATGAGTTTGGTCATGCCTGTCTCTAACTCAGTGGGCGTCAGCTATTTCAAGACGCCGCTCGATGCGATCGATACGTATTTCCATTCGGTCCAGCCGGCGATTAACGCCCGCAAGCCCCTCTTCCAATCCCGTAACGCGAATTTTCAAATCGCGCATGTCGTCCAGTACTCGATCCATCTTCTCATCGAGCCGCCGCAGATACACAAGAACGAGATTGTCTAGTTCTTCTGCCATCCCCGCCTCCTGCTTACCCCTACTCCGCCGCGACCATATGCGCGGGATCGAGAATGCCCTGGTCGTCGAGGCTGGCCTTGCGGCTGAAATCGTCGATACGGCGTTCGATCTCCGGGCGGAAGGCGCGGATCAGGCCCTGCACCGGCCACGCCGCGGCATCGCCGAGCGCGCAGATGGTGTGGCCTTCGACCTGTTTGGTCACTTCCAGCAGCATGTCGATCTCGCGCTTGTGGGCGCGGCCCTCAACCATGCGGTTGAGCACGCGCCACATCCAGCCGGTGCCTTCGCGGCACGGCGTGCACTGGCCGCAGCTCTCATGCTTGAAGAAGTAGCTGATGCGAGCAATCGCCGCGACCACGTCGGTGGACTTGTCCATGACGATGACGCCGGCGGTGCCGAACGAGGATTTGACGGCGCGGGTGCCGTCGAAATCCATGATCAGGTCCTGGCAGTCCGCCGCCGGGATCAGCGGGCACGACGCGCCGCCGGGAATGATCGCCAGCAGGTTGTCCCAGCCGCCGCGGATGCCGCCGCCATGCTTCTCGATCAGCTCGCGGAACGGAATGCTCATGGCATCCTCGACCACGCAGGGGGTGTTGACGTGGCCGGAGATGCCGTAAAGCTTGGTGCCGACATTGTTGGCGCGGCCGATCGAGGCGAACCAGGCGGCGCCGCGGCGCAAGATGTCCGGCGCCACCGCGATCGACTCGACGTTGTTGACCGTGGTCGGGCAGCCATAGAGGCCGACATTGGCCGGGAACGGCGGCTTCAGCCGCGGCTGGCCCTTCTTGCCTTCGAGGCTCTCCAGCAGCGCGGTTTCCTCGCCGCAGATATAGGCGCCGGCGCCGTGGGCGACGTAGAGGTCGAACGGGAAGCCGTGGACATTGTCCTTGCCGATCAGCTTGGCCTCATAGGCCTGGTCGATCGCCGCCTGCAGATGCTCGCGCTCGCGGATGAACTCGCCGCGCACATAGATGTAGCCGACATGGGCGCCCATGGCGCAGCCGGCGATCAGGCAGCCTTCGACCAGCAGGTGCGGGTCGTGGCGCATGATCTCGCGGTCCTTGCAGGTGCCGGGCTCGGACTCGTCGGCATTGACCACCAGGTAGCTCGGCCGGCCGTCGGCATTGTCCTTGGGCATGAACGACCATTTCATGCCGGTCGGGAAACCAGCGCCGCCGCGGCCGCGCAGGCCGGAGGCCTTCATCTCGGTGACGATCCAGTCGCGGCCCTTGTCGAGAATGGCCTTGGTGCCATCCCACGAACCGCGGCTGCGGGCGCCCTTGAGGCCCCAGTCCTCGAGGCCGTAGAGGTTGCGGAAGATGCGATCTTTGTCGTCGAGCATGGCGTCCTCGATCAGCGATTGGCTTGCATGGTGGCGAGGATCGCGGCGCAGCCGCCGAACACCACCGCCCACAGCAGGCTTGATTCAAGCGTCGCGTTGAGACCGAAACGCTGCAGCAGGAAAATGAAGACGGCCGCGGTCGCCGTGTGCAGCAGGATGGTGCGCCAGTGCTGTCGCATGATGTCGCTGCTCCCCGTGCGGCCGGTCATTTCTTGCCCTTTCGGGTCGCGTCGTCAGCGGGCGGCTTCGGCGCCGGGCTCTCGCGCTCGGAGGCGCCCTTGGTCGGCTTCTTGGCGTCGGCATCGGCCAGCACCGGCTGCTTGGCGTCTTCCTCCTTCGGCGCGGCGGCATGAACCATGGCGCCGCCATCCTTCAACGTCGTCGGACCGCCTTCGGGGGCTGCGAACTGGCGGCCGATCTGCGAACCCGGCTTCGGCGGCGTGCCGGCGGCGAAGCCGTCGAGCAACTTGTTGAGACTGTCCTTGGTGAGATCCTCGTAGGTGTCGCTCCAGATCATCGCCATCGGGGCGTTGACGCAGGCGCCGAGGCACTCGACCTCCTCCCAGCTGAAATCGCCGTCAGCCGACAGGTGGAAGGGATCATGGTGGATGCGGTGCTGGCAGACGTCGATCAGGTCGCCGGCGCCGCGCAGCATGCAGGGCGTGGTGCCGCACACCTGGACGTGGGCCTTCTTGCCGACCGGCTGCAGCTGGAACTGGGTGTAGAAGGTCGCGACCTCGAGCACGCGGATATAGGGCATCTCCAGCAGGTCGGCGACGACGCGGATCGCCGCTTCCGACACCCAGCCGGCGTTCTGCTCCTGCGCCCGCCACAGGATCGCAATCACCGCCGAGGCCTGCCGGCCCGGCGGATATTGCCCGATCTGCTTCTGCGCGAACGCCAGGTTTTCCGCGGTGAAGGCGAAACTCGCGGGCTGCAGTTCTTTCGGTGCCAGGCGGCGGACGGACATGTCTAGACTCTCATTGAGCGCGGCGCGCCGCGCTCGCATTCAGGCTGTGGAAACGGTCCTGCCAGAACGTGCTCGAAGTGCCGAACACGTTGTAGCCGACATGGCTGGACACCTTGATGCGATCCAGGATCGACAACTCGGTGACGGTCTCGAAACGGTTGATGCGCGGATCGTACACGATCAGCTGCAGCGGCGTTTGATCCAGGATAAAACGCGACACCGCATGCAGCCGATCGTTGCCGTGCTCTTCGCACATGATGACCGAGTCGCATTGCAGCAATCGCGTGCCGCCCTTGATCGCCTCGATCTCGACGCCTTCGACGTCGAGCTTGATCAGGAACTTGTCGGTCGGCGACACCCTGCCCTCGTCGAGCAGGTTGTCGAGCGCCAGCACCGGCACTTCCTCGCCGCCGGCCGCGGCGGCGCCGGCGATGCTCAGCGCCTCATGCTTGGTGCCGGACAGCCGTGCCGTACCGCGTTCGGCGCCGATGGCACACTTCATCGCCTCGAAGCGGCCGCCATTGAGTGCGGCGTTGCCGGCAAGAACGGCAAAATTCTGCGACGACGGCTCGATGGCGAGCGCCCGGTGCGCACCGAACGGCTTGCTCGACACCAGCACCGACCAATAGCCGAAATTGGCGCCGCAATCGAGCAGCGTGTAGTCGACGTCGACGGCGTCCCTGAACAGCAGCTCGAGCTCGTCCTCGTAGGAGAACGTGCGGTTGAGCAGCTTGCTCCAGTAGCCGTCGCCATAGGGAAACGCGAACTGCGCATCGGGATTGAGCTTCACCACGATGTCGCGCGCGGGCAGCGTCCTGCGCAGCAGGTTGGCGCACATGTTGTAGCCGCGATGGTAGAACAGCGAAGACACCTTCGAGCCCGCCACCAGCGCCAGCGCCGCCGTGCGTTCCCAGGGGTTTGCACCCGCAAGAACGCCTGACGCCCGGTCAAACTGGATGGGAGGCTGCGCGGATGTCACCGATCGACCTCGCCGAACACGATATCGAGCGAGCCGAGAATGGCGGAGACGTCGGCCAGCAAATGGCCCTTGCAGATGAAATCCATCGCCTGCAGGTGCGCGAAGCCCGGCGCGCGGATCTTGCACTTGTAGGGCTTGTTGGTGCCGTCGGAGACCAGGTAGACGCCGAACTCGCCCTTCGGCGCCTCGACGGCGACATAGACCTCGCCTTCCGGCACGCGAAAGCCTTCGGTGTAGAGCTTGAAGTGGTGGATCAGCGCTTCCATCGAACGCTTCATCTCGCCGCGGCGCGGCGGCGACACCTTGTGGTCGTCGACGACCACCGGGCCCTGCCCGTCCGGCGCGCGCAGCTTGGCGATGCACTGCTTCATGATGCGCACCGACTGCCGCATCTCTTCCATGCGGATGCAGTAGCGGTCGTAGCAGTCGCCGTTCTTGCCGATCGGGATGTCGAATTCCATCTCGGCGTAGCATTCATAGGGCTGCGACTTGCGCAAATCCCAGGCCGCGCCCGAGCCGCGCACCATCACGCCAGAGAAGCCCCACTCCCAGGCTTCCTTCAGCGGCACCACGCCGATGTCGACGTTGCGCTGCTTGAAGATGCGGTTGGCGGTGAGAAGACGGTCGAGATCGTCCACCACCTTGAGGAACGGATCGCACCAGGCCTCGATGTCGTCGACCAGCTTCTGCGGCAAATCCTGATGCACGCCGCCGACGCGGAAGAAGGCCGCGTGCATACGGCTGCCCGAGGCGCGCTCGTAGAACACCATCAGCTTTTCGCGCTCTTCGAAGCCCCACAGCGGCGGGGTCAGCGCGCCGACGTCCATCGCCTGCGTGGTGACATTCAGAAGGTGAGAGAGGATGCGGCCGATCTCGCAATAGAGCACGCGGATCAGCTGGCCGCGGCGCGGCACCTCGATGCCGAGCAGCTTCTCGGCCGCCATGCAGAAGGCGTGCTCCTGGTTCATCGGCGCGACGTAATCGAGCCGGTCGAAATACGGGATCGCCTGCAGATAGGTCTTCTGCTCGATCAGCTTCTCGGTGCCGCGATGCAGCAGGCCGATATGGGGGTCGACACGCGCGACGACTTCGCCGTCAAGCTCCAGCACCAGGCGCAACACGCCGTGCGCCGCGGGATGCTGCGGCCCGAAGTTGATGGTGAAG
>LNAP01003641.1_pt1 | contig 14646 bp, 9 predicted proteins | sample 602601 | NCBI WGS metagenome assembly LNAP01 (sample SAMN02440304, study PRJNA202911) | soil metagenome | biome: Subtropical and temperate rainforests or woodlands; isolation source: soil samples (1 kg each in a 20% v/v slurry with milli Q water) were... ...
GGCTGGCGTCGGCCCCAAGCGCCGCCGCGACCTGCTGAAACACTTTGGCGGATTGCAGGAGCTGTCTCGCGCAAGCATCGACGAGATCGCCAAGGCACCGGGGATCAGTAAAAAGCTCGCTGAGTTGATTTATGCGAACTTGCATAGCGAGTAGGGGAGAGTTCAGGGGCGGAAAGGGTCAGGCTGACCGGGACACTGTTTCAGGCGGGCAATAACATCAGTGCCTGTTTTAGTGGTGTCGATCTTACCGCTCCCATCAAGGTAAATGTCCATTGTCCTCCACCGCTTTGGTGTGATGTAGATACACCGGGGCGGGGTCGTGTCGGCCCACCAATCGAACATCATAAAGAAATCCCTATCGGGGAAAATATGCCCTGCATCACCGGTTGTCTCTCCCGGCATCAAGTCCCGTCGAAATATTGAATGCTGCGTATTGAAGACGTATTTGAATGCTTTTGAGCCATCGCCTGAGTAGTAAATGACGACCCTTGGCAAAGCCAAATACCAGCATGCAATAAGGAAGCAAACGAATCCTGTAATCCACCGCCCTAAGTAGAGCTTTTTCTCACTTGCAGACATGTGGTTGAACCCCTTTCGCCCAGTCGCTTATGGGGACTGCCAGCACTTTGTCCATAATGATCTTCCCTGTAAGGCCACCATTTGGGTATTCCTTGTATAGGCTCATCCCGATAATGATCGAGACCCTATCGGGTACATCATCCCATGCGCGCATACCTTCAACACCCTTGGTCCTTTGCGGGCCATCAAACCTCTTAGGGTTTTTGATGAAGCGCCAAGTGTCTGATCCGATTTGCTCTACACCAGCACCGTCCAATAAGACACTCTCAGAAAGCCCACCTGCGACACCCACATATCCGTAGTGGATGTTCGACCAGATATCGTAGAAATATTCATAGGCCCCTTGCTTATGCCAAGGGTATTCACCAAAGAGTTTTTGCAGTATTGGCTTATGGTCCCATGGCCTGTTCTGACCGACGCGCTCAGTCCAGATAGCAAAAGCTTTCGCTTTCTTCCCCAGCGCCAAGCTGTAGAAGTCTGGCTCAAGAGCGAAGCGCATGTAAAAGGGCAGTTCCGCGTATTTCCTTGTTTCTGCTGCGGGGTCAAAGCTATTCAAGTCTTTCATTTGCCGCACAGACGGGCTGTTGATGTTGCGGTTCATCTCATCGGCAATGTAATTCGCCAGTTCCTCCATGCGGTCGGGGTCGGTACAAACCTTCTCCTCTGGCTGCTCCTCAGGCGCCTTAGGGGCCCCGTTAGGATCGACCAAAGCATTCGCATCCTTAGCCTTCTCGGTCAGCTTCGGGTCAGCCAACAAGGTCGCCATCTTTTCATCGTCCACCGAGCCATCCGGGCGAAACACGCCGAGTGCTGCGAAGTTGATGATGGCAGCCCCAGGAGCGGGCCCCATGACAAAGCCACCGAAAGTATCACCCGACCCTGTGATGATTGTCCCGCCGTGGCTGGTGGGGCTCCCTAAATGGGCCATGGGACGACCATTCAGAATGATCGAGGGAAACCCCGTGGTGATGACCGCGCCACAACCGCAAGTGTCTCCCACACGGGCTGCTCCCATGAAGTTGATGTTGATGTCACCAGAAGCGCAAGCAATAGGTGTCGTGCCGTGACCGGGAAGAGGGCAGAGGTGTTTGTCGCCCAGGCGAGCAGAAGAGAGCATTTTATCGTCCCTGCGTTGACTGATCCGCGAGGCTCTTTGTAGAGCCCCGCAAACCTAGCAAGCGGCGATGGGCAAGGCTTTAGGACGATTCTGAACTTGGATGGAGTCTGGCGAAGGCTGAGAGTCTGGCTGGAAAATCTGTATGGCCGCCGCACTACGTCTACAGATGATGGTTCCAGCAGGTTTGCGAACTGAGTCTTGTCCTGCTCGCGCAGGCCCCGGGAAGTTGCGCTTTCGAGGGGTTCAACGTGTTGGAACAGTGTTAGACACGCTGTGCGAGAAGCCCGTAGAATGGCCGTGCCTAGCTCATCTGCTGTCTTTTTCGAGTAGATTGCCAACTCACCTCGTAGCCAGTTGTGCCGATGAATATCCCTAATCTGATCACCGTTCTACGCGTTCTGCTCATCCCGATCTTCATTTTGCTGTTTTACCTGCCTTACAACTGGAGCTACATGGCCGCCAGTTCCGTCTTCGCGTTTGCCGCGGCCACTGACTGGCTCGATGGCTACCTGGCGCGGCGTCTGGAGCAAAGCACACCGTTCGGGGCCTTCCTCGATCCGGTGGCCGACAAGTTGATGGTGGCGGTGGCCCTGGTACTGCTGGTGCAAGAGCACGGCAACCTGTGGCTGACCCTGCCGGCGGCGGTGATCATCGGACGCGAAATCGTCGTTTCCGCCCTCCGCGAGTGGATGGCCGAACTGGGTGCCCGCGCGCAAGTAGCGGTATCCAACATGGGCAAATGGAAAACCGCCGCGCAGATGCTGGCGCTGGTGATCCTGCTGGCCAACCCGCCGGCCTTCACTTTCTGGGTGCTGCTGGGTTATGCCCTGTTGCTGATCGCAGGAGGGCTGACCCTGTGGTCCATGCTGCAGTACCTGCGCGCCGCCTGGCCGCATCTGAAGACCGATGTGGAAAAGAAATAAAACTTTTTTGAATCAAGGGGTTGACGCAGTTTCGAATTTCTATAGAATGCACACCACCAAGACGCGGGAATAGCTCAGTTGGTAGAGCACGACCTTGCCAAGGTCGGGGTCGCGAGTTCGAGTCTCGTTTCCCGCTCCAAACATAGCGCTACAGAGTTCCACTTAGCTCTGCAGCGATCGAAAAAAGGACCTTCGGGTCCTTTTTTCGTTTGTGCGGTATTCCACTGACGTCGGCTGCGTTCCAGCAGTATCCAGTGGTTTTAAGTGCATTTCTCTGTCTGTTTTCCGTCATCCCTTGGTTCAAGACTCGTTTGGATGTAGCAGCCTTGGCATGACGTGACTTTTTACTAGAGCGGATTTTGAGGCAGGGCGCTTTTCCCTCGATAGCCTACGACGAACTTGCTTAGTTGTTCCGAGGCTTTTTGCTTCTTTCCCTTTTGCCGCGCTGGAGCGGACCTGACTCGCGGAAGCGGAGATCGGCGACTACCCACTTAACTATTGACCCTGATAGGAATAGGCAATGCTCGAAGACAAACCGGCATAGGTGACCGGGTTTTCCCTGGATAGCATGGCCGCCTCGTCCCTCTCTATCGGAGCTCGCCATGAACAGCATAAAAACCCTATTTATCACGGGTGTCAGCAGCGGCTTTGGCAATGCGCTGGCGCGGGAAGCGCTTGCCGCGGGGCATCGGGTTATCGGCACTGTGCGCAATGAAGCGGCCTTGCAGGCGTTTCAGGCGCTTTCCGTGGATCGTGCCCATGGGGTGATTCTGGATGTCACTGACTTCGAGCGGATCGACAGCCTGGTCGCGGCTGTCGAAGCCGCTCATGGCCCGGTCGATGTCTTGGTCAACAACGCCGGCTACGGTCATGAGGGCATCTTCGAAGAGTCGCCGCTGGAGGAGCTGCGTCGCCAGTTCGACGTCAATGTGTTCGGCGCGGTCGCGGTCACCAAGGCGTTCCTGCCATATTTTCGCAAGCGGCGTGCCGGTCACATTCTCAATATCACCTCCATGGGCGGCACCATCACCATGCCGGGTATCGCCTACTACTGCGGGAGCAAGTTTGCGCTCGAAGGTATCTCCGATACGCTGAGCAAAGAACTGCGGCCGTTCAATATCTTCGTGACCGCCGTGGCGCCAGGCTCGTTTCGCACGGACTGGGCCGGTCGTTCGATGCAGCGCACGCCACGGAGCATTGGCGACTATGACGCCAGTTTCGACCCGGTGCGCAAAGCGCGGGAAGAGAAAAGCGGCAAACAGCCCGGCGACCCACGCAAAGCCGCGCAAGCGATGCTGCAGGTCATCGCCAGTCCGGCGCCACCCGCACACCTGCTGCTGGGCAGCGATGCCTTGAGCCTGGTGCGTTCCAGACTGGAGCAGGCGGCCAATGAGATCGATCAATGGGAAGCGCTGAGCCTTTCGACCGATGGTTGAACGGTCAGCCAAGGGGCCGTCAATGAATCAGGCCGACTCACAGACCTCGCGCATGGTGCAACTGATGGAAAAGCTGGCGCCGATCGAGGGCTACAACCTCAGCGCGCTGGAGGATATCCGCTTCCTGCGTTCGAACCGGCCCCTGACCCGTACCCCGGTTTTGTATGACCCGGGCATCGTCATCCTGTGCCAAGGGCGCAAGCGTGGCTACCTGGGTGATGACGTCTATGTCTATGACGCCCAGCATTACCTGGTGGTGTCGGTCCCCGTGCCGTTCACCATGGAGACCGACGCCAGCGAGGCAGAGCCCATGCTGGCGGTCTACATGCGTCTCGACTTGCAGGTGGCCAGCGAGTTGATGCTGCAAGTGGATGAAGCCCTCGGGCCCAGCGACGCCCAGCCCAAGGGGATGTATGCCTCGCCGATGGACGATCTGCTGCGCGCCTCGACACTGCGTTTTCTCGAGGCGATGAGTACTCCAGGTGACGCGCAGATACTCGGGCCGTTGCTGGTGCGGGAAATCTATTACCGCATCCTGACGGGCGAGCAGGGCGGCTCGATGCGTGTCGCGCTCAATCGCCAGGGGCACTTCGGCAAGGTCACTCGCGCGATCCGCAAGATCCACAGTTGCTACCAGGAGCGCCTGGACGTGGAGTCCCTGGCCCGGGAAGCGAGCATGAGCGTGCCCAGCTTTCACCTGCACTTTCGCAGCGTGACGAACGCCTCTCCGATGCAGTACCTGAAGTCGACGCGCTTGCACCAGGCGCGACTGCTGATGCTGCGCAACGCCATGAGCGCTTCGACGGCGGCCTTCAACGTAGGCTACGAAAGCGCCTCGCAATTCAGCCGCGAGTTCAAACGCTTCTTCGGCCGAACGCCCCAGGCGGAGATCGAATGGATGAAGGCGACCTATGCGTTGCCTGCGCCGTCTACGCCATCTGTCTATGTCTCGTCGCATTAGTTTTCGCACCTGCCTGAGCAAGTCTGTGGCGCGCGTTTTGCTTCGCGCTTGAACCTCACCCCACAGGAGTTCAGCGATATGGATTCGAAGCGCTCTACGCAACAACCTTCGGATGGTGCCCCAGGCCTGGCGGCGGGCAGCGTTATTGGCGGGCAGCCCACACCAGCGCCAGGTTATCGCCCGCTGCTGGAGGGCGAGGTGATTCAACCGACCGATGAGGCCGGCAACGACCCCCAGTCCTGGACGCCCGTGCCCAGCCATTGGGTCAGCCAGGTGCATTGCCTGGCGGTGTACGGTCAGGTACGTCGGCCGACAACCCGCCAGGGCTGTTGCTAATCTGCCGCCAGCGGTGCTGGCCGCCGCCGGGATACCCTGCTGCGCGCTTTACCTGGATCGGGTCTCGATGAAGGGGCTCATCCATCTGCCATCCTTGTTGCCGAGCAGTCCTGCTCACGGCTTGAACTCCCCATTTCAGAGCGTTCGTGCACGCTTCCATGGCCCGGGCGGCGGGGGAGATTGCGCTGTCTTGAGGCATGGGCCTCCACCTGCGCACGATTGCGAGTCTGGAGAAAACTGACGAGTCGCACAGCTTCCTAGACTGGTCAGACCTGTAAGACCTTGTTTTTCGATCGGTAAATAATAAATCCATGATTTTCCGCGGGAAGTGGCATGGGGGCTGCTATGCACGATGCATTCTTCAAGCGGCTTCGCTGTGGTTCGGCCACCCGATATTCAACCGGGCAGACGTCGACCTGAGTCGCTGAAGAGGGGGCAGTCCGCGGGTCGACAGCGTTGTCGACCCGCCAGGGACTCGGTTGATTCTTGACGGAGAAACATCATGAACCACGACTCAAATGCTGCGAGCGCAGTCAAACCACCGGCCAGGGCCTGGTATGGATCACTCTTTTCGCAGGTGTTGCTGGCCCTGTTGCTGGGGATTGTGCTCGGCGTACTGGTGCCTGATTTCGCGGTAAAGCTGAAAGTGCTCAGCGACGGTTTTCTCAAGCTGATTTCGATGATCGTCGCACCCATCGTCTTTTGTGTGGTGGTGCACGGGATCGCCGGTACGGGCGACCTGAAAAACGTCGGGCGGGTAGGGGGCGTGGCGCTGATCTACTTCGAGATCATGACCACCATCGCCCTGGCTCTCGGCATCCTGCTGGCGTTCGTGTTCGGGCCCGGGCATGGCATGAACATCGACACCACGACCCTGGATGCCGGGGCCATGAGCAGCTATTCGGAGAATGCCCACAAGCTCCAGGGCAGCGGCATCGGTTCGTTCATCCTGAACATCATTCCCACCACCTCAATCGATGCATTGGCCCGCAACGATGTATTGCAGGTGCTGTTCTTTGCCTTGCTGTTCGGCATCAGCCTGGCATTGGTGGGGGGTAAAAGCGCGGAGCGCGTGACCTCGTTCATCGACGATATTTCCAAGGTGCTGTTCAAGGCCATGGGGCTGATCGTGCGGCTGGCGCCCCTGGGCGTGCTAGGGGCAGTGGCCTACACCGTTGGCAAGTACGGTGTCGGTTCGATGAAGCAGCTGATTTCCCTGGTCGTGCTGTTCTACGCCTCGATCCTGATCTTCGTGTTCGTGATCCTGGGGGCGGTGTTGCGTTACGCCGGGATCAACGTGTTCAAGTTCATTGCCTACCTGCGCGAGGAGCTGACCATCGTCCTGGCCACCGCCTCCTCGGACTCGGTGCTACCGCAGATCATGCGCAAGCTGGAAGTCCTGGGCGTGAAAAAATCAGTGGTGGGGCTGGTGGTGCCCACCGGCTATTCGTTCAACCTCGATGCCTTCTCGATCTACCTGACCCTGGCGGTGGTCTTCATTGCCCAGGCCACCAATACCCCCTTGTCGATAGGTGACCTGCTGCTGGTGCTCGGGGTGTCGCTCGTGACCTCCAAGGGCGCGCACGGCGTGCCGGGCTCGGCCATCGTGATCCTGGCGGCGACCCTGAGCGCAGTCCCCAGCATTCCGGTGATCGGCCTGGTGCTGGTGTTGTCGATTGACTGGTTTATCGGCATGGCACGCGCGGCGGGCAACCTGATTGGCAATTGCGTGGCCACCGTGGTGGTGGCCGATAAGGTCGGCGACCTGGACCGCGAACAGGCTCAACGGGTATTGAACAACCGTCAGCAATACGAGTTGTCCTGAGGCCATGAGCTTGCGGCGGGGGGCTGTGCCTTGACGGCGCAGCCTCTCGCAATGGGGGTGGTTACTGCAATGCCGCGGCTATCGTGTATGACAGAAAACAAACGCAGCCGTATCCGCTGTCTGCTGGTTTCTATGTCGCTGCGCGCCGCTAAGGCCTAAAATTCCCGGCAAATACCCAAGACTGTCGACGACTTCCCAGGGGCTGCCTGCCGGGTCGCGTCCGCCGCCCCAGGTTTCGCAAGTACCTCAAGGAAGGTTCCCCATGCTACTGAGGTCCCTCGCAGCTATTGGCATTCTGTTGCTGGGTATTCTTTCACCGATATTTCCGGTTCATGCGCAAGACATCACCTTGTCCGGTCGCATGACCACAAGCAGTCATCCCTGGCTGGATACCAAGGCGCGGCAGTGGCTGGAAGGGCGAGGGCCGCTCAGGGTCGGCGTGGTGCTTCTCGATTATCCGCCCCTGTCGGTGTTCTATGGCGATCGCTACCAGGGCATCACCGCCGACTACCTGGCCCTGATGTTCGAATGGCCGCCGCAGGTGCGCGCCTACTCGTCGCGGGCATCCGCGCTGGCGGCCTTGCGCAGTGGCGAGATCGACCTGCTGGGCGCGGGCAGCGATGTCGAAGGCCGGGAAAATGGCCTGCTGCTCAGCGAGGCCTACCTGCCCGACCGCCCGGTGCTGGTGACTTCGCAGGCCCAGCCCTTCGACCCCAATCAAGTCGGTACCGTGCTGGGAATGACCGTCGGCTATCTTCAGGAACAGGCGGTACGGGAGGCCTACCCCCATAGCCAGGTGGAGTACTTCGATTCGCCTCAACGCGCGCTCGAAGCGCTGGTGCTGGGGGACGTCGATGCGGTGTTGGGGGATGCCCTGTCCTCGCATTACCTGATGCAAACCCATTACCTGCTGGGCCTGCGCATCGACAACTTCGCTCCCGTCGACAGCCAGGGCTTTCGCTTCCTGCTGCGTCCGGGAGACGAGACGCTGAGGGGCATCATCGACCGGGCGATACCGAGGATATCCAGGCGCTATGGGGAAGACATCCTGCGCAGCTGGAGCGCCGGCCGCCGCTTGAGCATCGACGAAGCGCGCGTGAAGCTGACGCCCGCGGAACAGCGCTGGCTGGACAGCCACCCGCAGGTCCCCGTGGCCATCAATTACTCGCTCGGGGCGCTGGGCGAGCTGGGACGGGACCGCAGCGTCACCGGCATTGGCCGCGACTACCTGGAATTGATCAGCCAGCGCAGTGGCCTGAAGTTCGCCTACCTGGGCACGCCAAACACCCTCGAAACCAACAGGCTCATCGCCGAGGGGCGCGCGCTTCTGACCCCGGCCATGCCTCAGTCCGAGCTGTTCGAGATGCCACTGGATGTCTTGTCGCCGTACCTGCGCAGCTCCACCGTATTGATGACCGCGACCAGTGCTGGTCGTCACGCCGGCCGGCGTTTCACCGGGCTTGCTGATCTGAATGGGAAGACCCTGGCGACGGGTGAGGGCTACTTTTTCATCGATACGATAAGACGCGACTATCCGGCGATTCAGCTCAAGGTGTACCCCACGTTCCTCGAGGCCATGCGCTCGGTCGATTCGGGGCAGAGCGAGGTGTACCTGAGCAGCGACTACACCGGTCGCTATCTGTCGGCCCAGTATTTCGACAATCGCATCCAGGTCACCGGGATCCTGCAGAACATCTCCACGCCCATCGGCATCGGGGTGGCGAAGCACCAGCCGGAGTTGCGCAGCATCCTGGAGAAGGCGCAGCTGGCAATCACGCCGGAAGAGGTCGCGGACATAGTCCAGGCCTGGGCGCCGCGCTTCGCCAGGGGCGGGAGCGACTTCTGGCGCGACCATCGCGACAAGATTCTCCAGCTGGGCGGCCTCTTCGCGACCCTGATCGCCATCTCGCTGATCTGGGCGTTCTACCTGCGACGCCAGGTCCGCAGGACCCGGGCCGCCGAGGAGCGCGCCGAGGCCGCCAACCAGGCCAAGAGTGTCTTCCTGTCGACGATGAGCCATGAGATACGCACGCCGCTGAACGCGATCATCGGCATGCAGGAGCTCGCGCTGTTGCGGGCGAAACAGGGGGAGGCCGACAGCGTATCCTTGTCCGTGGCCCAGGAAGCGGCCCAGGGGCTTTTGTCGCTGCTGGGCAATGTGCTGGATATTGCTCGCATCGAGTCCGGAAAGATCGATTCGTTTCCTGAGCCGGTGCTCATCAACCAGCAGATCGAAGGCGTCGCCTCGGTTGTCACTGGCATGGCGCGACAAAAAGGCCTCACCCTGGACGTCAAGGTCGAAGGCGATCTGCAGGCATGGGTGCTGCTGGACCCGCTGCATTTCAAGCAGGTGCTGTTCAACCTGCTCAGCAACGCCATCAAGTTCACCGAGCGCGGCGGCGTCATCCTCCAGGCCCGCACCCGTCGTGAAGGGCACAGCTTGCGCCTGGACCTCGATGTCATCGATACGGGCATCGGCATTGGCGCCGAAGACATGGACAAGCTGTTCAAACCCTTCTCCCAGGTGGGCGTGCCAGGCGCGGGGCAGGCGTCCGGAAGCGGCCTGGGGCTGAACATCAGCCGCCGCCTGGTGCAATTGATGGGGGGCCAGATCAAGCCGCGTAGCGAACCTGGCAAAGGATCCTGCTTCAGCCTCGAATTGAGCCTGCCCATCTGTGACCCTCCAGCCGCTGTCGAGGGCGAAGCGGCGCAGCAGGACCCGACCGTTTCTGCCGAAGTGCCTCCGTTGTCCATCTTGCTGGCCGAAGATAATGCCTTCAATCGCGTGACCCTCAACACCCAGCTGGAAACCCTGGGGCATCGAGTGGTGGTCGCGGAAGATGGGCAGGAAGCCTTCAAGCGCTGGTTGAGCGCGGACTTCGACATCGTGCTCACGGACGGCATGATGCCGAGGATGGACGGCTTCGAACTCGCCAGGCGGATCCGCTGGGAGGAATCCCACAGCAGCCTGCCACGCTGTCGCATCATTGCCCTGACGGCCAGTATCGAGGCGAGTGCGGTGGGGCGATGCATGGCCGCCGGGATGGACCAGATTCTGTTCAAGCCCGCGACACTGGAAACGCTGCGGCAGGCTATCGCGTCCGGTCCGGCGGGCGGAACCGGCCCCGAGGAACCCCGATAAGCCGAAGCGGCCCTTTGCACGCCGGGTATCGGCCGCCCCCGCAAGCGCGGCCGATTCGATAAGCCCGGGAGCAGGGTTACCGGGATCGCTCCTTATGGATGAACGGGGTAGTCGGTGTATCCACGCTGGTCGCCGCCAAAGAAGGTGCTTGGGTCTGGCGTGTTCAGTGCCAGCCCGTCGCGGATCCGCCGGGGCAGGTCGGGGTTGGCCAGGAAGGGGCGACCAAAGGCAATCAGGTCGGCGCGGTTGGCGGCCAGGGCCTGCTCCGCCGATTGCGGATCGTAGCCGCCGGCGAGCATCAGCACGCCGTTCCACTCCGTGCGCAGTTGCCCGATGATCGCGTCCCAGCGTGGGTCGAAGTTCTCGTCCTTGACGGTGCCGACCACGGCCGGTTCCACAAGGTGCAGATAGGCCAGGGGCCAGCGGTTCAGGGCGCGGACGATATGGCCGAAAGTGGCCTCGGGCGTTGCGTCGCCCATGCCCATGAAGCGCCCCATGGGGGTAAGGCGTACCGCCACCCGTTCGGCGCCCACTTCATCGGCGACGGCTGCCACGACTTCCAGCAACAGCCGGGCGCGATTTTCCACGCTGCCGCCGTACTGGTCCGTGCGCTGGTTGCTGTTGCTGTTGATGAACTGGTCGAGCAGGTAGCCGTTGCCCGCGTGGATTTCCACGCCGTCCATGCCGGCTTTCAGGGCGTTGCGCGCCGCGCGCCGATAGTCATCGACGATCTGCGCGATCTCCGCCACTTGCAGGGCGCGCGGCACCGGCACATCGCCCCAGACGCCGTTGCCCTCGTCGTCGACGATAAAGGTCTTGCCTGGAACCGGCAGGGCGCTGGGCGCCACCGGCAGGGCGTTGTCGGGCTGGAAGCTCGGGTGAGAGACACGCCCCACATGCCACAGCTGCATGAAAATCAGCCCGCCGGCTTCGTGCACTTGGCTGCTCACCTGACGCCAGGCCGCCACCTGGGCATCGCTGTAGATCCCCGGGGTCCAGGCGTAGCCCTGGCCCTGGCGGGAAATCTGCGTGGCCTCGGTAACGATCAGCGCGGCACTCGCGCGCTGCCGGTAATACTCGGCGTTCATGGCGGTCGGCAGGTCGCCCGGCTGGCCGGCGCGGGAGCGGGTCAGCGGGGCCATGGCCACGCGGTGAGCCAGGGTGTAGGGACCGACCGCAAGGGGTTGGAACAGGTGCTGGGTCATGGGTATTTCCTTATGAGGGCATCGATCGGGATGCCGTGGGTGCTCAGGCGGACGGTGCCTGGTTGAACAACAGGTGATTGCCGATTTGCGTGCCTTGCCTGCGCAGTCTCTGGCCCAGTGCCAGTTGCGCGGGCTGCCAGCTGCGCAGGGCACGCTCGAGGTCGTTGGGAAAGGTGCGCAGGGCCGCGGCCAGGGCCAGGGCATTGGTGGCGGCCTTTGAGGTGCTCGCCGCGGTGTGCGGCCGCGGTATGGCGGCGGCATCGCCGAGCAGCACTACCCGGCGCTCGACCATCTGCTCGACGGCCAGGTCGCGGATGGCCTGGACAAAAGGCGCCTGGGTCGCTTGGACGACGGCGCGAAACTGCGGCGGCAACAAGGCCTCGGCCTGCTCGATCAGGTAGTCCCGCCAGGCGGGAGCGAGCCGGCCTTCCGGCACCGAGAAGCCGCGTTCACGGCCATCGGCGTCAGTCATGATGCGCGGCAGGATGTCCAGCGGGGCGACCCGGTACCAGACCCAGTTGTAGAGCCGGTGGCCCGGGCGCAAATCGTTGTCGGTGCCCGGCACCAGATAACCGAGGATGTGTGAGCCCTGGTGGTTGGCGAAGCCGAAGGTGCCGAACAGCTCATTGCGCACCTCGGCGGGCACGGCGTGCTCGGGCACAAGACCTCGCCACGCCACATAGCCTGCGTAGCTCGGCTGGCTGTCGGGCCAGAGCAGCCGACGCACCGTCGAACTGCCGCCGTCGGCGCCCAGCAACAGCTGCGCCTGTGCCTGGTGCCCGCTGTCGAAGACCGCGCTGACGCTCCCGGGCTCGCTCTGGTCGATGCCTGCCAGCGTCTGCCCCCGGTGATAGTGCTCGGGGCCGAAGGCATCGCGCAGGGTGGTGTAGAGCAGTGACCAGGACGTCTGGACCTGGGGCATGTACAGATGACTGCGGATCGAGCCATCGGGACGAAACACCGTGCGGTACTCCGAGCGCACGCCCAGTTCGCCCAGTGGCAGCTCGCGCCCGCTTTGGCGCAGCGCCTCGACCACCTCGGGCTGCAAGACGATGCCGCCACCGCGGCTGTCGAGGTCGTGGGCCGAGCGCTCGTACAGCTCGACGTCCCATTTCGCCGCGTGCAACAAATTGCCGGCGAACAGGCCGCCGAGCGAACCGCCTATGACAATGGCGCGACGTGGATGATGCGATCGGGTGGCTGGCATGGGGTGTTCCTCCTGTTGGGCACTAACCTAATCCGCCGGGCCGCGCGTGATAATCCAGCCGCCGCTCTACGCTGCATTGCGTGAAACGCAACGCCCTGAACGGCGACGGATGCATGACGCGGCGAGCGGGCAGTCGACGGCGGGCGCGGCGATTGGCCCGCTCGCTCCTCGATGCCTTGGCAGCGTGCGAAAGGACCGCCGCCGAAGCGGCGGCTGGACTCCGGGTTAGGCCGGCTGCTCGGAGCGGGTCAGCGGCAGGTTCAGCCAGCGCCGGCCGGTGGCATTGGCCACGGCATTGCCGATGGCGGCGGCCATGGGGCCCTGGACGATCTCGGCGGCGCCGAGGAACGGTTGTCCCGGCTGATCGAGCAGATGCACCTCGACCTGCCGGGGCAACTGTGGAAAACGCAGGATCGGATAACCGCTCCAGTCGTAGCTGCGCACACCCCCCGGGTCGTAGCCGACCTTCTCGAACAGGGTCCAGCTGGCGGACTGCACGATGCCGCCTTCCACCTGGTTGCGCAGGCCATCGGGGTTGACGATCTGGCCCACGTCCACTGCCGTGACCACTCGATCGAGCTGCACCTCGCCGGTCTGCGGATGCACCCGCAGCAGGACGGCGATGGCGCAGTAGCCCATGATGTTTTTGTAGCGGGCAAACGCAAAGCCGATGCCCGCGCCGGGCTCCTTGCCCTTGTGCGGCCAGCCGCTGGCGTCCCGCACCCGTTCGACCACCGCCCGTGCCCGCGGGTCGCTCAGGTGGGCGAGGCGCAAGGCCACCGGATCGGTGCCGGCCCGGGCGGCCAGTTCATCGATGCAGGCTTCGATGGCGAAGATATTGATGTGGGCCCCCAGCGAGCGCATGGCGGAGGTGCGAAACGGCATGCGGGTGACGAAGTTCATGTCGATGCGGGTGGACGCCAGGCTGTACAGCGGCACGGCATTGCGATCGCCATCCCCTTCGGGCTGGGCGATGGGGATCGACGGCGCGGAAACGAACGGCCGGGCCAACAGCCGCGCGGGAATCAAGCGGCCGGCATTGACGATGCGTTCGTTGTGCGGTGTGGTCCACAGCTCATAGGCCCAGTCCTGCAATCGGCCCTGGGCGTCGAGGCTGGCCTGGACCTCGGTGAGCATGGCGCTGCTGTAGGGCTCCCAGAGGTTTTCCTGCTCGCGCATCCACTGCACCCGCACCGGCGTGCCGGCGAGCCGCATCGCGATCAACGCGGCATCGGCCGCCGCATCGTCCGCGCCGTTGTGGCCGTAGCACCCGGAACCCTCGGTATGGATGCAGCGCACCCGCTCCGGCGCCAGCCCGACCATCTCGGCAATCCCCGCGCGCAGCGGGTAGACCCCCTGGGTGTGGGTCCAGACCGTGAGCACGCCGTCCTTGAACCAGGCCACGGCGCAGGACGGGCCGATGGAGCCGTGCATCAGGTACTGCTTGCTGAACCGCGCGCGATAGCTGGCGCGGGCGCCGGCCGCCGGGTTGCCTTCATGGCTGATCGGGTAGCGGCGCGCGGGCAGGCGTGTCAGTAGCGCGTGGATGTCCCGCGCTTCGGGGATCGCCTCTCCAGCGCTCCAGCGGGCCTGCTCATAGCCGCTGCGCATCGCCTTGATGGCTTGCCACTCATCCCGGGCGACCACCGCCAGGTAGTTGCCGTCCTGCACCACCCGCACCACGCCGGGCAGGGCCTTGATCGCCTCGGCATCGAAGGCTTCCAGGCGGCAGCCAGGGCGGGGCGGGCGGATCACCCGGGCGTGCAGCATGCCCGGCAGGCGCAGGTCCTGGACGAACGCGGCGCCGCCACTGACCTTGGCCGGGATATCCAGGCGCGGCAGCGAATGGCCGATCAGCTTGAACGCAGACGGTGGCATCGAGGGCGATTGCGCCTGCGCATAGTGGTGCAGGTCC
>LNAP01003642.1_pt1 | contig 14646 bp, 14 predicted proteins | sample 602601 | NCBI WGS metagenome assembly LNAP01 (sample SAMN02440304, study PRJNA202911) | soil metagenome | biome: Subtropical and temperate rainforests or woodlands; isolation source: soil samples (1 kg each in a 20% v/v slurry with milli Q water) were... ...
CGCTTAGTGCGACAGGAGACTGTCGGAGAGTAGTTGATGAAAGTTCGATACAGGAAAGGACTAGCGATCTACCCTGGCCCCGAGTCATGCGGTGCCGCTCGTGAGGGCGTCGCCGAAGCGTTGACAGGGGAGTGCGCAGGCCAGCCATTGAGCCGCGAAATCAGGCAGTCTGGGGTGCCGACGCTGTTAAGCGAAGCGGAAGGCCACACCGGCGAGGGCGGTACACGCGAGTCCTCGACGGGCCCCACGCGGTCGTAGACCCTGAGCATGCGCAGAAGCTCTCCGAACAGGAACTGTGAGATCTCGCCGGCGCCCGCCGAGAAGTTGGCGGCGGGCGGGTCGGGGAAGGCCTTTGGCCGTACGCCCGACATCCACGCTGGCGAGAAGTCGGATGCTTGCGTAGTACCGATGAAGGACCCGAACAACGGAGCCGACTCCCAGTCGGCACCCGCGGAGGGTCTGGAGGGAAGGCGAGCAGCCAAGAGCAACGCCGAAGTGTCCCCCGCGCCCCGGACTCAGAGCCGGACTCGCGCGTCGATGGGGCTCGACGGTGTACGTGAAGCTGCCCGGGCCGCCAAGGCCCAGGGCAAGGAGGTGCGGTTCACGGCGCTGCTGCACCACATCACGCCGACACTGTTGCGCGACAGCTTCATGCAATTGAAGCGCGATGCGGCAGCTGGCGTTGATGGCGTGAAGTGGCGCGAGTACGAGGAAGGACTGGACGAGCGGATCGAGCAGTTGTGGGATGCGGTGCAGTCTGGCCGCTACCGGGTGCAGCCGTCGCGGCGGGTCTACATCCCGAAGGCAGACGGCAAACAACGCCCTCTGGGCATCGCAGCTCTGGAAGACAAAATCGTCCAGCAAGCCGTGATGGCCGTCCTCACGCCGATCTACGAAACTGCCTTCCTTGGCTTCTCGTATGGCTTCCGGCCCGGCCGCAACCAGCACCAAGCGCTGGACGCCGTGGTCGTGGGCATAACGAGCAAGCGCGTGAACTGGGTGCTCGACGCCGACATCCAGGCGTTCTTCGACACTGTCGATCACGCCTGGATGATGCGGTTTCTCGAGCATCGGATCGGCGACAGCCGAGTCCTGCGATTGATCCGCAAGTGGCTAACCGCTGGTGTAATCGAACACGGTCGAAAGACGGAGGTGCGGGTGGGGACCCCGCAAGGGGCGGTGATTTCACCGCTGCTGGCGAACATCTACCTGCACTACGTCTTTGACCTGTGGGCGAATCGCTGGCGTCGCCGCTGCGCGAACGGGGATGTGATGATCGTGCGCTATGCCGACGACAGCGTCCTCGGGTTCGAGAGCAAGGCCGATGTCGACCGGTTCCTGGAGGATCTGAAGGTGCGGTTCGCCCAGTTCGGGCTGACGCTGAACGAGGACAAGACGCGCGTGTTGCAGTTCGGCCGCTTCGCGGCCGCGGCACGCGCGCGACAGGGGCTGCGCAAGCCGCCGACGTTTGACTTCCTCGGGTTCACCCACGTCTGTGGGGTGTCCCGGTCGAACGGCTGGTTCCAACTGAAGCGGCTGACCTCGGCGAAGCGGATGCGCGCCCGCCTCAAGGCCATCCGACAGGCGCTGAACCGTCGCATGCACGAGCCGATCCCCGTGGTCGGCCGATGGCTGCGGCGCGTGGTACAGGGCTACTTCAACTATCACGCTGTTCCTGGCAATGTCGACAGGCTGGACTCCTTCCGCGAGGAGGTGGCCCGGGCCTGGCTGCATGCGCTTCGACGGCGTGGTCAGCGTGGACGAATGCCATGGTCACGATTCAGGACGCTGGTCGAGCGCCACCTCCCGAGGGCACGGGTGCTTCACCCGTACCCTCACCAACGCTTCGCGTCATGACTCGAGGCAGGAGCCGTATGCGGTAGTTCCGCACGTACGGATCTGTGCGGGGGGCGGAGGGTAACCTCCGTCCCTACCGCGACCGATGCTCTTATCCTGGATCGTCTTTCGCGAGCGGCCCACACCGCGTCTGGTCCTCAGCATCGCGCTTGCCGTCACAGGCGTAGGCCTTCTGGCTTTCGCTTCGCGCAGCACTTCGGACAACGCGCCGCTGGGACTGGCATGCGGCTTGGCGGCTGCGTTCGGCTGGGCCGTCGGCACAGTAATACTGAAGCGCGCAAGACTTTCGATCGCGCCGATCGTTTCCGCTGGCTGGCAACTCGTCGTTGCCGGCGTTCCGATTGCGGTGGTGGCGATCGCGATCGGAGACCACCGCGCGTTCCCAGATACGTGGCAAACGTTCGCGGTCATAGGCTACATCACCGTCGTTCCGATGAGCCTGGGGAACGTCGTTTGGTTCTCGATCGCCGGTCGGCTGCCTGCAACGATGGCGGGGCTTTCGACGGTGCTGGTTCCTATGGTGGCCATGGCAACGGGCGCCTTTTTCCTGGGGGAGCCGCTCGGGCCAATGCAACTTTTGGCGATGGCGTGTTGTGCGGTGGCAATGACTCTCGCTTTGGCTCCACAGCGTTCGCCAGACGCGACGGCATGAGTGCCTTGCAGCCGTCGATGCCCGGGAGGATTGCAGGTGGTGAAAGTTTTCCCCCTCACTCAAAAGCGCTCTCATCGGCCGTGACCAAAGTGAAGACCAGCCCCGTCGGCTGAAGAGACTTGGAGCGACGTTGGCTTGGTCAAGCGCCGACACCAAGAGCAACTGCCGAGAACGATAAACGCTGGCACATTCACACCAGTGATGTGAGTCATCACCGTACCTAGATTGACTGATATTGCTCCGTCGCGAATGATCCACTCCAGGACACGAGGCGCGGTTTTATCTGTTGAGCGACCAGCCGGCGCGTCCTCTGCCTCCGGCGCGGCATCGCCAAGGCACCGCACCCACCGCACACCGAAGGAGACGCCCATGCATGAAAGCCCCGTCACCGTTTTCCCCCAGCAGATCCGCTGGGAGACCAACGGCACAAGCCGCATCCCGTTCCAGGCCTACACCGACGAGGCCCTGTACCGCCGGGAACTCGACCGGTTGTTCTACAACAACCACTGGTGCTATGTGGGCCTTGAAGCCGAGATCCCCAATGCGGGCGACTTCAAGCGCACCGTGATCGGTGAGCGATCGGTGCTGCTGGTGCGCGACAAGGACAACTCGATTCACGTTGTCGAGAACGTATGCGCGCACCGCGGCATGGCCTTCTGCCGCGAGCGGCACGGCAACCGTGAGAGCCTGACCTGCCCCTACCACCAGTGGAACTACACGCTGTCTGGCGACCTGCAGGGCGTGCCGTTCCGCCGCGGAGTCAAGCAGGACGGCAAGGTCAACGGCGGCATGCCGGCGGACTTCAAGCCGTCCGACCACAACCTCACCAAGCTCAAGGTGGCCTCGCGTGGCGGCGTCGTGTTCGCCTCGTTCGACCATGACGTGGAGCCGCTGGAAGACTTCCTCGGTCCTGTGATCACTGGCTACTTCGACCGTCTGTTCAACGGCCGCCAACTCAAGATCCTGGGCTACAACCGCCAGCGCATCCCGGGCAACTGGAAGCTGATGCAGGAGAACATCAAGGACCCCTACCACCCCGGCCTGCTGCACACCTGGTTCGTCACATTCGGGCTCTGGCGCGCTGACAACAAGTCGCAGCTGCTGATGGATGCGCACCACCGCCACGCGGCCATGGTCTCCACGCGCGGCGCCTCCGGCAAGGCGGCCGATGTCACGCAGGTTTCCAGCTTCAAGGCTAGCATGGAGCTGAATGACCCGCGCTTCCTCGACATCGAGCACGAGCAATGGTGGGGCGAACCCACAGCCGTAATGATGACCGTGTTCCCCAGCGTCATCTTCCAGCAGCAGGTCAACAGCGTGTCCACGCGCCACATCCAGCCGGACGGCAAGGGCGCCTTCGATTTCGTCTGGACGCACTTCGGCTTCGAGGACGACAGCGAAGAGATGACGCAGCGCCGCCTGCGCCAGGCCAATCTGTTCGGCCCGGCCGGCTTCGTGTCGGCCGATGACGGCGAGGTGATCGAATGGTCGCAAGAGGCCTTCGAGACCAAGCCTGCACACCGCACGCTGGCTGAGCTGGGTGGCCGTGAAGTGGGCGACACCGATCACATGGTCACGGAAACTCTGATCCGGGGAATGTATGAATACTGGCGCAAGGTGATGGAGGCGCCCGGCGGTGATCGGAAAGCCCAACCCGCAGCAACGTGCCCGTCGCAGGTGGCTTGATCATGAACTTCGAAACCTACTACGAATTGACGCAGCTCTACGCGCGTTACGCGTCCGCCCTCGGCGCTGCCGACTGGGAAGCCTGGCCCGAATTCTTCATCGAAGACTGCGTCTACAAACTGCAGCCGCGCGAAAACCACGAGCGAGGCTTCCCGCTGGCCACCTTGGCCTTCGATAGCAAGGGCATGCTGAAGGACCGCGTCTACGGCATCCGCGAGACGCTGTTCCACGACCCCTACTACCAGCGCCATGTGGTTGGTGCGCCGCTGGTGCACAAGGTGGATGCCGACGGCCGCATTCACAGCGAGGCCAACTACGCCGTGCTGCGCACGCGGTTGTCCAAGGAGTCGACGGTGTTCAATGTCGGCCGCACGCTTGATGAAGTGGTGCGCACGCCAGAGGGCCTGAAGTTCGCCGTGCGCCTTGTCGTCTACGACAGCGAGATGATCCCCAACTCGCTGATCTACCCCATCTGAGGAGCCGCACCATGACCACCAACTGGATTGATGCGGCCGCGCAGGACGACGTGCCGCAGGACGACGTGATCGGCTTGGCCGTCGCGGGCCGCGACATCGCGCTGTACGGTGTGGACGGCGAAGTCTTCGCCACCGACAACATCTGCACCCACGGCCACGCCAGGCTGTGCGACGGCTTCCTTGAAGGCCACGAGATTGAATGCCCCATGCACCAGGGCAAGTTCGACGTGCGCACTGGCCAGGCCACGTGCGCCCCGGTGACCGAGGCGCTGCGCAGCCACCCCGTGAAGATCGAGGGTGGCCGCGTCTGGCTGGCCCTCGACTGAGCGCCGCCACCTCTCTCAAGGAGCACCCCATGACTGCTGAGCGACCAGAGGTCGCGGCCGCGGCATACCCGAATGCCGGCGCAGACGCGACCCAGACCCCAGCCACGATCGTGATCATCGGCGCCGGCCAGGCCGGTGGCTGGGCGGCGCAGACGCTGCGCACCGAAGGCTTCACCGGCCGGCTGGTGCTGATCGGCGACGAGGCGCATCCGCCGCATGAGCGGCCACCGCTGTCCAAGGCAGTGCTTTCCGGCGCGGCACTGCCCGACACGACCCGACTGATGAAGGCCGAGGCCTTCGATGCGCTCGGCCTGGAATGGCGACCTGGCGCGCGGGTGCGCCGAATCGACCGTGCTGCGAAACAGGTGTTGCTAGCCGACGGCGAAGCGCTGGCCTATGACAAGCTGATCCTGTGCACGGGGGGCCGGGCCCGCCGGCTCACGCTGCCCGGCGTCGACCAGGTGCCGCTGCACACGTTGCGCACCATTGAAGACGCCCAAGCACTAGCACCAGCCCTGCGTCCGGGGCGCAGCGTAGTGGTGGTCGGGGGCGGCTGGATCGGCCTGGAGGTGGCCGCCACGGCGCGCCAGCTGGGCGCTGAGGTGGTCCTGGTCGAGACCCAGAGCCGCCTGTGCGAACGCACCGTGCCGGCCGAGATCTCCGAGCATCTGCTGGCGTTGCACCATGCCCAGGGCACGCGCGTGCTGTTGGGCATGGGCGTCAGTGGCTTCGCCCAGGCGGCAGACGGCCGCTCGGAAGTCCTGCTCGCTGACGGCAGTGCACTTCGTTGCGACGCCATCGTTCTTGGCATTGGCTTAGTGCCCAACGATGAACTGGCGCGTGAGGCCGGCCTGGAGTGCGAGGGTGGCGTGCTGGTTGATGCGCAGTGCCGCACGTCCGACCCCGACATCCTCGCCGCGGGCGACGTGGCCGTGGCGCCCAACCCCTGGGCCGGCCGCCGGCTGCGGCTGGAGTCGTGGCAGAACGCGCAGGAGCAGGGCATGGCCGCCGCACGCTCGGCTCTGGGCCACGCGGTTGATTACCAGCCGCTGCCTTGGTTCTGGTCCGATCAGTACGGCATGAACCTGCAGATCTACGGCATGCCGACCGCCGCGCACCGCGTGGTGCGGCGCGGTGATGCGGCGAGCGGCAGCTTCGTGCTGTTCTACCTGGCCGGGGACGTGGTGCAGGCCGCCATCGGCCCCAACGCGGCGCGCGACCTGCGCTTTGCGCGTCGCTTGATCGAGCAGCGCAAGCCTGTCGATGTCGAACGCCTGGCCGATACGGCAACGCCGATGTCCAAGATTTGACGGCAGCCCCCGACACCCGATTCCTTATCCACACACAACCCAGGAAATCCCATGACCGCTATCTCCTACCTCTGGACCCCGCCGCCCGTCTATTCATTGCCCGTGCGCGGCCGCAGCGAGCGGCTGCCAATCCAGCGCCTGTTCTTCGTCGGCCGCAACTACCACGCGCACGCCGTCGAGATGGGCCGCCCGGTCGACAAGTCGGTCGAAGTACCGTTCTACTTCACCAAGGCACCGTCCACGCTGGTCGAATCCGGCGCCACCGTGGCCTACCCGCCCCAAACCAAGGACTACCAATACGAGATGGAGCTGGTGCTGGCCATCGGCGCGCCCGGCTTCCGCGTGAGTGAAGCGGATGCGCCTGGCCTCATCTACGGCTACGGCTGCGGCCTGGACATGACGCGCCGCGACCTGCAGCTGTTTGCCCGCGAGAAGGGGCGTCCTTGGGACTTGGGCAAGGACGTGGAGCAGTCCTCTATCGTTTCCGAGATCGTTCCAATGCAGCACACGGTGCTGAGCCAAGGCAATTTGTCCCTGTCGGTCAACGGCAAGGTGCACCAGAAGTCTGACCTGGCCAAGCTGATCTGGAACATCCCCGAGCTGATCGCCGACCTGTCCAAGTTCTACCACCTGCTGCCCGGCGACCTGATCTTTACGGGCACGCCCGAAGGCGTGGGTCCGCTGCAGCCCGGCGATCGCATCGACGGCCAGATCAAAGGGGTGGGCACGATCGTCCTCAACGTCGGCCCGGCTGAGTGACGCAGCGCTGAACCCAAGGACACAACCCACCATGACCGCCAACCTCACGCCTTCGCCCGTGCGGCTGCACGCCGTCACGGGCCATGGGCAACCCGACCCGTCGCCCGCACTGGAGCAGCTATACCGCGGCTTCGAGCAGGAGCTGCTGGTGCCGCTGTGGACCGAGATCGGTGACTTGATGCCACGGCACCCCACGTCCAAGGCTGTGCCGCACCTGTGGCGCTGGGAGCGCCTGAAGGCCCTGGCCGCGCAGGCTGGCGAGATCGTGCCCGTGGGCCGTGGCGGTGAGCGCCGCGCCATCGCGCTGGCCAATCCCGCGCTGGGCGGCAGGCCGTTCGCCACACCAACGCTGTGGGCCGCCATTCAGTACCTGATGCCGGGCGAGGACGCACCCGAGCACCGTCACACCCAGCATGCATTCCGCTTCGTGGTGGAGGGCGAGGGCGTGTGGACGGTGGTCAACGGCGACGCCGTGCGCATGTCTCGTGGAGACTTCCTGCCGCAGGCCGGATGGAACTGGCACGCCCATCACAACGCGGCCACCGCGCCGATGGCGTGGATTGACGGGCTGGACATCCCGTTCTCGTACTACACCGAGAGCCAGTTCTTCGAAGTGGGCCGCGAGAAGATCTCGCCGGCCGAGCGCACCACTGCCGAGCGTTCCTACTCCGAACGGCTGTGGGGCCACCCCGGCCTGCGCCCAGTCTCCAGCCTGGCGGCGCAACCCGCCACGCCGCTGTTGGCTTATCGCTGGGTCGACACTGACCGCGCGCTGGCCGACCAGCTCGAGTTGGAGAGCGAAGGCCAGGCGGGCACGCTGAGCCCGGGCCACGCGGCTGTGCGCTTCACCAACCCGACGACGGGTGGCGACGTGCTGCCAACCATGCGCTGCGAGATGCATCGCGTACGTGCGGGCGCTGCGACACGGGTGCAACGCGAGGTTGGCTCTTCCGTGTTCCAGGTGTTCGACGGCGGCGGCACCGTCACCGTGGGCGAGAGCAGCTGGCAGGTGGCGTGTGGCGACCTGTTCGTCGTGCCGTCGTGGCAGCCGTTCTCGGCGCAGGCCGGCGCTGGCAGCGCGTTGGACCTGTTCCGCTTCGGTGACGCACCGATCTTCGAAGCGCTGCACGCGCATCGGGCCGAATTCCTCGGGTGACAAGCGGTCCGCAGCACACACGCCCATCCGCGTCAACCCACATCCATCCAGCCAAATTTCAACCGGCCGAACCGGCCACAACGTCAAGAGAGACATAGCCATGCAAACCGCCGTTCGTACACCGATTTCCCGCTCTGCCCTTGCGCTCTGCGCCGCTCTCCTCCTGGGCGCCGCGTACCTGCCCAGCGCCGTGGCGCAGACCTTCCCCGCGAAGCCGGTGCGGTCAGTGGCGCCGTACTCGCCGGGCAGCGGCCCCGACGCGGTGATGCGCATCCTCAGCGAGCGCCTGTCGCGCAGCTGGGGCCACCAACTCGTGATTGACAACAAGCCGGGCGCCAACGGCTTCATCGCCATCGGTGACGCCAAACGCGCCGCGGCAGACGGCTACACCTTGCTGCAGGTGGACAACACGCACATGGCCTTGCAGCCGCACGTGTTCAAGCAACTGCCCTATCACCCCGTCAAGGATTTCGAGCCGGTGGCGCCGGTCTATTTCACGAACTTTTTCGTCGTCGTCGCTGCCAACTCGCCCTGGAACAATGTGGGCGACCTGATCAAGGCGGCTAAGGCCGCCCCCAACGACATCACGTATGGCTCCTGGGGCATCGGCAGCGTGGCGCATGTCGGCGCCGCAATGCTCGAGGCGGCGACGGATTCGAGAATGGTGCACGTTCCCTTCAAGGACATGGGAAGCGTCTACACCTCCGTGGCCACCGGCGACATCAAGTGGGCCTTCGGCACGGCCGCGACCGCCGGGCCGATGTACCAGGCGAAAAAGGTCAAGTTCCTGGCGCTCGCGGCACCCAAGCGCCTGCCTGGCTACGCCGATGTCCCGACGGTCGCCGAGGCGGGCGGCCCGGCCGGGTTCGAAGTGAAGACCTGGGTCGGCCTGTTCGCCCCCACCGGAACGCCGAAGGCGGCAATCGACAAGATCAACGCCGACGTCGGCAGGGTGCTGGCGACCGCCGAGGTGAAGGACCGCCTGGCGACCTTCGGCTTCGAGCCTTTCATCGGCGCTCCCGGCGAGCTCACCAAAGCCATGGAACGCGACTCGCGCATGTTCAGTGAAGTCGTCAAGCGCGCCAAGATTTCACTGGATTGATGACCATGAGGCTCTACACCTTCTTCCGTAGCGGCACCTCACACCGTCTGCGCATCGCGCTGAACCTGAAGGGCCTCAGCTACGAACAGGCCGCAGTCGACCTGCGGCGCGAGGAGCACCTCGCCGAGGCCTTCAAGGCGATCAACCCGCAGCAGTTCGTGCCGGTGCTCGACGCGGATGGCCACCTGATGACGCAATCGCCAGCCATCATCGAGTGGCTCGAAGAACGCCATCCGGAACCGGCGCTGTTGCCGGTCGATGCCGGCGAGCGCGCACAGGTTCGCGCACTCGCGGCCATCGTGGGCTGCGACATCCACCCGGTCAACAACCGGCGCATCCTGCAAGCGTTGCGCCACCGCTTCGGCGCAGACGAAGCGGCGGTTAACGACTGGTGCGGCACCTGGATCAGCGCGGGCTTCGACGCCATCGAGGCCTTGCTGGCGGCGGACACACGACGCGGTGACTTCTGCTTCGGCAACAGCCCCACGCTGGCGGATGTCTACCTGGTTCCGCAGGTCGAGGGGGCGCGCCGCTTCAAGGTCGACATCGCGCGCTGGCCGCGCATTCAGGCAGTGGACACTGCGTGTGCGCAACTGGAGGCGTTCCGCAAGGCAGCGCCGGGCCTGCAGCCGGACGCGGGCTGAACTTCAGTCTCCCTGCATGTAGAACGCATCGGCATGGATGCACGCCGCCTCCATGCCCCTTCCCAGCGCCATCAGCGTGGTGGTTTCCACCAACGGCGGCGAGCCTCGCAGGTAGGCGTGCCAACCACGCAGGCTGGCGTGGTCCTGCGCGATCGCTTGGGTGACCAGCCCGCGACGCTGCGTGGCGGTGTCGGCTCCCGAGGCGACCACCACATGCACCTGCAGTGCAGAGTGCACGCGCCGCAGATGCTCCAGCCAGGCCATGCCATAGAGTTCGCGTGGCGAGCGCAGGCCGAAGTACAGGTGGATGGGGTTGCCCATTCCTGCTGCCACGGCACCGCGCACCACAGAGAGCACCGGCGCCAGCCCCGTGCCGCCCGCCACGCACAGGATAGGCCCGCTGTGCTGTTGGCGCAGATAGGCCGAGCCCAGCGGTCCGCTGACCTTGACCGCATCGCCCACCTTCAATTGCCCGGCGATGTAGCTGCTGACCCGGCCTTTGGGCATCAACTGCACATGAAACTCCAGCAGTTCGTCACCCGGCAGCCCCGCCATCGAATAGGGCCGGGAATGTGCCGGCGTGAACGCAATCTGCGCGTACTGGCCGGGTGAGAAGGCGATTGGCTTGGTGGGCTTGAGCAACAGCCGCCGGATGTCGGCCGCCACCGGCTCGATGCCGACCACCGTGGTCTTGGCCACGCGCGCCCGGTGGACCACGGCCTCTCCGGGTGTGGGGACCTCGATCGTGCAAGGCTCAGTGATGTAGGTCTGGCAGGCAAGCACGGCGCTGTCCATCCCATCCAACGGGCGCCGCTGCTCGGCGCCGCCGTCCAACACCTCGCCATCGAGCACGCGGCAGCGGCAGATGCCGCAGCGTCCGGACAGGCAGGAATACGACATTGGGACCTGCGCCCCACGCAGCACTTCGAGCAAGTTCGCGCCAGGTTCGACCCTTATCGTGCGGTTGAGAGGGCGAACAAGAATGTCCATCGTGGGGGCGGCTCGAGAGCGTGGCGCAGATTGTGCCGCAGGTCGACACTTAAAACGGCACCAGCCTTGCGCGAACGAGGTAAGGCAGGCGTGGGTGCGTTCGACCACCCAGCGATCTTGTTCGAGTCGATCGTTGCGCGCGCGATTCCTTGATCGAGTCGTGCCGGTTGGCGCCGGCGACGCAAAACATCTGCGGGGTGTCCCTGGCGCTCCGTGACGAGGCGGCGCTTGCTGCCGGCCTTGCCGCGAGTGACATGAGGATGCCGCTGAAAGTTCTTAAGTACAAGAATTTGTTCTAGAGGCCATGCGGGCCGCTTGCTCATTTACAGCGTAGCGGGGTGCAACCGCTCGAAGGCTGTCCAGGACGTTCTCAACAGCCATTTGCGCTAGCCGTGCAAAAGAATCTTGAGTGTGGCCCAGCGAATGGGGAGTCAGTATCGCGTTCGGTAGAGAACGCAGTTGGCTTTCAGCCGGCAGGGGTTCCTCGACGAAGACGTCGAGCCCTACAGCCTGGATGTGGCCTTCCGCACAAAGACTTGCCAGAGCTGCTTCATCCACCAATCCGCCGCGGGCTGTGTTGACCAGAACGGCACCTCGGCGCAGGGCGCGAAGCCGATCGCGGCTCATGAAGTTCCGTGTTTCGGGGCCCAGTGTCAGATGCAGGCTGACGACGTCGCTTTCTAAAAGGAGTCGCTCGAGAGGAACGCATTGCACGGCCCCGGAAGTTCGAACGCGTCCCCGGTCAAACGCCAACAGGGTGACCCCCCAGCCCTGGAGCCGATCTGCTACAGCCTGTGCAGTGCGGCCGAATCCGACCAGCCCCACAGTGCGCCCGTGCAAAGTCCTGCCGGTTGGCCGCTGGGGAGTTGGACAACTGTTGCGAACCTCGGCTTCACGGCGGGGAAGATCGTATAGACAGGCAAGGATCAACAGTAATGTGGCTTCGGCCATCCCATGTGCGGCCTCTTGCGCGGGGCTGTTGGCAACGAAGATGCCGAGCGAGGAGGCGGCGTCGATGTCTACACTATCGGTCCCCACCACGGCGACTACCACAGCTTTCAAATGCGGCATGTTGGCCATCAGGGCATGATCGAAGCGGATGCTGACCCCGGTGACGACCACCTGCGCGTTTCGCACCTCCTCCCCCTGCGCCAGAAAAGTGGTGACGTCGACACAGCACGGCATGCAGCCTGCCGCCTTCAGCAACGTGTCGACGTCGTTCGGTATGCATCGAAGAACCGGATCCTGCACGATGACGACAGGGCGGGCAGCCGAAATTGGCGAGCGGTCAGACCCACCAGAGGTGGTGCTCGCTGCCGTATGAGATTGAACAGCTGTCACTTTAGTCTGCCGTGCTGGCCGGGGGCGTTCCACGTGGCGCCCAAATGCCAAACCAGATGTCTAGTTCAGTGGCCCCGATTACTTGTTCGGCGAGCGTTGGCACCTGCGAAAAAAAAGAGGAGCGTTGCGAACTCAGAACGCCCAACAACTTGACCTTACCTGCTTGGACGTAGGGCAAGGAGATTCCCAAATTGAGCACGGAATTCACCTGTCCGCCCATGACGGCGGGAGCAGGCCAAGAGGACTGGCCATCGCGGCTGTCGCGAGCGTTCCTGGTGCTGCGGCTGTCAGTTCCATGCGCAAGGTTCGTGATGGCGGTGGTGGAGTCAGACATGAGTTGTCTCTGTGGAGCGATTTGGCCCGCTTTAAGGCGCCGACGATAGCGGCTAGACGTCTCGCGTACCAATCAAACAAACGGGGGTGTTCCCTCTGTGATCTCTATACTCCGCCGATGCCTCAGCAACTCGACGTTCCGCTACTTCGTGCGTTCATCGCAATCTACGAAACGGGCAGTGTCACGGCCGCATCTGACCGCCTGCACGTGACGCAACCCAGCGTGAGCTACGCGCTTGGCAAGCTGCGGGAAATTCTTGTTGATCCTTTGTTCGTGCGCAGCGGCGGCGTCATGACGCCCACGCCGCGCGCTCGTGACTGCTATGGTCTTTTTGCGGCAGCCCTCATTCAGATCGAGAACGCTTTGGAGCAGTCCCGTCGCTTCGACGCTGCGGAGTCGACGCGATGCCTGCGCATCGCTCTCTCGGACATTGGTGAACTGATCTTCCTCCCACCGATCTTTCAACTGCTCCAGACTCGGGCGCCACGCATGGGACTCGAGGTACTGCAGGTGGCGCAGGAAGAAGTGGCTGGATGGCTAGCCGCTGGCCGCATCGACGTCGCTGTCGGCTACTTGCCGGCCATTCGTGACCGCACGAACCATGCCCACCTGTTCGACGAGCGCTATGTATGTTTGATGCGCAAGGATCATCCTCAAGCGTGTGCGCCCCTGAGCTTGGAGCAGTTCGCTGCTTTTCGGTACGTCCACGTGGCTTCGCGCATTTCAGCTCATCAACTCGTCGAAGTTGCGTTGCAGGAGGCGGGTGTCAGACGCCTTGTCGCCGTTCACGTGCCGCATTTCACCGTGTTGCCGTTGCTTCTGTCTACGACCGACCTAGTGGCTATCGTCCCTTCACGCGTCGCCGCTCTGTTCCAGACGTTTGCACCGCTGCAGATCATGGAGATTCCTGTGTCGATGCAAGGAATTGAAGTGCACGTGCACTGGGATCGCCAGCATGACCTGACAGAGGCTCAAAGATGGTTCCTATCGTTGATTCAGGAGGCGCTAGGACGCGTTTGAACTTGAATTGGGCGGAGGTTGGTCACCCTGAACTTGCTGTTTGCATGGCGAAGGAAGAGCGAAAGCGCTGAGTGCAATTCAAGAACCGAAAGAAGTCAGTCAGCGACGTGCCAGCGCTTCAGAGGCGCGATTTGGCAGCAGGGTCAATCTGCAGATGCGCACGGATCTCCTCGACCATGCTGCTGGCGGGACGTGGCAGAACGCCCTGGCGGCGGCGAAACACGGTGAAGCGGCGTGTCTCGCTGAGGCCTTGCACCGGAATGGGTACCATCGTGCCCGCCTGCCGCTCGGCTTCGTACATCGGTGTCGTCAACCAAGTCACCAAATTGGCGTGGATGACCATGCGCTTTAGTAGCTGAATCGAAGTGGTCGATACCAACGTGCGGGGCGGGTCGAGACCCTGAGCCGCGAAGAGATGCAGCAGCCGCTCTCGCGGCTCGGTGCCCAAGGGCACCAATGCCCAGCGTGCGTCACGCAGGTCCTCTAGCGTGGCCGCATCGGCTTTCTGTGCTAGCGGGTGCGCGGCACCGACCACCACGCTGACGTCTTCCATCCAACGGCAATCCTTGATGGAAACGATCTCTGTCGTGTCGCGTGCGTCCGTCGCAAAGATGAGGTCCACCTCGTAGTTGGCGAGTGCCTGCGCAAGGTGCTCGTGCACGCCTTCGACAGCCTCGACTTGCAGATTTGGCCACCTCTGCAAATAGCTTGCCAAAATCCTCGGAAAAACAGAGGCAGACGTGCTTGCCGTAGTACCGACTCTAAGCGTCCCAGTGGCAAGACCGCGCATGGCGTTGACCTCTTCCCGCGCTACTTCCTCCTCACGATGGAGAACGCGAGCATGCGGCAGCAACGCTGAGCCGAAGACCGTTAGTTGCATTCCGGTTGTGTGCCGTGAGAGTGTCAGAAATTTCGTGTGTGAGGCATAGCATGTCAACAAGGAGCATGAATGCCACGCAAGACGAAGGCCGCCGCGGCGGCCAAGGCGGAGAC
>LNAP01003643.1_pt1 | contig 14644 bp, 15 predicted proteins | sample 602601 | NCBI WGS metagenome assembly LNAP01 (sample SAMN02440304, study PRJNA202911) | soil metagenome | biome: Subtropical and temperate rainforests or woodlands; isolation source: soil samples (1 kg each in a 20% v/v slurry with milli Q water) were... ...
GCCGATGATAGTGCGGGTTCCCGTGTGAAAGTAGGTCATCGTCAGGCTCTTACAGCCCAGAACGCCCCACTCAGCCATTGAGTGGGGCGTTTCTGCTTGGGGGCGGCAAATATATTCGTGTTTCATGGAGGCGGGGGAACTGTCCGCACACGGTAATGCAACTTCAAGATATTTTGTATTCACAAGGGTTTGGTACCCGTCGTGTTTGCGCGGGCCTGGTTCAGCATGGTTGGGTGGAGACTGCACGCCTGGATCAAGGCGCCCCTTTTAGCCCTTGTAGGGATGCATCGCTGGATTTCGATACCGCTGATCTGCGTTTGCGGATTCAAGGGGTGGAGTGGCAGTACCACGCCAAAGCGTATGTGATGCTGCACAAGCCTGCAGGCACCGAATGCTCGCAGAAACCGTCAACTTACCCCAGCATCTACACCTTGCTGCCAGCGCCGCTGCGGCAGAGGCCGTGCAAGAGTGCTATCCAAGGTGTGCAGGCTGTCGGTCGTCTTGACCAAGACACGACGGGTCTGCTGTTGCTCAGTGACGATGGGCAATTCATCCATCGCATGAGTTCACCTAAAAAGCATGTTCCGAAGGTATACCGGGTAACGGCCAAGCATCCGGTGGACGAATTGCAAAGGGCAAAATTGCTGGAAGGCGTGGTGCTCGATGATGATCCCAAACCCGTGCGGGCCGCTGCGTGCACAGTAGTGGACAGCCATAGCCTTGATCTCACCCTGACGGAAGGCAAGTACCACCAGGTCAAGCGCATGCTGGCTGCTGTGGGCAATCGGGTGGAGCAATTGCATCGCTCGCGCATTGGCGCGCTGGACCTTCCCTCTGAGCTTGCGCCCGGACAGTGGAAATGGTTGTCTGATGAGGATCTGTTGAGGCTGACCTCCTTGTCTTGAACTCATGTCTGCAGGGCAACGTCAGGCGAGACCGTCATTTCGTTGGCTGCGTTTCTGCTGAGATTGCCCATTTCATGCGTGGCCAGCACGCGCATTTTTTATGCCTTGGGTTGAATGCACGGGGTTGCGCAGCGCTAAACTTCCTCGCAGCTTTGAAAGTGGGTTCCTGTGAAGATTTTTTCTTATGTGTGCGGTTGCACCACGTTGGCATGGTTCACGTTGTCTTTCGCCCATGCGGCAACGCCTGCCCCTCCCCCTGTTTTTGTTCTGAATTCGCTGGACGCCAATGTCAGCGTGATCGATCCTGTGACCTGGACTGAAACCGTGCGAATTCCCACAGGAAAGGAACCGCACCATCTGTACCTGACCCCGGACGAAAAATCGCTGATCGTTGCCAATGCCCTGGGCGACACCCTGACCTTTGTGGATCCGAGAACGGCGCAGGTGCAGCGCACGGTCCGGGGCATCGTCGATCCCTACCATCTGCGTTTCACGCCCGACATGAAGTGGCTCATCACGGTGGCCAACCGGCTCAACCATGTGGACTTTTACCGCTGGGACGGAAGCGAGCCTGTGCTGGTGAAACGCGTGGCCACGTCTCGCACACCCAGCCATATGTGGATAGACAGCCGCAGCGCCACGGTTTATGTGTCGATGCAGGACAGCGATGAGCTCGTGGCGATGGATATCGCAACGCAAACCATCAAATGGCGCACGAAAACGGGTGCCATGCCCGCAGATGTGTATGGCAGCGGCGATGATCGGCGCCTTTTTGTCGGGCTGACGGGCGGCGACAGTGTCGAGGTGTTCGATATTTCCGGGCGCGAGCCGCGCAGCATCAAAAAAATCACCACTGGCAATGGCGCCCACGCGTTCCGGGCTGCGGGAGATGGTCGCCACCTCTATGTCAGCAACCGCGTGGCCAATTCCATCAGCAAGATCGACATGGGCACGCAAGAAGTGGTGGCAACCTATCCCGTGCCAGGAGGGCCCGACTGCATGGATGTATCTGCCGACGGCCGCTGGATTTATGTGAGCTCGCGCTGGGCGCGCAAGCTTTCGGTGGTGGATACCCAGGCCGGCAAGGTGGTGCGGCAAGTGGCCGTGGGGAAGTCGCCCCATGGCGTATGGACCTTGCTGCACGCACCCCGGTGACGTGATGCACGGGGCGATCATGCGGTGGTTGGGACGGGCGGTGAATGCTTCTATTTTGATGGCTTTTAGCGCTTTACCTATAAGCGCCAATGCTCAAAATGACTGCAAAAAACCGCTCTATCTCACCTTCGACACAGGCCACATGGCGGTGGCTCCACTGATTGCGGATGTGCTGCAACGCCAGCAGGTAAAGGCGACCTTTTTTGCCGCGCAGGAACCCACCAGGCAGGGTGATGGCAGTCTCGGATCGCACTGGGCGGCATGGTGGCGTGCCCGGGGGGGCGAAGGCCACGCCTTTGCTTCCCACACCTGGAACCACGTTTACTGGCGTGCCGATCTGGGCGATGCGGCCGCACCGGCCTTCCGCGTGCGACCCTCGGCCGGTCCGCGCCAGGGACAGGAGTTCACCATGGGGGCGCCAGAGTATTGCGAAGAGCTTGCCCGTGCCGCGGATCGGCTGCAGGCCCTCACGGGCCAGAAGCCACTGCCCCTGTTTCGGGCGCCGGGTGGCAAGACATCGCCCCAGCTGCTCGCCAGCGCCAAGGCGTGCGGCTACACCCATGTGGGCTGGTCGCCGGCGGGGTTTCTGGGGGATGAGTTGCCCAGCGAAAAATTCAGCAATGAAGCACTGCTGCGCAAGGCCCTACAAGGCATACGCAGTGGAGACATCCTGATGGCGCATCTGGGCATCTGGTCACGCAAGGACGCTTGGGCCCCTGCCGTGCTGGAGCCCTTGATTGCGGGCCTGAAGGCGAAGGGTTTTTGTTTTCACACCTTGCGGGAGCACCCGGATTACGCGCCCGGGCAGGTGCGCTGACCTGGGCGCTGTCGCAGCATTCGCTCAGCACCATGCGCAGAACAACTACAGAGGGGTGAAATGATGGAGTGGTGGGCGGATGTCTTCGATGGGGTGCAGCAGGGCTTGTTCGAGTCCATGCTGCAGCCTTTGCTCTTTGCGTTCGGACTGGGCAATCTGCTGGAAAACGGGTACGAGGCCACGGGCTGGCTGCTGGTGGGCCTGCTTCAGCTCGTGGTCATCGTGGCGGTATTCGGTCCCTTGCAGCGCTGGCGTCCTGTGGAGCCCATCACCGACCGGGCGACCATTCGTACCGACATGCTCTACACCTTGCTGCACCGGTTGGGCCTGTTTCGGGTTTTTCTGTTTTTTGTGATGACCCCGTTGACGGACATGCTGTTTGGCTCGCTTCGGGTGGTCGGTCTCAGCACGCTGCAGCTCGATGGCCTGTGGCCCGGGGTGACGGACATGCCATGGGTCAGTCTGCTGCTTTATCTGGTGGTTTTCGACTTCGTGGACTACTGGCTGCACCGGGGTCAGCACCATTTCGAGTGGTGGTGGCGGTTGCACTCCCTGCACCATGCGCAGCGCCAGATGACCATGTGGAGCGACAACCGCAACCACCTGCTCGACGACGTGCTCCGAGACACGCTTCTCGTGATCGTCGCACAGGCCATCGGTGTCGCGCCGGGGCAATTCATCGCCATCGTGGCGATCACGCAGCTCAGCGAGAGTTTCCAGCACGCCAACCTGCGCATCTGGTTTGGCCGCTGGGGTGAACGGCTGTGGATCAGTCCCCGGTTTCATCGTCGGCACCACGCCATTGGTTTTGGTCACGAAACCATCCCTGTGTTGCCGCCATCCACCCCACGGGCCGACACGGCCCAAGGTCAGCTGTCGCCCGCAGTGCGCAAGGACGTGTTGGGCGGACATAACTTCGGCGTACTGCTGCCCTGGTGGGACCTGTTGTTTGGTACGGCCGATTTCGATCTCCGATACGACCCCACGGGCGTCAGGGACCAGGTGGAGCCCGGTCCGCAGGGTCGCCTGCGTGACTACGGCAGTGGTTTCTGGTCACAGCAATGGCGCGGCCTGCTGCGGCTGCTCGGAAAGGCCTGAATCCGCGTTCAGACCGCCGGATGAACCGATTTTTGGGCAGTCAAGGTATGCTTGCCAACATGGGACTCCTGGTCGATTCTTTCTGGCGCGCGGCAGTGTATTGCCTGCGCCCCCGTGTGATCCTGCTGTCGATGGTGCCATTGCTGCTGATCGGGGTTGTGGGCGGCGCCTTGGGCTATTTCTATTGGGATGGCGCGGTACGGGGCATGCGTACATTGCTGGAGTCTTCGGCGCTGCTGGCAACCCTCTGGGGCTGGCTGCATGCCTGGGGCATCGGCGACGTGACTGCGGTGATGGCGCCGCTCCTGGTGATTCTGGTCGCCACGCCGGTGCTGGTCATGATCTCTCTGCTGGCGGTCGCCCTGCTGACGACGCCCGCCCTGGTCATCCTGGTCGCACAGCGTCGGTTTCCCCATCTTGAGCGCAAGAAGGGCGGCTCTTTCTGGGCCAGTGCCATGTGGTCCATGGGCTCCACCGTGTTGGCGCTGATTGCCCTGGTGGTGTCGGTGCCGCTGTGGCTGGTGCCGCCCTTGGTGCTCGTGCTGCCGCCGCTGATCTGGGGTTGGCTGACCTACCGCGTCATGGCGTTCGATGCCTTGGCCGAGCATGCCAGCAAGGAAGAGCGGCGGGAGATTCTGCGCAGCCACCGAGCCCGCCTGCTGGGAATAGGTGTGTTGACCGGCTATCTGGGCGCAGCGCCCAGCCTCGTATGGGCGTCGGGAGTGGTTTTTGCTGCTGCATTTTTCATACTGGTGCCGCTGGCAATCTGGATCTACACACTCGTTTTTGCCTTCTCGTCCCTGTGGTTTGCCCACTATTGCCTTGCCGCTTTGGAGCACCTGCGATCTGAGGGCAGTGCGCCATCGCCTCCGGCGGCGTCTGGCGACGATCGGGCTGCACTGGCCATTGCCGCCACGCCGGATGCACCCCCCGACACCTTCATTTCGGAGCACAAATTGCCATGAGTTCGCATATCGGTCTGATCATCGTGGGTGACGAAATTCTTTCCGGCAAGCGTGCCGACAAGCACATGCCCAAGGTGATCGAGTTGCTGTCTGCGCGCGGGCTGGCCTTGTCCTATGCCGACTATGTGGGCGACAGCCCCGAGCGCATCACCAGCACCTTGCGGCGTGCGTTCTCCACGGCCGATATCGTTTTCTCGTGCGGCGGCATCGGTGCCACGCCCGATGACCACACGCGCCAGTGCGCGGCGCGGGCGCTGGGTGTTGGGCTGGTGCTGCACCCGCAGGCCGAGGTCCTGATCCGGGAGCGCATGCAAGACACCGCACGCGAGCAGGGCGTGCCCTACGAGGCAGACCAGCCAGACAACGTGCAGCGCCTCAACATGGGCGTGTTCCCGGAGGGCGCGCGCATCGTGCCCAACCCCTACAACAAGATTCCAGGATTCAGCTGCCATGGACCCGGCGGTGGGGCCGTGCATTTTGTGCCAGGCTTTCCGGTGATGGCGTGGCCCATGATCGAATGGGTGCTGGACCACGAATACCCGCATCTTTTCCATCGGTCCCCCCAGACCGAGCGGTCCGTCATTGTCTTTGGCGCCATGGAAGCGGCGTTGACGCCGCTGATGGAGCGCATCGAGCAGGGGCACCCCGGAATCCGGGTCTTCAGCCTGCCCAGCGTCGATCATCCACAATATGGGCGCCACATAGAATTGGGCGTGAAGGGGCCTGCCACAGCGGTTCCCGCCGCTTGGGTGGACTTGCAAGCAGAATTGCACAATGTTGGTGCAAATTTCGGCCCCGAATTGGTGCGAAATTTGCGTTGAGCGTATTGCGAATGCTGATGTGCACATTTTTGGTGATGCTGCGTGCCGAGGATTCTTTGGTTTTACCCTGAATGCTCCGTCCGAGTGCAGGCATCGCATTGGCCTGGCACGCAAACTGCTTTTCGTTTGGCAGATTTTTTAACAAGCGCTTTACCCAGGAGAACCTGATGGCCAAGACCGTTGCAGACGTGATGAAGCTGGTGAAGGAAAACGAAGTCAAATTCGTGGATTTCCGCTTTACCGATACCCGTGGCAAGCAGCACCACACCACGGTGCCCGTCTCGCATTTTGACGAAGACAAGTTCGTTTCGGGCCATGCCTTTGATGGCTCTTCGATTGCCGGATGGAAGGGCATCGAAGCCTCCGACATGCAGCTGATTCCTGACCCGAATTCGGCCAACATCGATCCGTTTTTCGAAGAAACGACGCTGATTCTGACCTGCGACGTGATCGAGCCCAGCGATGGCAAGTCGTATGACCGCGACCCCCGTTCGGTTGCCAAGCGCGCCGAAGCCTATCTCAAGGCCTCTGGCCTGGGCGATACCGCATTCTTTGGTCCCGAACCCGAATTCTTCATTTTCGATGGCGTGCGTTGGAGCACCGAACCCAACCATACCTTCTACGAAATCGAAGAGTACGAAGCACCCTGGAACACCGGCTCCAAGCTCGAAGGCGGCAACCGCGGCCACCGTCCCACCCTCAAGGGCGGTTACTTCCCTGTGCCTCCCGTCGACAGCACGCAGGACATGCGTGCCGAGATGTCGCTGATTCTCGAATCCCTGGGCATTCCTGTCGAAGTGTTTCACCACGAAGTGGCGGGTGCCGGCCAGAACGAAATCGGCACGCGTTTCAGCACCCTGGTCGAGCGCGCTGACTGGACCATGCTGCAAAAGTATGTGATCCACAACGTGGCCAACGCCTATGGCAAGACCGCCACCTTCATGCCCAAGCCCTACCATGGTGACAACGGCTCCGGCATGCACGTGCACCAGTCGGTCTGGAAGGATGGCAAGAACCTGTTTGCGGGCGACGGCTACGCCGGTCTGTCGGACTTCGCGCTGTACTACATCGGTGGCATCATCAAGCACGCCCGTGCGCTGAACGCCATCACCAACCCCGGCACCAACAGCTACAAGCGCCTGGTGCCGCACTTCGAAGCGCCGGTGAAGCTGGCCTACTCGGCCAAGAACCGTTCCGCCTCGATCCGCATTCCTTACGTGGCCAACCCCAAGGGCCGCCGCGTGGAAGCCCGCTTCCCCGATCCACTGATGAACCCCTACCTGGGCTTTGCTGCCCTGCTGATGGCGGGTCTGGACGGCGTGGAAAACAAGATCCATCCCGGCGAAGCTGCCACCAAGGATCTGTACCATCTGCCTCCCGAAGAGGACAAGCTGGTGCCCACCGTGTGCCACAGCCTCGACCAGGCGCTGGAGGCGCTGGACAAGGATCGCGGCTTCCTGACCAAGGGTGGCGTGTTTTCTGACAGCATGATCGACGCCTACATTGACCTGAAGATGGGCGAAGTCACGCGTTTTCGCATGGCAGTTCATCCGGTCGAGTACGACATGTACTACTCGCTGTAATCGCCTGCCCGCAGGCCATTGCATCCCAAGGCGGCGCGAGCCGCCTTTTTTCTTGGGGCGGGCATGCAAGAGGGCATGAGCGGGAGCCCTGCTTTCATCGGTGGCATCTTTCCACAATAGCCCGTGGGTCAGCGGGTGGTGAATTGGCGATGTATTGTGATTAGGGGATACTCAACAGCACACCCCTGCATTGCATGTGCGAGAGACCTCATGAATAAATCGCTCACTATCCTCCTGGCTTTTGCCGCCATGGCGCCCGCGGCCTGGGCTCAAGACCGCATCTACCGTTGCGGCAATGAATACACCAACAACGCCGCCCAGGCCAAGGAGCGCGGCTGCAAGCTGGTCGAGGGTGGCAATGTGACGGTGGTGCAGGGCAGCCGCCCCAAGGCGCCGGGCGCTGCCGCGCCGGCCACCACCACGGCCTCGCCGGCCGGAGCACCACGCGTGGACAACAACGATCAGCGCGCCCGCGATGCCGATGCCCGTGCCATTCTGGAGTCCGAGCTGCGCAAGGCCGAGGCACGCCACGCCGAGTTGCTAAAGGAATACAACGACGGCGCACCGGTGCGCAATGCGCTGGAGCTGCGCAATCCCCAGATTTACATGGAGCGCACGGCCGAACTCAAGGCGAGTGTTGCGCGCAGCGAGAGCGATCTGGCCGGAATTCGGCGCGAACTGGCCCGCCTCGCCCCCGCCCCCAGTGCCAAGTAAGCAGGGTGGAGCGCTCGGTGCGTGATTCACTGGTGGCAGAAACGGAGCGCTTTCACTCGCTGGACCTGATGTCCACCCTGGTGGCGGTGCTGCGGCTGGACGGCGCCGTGCAGTTTGCCAATGCGGCTCTGGAAAACACGCTGGGCCTGTCGCGGCGCACGCTGGAAGGCGTGGATTTTTCGACCTTTTTTACCGACCCCACCCTGCTGCAGATGGCATTGTCCGGTGCGCGCGGCAAGGATTTTGCCGCGCTGCGTTACGAGGCCAACTTGAAGCGCCTGCACCAGGACCCTGTGCCCGTGCATGTCAATGTGGCCGATGCCGAACAGGCGGGTGAAATCCTGGTGGAGCTGTGGCCGCTGGAGCAACACGCCCGCCAGGACCGTGAAGAGCGATTGCTGGACCAGGCCCAGGCCAACAAGGAACTGATCCGCAATCTGGCCCACGAGATCAAGAATCCCCTGGGGGGCATTCGGGGCGCCGCGCAATTGCTGGAGATGGAGCTCGAAAGCCGCGAGCTCCACGAATACACCCAGGTCATCATCCATGAGGCCGATCGCCTGCAAAGCCTGGTGGACCGGCTGCTGGCGCCACACCGGCACCCGCATCTGGTGGGTGACGTGAACATCCACGAGGTGTGCGAGCGCGTGCGTTCGCTGGTGCTGGTGGAGCATCCGCAGGGCCTCAAGGTGCTGCGCGATTACGATACCTCGATCCCCGAGTTCCGCGGCGACCGTGCCCAGCTCATCCAGGCCTTGCTGAACATCGTGCAGAACGCCGCGCAGGCACTGGCAGAACGCATGGCGGCGGGCGATGCCGTGATCACGCTGCGCACCCGCGTGGCCCGCCAGGTCACGTTTGGCCGCCAGCGCTATCGGCTGGCACTGGAATTGCATGTCATCGACAACGGACCGGGCGTACCCGATGCCATCAAAGAGCGGATTTTTTACCCGCTGGTGTCGGGGCGGGACGGGGGATCAGGGCTGGGGCTCACGCTGGCGCAAACCTTCGTGCAGCGCCACCACGGGTTGATCGAATGCGACAGCGTGCCGGGTCGCACCGACTTCCGCATCCTGATTCCCTTGCCCTGAGGTCTCCTGACACGCAACCACAGGGAAGGGATAAAAACACATGAAGCCGATCTGGATAGCAGATGACGACCCCTCGATCCGCTTCGTCCTGGAAAAGGCGCTGGCCCGGGAGAACCTGCCCACGCGCAGTTTCACGCACCCCCGCGAAGTGCTCGATGCCCTGGCAGACGTCACCGTCGGTGACTCCGCACGCCAGGGCCCCCAGGTCCTGGTGAGCGACATCCGCATGCCCGGGGGTTCGGGCCTGCAGCTGCTCGAAAAAGTGCGCGAACTGCAGCCCGGCCTGCCCGTCATCATCATGACGGCGTACTCCGACCTGGACAGCGCCGTGTCGGCCTTCCAGCGTGGAGCGTTCGAATACCTGCCCAAGCCGTTCGACCTGCCCAAGGCGGTAGAGCTGATCCGCCGCGCGGTCGAAGAGAGCCAGCGCGAGGAAGTGACGGAAGAGCGCCAGGCCGAAACGCCCGAGATGCTGGGCCAGGCGCCCGCGATGCAGGATGTGTTCCGCGCCATCGGCCGGCTCAGCCAGAGCCAGGTCACGGTGCTGATCACGGGCGAATCCGGCTCGGGCAAGGAGCTGGTGGCGCGTGCGCTGCACAAGCACTCGCCGGTCGCAGACGGCCCCTTTGTCGCCATCAACACGGCCGCCATCCCCAAGGATCTGCTCGAATCCGAACTCTTCGGCCACGAACGCGGCGCCTTCACCGGCGCACAGACGCAGCGGCGCGGCCGCTTCGAGCAGGCCGAGGGCGGCACGCTGTTCCTCGACGAAATCGGCGACATGCCGTTTGATCTGCAGACGCGCCTGCTGCGCGTGCTGTCGGATGGCCAGTTCTACCGCGTGGGTGGCCATGCGGCCGTGAAGGCCCATGTGCGCGTGATCGCCGCCACCCACCAGAACCTGGAGCAGCGCGTCAAGGAAGGCGGCTTCCGCGAAGACCTTTTCCACCGCCTCAACGTGATTCGCCTGCGCCTGCCCGCGCTGCGCGAGCGGCACGAAGACGTGCCCATGCTCACGCGCCACTTCCTGCAGCAAAGCGCGCGCCAGCTGGGCGTGGAGCCCAAGCGCATTGCCGACTCGGCGCTGGCGCGGCTGGAGCAGTTTGCGTTTCCGGGCAATGTGCGGCAACTGGAGAACATCTGCCATTGGCTCACGGTGATGGCCCCTGCCCAGGTGATCTCGCTGCAGGACCTGCCGCCCGAGGTGCTGGAGGTCCCCGTGCACCAGCCGCCCGTGCGTGCAACGGTGGGCGCTGAACCCGCTGCGGCCACGGTGACATCGATGCCGGTAGCGCCGCTGGCCCCTGTGGCACCCGTGGTGCAGGCTCCGCAGCCTCCGTCCGAAATGGTGGGAGGGATGCACCCCACCGCGGCAGTGCCTGCAGCCGTGCCGTCCTGGTCGGCCGACGCCACTGCCACCGCCCACAGCTGGGAGCAAGCGCTGGAAGCCGAGGCGCAAAAGTTGCTCGCAGGGGGCCAGCCGGAGGTGTGGGATGCATTGACGCGGCGTTTCGAGTCGTGCCTGATCCGCACCGCCCTCCTGGCCACCCATGGCCGTCGCATGGAGGCCGCGCAGCGCCTGGGCATTGGGCGCAACACCATCACCCGCAAGATCCAGGAGCTGGGGTTGGATGCCCCCGATGAAGCATGAAAATGGCCGCCAACGCTTTATGAGATTGCGCTGGCCACAATTTAATTGACAGCTCATCTGGTGCCGGTGGGCGGCGCGGCTTTTGCCGAAAGATCGGCCCTGATGCGCCAAGGCCCCATGCCGGGGGCTGGTCGATGTCCTACACGCAGGTCCTCCATGGGCTGACCTGCGGCTCCGGTGGTCGCTTCAACAATGAAGTCACTGTCAACCAACCGGAGATTTCTTATGTCGGATTTCAACGATGCCAACCGTGATCCTTTGACCGATGAGCCCGGTGCCCACCCCATCGGAACCGGTGTAGGGGCTGCCATGGGTGGCACCGCAGCAGGCGCTGCCGCAGGTGCATTCGGGGGCCCCGTCGGGGCTGCCATTGGGGGTGTGGTGGGTGCGGTGGCGGGCGGCTTGGCAGGCAAAGCCGCTGCCGAAACCGTGAACCCCTCGGCCGAAGACGCCTACTGGCGCGCGGCCTATGACCGCGAGCCCTACTATGTGGGCGGGCGCACATATGACCAATACCGGCCCGCGTACGAACTGGGCTGGTCGTCGGTAGGGCGGTACGACGGTGACTTTGACGTCATCGAACCGCGCCTGGCGGATGACTGGCGCGCCCGCCACGCCGCCGATGGCCTGGCGTGGACCGATGTGCGTCCCGCCACGCGTGCCGCTTGGGAGCGGGCCTCGGCCAACCGCCAGGCCCACGGTGACCTCTCCCTGGATGTGATGGACAACGAAGACACGGTCGATGTGCTCAATGACCTGCTGGAATCGGCGCGCGATGGCGAATATGGCTTTCATGCCTGTGCGGAGCATGCCGAGTCGGACGCGCTTAAAAGTATCTTTGAGCGCCACTCGCGCGAATGCGCCGCGGCCGCCATGGAACTGGAGCATGAGATCCTGCGCCTCAACGGCGAGCCGGCTTTGGGTGGCACGGTGGCCGGAGCGTTGCATCGCGGCTGGGTGTTGGTCAAAGCGGCGCTGTCCTCACGGGATGACAAGGCGGTGCTCGAAGAGTGCGAGCATGGCGAAGATGCCGCCGTGGCCCGCTATCGCAAGGCGTTGAAGGTCACGTTGCCCGTTGATGTCCACGCACTGGTGGAGCGCCAGGCACAGGGGGCGCAGCGCAACCATGACGAGGTGCGCACGCTGCGCGACAGCTTTTCGCCACAGCGCTGATCCCGCCATCTGCCGTTGAATGGGTCCAGCAAAAAGGCTGCAAGGTTTTCACCTGGCCGCCTTTTCATTGTTGCCCCGGTCCTAACCGGGGTGTGGCCCGCCTCGCACGGCATCGGGCTTGGCAGATCGCTCAGGCCACCGTGACGACCACCGGCGCGTGGTCGCTGGGCTGCGGGTTCTTGCGCGGGGCACGGTCCACCACGCAGGCAGTCACATTGGAGCGCAGGGCTTCGCTCACAAGAATATGGTCGATGCGCAGGCCCCGGTTCTTCTGAAAGCCCAGCATGCGGTAATCCCACCATGAGTAGCTTTTTTCGGGCTGCTCGAACAGGCGAAATGCGTCGGTCAGGCCCAGGGCCAGCAAGGCCTGGAAGTGGTTGCGCTCTTCGGTGGTGTGGTGAATGGTCTCGCGCAGGCCCACGGGGTCGTAGGAGTCGCGGTCTTCCGGCGCCACGTTGAAGTCACCCGCCAGCACCAGGCGGGGGTGGGCCGCCATCTCGGCGCGCACCATGTCCTGCAGGGCCTGCAGCCAGCGCATCTTGTAGGCAAATTTTTCCGAACCTGGCTCCTGGCCGTTGACGAAGTAGCCGTTGAGCAGGCGCAGGGGGCCCGTGGGCGTGTCCAGCGTGGCCGCGATGACGCGGGCCTGCTCATCCCCGAACCCCGGGATGTTGCGCACCACATCGCGCAGCGGGTGGCGGCTCAGGATCGCGACGCCGTTGTAAGTCTTCTGGCCAAAGGCCACGGCCTCGTAGCCGGCCTCTTTCAGCGCGTCGTGCGGAAACTTGTCGTCGGTGAGCTTGAGCTCTTGCAGGCACAGCGCATCGACCGGATGGGCGGCCAGCCAGGCCAGCACCTGGGGCAGGCGCACGCTGAGGGAGTTGATGTTCCAGGTGGCGATCTGCATCGTTGATTCTCTATGGGAAGCAGTGAAGGTGCGCCATTGTCGTCTGGCCGCACTCAGCCCGGGCAATGCCGTGCCAGCTGGGAATGGCTGCGGATTTCTCCGGCTGCCCGCACCCCGCGCGGCGGCACCCACGGCAGCTGCAAGGAAGCGGGGCTGGCCGTGGGCGGCACGGCCACGGCGATCTTCAAGGCGTCCAGCGCGATTGTGGGCGCTCCGGCGCAGGCGTTCAGCGTCGCTCGTAGCGCACAAAGGCGAACGGCAGGCCGCTGGCGCTGGTGTGTTCTTCGCGCGTGGTTTCCAGCCATTCGGGGCCGAGTTCGGGGGCGTAGGCGTCGCCGTCGAAGCGCTGCGCGATTGCGGTCACTTCCACGCGGTGGGCCAGGGGCAGGGCCTGGGCGTAGATCTGCGCGCCGCCGATCACCCACACGGTGGCGGGGTTGGATTGCTCTGCTATTTGTAGCGCCTCGTGCAGTTTGGACGCGCGCTGAACGCCGATTTCACTCCAATCCGGCTGGCGCGTGATGACGATGTTGCTGCGCCCGGGCAGCGGGCGAAAGCGCGGCGGGAGCGAGTCCCAGGTCTTGCGCCCCATGATGACGGGGCTGCCCTGTGTGAGCTGCTTGAAATGCGCCAGGTCTTCGGGCAGGTGCCAGGGCATGGTGCCGTCCTTGCCAATGACACCGTTGGCGGCGCGGGCATAGATGAGGGCGATTTCCATCACACCGCCACCGGTGCCTTGATGGCGGGGTGGGACTGGTAGTCCAGCACTTCAAAGTCTTCGAACTGGTAGTCGAAGATGCTGTCGGGCCGGCGTTGGATGCGCAGCGTGGGGTAGGGGTAGGGCGCGCGCGCCAGTTGCGTCTGCACCTGCTCGGTGTGGTTGCTGTAGATGTGGCAGTCGCCACCGGTCCAGATGAAGTCGCCCACCTCCAGATCGCACTGCTGCGCCACCATGTGCGTGAGCAGGGCGTATGACGCAATGTTGAAAGGCACGCCCAGGAAGATGTCGGCGCTGCGCTGGTAGAGCTGGCAGCTCAAGGTGCCTTTGCCGCCGGGCGTGGTGGCCGGCGCCACGTAGAACTGGAAGAAGGCATGGCAGGGCATGAGGGCCATCTTGGAAAGCTCGGCCACGTTCCAGCTGCTCACGATGATGCGGCGCGAATCGGGGTTGGTCCTGAGGGTGTCGATCACCTGGCTGATCTGGTCGATGTGGCCGCCATCGGGGGTGGGCCAGCTGCGCCACTGCACGCCATACACCGGGCCGAGGTCGCCATCGGCGCGCGCCCATTCATCCCAGATCGTGACACCGCGCTCTTTGAGCCACAGGTTGCTGCTGGAGCCGGTGAGAAACCACAGCAGTTCCACGATGATGGATTTGAGGTGCACCTTCTTGGTGGTGACCAGCGGAAAACCCTCGCGCAGGTCAAAGCGCATCTGGTGGCCAAACACGCTCTTGGTGCCCGTGCCCGTGCGGTCGCCTTTGTCCACGCCGTGCGTGAACACATGGCGCATGAAATCTTCGTATTGCGAGCGGATGGGGCGCAGGTGAGGGGTAGAAGTCATGGGGTAAAAAACTGGCGTTTGACAAGCGGCGGCCCGCAGTGGCGCCGAGCCCGGTAGTGTGCCACCGATGGCCGGGCGGCCCCTGGACCTAGGCGCCAAACCCTGTGGTGGCCACCTCTGTGCCATCTTCGAACAGCAGCGTGCGCTCGGGCCAGCGCAGGGCGGCCAGCCGGTATTGCGGGTCGTGGGGCGTGCCGGCCT
>LNAP01003644.1_pt1 | contig 14644 bp, 7 predicted proteins | sample 602601 | NCBI WGS metagenome assembly LNAP01 (sample SAMN02440304, study PRJNA202911) | soil metagenome | biome: Subtropical and temperate rainforests or woodlands; isolation source: soil samples (1 kg each in a 20% v/v slurry with milli Q water) were... ...
GATCAGCGGCGTGCCGCGAAACAGCCAGGTGTAGGTCACCGCCACGTAGCGCAGGATCGGGTTGGCCGACATGCGCATGATCGCGGTGATCACCCCGAACACGATGCCCAGCGCCATTGCCAGCACCGCCATGACGATGGTGTTGAGCAAGCCCCACATGATCGCCTGGGAAGTGAGGAACTGGCCGATGTAGGACCATTCGATCTTACCTTCGGCAAAAGCCCGCACCAGGCCGATGATGGCAATGACGATCACCGTGGCGAAGAAAATCCGCCCGTAGTAACGCCGTGGCACATGATCGTACTGGGTAATGTCGAACTGGTTTTCCGCCAGTTTGCGCTCCGCCTGGAGTCGTTCTGCTTGTGTCTGGCTCATGGTTGTTTCTCCGTACACTGTTCTCTCAAATCCACCACATTCCCCTGTAGGAGCGAAGCTTGCTCGCGAAAGCGGTGTGTCATTCACCACTGATGCTGACTGGCATGGCCTCTTCGCGGGCAAGCCTCGCTCCTACAGGGGGTTGGTCGCCTATCAGAGGCGGAAGCCCTGATAGTCCTCGGTCCAGACCTGCTGGGCGGCGAGGGCGGTTTTCAGGCGGGCGATCTGTTCGCGTACCTGTTGCGGCGCGGTGCCGCCCCAACCACTGCGTGCAGCAATGGCGGCTTCCAGGGTCAGGCTGTCGCGCACCTGTGGCGTCAGGCGCGGGTCGATCTCGGCCAGCAACGCAGGCGACGCTTCCCACAGTTCGATGTCGTGTTTCTCGCAGGCCTGGACCAGCGCCCCGGTGATTTCGTGGGCCTCCTTGAACGGTACGCCGCGCACCGCCAGCCAGTCGGCGACTTCGGTGGCGAGGGTGAACCCCAGGGGCGCCTGGCGCCGCAATTCTTCGACGTTGACCTTCATGGTCGCCACCATCCCGGCCATGGCCGGCAGCACCAGCAGCAGGGTGTCGACGCTGTCGAGCACGCCGTGCTTGTCTTCGCTCAAGTCGCGGTTGTAGGACAGCGGCAGGGATTTGAGGGTGGACAGCAGACCGGTCAGGTTGCCGATCAGGCGGCCGGCCTTGCCCCGGGCCAGTTCGGCGATGTCCGGGTTTTTCTTCTGCGGCATGATCGAACTGCCGGTGGCGTAGGCGTCGTCCAGGAAGACCCAGCGGAATTGGCGCGAGGACCACAGGCAGAACTCTTCGGCGAGCCGGGAAATGTTGACCCCGAGCATGCTGGCGATGAACAGGAACTCCGCGACGTGGTCGCGGCTGGCGACGGCGTCGATGGAGTTTTCACACACGCCGCGGTAACCCATCTCCTGCGCCGACTGCTGTGGCAGGCGCGCAATGGCCGACCCCGCCATCGCTGCCGCGCCCAGTGGCGACAGCGAGGTACGCACATCCCAGTCCACCAGCCGCTGGACGTCGCGCAGCATCGATTGGGCGTGGGCCAGCAGGTGATGGGCAAACACGATCGGCTGGGCTTGCTGCAAGTGGGTGAAGCCGGGGCAGATGCTTTCGATGTGTTGCTCGGCCTGGTCCACCAGCGCCTGCTGCAAGGCCAGCACTTCAACGGCCAGGGTGCGCACATGGTCACGCAGGAACAGCCGCAGATCGTTGGCGGTCTGGTCGTTGCGCGAGCGGCCTGCGCGCAGCTTGCCGCCCAGCGCGCCAAGACGCTCGGTCAGCAGGCGTTCGATGAAGGTGTGGACGTCTTCGTCGTCGAGGGTCGGGGCAATGCTGCCGGCGCGAAAGTCAGCGCCGATGCCTTCCAGGGCGTCGAGCATGGTCCGGGTTTCCTGTTCGCTCAGCAACCCGGCGCGCTGCAGTTCCCGGGCATGGGCCTTGGAGCCGGCGAGGTCATACGGGGTCAGGCGAAAGTAGCGTTCCGGGCAACGGGACAGCGCGGCCAGGGCTTCGGACGGACCGCTTTTGAAGCGAGCTCCCCAGAGACGGTCGGTGGTTTGAGACATTGTTGTTTTCCTCGTCGATAAGCGGATTGAAATCGCAGTGCCGGACTTGCCGTGAGTGCCGAAGAGCATTCGGGCGCAATCAGGCCAAATCAGGTTTCAAGGGCAGGGGAAAAATACAGTTGCCGGGGAGGCGGAAGCTGATCGTAGTGTCAGCTTTTATTGTTTCGAGAACAGTCAGTTGGCACTGATGTTCGGGATTTTTTGGCGGTTGCCAAGCCTGGTTTTCTGTGTTCATTATTATTAGGTCAGCTATGTTTTTGTTGTTGGACACAGGTTGTTGAATGTGGCGCCAGAGGTAAATAAGCATTATGGAAACCCCACTTTCCAATTCCGGAAACCCGCCGCCGAAAACGCTGCAACGGGCACCGCTGGCCCTCAGTGGGCTGGATTTCAAGCTGCTCAAGGTATTCAAGGCGGTGGTCGAGGCCGGCGGTTTCAGTGCGGCACAAAACGAGTTGAATGTGGGCTTGGCGGCGATCAGCAAACAGATCTCCGACCTTGAGATCCGTATCGGTATGCGCCTGTGCACCCGAGGTCGCGAGGGTTTCCACCTGACCGAAGAAGGGCGCTTGGTGTATCAGGCCTCGATTGATTTATTTGCCTCGGTTGACAACTTCCGTGATCGCCTTAGTTCAGCGAAAAATGAACTTGTTGGGGATCTTGGTATTGGGGTTATTGATAATACGATTTCCGATCCATTATCGCCGTTAGTTAGCGCTCTTAGAACAATAAATGAGCACTCGCCAAAAGTAAGGTTTCAACTTCAAGCGTCGCAGCTCGATGAGATCGAACGGGGTGTCGTCGAGGGTCGACTGGTGGCCGGTATCGTTCCGGTTTATCAACGGCGGGAAGAGTTCGATTACTACCCATTGTATGAGGAACGCTCGGAAGTTTACTGCGCGTTGGGTCACCCGTTGTTCGATGCGCCGGCGGATCAGATGAGCAGCAACATGCTCAAGGACTACGAATGCATCAACCACCGCTACGCAATCCATCGCGACAAGCTCAACTTCGCCAACTACGACAGCTTTTCCGCTTCGGCGACTCAGGTTGAGGCCGTGGCGCTGCTCATCAGGACCGGTCGATTCGTTGGGTTTCTACCGCAGCATTACGCCGCGAACTGGGTGGCGCAAGGGCAGTTTCGGGCGCTGTGTCCGGAGCTGATTCATATCGTCACGCCGTTCAATCTGATCCTTCGTCACAACACTGTCCGCAGTCCGTTGGTCAAAGCGTTTGCTCAGGCGTTGGGTGTGGACTTGAAGGCGGCAGCCTAAGCTCGACGGTTTTTTGACAGTTCTGCAGTCGAGCAATTCAGGCGACTGATTTGCAACGATTTGCAATATTGTCGTACCCGGCTAGGCTACAGAAAGCATCACTTCATGTGCCCTGAAGTCGCTGAGCAGTAGAGCCATGATCGATAAACCCCACTCAACTTGTGCGGAGATCGTTCCATGAAGCTTAGCGCTACCCTTGGCATGTCCATCACGGACTTTTGCCAGAACAAATTTACCCATCCCGACGACAATCATTGTGCCCATTTCGTTTGTCACGTACTGAGCCTGGATGTCGGGTACTCCTGCCGCACTCATACGAGAGGCAGGCATCCTGGCGCATGCATTCGCGTCCAGGAACTCTTTACTGAATGCCCCAGTGTCGGCAATTGGGGCAGTCAGCCGCCAGGCATGTGCCTGGTCTTCGTTACCGACAAAACAAATGTCAACCTCGCCGGTCATGTGATGCGCAACGTGCCGAAGAAACATGTCGGGATTTTTAGCGGTGGCTTCATCTACAACTATTCGAACAAGCAAGACATCGTCGTCAAGCAGACGCCTGAGGCTTTTCTCGATCGGTTCAAGAACACCTATGGAGGTAACCAAGGTCTGTTTTACGGCACGTTTCCTCCTGGAGCGGATGTCCCCGAACCAGAGCAAGCCATGCCCGAGGGAGCCCCACCGGCGGCCATCCAACCCCAGGCAATTGGTCCAACCCCTGTGATACGCAAAGTCCTTGCTACTGCAACCAGGCACGATTATTTCGCGACACTGGGTGATGAGCCTGAGTTCTACGTGGGACGAGAGACTGCCTACAAATCATTGCGTGGGTTGGCGCAGCCATCGGGCAAACTTTCTGGTCCGCGCTATGAAATACCGCGATTTACAGACGACTACGGGCCGGTCGCGGCCATGTTGGGGATCATTGCTGCTGGCGAAAGTGACGGCCATTTCAACCGATTGAACAGCTACGATAGAGCGGCTTTCACCTTCGGTTTTTTCCAGCTGGCGGCCCATACGCCGAGGGATAACCTCATTCTTTTGTTCCGTAAACTGGCTGTCGATAATGCGGGTTTCCGGGAGCTTTTCCCGGACCTTGAAGTGGTTGACGGGAAGCTGCATCGAATGTCGGGCGCGCACGCGATCAGCCTTGAGATCGAGTACCCGCGTCCGGCCAAACCGAGCGAAATGAACCTTTCCGACTTCATGCGCTATCTCAATGCCGATGGCACTCAGGTCGACGATGTCGAGTTGAGCGCTGCCAGCCGACTTATCCATCTGGCAAATACCGATGACGCTTTCAATGGGATGCAAGTGAACCTGGCAGCGCAAATCGTGATGCGCCGTATGCGCAACTCCTACAGCGTCATGTATGACTTGAACGGGGTTTCGGACCTGGTTTGCGCCGCAATCGCTGACATCCACCATCAGGGGCGAGGCTTGAAAACCCAGGTGAAGGCAGCGCTGGCGGGGTCAAGCACAGTGAAGGGCAGGCTTGACCTGCTCTGCAAAATAGGCGCGGATGATTATCCGGAACGCTGCCGGACACTGAAAAAGGCCTTGATGCAGGCTAAGAGTGATGGGTTTCTGGGTAAAAGCGTTTTCGACAAAGCCAGTGGCTTGTTTCGCCCGGGAAGCGGCTGGGAGGAATGAAGTTTCAACCGTTGCGCAAAGCACCTCAGGAGGGCTGCACCATGCCGGTTTATCGAATCGTTGACGATGCCATTTTGGAAGAAACTGAGTACCGTGCTCGCGCTGATGAGATCGCAGAACATCTCGCGTTGCGTTCCGAAGGACTGGTGAAGGGACCACTACCGTTGAGTTTTGGTCGTGAACTGGGCTCTGAGCCGATCTTACTGGAACCAAGGCTGGAAGTTACAGAAGCCGGGAGCTTCACGCCCATTGGAATCGGCAAGCCATTGACCGTCGAACTTCGTCATGTCTACACGGGTCGTCTTCCCAAATCAGGAAGATTATTCGGCAGGCGCAAGGACGTAGCCGTCATTTCGAGTGTCAAGGATTATTCGATATTTGCTGCCAGCTCTCGGGCGCTTAACTTTATTGAGCGACAGCTCGAAGCACACAGCCATTTGAAAGTGCCCAGCGCCTTTTCGAACGGTACACCGGTAATTGCGTACTACCCATCGGTGGTTGCCGACAGTCTCACGCTCAGCGTTGAGTTGGCGACTGATGATTTCCCCGAAGAGTTTGTTGAACAGGCCAGCAAGGGGCTGCAGGCGGCAGGTGGCATTCCTCTGTTAATGCCGTATGCGGGTTATCTACTCGGGGCTGGAGTGATAGTTCACTTGGCAGGGAATCTCTCAAATGTACTGCTCGACGGCGGGGCAGAGTTTACAATCACAGAATCAATACCTTTCGACTCTCCTGGTGTGCCTGGCGCGCGTGCCGACTTCCGCCTGCTTTGCCATGCGCAGAACTTGCCGATTGACTATGACTACGTAGCGGGGCAGGGCCTCGTCCACCGAGAAACCAAGGCGCTCTATGCCGGCGACGAACCCTACATAGTCATTAGCCTCGACGGCAAGAGTCGGCCGGGGTTGGAGGAGTTCGCACCCACAATAGCCAGTGCATCGGTTCTAAAACGGTTTTTCGATATTGGTGACAAGGGAGAGGCGTCGGTCGACGCAATCATGGAGGGGCTCAAGCTTGCCTCCGACATGCGATTTCGCGATCAGGCGCTCCAGATGAAGCAGCGAATCGCGAAACTCCCTGATGACGATCCTGACCGCGCGCGGCTGGAAGCCAAATATTCCGCATTGGTCAAAAATATTGTTAATTCGCTTTTCCTCCCCTCATGACGTCAGCCCTTTAACTGCCAGGAAAGTGTCGCAAAAACTTCAAGGCGCCTTGTTAGCAAGATGCAAAAGCAGGAGTCATGAGATGGAGTATCTGAATCTGTTACGCGAAATATTGGCCAGTACCGACGCTGCTGTACCAGTATCGAACTCAGGCAAAGCGTTCCCTGCATATGAGCTGCGTTTTATCCTGGAGTATGTGCAGAAACCGGATCTGGCTACAGAGCAGGAGCGAGTTTCATCCGCGCTGCGTTCATCCCGCTTCCAACTCCTTGAGTTGGATGCGGCATTGGAAAAATTTCTTGTTCTACGTTTCATCGGAGTCGAACGAACACTGGCGCCGCGGGAACTGTTCGCCATTGGTTACGCCCTCGCCGATGTACTTGAACTGGTCAGTGCTGAACCTGACGTGGGTTCCGATTTTTTTGCTGACCCAGAGCAAGAGATTGAGAATCCGACTATCGAGGCCACCAATGTTCTGGACGGTTTGTGTTGGGTCAAGGGTGACGCACCGCCAGACCGGCGTTGGGCATTACAGATTGCCGGGGTAACCGATGCGTGGGCCATGAGTCGTGGCGATGGCATTGTGGTAGGGCAACCAGACACCGGGATCACGAAGCATGATCAGTTGGGAGACGAGATGCTGGATATGACTCGGGCTTTCGACATCATCGATGGAGATGCTGACCCACAAGACCCTCTCTCGTCCGAGATGGCCAACCCCGGCCATGGCACCGGAACGGCCAGTGTCGTTGCCGGCAAAGAGACGGCACAGATGAGTGGCGTGGCGCCGCAAGCACGCGTGGCACCGATACGCTGCATTGAAGATGTGAAAGTTTTCAATGCTGCACCCGTTGCTGCCGCTATTGCCCACGCTGAACGGGCAGGTTGCCACATTATATCAATGAGTCTGGGAGGCGTTCCCAGTCGGGCGTTGCATGCCGCGGTACGCGTGGCGATTGAAAGTGATCTCATCGTCATCGCCGCTGCGGGTAATTGTGTGCGCACCGTAGTCTGGCCGGCCCGTTACAAGGAGGTGATAGCCGTTGCGGGCACCAACATTGACAACAAGCCCTGGAAAGGCAGTTGCCGTGGCGGCTCGGTTGATATTTGCGCACCAGCGGAGTTCGTATGGCGGGCGCAGCGTAACTCGGTATCCGATCCTGCCTCAATCGTGAGCGGTGGTCAGGGCACATCCTTCGCTGCAGCCATGGTCGCCGGTATCGCAGCGTTGTGGTTGGCCCATCATGGGCGGGATGCCGTGATCACAGAGGCGCGGCAAAGAGGCGTTTCGGTCCAGCGGCTGTTCAAGGTGGCGCTGCAATCGACCGCCAAACGGCCGCCTGACTGGGATGTCGAAGATTTCGGTCCTGGTGTCATCCATGCCAGGAATCTGCTGGACTTGAAGCTGGCTGAAATTCCCCTTGCGCATTCCGAGGTCGCCGAAGAACCTGTCCAGTCCATGCAGCGACTTCTCGATGAGGAATTCGGTCCTGCCGCGAGCGATACCGGTTTTCCATGGGACAGGTATGAGTCCGAGATCGCCATGATTGCTCTCAACCAGGCGAGATTGACGGGGTCGGCCGGGACTTTGAAAACGGAAGCGAAGACTCAAGGAACAAGACCTTCACCCCAGTTGAGTGAAGCCGCGTCGCAGTCTGCGGATACGAGATTGCTGCGATTTGCCGAGCGATCGGGAAAAACCAGCCTCTCTCGCCCACCCAGCGTCGCACCTGGCGCTCTACAGATCACTCGAATGCGCATAGGGTTGCCACGTAAGGGGTTGGGCCTGGAAAGCGCAGGGGTGTTTGACCCGCAAAAGGCACGTAGTTATCTGCTTGGCACAGGTAAAGTGGAACAGATTGACCGTTTCGCCAAGTTACTTGACGCAGGAAGGCCTCTTGATGCCAAGGACCGCAACCTGGTCATTGGCTCGATCGAAGAAGGCATAGATCAGTTCGTCCAGGGACGACCGTTGAATTTGAGTGGTTTGATGGGGCTGGAGGCGTTGGTTCGTTTAACGGGAAGACCAGCACTGCGGGTACGCAACAACGACATCGATGAGAATGATCCCCGGGTTAAAGAGTGGCAGGACCAGCTTTTTCTAGCCAAGCAAGACAATAGCTTGCAGAACCGAATGGCCAAGGTTGGGCGAATTGATGTCGACGGCGTGCATATGGGGACAGGATTTGTGGTCGGAACGGGGATCGTCCTGACGAACCGTCATGTGCTTCAGACCTTTGCCGCGCCCGTCCCCACGCGAAACAATCCGCAAAAGTGGATAGTGACCAGTGCCCGCGTCACGATCGATTTTGCCGATGAGCCCAGCTCAGAGACTACGGCGACTCGGTTCCACATCAAGTCGGTCATTGGGGCCGGACCTGATGAAATTCGTGATGATCTGATTGATTTCACCTGCCTGGACGCGGCTTTGCTGGAAGTCGAAACCGTTAATAGCGTTGGCAAGACACTTCCCGCACCGATGGAGCTGGTACGTGATAAAGGTAAATCAGACCCAGGCAAAGTGATTTTCATGGTGGGTTACCCAGGTCGGCCTTCCGTCCTGCCGCGTGATGCCGCCGGGAAAATCGATGTCGAAATCGCAGCTCGCTTGAACCAACTGTTTGGTGCTGACTACGGCACCAAGTATCTCTCTCCCGGAGAGATCATGCTGGCCTCCGGGCAATCCGAGCGTGATGCCAGAAAATGGATGTTGACACATGATGCCACGACGCTGGGAGGATGTTCGGGTTCATTTATTGTTAACCAGGATGACCCGATGGGGGTCGTCGGCCTGCATTTTGGAGGACACTGGATGCGTGAGAACTACGCGCATTCCATGGGGGCTCTAGCTGCTGGCGAAAACTTCCTGTTGCGCACCGACATCAACTGGAAGGGCTAAAAAAAATGCCCCCGCCAACGGATGAAGTGCTGAGCCGGATTGCCGCCGGGATTGTACTTTCCCGCGACGTGTTCGCGAGCCTGTACGATCCGTTGGCGGTCAGGCACGGAACCGACGAACTTAAAATGGTTCAGCTCAGGGTCCCCATGAGCCAGGTTCCTTTTTTTTCAGCGCTCGCGGCCGCAAGGGAAGGCGGCTGGATTGATGAGCTGTGCTTACAGTTGCTTAGCGCCGGAGCCATTCCTGAAGTCGATAAAAAGACACCTGCGGCGAGCAGCATGCAGATTGATCTTCAGGGCATCGTTCAACCCTTACTCGGCTATCTTCGGCCCGAACTGCTCCAGACGGGGGTGATGACGGCAACCCGGCGCGTTGGTTGCATCATCATCGATCACGGCACAGAGAAAGTGACGGGCACCGGTTTTTTGGTCGGTCCGCAGGCGTTGATGACCGCCTGGCATGTTGTCAGTCTGCTGGTGGATGCAAAGGGTGCTGTGCTTCCAAACAGTCAAAGTGAAATACGCATCGAATTCGACCGATTTGGCGGATCACACGAGACGGTTACAGTTCATGTTGCCGAGCAGTGGCTTATTGAATCCAGCCGGTACCACCCCACGGAAATGCCCTCAGTTACCGTTACTGATTTTAATAACGTTGCCGCGGAGGGTTTCGACGTCTTCCTCGACTACGCAGTCATTCGCCTCCAGACGGCTGTCGGGCGCGAGCGAGGTTTTTATAAACTGGATCCTCAACGCAAGCCGAGGGTTAATGCAGCAGGAGCTCAAGTCACATTGTTTCAACACCCTTCGGGCGTCGGAATGCGTGTGGCTATGGGGGTTGGCGTAGCGCTTTGGCCTCCGGTCCTGGAGTCTCGCTTGCGTCACAATGCCAATGCCCAGCACGGTGCGTCTGGTGGTCTGCTCGTTGATGCAGAGTTTCAACCCATTGCATTGCATCAGTGCGGATTCAGCGATGAGGGTGGGAGTGCCGTGATTAACGGCGCGATCCCTACGGCATGCATCGCGACAAAGGGCGAGAAAGTGGCTGACTATCTCACGGTTATCGGATTTGATCCGATCTGGAAGATCGCGGCAACTGCCGAACCGGTTCTCGGTCGTGAGGATTTTCAGCGTGCCGTGTTGCTCTGCTTGTCAGGAAAAAAACGGATTCTTGCAGTCAGTGGCGATCCCAAGACAGGTAAAAGCTTTAGCATCAAGCTGCTGCGCTCGTTGCTGGGTGATGCCGAGCACTCAGTTATTGAGTTCAGGGCGGCTGAGTTGGAAATTGAGCCGGAGAGGCTTGCTGCGCAAATTCTCAAACGAGTGGCCGCCTCTTCCCTGGCCTCTGCATTGCCATCGGCCAGTAATGCAGATACCGCTATCGAAGCCTGGATCAAAGACACGCTGTTTCCCGAATTCGCCTATCGACTGAAAATAGCTACAGGTCAGAAGATGACATGGCTGGTCATCGATGATCTCGACGTCAATCCCTTGCCGAATGGCGCCATACGGCATTTTCTGGAAAGGCTTTACCAGGAGATCGAATTGATACCACTGCTGCGTATCGTCCTGATTGGATTCTCCGGCGTCGTGCCTGGCGCTTCCGCCCTATTGGTCAGCCGCGATCTTTGCAGGATGGTTACGCACGAGGAAATCTCAACGTACATCGGGCTCTATTCCTCTGCTTTAAACATTACACTTTCGCCTGCAGAGGTCCAGAGGCTTACGGTGACTGTGGAAAAAGGTGCTGCACTGCTTGGCGGCCCACGCTTTTCTGCCTTGGCGACCTATATCCTGGAAGTCTTGCATCCTGCGATGAGTATCTCATGAGTGAATCAGTGCAAGCTGCCGTCGACGGTGTAATTTCTGACCTGGTGTTGAAGGCGCGTGAGACCGCGTCGCTGGTTGGCACTTTCGATCCGCAAAAGCTCGTTGCAATGGAAAGCGACCCTGATACTGCGATGGAAGTGTTAAGGGCATTGGCCAAAGACTGCGACGAAGTGGAGTCGGAACAAGGGTTCCGCTGGCGGCTCAACCCCGATACCCGGCGCTCGACGCTGAGTGCGTTGGGTAGGTCCGGCCGGGTCGCAGAGGTGGCGCGAAAAGCCAGGCCGGAACCCGATGATCTGTTTGGCGAGCATTTGATTGCAACCGTATTAGGCCGCCCGGTCAAGTTGCTCGATCTGCCCACTAAGGCGCTGGCGGAACTGAACACCGCCATACAGTTTGTAGCACCGGTAGCGAATGCCGAGACATCTTCTCAACAGGTGGAAAGGGTACTCGCTCGAAGGGCAGTCGAGTCGACACTAAGGATCGTGTTGCCAACAAAACTTTTGGGAAGGCATACCGAACTCAAGCGTCTCAATGACTACGTGTTTTCTATCCCCGACGAAGTGCTTGCAGGGGTAGCGCCACCCGAGCCGATGCGGGTTACAGGCATCGGCGGTGCAGGAAAGTCTGCGTTGCTTGCCGAGTTTGTCAGAAAATTGATGCGGCCGAATTGGGGAGGCGTTCCGGTGATCTGGCTTGACCTTGACCGTGCTGCGTTTGCAACTGCGGATGTCAACCTGATGCTGTTGGAGTTCAGCAAACAACTCGCACTCTATCGCTCGGACCTCTCCGAGCGCCTTTCGCGCTTTCGCGAACAGGTTAGGGAGGGAGCGGCAAATCTTTCGGAAGATTTTGATTCAGAGGCGTCCTTTACCAGCTCCATCTGGTCGATATGGCAACAACAGCTGGCAGCGGTACTGCCTTTGCGCGAACCGGTTGTCCTGATTATTGATACGTTTGAAGAAGTCATGGTGCGTAGCGAGAGCGAAGCCGTGAAGATCACGCGCTGGCTGGAAGACCTTCATACCGAAGGCAGGATTTACGCTCTGCGACCTGTTCTGAGCGGTCGCATACTTCCTCCTGAATACTCTGTCCCTCTGGACGTAACGCAAAAGAATCAGCTTGTCGTGGGCGATTTGCCTGCTGCCTATGCCGGGCGTTTTCTTCAAACGCTGCTGCGCAACGACGGTATTGAGGTTGAGCGTCCGCTTTGTTTGCGTCTGGTGCGAAAATTGGGTGGTCACCCATTGCTCATTAAAATTCTCGCACGTTATTTATCTGAAGAGGGTGGTGTAGTCGCCGCGCGAGACATTCTCGACAGCGAAAACAGTCAACAGTTGGATGAGCGGTTCGTTAACGGCTTCATCTACACGCGTATATTGAAACGCCTGCGTGCCAAAGATCCGGATGTTGAAAAACTGGCGCACCCAGGATTGGTGTTGCGCCGTGTCACACCGGGTCTTATTGAGCATGTACTTGCTAAACCGTGCCAGTTGCAGAATATGAGCAATGAAAGGGCGACGGCGTTGTTCACACAATTGTCGAGTCAAGTATGGCTCGTAGAGCACACCAGCGAGCCGTTGGTGGTTCTTCATCGACGTGACTTACGGCGTTTGATGTTGCACTTGATGACGCTCGCCGAGCGAGAGGCGTCTGTGGCAATTCATGCAGGCGCAGCTGCGTATTATCAGGCGTATCGCGATCCCTACCTCACTGAAAGAGAGCAAGATATTGAGGCTCAATACCACAGACTATTCATTCCAGGAGTAGATTTGCCCGATCCGGCGCAGCTTCGAACGCTGTTGGCTTCCGTCGGAGAAGATATTGAAGAAATTCCCGTCGAACAACGGGCAAAACTTAAGCTTTTTACCCGGCGGCAATTGACTGAAGTCGAAGTGGCCAGCTTAAGCTCTGTTCATCAAATCAAATATAACAGTCTTCAGGCGAACCGTAAGATGCGGAGTGGTGCAAGTGTTGAGTCACTGAACTATTCCCAATCTGTTGATCTTGACAAGTATCAACAACCCACCAACTCGCCGAACACTACGACCGATCTTTCCAGTTACATCGCAGCCAAATTCGAGCGTGCGGATATCGAATCGCTGGTACGGGCAGCATCGGATGTAGTCGACGAATTTTTTAATCTGCTTGAGTCTGGAGAAGCGTCCAGAGCTTATATACAGGACTTTACTGAGACGCCGGTGTGGCGTGTGGCGCTGGCGTCGCTTGGCGAGGACCGTGGCATCACGTTTGGCAAGCTTGTACAGTCGCGCTTGGAGAAAGCTCGATATATCGAATGGGCGCGACCGATTAACCGCACTGCCAAACTCGGCCTCAGTGCCGGGGAAGGGATCTCGATGCTGATGTCGCTTTGCGGCATCGAGCCATTGGACACTCTGCGGTGGCCAATAAAGCCTTTCTCACAAATTAGAACTGAATCCATCGAAGCGCTGCGTGCGAGCGTTATTCTGGGCGTGGATAACGACCCGCAATCGAGCAGGCTTGCGATCGTCATCGCAACCAGGTTGTTATGCGATCTGAGTTCCACTGTTCTTAACGCCGTTGATCACCCACACAAATCGTTTAGGGTTATTGACAAGGGCATCGAAGAGTTTGTTGAGTCTCACAATGTCGGGTCGAGCCTTTCACTGGCTCAATTGCAGCGAAAAACCTCTGTCGGCGGTTACGTCGAATTTGAGCGCAAGTTGTGCAACTCGCAAACTGCTCAAGAGGTCATGCGAGGCCTCAGCCCGGAACTGTACCCACTGATTCGCAACGCGTTGAGTGAACACAGCCAGGCACTGATTGAATTTTCTGCAGACATTGAATCTCAGGTTTGGCTATGGCCAGAGGAGCTTAAACGTCAAAACCTGGAGGCTTCGATTTTCCGGGATTCGCAACGCTGGACCTCAACATTGATTCATTTTGCAGATCGATGCGGACTGTTGATGGCGCTTGTTCGTTTTTTCAGCAAGCGCTATCCGACCGATCGCGCTATTTCACAGATGGCTGCAATTTGTATCGCTTATGACAACCAACTGCACCAGATCGGCAATAAAGTGCGCGGACGTCCCTGACCATCTTGCTCACCGCCGGTGTCTACGGCACTCAATCGTAGCGCCAATAGCCCGAGCCCCAAAGGCTGCCTTCGGATGCCTGTGCCAGGGCGATCAAGCAACCACTGAAGCAGCAGGCCATTGCTGATAAGGAATCGGCAACTTGCGTGACTCGCCGCGGCCCATCGGGAAGTACAGGAAACCATTGCGCGCCAGGCGCTCGGCGTCGTATAGATTGCGGCCGTCGAAAATCACCGGGGCACTGAGCCGCTGGCGGATCAGGTCGAAATCGGGGGCTTTGAATTGCTGCCATTCGGTGCAGATGATCAGCGCTTCGGCACCATTCAATACCGACTCTGGCGTACCCATGAGCATCAGCCGGGTTTCATCGGGGTACAGTTTCTGGGTTTCCTGCATGGCTTCCGGGTCGAACGCACGCACGTTGGCGCCCGCGGCCCATAGCGCTTCGAGCAGCACCCGGCTTGGCGCATCGCGCATGTCGTCGGTGTTGGGTTTGAACGCCAGCCCCCACAGGGCAAAGGTCTTGCCGCGCAAATCGCCCTGGTAGAAGGCCTTGATGCGTTCGAACAATTTGTGTTTCTGCCGCTGGTTGATGGCTTCCACCGCTTGCAGCAGGTCGCTGGTGCAATTGGCCTCTGCGGCGCTGTGGATCAGGGCGCGCATGTCCTTGGGGAAGCAGGAGCCGCCATAACCACAGCCGGGGTAGATGAAGTGGTAGCCGATGCGCGAATCGGCGCCGATGCCCAGGCGCACCGATTCGATATCGGCACCCAGGTGTTCGGCCAGTTCGGCG
>LNAP01003645.1_pt1 | contig 14643 bp, 17 predicted proteins | sample 602601 | NCBI WGS metagenome assembly LNAP01 (sample SAMN02440304, study PRJNA202911) | soil metagenome | biome: Subtropical and temperate rainforests or woodlands; isolation source: soil samples (1 kg each in a 20% v/v slurry with milli Q water) were... ...
CCGTCGCGACCGGGCGCTGTTCGAGCTGCTGTACTCGTCCGGCCTGCGCCTGGCCGAGGTGGTGGCGCTGGACCGGGCGGATCTCGATCTTGCCGACGCCAGCGCGCGGGTCACCGGCAAGGGCAACAAGACGCGGCTGGTGCCGCTCCTGCCGCAGGCGCTCGAGGCCCTGCGCGTCTATCGCGACGCCTGTCCCTGGCTGGCAGCCCGTGGTCCGGGCGAGGCCTTCTTCGTCGGCGCCCGCGGCGGCGCGCTCGATCCCGCCATCGTGCAAAAGCGCGTGCGTGAGATAAGGCGCGGGCTGGGCCTCGCCGAAAGCGTGACGCCGCACGCGCTGCGTCATTCCTTCGCCACCCATCTCCTGGGCGCCGGCGGCGATCTCAGGACCATCCAGGAGCTTTTGGGCCACGCCTCGCTGTCGACGACCCAGCGCTACACCGACGTCGACGCGGCCCGCCTCACCGCCGTCTACCGCGCCGCCCATCCACGGGCGAAGCGGTGATGGGAGCGCGGGCCTCTGGCCCGTGCTCCCAAGACACGCTAGTCGCGAAACGCCGCCAAATGGAACGGCCGCTTTGCCGGCTTGCCGGCCACATCATAGGTACGCACGCGCATCTTCAGCGGATCGGCCAGAAGGCCGACGGTGCAGAATCCGGGCTCGACGTCTTCGTGGGCAACGCTGCCGATCACGCAGGAGAAGTTGGTCTTGGCTTCCTTCTGCAAGGGAACCTTCCAGGTGATGACATACTCGTTGGCCCCGACAAGCTCGCAGCTCTCGATCATGTAGCCCCGGGCTATTGAACCGTCTGCCGTAATGACGCACGCCAGCCGCTTCTCGAACTCCGCCATGTTTCACTCCCTACTTGCACACGCGGAACCCGTGGTACTTGATTTGGCGGCGACAAACTATGTGCAAACGCGCGGCCGGATTTCGCTTCCAGGTCACATGCGTCAGCAGCGCCCGACCGCCGCACGACGCATCCGCGAGTGAAAGGACGAACGTTTCCCGAGCGTGCGGGACGCGTCAGCTTCGATTGTTGGGGATCGGCAACGTCGTCGGGGTGATCTTCAGGATCTTGTAGCCAGCCTGCTCGAGCTTGACCGATTCGTGTTCCGCTTCCTTGAAGCTGGAATAGCCGATGCCAAGCTGCAGCTTTGTCGTCGGGTGCTCGGTCCACACCATATGCTTGCCGAATGCTTCTGTTGTCATGGACCATCATAGAAGGTCTGCCGGCTGATCGCGACTCCGATCGCGCCGGCCGTCGCATCCGCCGCACCCGCTGCCTTACTCTGCCTTTTTGTAGACCACATGTAGCGCGCCGCCGGACTTCGGCTCGCACTTTACCAGGCTGAGCGGCAATTCAGGCGTGCCCGTGGGAAACAGCGGGATGCCGTCGCCCAGCACCAGGGGAATAATCGCCATCTCCAGCACGTCGAGGCGGCCGATCGCGATCAGCCCGCGGATCAGCTGGCCGCCGCCTTCGACGCCGATCTTGCGATAGCCGCGCCCTTCGAGCTCATCGGCGAGGGCACGAAGATCACCCGATCGCGCTTCGACCTGCGATGGCGCCGCCTCGATCGGCCGCCTGGTCACGACGAAGACCGGCTTGCCGGCGTGCGGCCATTCCCCCAAGCCGCGCTCGATCTCGTAGGTGTCGCGCCCCATCACCACGGCATCGATCTCCGCATGGAAAGCATCGATGTCGAATTCCTGCGGTGGATAGGGCATGAGCCAGTCGAACGCGCCGTCTGACCGCGCGATCTTGCCGTCGAGCGACATCGCGATGTGGCAGTGCCAGACGGGTCTGGTCACGTTGCGAACACCTTGGCCAGGAACGCCTTCACGTCGATCACGAACGACTTCCACGCCGCCTCGTTGGCACCGTAGTGCGCACCGCAACAGCCGCCGGGCTTGCTGCGGTTGCCGACGCCCGGGAGATAGCGCACCGGCAGGCCGAGCGCGTCGAAGCTGTGATGGGCGCCCGCGTAGATGCGCGTCTCGATGAGATCACGCCCCTGCACGGCCCGGCCGATCACCGCCTGGCACTGCGACACCGGCGTCCAATCGTCGAGCGCGCCCATGGCAAACAAGGTCGGCTGGCGCACCGCGAGCTTGGGCCCCAGCACATCGGCCAACGCGCAGTCGGGATAGACCAGGATCGCCGCGCGGGCGATCGGCACGGCATCTGCGGGCTGCGGCGACAGCGCGCGCAGCATCGCAACGCCTCCACCATACGAATAGCCCATGAAGGCCAGGCGCTTGGGATCGACGAAATCCTGGCCGGCGAGCCATCGCAGGGCGCCGTCGATGTCGCCAGCCCGCTTTTCGGCATCGGACTGGCTCGGCCAGTTGCGGCCGCACACATCGGTGAAACCGCGCGCCGAGAAGCTGTCGACGACCAATGCCACGTATCCCCAATCGCGCAGGATGCCGGCCATCCGGGCCGTGTTCTGACCTGGACCGCCGCAGCCATGAAAGATGGCGACCGCGGCTGCGGCGCCGCGGCCTGCCGGTCGGTAGAGTTGGGAGGCGAGCTGCACCGTGCGGCCATCCTGCTCGACCGGCACGCGCACGCTCTGCTGCGCATCAGCGGCACGCCCGCAGGCCAGAAGCGCCAGCAAGCCGATCAAGAGGGTCCAGGGTCTGTTTCCTTGTGTCACCGCTTAAACACCTCCCTTCGGCAAGGACGAGGACTAGTGTCGCTCTGCTGCATTTCGATGAGAGCACGCTTTCCTCGAAAACCGACGACTATCCGCGGCATGACATGGATCGGCGAAAGGAGTCGAGCATGCGTCGCAAGATCATATTCCCGGCCGTGCGACGCACATCCCGCCGCGCTCGCACCGGGGCGAGAGGGAGTGGCAAACGGACGATCATGCAGGCCATGCGGACGAACCCTCGTTCAGCCGCTCCGAACATACCGGCTCTTTTCACGGCACAAAATTGTATCCGTCGTACCGTCGGCACGATCGTCATTGCCAACCGTAACAATCACACGCGAGATTGCGTACTGCTCGGTTGTGCGGGACGAGCAACCGCCCGTGCTTGGGGACGGGGCGATGATGGTCGGCGAAGATTTTTCTTCGCTACGGCATGTCCACCCCGCCGAGGCTGAACTTCGGCGCAAGCATGGAGTTCAGTCATGTGCTTGAGAATACTTGCCTCGTCTTTCCTCCTGTCCCTGCTGCCGGGCTGCATGGAACCCAGTTACCTCGTGACCAACCTGGCCGGCGATCCGGCCACGATCGGCCCATCAGCCGCCACGCAAGCCTTGCGCTACACCAGCCATCCCCCGGCGGCGACTGTTGCGGAAACAGTGCCTCTGCGCATTACCGGATCGTTCAGCCTCGGCGACCGCGCCAAGATCCTGCGCGCCGTCAATGAATGGAACGTCGCCCTTAACGGCTTCGCCCGGTTTGCGATCCTCGACGACTCAGGGGCACCAACCACCGATTCACGCCAGCCGCGGCCGTGGACGGTTATGGCGGCCCGGGGCGTCGGCCCGCGTGTCGCACCCGGTCCGACGATCGCGCTTGCCCACACGCAGGCCGTCCCCGGCGCGGGTGGCCTGATGATCATCTATCTCGATCGTATCGGAATGCGGGATTTGGGTGGTGTCGTCATGCACGAGCTCGGCCATGTGCTGGGCCTGGGGCACGGAGAGCGCGGCCTCATGGCGACACACTATCATCCGACCGATCAGCAATGCGTCGACAAGGCCACGATCGCCGCCGTCGCCGCCAGGCGCCGGTTGGCGGTGGATCAGCTCAATTGGTGCGAGACGAACGTCGCCAGCGCGGCGCGGTAGCAAATTCCTCCCCAGCTTCGCTGGGAGGTGGCCCGAAGGCCGGAGGGGTCATGGGCGACAGTATCGTCGTTGCCCATGACCCCTCCGCCCGCTGCGCGGGCACCTCCCCTTCGCGGAATCCGCGAAGGGGAGGAAGCGATGCTACTTTGCCGGCGCCGGCGTCTTGAAGTGCGGGATGCCTTCGGTGCGGTCATCGAGCGCCTCGGCGCCCTCCGTCGGCAGCACCTTCACGTAGTTCAGCGCGCCGTTGATGTCGTCCTTCCAGACGTCCTTCGGCAGGTCGTAGACGAACTCAACGCCGTAGCCGTTGGGATCGTGGATGTAGAGGCTGTGCGTCATGCCGTGCTCGACGCGGCGGTCGAACTTCACGCCCTTCTTCTGCAGATACTCGAGATGCGCCAGCCAGGCCTCGCGGCTCGGCATGGTGATGGCGATGTGATTGATCGCGCAGGGCATGCCGAACATCGACCAGTTCTCGGGCGGCTTGGGCAGGTCGCGATTCTCGACCAGGGCGACGTCGTGATGATGGCTGGTGCCGTCCTCGCGCACGCCCGAGTAGAAGCGCATCTTGGGCGGGTTCGGCCGATCCTTGGTCGGCGTCAGCTGGCCGACCTGGTGGAAGCCCACGACCTCCGTCCAGAAGCGATGAGATTCCTCGATATCGCGGACGTTGAGCACAAGATGATTTACGCCACGCGGTGTTACCGGCTTGTCCATCGTCACACTCCCGGGATGATCTGTTGTTGCGCTGATACTACCCTCAAACGAAGCGTTGGCCCACCCTTGCCTGTGATCAGGGGGCTTGGTCAGGGCACTTTCCCCGCCGTAACGGGGTTTCTTGCGGGTTCCGCCGCGGGCCGCGATGGCGGCGGGACGGTCGGGACGACCGGCCGGCGCACGACCAGCGGGGCATTGCGGATCGACTGCAGGTCGACCTTCGGCATCGGCAGGTTCAAGTGCTGCAGCACCCCGTTGGCCAGCTCCTCGTAGCGGTTGAAGCTGCGGCGCAGGCGCCCCCGCCAGGACGGGATGCCGCCATTGGCGTGCAGCTCGTAGACCGATTCGCGATGGTCGAGGGCGGAACCGACATGATCCCACGCCATCTGCAGCAGCGCCGCGCGCTGCCGGGCGGTGTAGCCGCCGCCGGCGAACGATTCCTCGAGGCCCTGGGCCAGCGCCGGCTCGGCGAGGTCGCGATCGGTCGGCGCCACGACCAGCGACGAGCCGGGCAAGGTACGCAGCACTTCGCCCATGCGCGGCCGCGCCTTCAGCATGGCAATGCTGCCGGTGGAGAGATGCAGCGGGTTGGGCGAGCAATAGCCCTCGGGCGTGAACTCCGGATCGAGCTCGGCCGCCGTCTGGCAGCTGCGCACGGTCTGCACGTCGGTGATCAGATCGACCAGGTACTCGACGGTCGCGTCGTGCGAGGCGAGCCCCATGGCATGCGTGCAGGCGAGCGCCAGCCCCAGGGTGAACTCGGCCTTGGACAGCCAGCAATAGAGCTGATGCCAGAACAACCAGCGCGCCACCGGGTCGGCGAAGGGCTCGGTGAGGAAGACGCGGTCCCGCGGGATCAGCACGTCGTCGAGCCACATCTGGCCGTCGAGCTCGTCGAAGCGCGTGCTGAGCGGGGCGGAGAACGGGTTGCCATCGCGCGCCGCGGGCTTGCGGCAGACCACGGTGACGCCGGGCGCGTTGACGGCGACGACGAAGGTGGCGCGATGGCCTTTGTGGTCCACGCCGTTGTGGGCACCGATATAGACGTCGTGGGCATAGGCCGGGCTGGTGTGCATGCCGATCTTGCCGCGGATCACCAGGCCCTTGTCGGTTTCCTTGACGATCTTGAGCGCCGCCCGTTCGGCGGGATCCTCGCGCAGGCGATAGCCGATGGTCGCGGCACCGGCGGCGAAGGTGAGGAAGCGGCCGGTGCGGGCGATCAGCGCGCGATAGGCTTCGGCGTTGGCGCACTGCTCGGGCGAGGCATTGCGCTGGTTGACCACGGTCTGCACACCCATGGCGATCAGGTGGCCGTAGGCCGGCGTGTGGGTGATGTTGCCGGCGCTGAGGAAGGTGGTGGCGGAGAAGCAGCGGCCCATGCGGGCGAGATCCTGGGGGCTGCGCGGCACCATGTAGCCGACCGGCGAGCGCTTGCCGTCCTTGTCGGGCGGCGTCAGCAACGTGTCCTGCCACTCGGGCTCGAAATGCCGGTCGTACCAGGCGACGTATTCCTCGACCATCGCCCGGGTCGTCGGATGCGTCGTCACGTCCTCGACCAGGCCCTCGCCCAGCACGAAGACGCGCCGCCCGTCGCGCAGGCTCTCCCGGTAGTCGGCCCCCGTTCGCATCGACGACATGTCCCGCCTCCCTTTCGGCGTCAGCGAAACCCTAGTCAGGTCATTGACATAACGAAACGATCAAAGCGAGCATAGGGCGCATAACCAACCGTTATGGAGCGCCTCGATGGCAGCGATGGCGGAAGCGGCCCAGCCGGCGACGGGCGAGCGCGAGCTTGCGGCCCGGCTGCGCAAGGTCAATCTCGACCTCCTGCCGGTGCTGCATGAATTGCTGCGCACCAAGAGCGTCACGCGCACGGCACAGTCGTTCAACATGACGCAGCCGGCGGTGAGCCGGGCGTTGCGGCAGCTGCGCGGCGCCCTGGACGATCAGCTCCTGGTGTCTTCCGGCCGCACGGCGCGCCTCACCGACCGGGCCGAGACATTGGCCGGGCCGCTCGCTCGCACGCTCACCGAGCTCGACCTGCTGCTGAAGCCCGCCGGCCCGTTCGATCCCGCGACCGAATCGGTGCATCTGGTGATCAACACCGCCGACTACGTCGCCCGGCTCCTGGCGCCGATCCTCACCGGCATCTGCGCCCGCGAGGCGCCACATGTCGTGCTGGAGTTCACCTGGCTTCCCACGCGCAATGCCGAGGACCTGGCGCTGGTCGACTTCATGATCGGGCCGCGCGCCTTCGGCCAGACCCTGGGCAAGCGTTTGGGCTCGCTGCCGTTATGGCGCGACGAGATGGTGTGCGTCGCTTCCGCCGCCAATCGCGCGGTTCCGGCGCGGCTCACCCCCGCGCAGTTCCAGGCGATGCGTTACGTCGCCTTCCGCCGCGGCCTGCATGTGCCGCAGGACGTGCAGATCCAGATCCAGCCGACCTCGCCGCTCGAGGTCACGCCGGTCTGCACCGTTCCCAACTTCCTGGTGCTGGGCGCAATCGTCGCCCAGTCCGACTGCGTCGCCCTGGTGCCGCGCAAGGTGGCGCGTGCCCTCGCCCGTGCCGAGCGGCTGCGCATCGTCGAGATCGCCTATCCGGGCAAGCAACTCCACATCGATGCCTATTGGAGCCTCGCCACCAACGGCCGCCGCGGCCGCGCCTGGTTCCGCGACCTCTTAGCCCGCGCGGTGGCCGAGCTGCCGTGATCTTTGCCGGGAGCGCGCCATTGCGTGGCGCGCTCCCGGCAAAGATCACTGCTTCGGGTCCGTCAGATCCTCGAATTCCTTGAGATGGCTCGGCGCCCAGCGGTGATCGCGTGCCCGCTCGATCCAGCGGTTGAGCCAGGGCCAGCGACCGCGCGCGGCCTTGACCCACAGGCGGCCGGTCTCGAACTCGGTCGCCAGCAGATAGAGCGCGATGACGAAGAAGATCCAGCCCTGCAGGATCGGGATCAGGCCGCCGACGACCGACATGATCAGGCAGGCAACGATCGCTAGGGCCATCAGTGGCTTGCGCATGATCCCGGACTCCCTAGGACACCGACACCGTCTCTGTCATAATTACCCCCCTACATTGTCAATAACGTCATCTGCCGCCTCGACGTTGCCCGCATCATGTTCCGGCTGTCAGCAACGACACGGAGAGGACCATGAGACGCTATATCATCGAACGCGACATCCCGGGCGTGGGCAAGCTCAACGGCCAGGAGCTGAAGGGCGCTGCGGCCAAGTCGAACGAGGCGCTGGCCAAGCTCGCCGGCAAGGCACAGTGGCTTGAGTCCTTCGTCGTCGACGACAAGACCTTCTGCGTCTATCTCGCCGAAAATGAGGCCGCCGTGCACGAGCACGCCCGGCTGAGCGGCTTCCCGGCCAGCAAGGTCACCGAGGTGCGCAACGTCATCGATCCGATGACGGCAAGGGCATGATCGGCCGCCGATCGAAGGACGTTCCGGCTGTGACGCCCGTGGCGTCCTTCGGTCGGCAATCCGGGGGTCGATGACCATGGCATCCTCTTTCGACCAAGCCGCTGGCTGCTTCTGCTGGGTCGACCTGGCGGCCCGCGATGCGCGGCAGGCACAGGCCTTCTACGGCAGGCTGTTCGGCTGGACGGCCTGCGAGGACCGGGCCAACGGCGCGTCTTCACACGATTGCAACTGGGCGGCTGGCAGGTCGGTTCCGTCTATCAGCTCCAGCGGGCGCATCTCGAACGCGGCGTGCCTTCGCATTGGACGCCCTACGTCCGGGTCGATGCTGTCGACGCCGCGACCTTGCAGACGGAAGCGCTCGGTGGCGAGGTGATGATCGCGCCCGTCGTCGTCGCCGACATGGCGAGGATTTCAATCATCGTCGATCCGGTAGGCGCCCATCTCGCCCTGTGGCAGCCGCTGCACCGCCGCGGGCGAAGGAACGGCCATGGCTAGCTCCAGGAAACGCCGACAAGTGCCCTGCACCGCCGCCCGCGCCGAGGGGACGCTGGATGTCACCGTTGTCTTGCTCGACGGGGGCTACGCGTCGACGTCGATCGGGCCAATCGAGATCTTCCACTCGGCCGGCACGCTGTGGAACTGGTTGCATGGCGAGGCCCAGAAGCCTCGCTTCCGCGTACGCATCGCCTCGCTCGACGGCAAGAATGTGACCGGCTTCTACGCGCTGGGCTTGGTGCCGCAATGCTCGATCAAGGATATCCGGCATACCGACATCATCATCGTGCCGACATCGGGCTGGGACGTGCAGGATCGCATCGCCAAGAGCTCGCCGCTGCTGCCGTGGCTGCGCAAGTGGCACGCCAAGGGCGCCTACATTGCCGGCGTCTGCACCGGCGTCGCTTTCCTGGCCGAAGCGGGCCTGCTCGACGGCAAATGCGCGACCACCCATTGGGCCGTGGCCGACGTCATGTGCGGGCGATATCCCAAGGTGCACTGGCAGATCGAGCAGTTCGTGACCGAGGATCGCCGGGTGATGTGCAGCGGCGGCATCTACGCCTCTATCGATCTCAGCCTCTATCTGGTCGAGAAGTTTTGTGGCCATGAGGTGGCATTGCAGTGCGCGCGGTCCCTGCTCGTGAGCATGCCGCGCGGCCGGCAGTCGGGCTATGCCGTGTTGCCGCTGTCGCGGCCGCACGACGACGAGAGAATCCGCGAGGTCGAGGACTGGCTGCGGCAAAACTTCGATCGCGAGGTCTCGATCGAGCGCCTGGCCGAGCGTGCCGGCATGGGCGCGCGCAACTTCATCCGCCGCTTCAAGACGGCGACCGGCCGCCTGCCGGGAGCCTATGTCCAGATGTTGCGGATCTCGGCGGCGCGCGAGTTGCTGGAACGCGGCACGCCGTCGATCCAAACGGTGTGCTCGAAGATCGGCTACGAGGACGTCGCGTTCTTCCGCAGCCTTTCAAGCGCCACACCGGCATGACGCCGGCCGAATACCGTGCCCGCTTCGCGGCCATGAGCTTCGACCGCGGCGAGTTGATGGCCGCCGCTCCTAGAGGTGTATCGGCTTCTCCCACGCCGCCAATGCCGCTTCCTTCATCGCCTCGTTGACGGTCGGATGCGCGTGGCAGACGCGGCCGATGTCCTCGGCCGAGGCCGAGAACTCCATGGCGAGACCGGCTTCGGCGATCATGGTGCCTGCCTCGGCGCCGATGATGTGCACGCCCAAGACCTTGTCGGTCGCCTTGTCGGCCAGGACCTTCACGAAACCCTCGGTCGAGCCGTTGGCGCGGCTGCGCGGATCGGCGGTGAATGGGTACTTGCCGATCTTGTAAGCGACGCCCGCTGCCTTCAGCTGTTCCTCGGTCTTGCCGACCCACGCCACCTCGGGCTGGGTGTAGATGATCGAGGGCACGAGATCCCAGTTCGCATGGCCCTTTTGGCCGGCGATGGTTTCGACGCAGGCGACGCCGTCCTCGCTCGCCTTGTGCGCCAGCATCGGGCCGTCGATCACGTCGCCGATGGCGTAGATGCCCGGCACCGAGGTCTGGAAATGCGCGTCGACGGCGATGCGGCCGCGTTCACTGAGCTTCACACCCGCCTTGTCGAGGCCGAGCCCTTCCACGAACGGCCGCCGGCCGATGCAGACCAGCACGATGTCGGCCTGCACGGTCTCGGCCGCGCCACCCTTGGCCGGCTCGACCGTCAGTGTCACGCCCTGCCCCGAGGCATCGGCCTTGGTCACCTTCGAGCCGAGCTTGAACGTCAGGCCCTGCTTGGCGAGTGCGCGCTGGAAATGCTTGGTGATCTCGTCGTCGACGCCAGGCGTGATGCGGTCGAGGAACTCGATCACCGTCACGTCCGCGCCGAGACGTCGCCAAACCGAGCCCAGCTCCAGGCCGATGATGCCGGCGCCGACCACGACCAGGCGCTTGGGCACCTCGGCAAGCTCGAGCGCGCCGGTCGACGACACGATCTTCTTCTCGTCGACCGTGACACCCGGCAGCGGCGTCACTTCCGAGCCCGAGGCTATGAGGATGTTCTTGGTGGCGAGCGTGTCCTTGACCGCGCCGTCGTCGCCCAGCACCGACACTGCACCTGCCTTGTCGACGCGGCCAGTGCCCTGGAACGAGGTGATCTTGTTCTTGCGGAACAGGAAGGCGACGCCCTTGGTGGTGGCGTCGACCACCTCGCCCTTGCGCTTCATGAGCTGGGCAAAATCGAGCTTGGGCGGCGCCAGCACGATGCCGTGCTCGGCGAGATCGTGGCCCGCTTCCGCGAACAGGTGCGAGGACTGCAGCAATGCCTTGGAGGGGATGCAGCCGACATTGAGGCAGGTGCCGCCGAAGGTCGCGCGCTTCTCGACCATGGCCACCTTCATGCCGAGCTGGGCGGCGCGGATCGCCGCCACGTAGCCGCCCGGTCCGGCGCCGATCACGACGAGATCGAAGGTTTCGTTTGCCATGACGCTACTCCGCTCGCCGCAACAACACTGTCATCCCGGGCGAAGCGAGGGACCTTTGATCATGCGCCGCGAAAGGTCCCTCGCTACGCTCGGGATGACAGTCTTGTCGTGGCGACATGGTGCGTCCTTCACACGCCTAGCAAGAGGCGTTCCGGATCCTCGATGCATTCCTTCACCCGCACCAGGAACAGCACTGCCTCGCGGCCGTCGATGATACGGTGGTCGTATGACACGGCGAGGTACATCATCGGCCGCACCTTGACCTCGCCGCCGACCACCATGGGCCGCTGCTGGATCTTGTGCATGCCGAGGATCGCCGACTGCGGCGGATTGAGGATCGGCGTCGACATCAGCGAGCCGTAGACGCCGCCGTTGGAGATGGTGAAGGTGCCGCCGGTCAGGTCGGCGATCGACAGCTTGCCGTCGCGCGCCTTGCGGCCGAGCTCGCCGATCGTCTTCTCGATGTCGCCGAACGACTTGGTGTCGGCATCACGCACGACAGGCACGACCAGGCCCTGCGGCGTGCCGACGGCGACACCGATGTCGTAGTAGTTCTTGTAGACGAGGTCGTCGCCTTCGATCTCGGCATTGACCGCGGGCAGCTCCTTCAGCCCCGCGATGCAGGCTTTGACGAAGAACGACATGAAGCCCAGCCGCGCGCCATGCTTCTTCTCGAAGTCTTCCTTCAGGCGCTCGCGCAACGCCATCACGTCATCTCAATGCATCCCCGCTATATGGTGGCCGAGCTGATCTCCAAGGGCCGGCTTCAAGTCGTGTTGCCAGACTATAAATATCAAGGGCTGGAGATATACGCCATCGTCCAAAGCAAGCGTTACCTTCCCTACAAGGTGCGCTTATTCGTCGACCATTTGCGTACCTACTTTCAGAATACCAACTGGACGAACGACTCAGCCGGATCATGAGTTCTTCCGTCAAGATTGACGCTCAGACAGAAAATGCGCGGCGCCCTGTGCCTCATCAAGTACGTGCGTTGGGATTGACGGCGCGGTCATACTGAATTGGCCAATGAGCGAGCCCTTCAAGCTGACCTTGCGCTCGCAAGGGCCAGTAAGGATCCGCCAATAAAGCCCTGCCCACGAGGATAAGGTCTGACTGCCCTTTGGTAAGAATATCTTCTGCCTGCTGCGCGTCGGTAATAAGCCCGACGGCGGCAGTGGCAATTTGGGCTTCTTTCCGAATGGCGGCTGCGAAGGGCACTTGAAAATTCGGAGCCGGCTCGCCACGGGACCCGGGCACGATAGAGCCGCTGGAACAATCCACCAGATCCACACCGGCTTCACGCAGAAGACTGGCGAACCGAATCGACTGATCGAGGTCCCATCCCTCCTCTATCCAGTCCGTTGCGGAAATTCGCACGAAGAGTGGAAGATGGGCCGGCCATTCCGCACGCACGGCTTTGGCTAGGCGTAGCCGAAAGGCGACGCGTCCTTCGAAGGCGCCGCCGTAGGCATCGGTACGCTTGTTGGAGAGAGGTGATAGGAACTCGTGCGCCAGGTATCCGTGCCCCATGTGCAATTCCAATACTTCGAAACCGGCATGGAAACTCCGTTTTGCGAACTGAACGAAATCGTCAATGAATCTTGCGATGTCCTGCTCGGCCATCTCAAGCGGAACAGGATACTCGTCGTTGACTTGCACGACGCTGGGAGCAATGGTCGTCCATCCGCCTTCGTGTATATCCACCATTTTTTCTTCCCAGCCAGGGCCTTTGCGTCGAACCTTTGCGGCCTGCGTGCGCCAGCTGAATTCCAGGCATCGAGCCTTGGCTCTTGGCAAAGGCAGTGATGGGGCGAAAGGCGGCAACGTGCGAGTCGCTCCAGATGCCGATGTCTCGGTCGCTGATACGCGCTTCGGCGAAAACGGCGCGGCTTCTACAAGGACAAGTCCTGCTCCACTAACGGCTCGACTACCCAAATGGACCGAGTGCCAAGGCCCTGGGATACCATCCGTCGCTGAATACTGTGGGAGCGACTCCCACCCGGTTCGTGAAGGTCACTTCTCGAGAACAGAGAAATAGTATTTTGATCGTCGAAACGCTGAGACGTTCTGCTGCGGGACACGTCGATATACAGAATGCGATAACCACGGCTGTAATGACCCACTAAAACCTGCTCAGGTCATAAACAAGGAAATTGACCATGAGCATAAAGATGGAAGACAAGATAAAACGCTGGACAGCCAAGCGCAAAAGCGCACTGGAGTTGGACATTATTCAGGGCAAGACAACGGTTGCCGAAGCGAGTCGGACTTACGACCTATCACCCTCCGAAGTCGAGTATTGGATGGACGATGCCGGCGTGGCATGGAGAACGCCTTGCGGGCCAATCCGTTGGACGTCAAAGAGCATAGTACAAACGCCAGATCAAGGCCTTGCAGGAAGCCTACGGCGAAGCGATGTTGAAGTTACGAGCAAGAAAAAAATTGCAGTCCTTTTGAGATCGCGTCACGCAAACGACGCTCCTGATTATATTCTCGCACGCGCCGGCAACCGCGACCCTAGTGACCGCGCCGCGCGACGTTTTCAAAGATGGCTTATTGGGACAAACATAACCACCACGTCTGATCGCGGAATCATCAAAGAACCTAGCCGGTTGCCCGCCACGCGATTGCGTAAGTCCGGTTTTTTCCCCGTTCGCGTCGAGTAAAGCCTCGACGCCACCGGCCCGCATGGCTGACTGACTCACTGATAACGGTAAAACGTAACCCGAGAAAATCCCTTCACCTTGCAGGCGCGGGACACGTCGCCCAGCCCGATGGCGAACTTCAGCAGGCCATCTTGCGTTTGAGTGGCCAGTTTCTCGATCCTGCCAGCTCACCGATTAAACGATTACAATTACCTAAACGTATAAACTGCCACCTTAATCATGAGGAAAGCCGCTGTAGGTACTTTCGGGACTTCATCCCCATCAGCGCCCGAAATTTATGAGCCATCTTGACATTCTTGGCGTGGAGGCATTTGTTGCCGTCGCCGAACTGGGCAGCATTAACGCAGCGGCTAATTCCCTATACCTATCTCCAACCGGTTTAAGCAGACGATTAAAAAAATTGGAAGATGGACTGGGAATTACCTTGATCACGCGGACAACCCGCTCTGTTGCCTTGACAAAGGAAGGGAGCCGGTTGCTTCCTCGGGCTCGGCAAACGCTTCGAGATCTGGGGGACGCCCTTGATGACATGAAAAAAGGGTCAGAGCACCGCAGAGGCAGAGTTAGATTTAGTTGTCTGACTACGCTTTCACCTAGGCTACTTCCGCCCCTGCTCAATAGCTACGCCAATCAATTTCCCGCCAATCAGGTTCAGGCCCTGCCGATGACTGCTTTCGAAAGCAAGGATGCCTTGCTCAGCGGTGATATTGACTTCGCGATTAGCCTTGCTGGCGCACCACACCCAGCTTTGGATATGGAGCGCATCTTCAAGGAACATATCATCGCGCTCTGCAATTCGGATCACCCACTGGCTAGGCATAAATCAATTAGCTGGGAGGACCTGGAACAGGGAGGACCCTTGATCGGACTGGGGTTAAGAATTTCTGCACAAGCGATGATTGACGCGATGGCACTTCATGCTCAGATCCGCCTGAATTGGCTGTATGAGGTCGATGTACCGTCCGCCTTAGAACTCGTTGCTGGAAATGTAGGCATTGCCATTCTTCCAGAGTTATCGGTTGCGAAAATGCTAAGTGCATACGATAACGTGAAAATTA
>LNAP01003647.1_pt1 | contig 14640 bp, 1 predicted proteins | sample 602601 | NCBI WGS metagenome assembly LNAP01 (sample SAMN02440304, study PRJNA202911) | soil metagenome | biome: Subtropical and temperate rainforests or woodlands; isolation source: soil samples (1 kg each in a 20% v/v slurry with milli Q water) were... ...
GTGCCGACCTTCGCCTGGTGGCTGGGCGTGACGTTGTGGGAGGCGCTGATGATGGACCTCGGGTTGGTCGTCTTCTTCCTCGTCTTCGGGCTCGGTAAAGTTGTCTTTTTCGTACCGCATTGACTCCGTGGGGGCGGATTTGGCGATCGTACTCAAATCAAAGCTTAGCGAGTTGTTTTGACTGAAATTGCTTGCATCCAGAGATTTGGACATCGCCGACGACGAAGCGTGCCGGCGGGGCTTCAAACCGTCCATTTTCTTGCTCCGACTCGAGCGAGATGAACCGGGACTTCTGCCCCGGGCAGGAGAACTTGACTTTTTCACGCTAGTAGCCGTGCTGGGCGAACTGGGTGACGCGCCCGTCCGACGACCCTTGGAGGTGGTAGAGTTGACGCTGGTGGCGGTGGTGGCGCGACCCAGTGCGCTACTGCTGGCGGTAGAGGCTCGTGTAAAAGAACCAGTGGTGAGAGACCCATTATCACCCTTTTTCTGAGAGAAAATAGCACAGAGAATAAGATACTTTTATAGAAAATTCTATGTTGGGTACGCATTTACCATTTTGGGGACGTTGAACTTGGGATTGTAGTTACACACTTCACGAATGAAAGAACGCTTCAGCTGGGCCTCATCGTACGGCTTTTCAGTCTCGGGAAGGTCCTTGAAATGGACGCCTTTTGACTTGAGACTTTTCAATTTGTCTGACATGGTGTAGACTGCCTTAGGGTAACTATCTTTCGGATTTGTTAGATATGGAGAATACATGATCTCGCCATAGACATATTCCAGATGAGGGTGTGAAAATAACTTCTTTGGCACCGTCGAATAGTCAGTCTTGGGCCCATATACTCGACCATCATCATACTTCTTTAATTTGCTCCGTTGTAATCGAATGGCGTTTAACTTTTCGGTGATTTCTTCCAGTTTTTTATTCGTTTGATCGTTCTGCCTCATGCTCTTGCTGGATTTTAGTGTGCTTCTGTCAAGAGAGCTTTCCTCCAGCCTCCCTCCTTTCAGAGGCGGCAAGCGGTCAATGGAATCAGAGCTTTCCATCATGCGTTGGCAGATGTGATTAACGAACTAACTTTCTACTGCTCTGAAGGTGGTGCTGGCGAGACTTCGAGACGTTTCATTTCCATGACCGTGTTGATTGTACGTACATTAAGTATTATTGTTTATGGCCGTTTCAGTACGTATCTCTCTCCTCTCCATTCACTTCGCAGCCAATTCATATGATTCAAACAAATTTCACGTGAAAGAAAGTTGAATCTATTCTCAAATAGCTATTTGATAGATATTTAAAGCTATGATATTGCATAAGAGAAAGAAATCTATAAGACATAAGGCAACTCCTTCGAGATGGAGAGGCCCTACAAGATCAGACTCGTGGAAATCTCAAACGACAAAAACAATTAATAGCAACGTTACCTACCACAAGAGAGAAGTGCGTAACAACATAACTCGTATGGCGAAGGTAAGATACTTTGTTCTTTCCATTCACTTTGCTGGAAATATACTTACGTAATCATTTACTGCCTATGCTAGCCTGTTGGTCTATCGCCTACACGATCGACACAAAAGCCATACTTGAGTCCAGGGTTGTGCTTAGAAAGTGCTCGCAAAATAGCGAACCAACACAGTTGTAAATCAAGCGTAGTCCAACCACAGCGATGCGTCCAACAGATGCGGTCTCTTTTTGGGTTGATTTACACATTGAGCTCCCGGCTTTGTTTGACGGTGACAACGCTATTAGCTCTTGCTCAGACGGTGAGGTCGGCATGGACTGATCCGCGACCCACAGATATAAGCCTTGCTTATTTGACTCCCAGTCAAGGTATTTTATTTTATGGTGAAAACGCCAACGACGAGGTTGGAAGTCTGGTGCGCAATCTTGGCGACATCAACGGTGACGGATATGACGATATAATCACCGGCTCAACATATGCCAATGCTCTAGTGGACGGTGGTGTCTATTATGTAGTTTACGGACGGGCGACTTCCACCGGTGCTAATGATGATGTCAATATCCAATCCATGCCGACATCGACCGGCTTCACCATCGTTGGTGCCTACCAAGACGATCTATGGGGACGTGTCGCCAGTGGGCTAGGCGACATCAACGGCGATAGTTTTGCGGATTTTATTATCTGCTCTGACCTCGCAAAAGTAGGACCCCAGTCGCCAACATTGGGTGTGTGCTATGTGTTTTTGGGGTCACCCGTGCAAGTGAGTGCGCCCATATATCTGGCGAGTTTTGAAGCAGGAACGGCATATGACTGGAGGCTGTTTCAGATCGTTGGCAGGAATGTCGGAGAGCTAATGGGCTGCAGTGCAAGTGCGGCGGGCGATGTCAACAACGACGGCTTTGCGGATATTATCATTGGGGTGAAGGATTTGGGATCCATCGGCGCAGCAGTCGTCCTGTTTGGACACCACCATTCTCAACCCTTTCCTGATATTGATCTGTCTACCTTCAGTTCTGGATCCAGTGGGTTTTGGATTATGGGCGAGCAAGTCACTGGGTTATTTGGCTTCGCCGTCAGCTCGGCCGGGGACTTTAACGGCGATGGGTACGACGACGTAATCATCGGCGCACCGATTGCGGGTTCAGGTGCTATAGGCATTACGTATGTGGTTTTAGGACACGGTGGTGATTTTTTATTCGATGTTGAGGTTTTTTACTTCGATACGTTGCCGCCCGACGGGAGCCGCGCGGGGTTTCGGATCTATGGTCAGGCCCCTGGCGAATCAGTCGGGGAGATACTGAGTGGTGCAGGTGATATCAACGACGATGGTCTAGGCGACATTCTCATTGGTTCTTGCACCTTCGGCAGCCTCAATCGGGGTAACAACGGTATAGTGTATGTGATCTTTGGTCAACGCACAAATGCTCCTCAGGACATGGATTTGATCTCGTTCACAAGTGATCCCGGTCGAGGGTTTATAATTCACGGAGCGGTGACAGGTGATACTTTTGGCTATTCTGTCAGTGCGGCAGGCGATGTCAACGGCGACGGTATAGGAGATATTGTTGTGGGTGCGCCGATGGCCGACCAGATTGGTGTTTTCGACGACGTTGGCGTGGTGTATGTGATCTACGGGCGACGCGCGAGTTACCCATTTACTGAAGACATCGATCTGTATACGTTCACTACGGGACCTGGAAGAGGGTTAGTGATTGCGGGTGCGGTGGTGGACGATTATTGTGGTGCTAGCGTCAGCAGCGCAGGAGATTTTAACAACGACGGTGTGGCCGATCTGCTGTTTGGCGCCTCCAGTGCGAGCTTCGTTCCCGCGGCGCACGCAGGCATGGCATATGTTATGTACGGATCCGTTCCAAAGGCGTCTATTTCTCGCACACCACCGGTGTACTCCATTATAGATGGTAGTGCGTCACTGGCACCTTCTGTCGGGTACCGCGTTTTTGGAGAAGAGCTTGACGACAGAAGCGGCAGCTCTGTAAGTAATGCAGGTGACTTCAACGGCGACGGGATTGATGATTATATTATTGGCGCGGTAAATGCCAATCGTGGCACAACCGCCACTGGTGTTGCGTATTTACTATTTGGTACAGATTCAACGCACACAGTGGCTGATATTGACCTGACAGATATCTCTGGTGGGGTAGGTGGCTTTCGTATTGAAGGAAAATTTTCGTATGATCACTTGGGAAACGCTGTTAGTGCGGCAGGCGATTTTAACGGAGATGGTTATGCTGATATCCTCATTGCTGCTCATCATTTCAATCCCTATGGTCGTGGCGATGCTGGAGCCGTGTTCTTGCTGTTTGGACACAGTGATGCCACTTCTTTTGACGATATCTACATGGCCCAGGGTCTGACAGCTACTCAAGGTTTTATGATCTATGGTGAGCTAGAATCTGACAGCATGGGCGTCTCTGTCGGTTGCGCAGGCGATGTCAACGGTGACGGAGTGGATGACATTATTATGGGAGCCAATGGAGCGGACGATCAGACAACCACGAACGTAGGCAAAACGTATGTGATCTTTGGTCAACCTGGCCTATCTCCTTCGTCAGCCTCTAACATTGACCTCAGCCTCGTGGGCCAAAATGGCGGATTTTTTATTCAGGGGTTGGCGTCTGGCGACCAATGTGGATTCTCTGCACGCGGTGCGGGTGACGTTAACGGCGACGGTTTTGCTGATATCATTGTCGGTTGCTTGCATGCAGATCCTGGTGGCTTTCAAGGAGTTGGCACCGCGTACGTACTGTTCGGACGAGGAGACTTGGGCTCTTACAACATCTTCCTCAACTCGTTTGCCTCCGACTCCTCCGTTGGTTTCAAGATTATCGGGGCTGCTGCGTCTAATTTCCTTGGCGCTTCAGTGAGCTCTGCGGGGGACTTTAATGGCGATGGCTTTGCTGATATTGTGATGAGCGCCCCGGGAGCTGCATACACCACTCGCTCAAATGCCGGCATCGTGTACGTCATCTTTGGCAGAAACGCTAACTATCTCTTTGTGGACGTGGAGCTGGCCACTTTCCCGTTCAGCAGCACAACGGGGTTTCGCATTTACGGTGCAAACGCGCAAGACAATATTCGTGCAGTAAACAGCGCAGGTGATGTTAACGGTGACGGACTAGGCGACATTCTAATTGGTACAATATCGGCCTATGGTCAAAGCGGTACCGCGTATGTGATCTTTGGCCGCAGAACCTACAATGGGGACATTGATCTGTTAACCTTTCAACCCAGTGCCACCACGGGTTTCCAGATAATCGGTACTGCCAGTTCTAGTTTTGGAATGGGTGTTGCTGTCAGCGGCGCGGGCGATGTAAACAACGACGGAGTGGATGATGTGATTGTTGGAGCATATCTAGAGACCGTGTTGGGTCGCTCTGAGGCCGGTGTTTCGTACGTACTCTTTGGTGCCAATAGCGAAATCGCATTCAATACTATCGATCTATCCAAGTTCTATACAAGCAGCGACACGGGTCTTATCGTACAAGGTGTCGAAGGGAGTTACTACCTGGGTAGCAGTGTCAGTAATGCAGGCGATTTTAATGGCGACGGTATTGACGACATCATCATCGCCGCCAGCGGAGCAACGTATGATAATAGAGCGTATTGTGGCATCGTGTATGTAATCTTCGGAAATGCTGTGGATCTCACCCCGTACGATCTTGATCTACTGGATTTTGTACCTGGTGATCACACTGGTTTTCGTATTTTTGGTGCGTTTAGTATGGATGAGACTGGTGCCGCAGTGAGCGGCGCGGGCGATGTTAACGGTGACGGCTTTGCGGATGTCATGGTCAGTGCGGTAGGTAGCGGAATAATATATGTTCTGTTCGGACACAGTAACACGTCTCCATTTGAAGATGTGGACCTTTTTAACTTCAATACCGGGCTTACAACTGGTTTCCGCATCGTGGGAAGTGGTTCTGATAGAAATGGAAATACTCTTGCCAAACTCGGCGATGTGAATGGTGATGGAGTGGACGATATCATAATTGGTGCTTATATGGCCACGGTAATGGCCATCCAACAAGGTGGCGCTGCTTATATTATCTACGGTCAAAATGCCGCGCTCTATGGGCCGATATCCGATATTTCCTTGTCAACTCTGTCTCAGCATCCACATTTGGGGTCTATGGTAATACGAGATCCACCCCAGCAACAGTTTGGATTTTCCGTCGGTGGTGCTGGTGACTTCAACAACGATGGCTTGAATGATATCATCATTGGTTCGCCATTAACCAACCAAGGGATCGCGCATGTTATCTTTGGCAACAAAACACGACCTGGTTTGATTGACATGACTATGTGGCTGGCCAATCCCAAGTCCGGTTTTCGCATTGTCGGAGCGAATTTTGGAGATTTCTTTGGGTACTCGGTCAGTGGTGCGGGCGATGTCAACGGTGACCACTTTGATGATCTTATCATTGGTGCCAGGGGAGCCACCGCGCCTCCTGGACGCATTGTGGCTGGTATATCCTACGTCATTTTTGGCCGTGCTGCGGCAGATACAGTGGACATTGATTGTGCTGCCTTCACTACTTCGACGACAAACGGGTACCGAATCATGGGAGCCGTTGCTGATGATATTTTGGGTCATTCGGTTAGCAGTGCAGGAGACCTGAACGGAGATGGTTTTGCGGATATTGTGATTGGAGCGATGCAAGCAAGCATGCTGAATCGACCCTACGCTGGCAAATCGTACGTTCTCTTCGGACGAGATGGGAGTCTCCCCGTGAATGACATCGACTTAGTGGCGTTTCGATCGGGCACAAGCACGGGTTTTGTAATTGAAGGAGCCGCTTCATCTGACGCTGCCGGTACCGTTGTAAGTGCTGCGGGGGACGTCAACGGCGATGGCGTGGATGATCTGCTGATCGCTGCACCTGCCGCCGCTCCGCAGAATAGATACAATGGCGGAGCAGTCTATTTGATCTTTGGGGACAGGCCCACGCCCACACGGCCGCCTACTTCTCAGCCAAGCAGGCAGCCCTCGCGTCAGCCGTCAAGGCAACCCACTCGACAGCCCACATCGCAGCCCTCTCGGCAGCCCAGTGGACAGCCCACATCACACCCTTCTGTTGAAGTGATAGACATTGACTTGCGCCAGCCGCAGCCCCAGGGGTCAAGTCTTCACATCCTGGGCGCTGTGGATTCGGAACAAGTCGGAATGACCGTCAGCAACGCGGGTGATGTTGACGGCGATGGTTATGAGGATTTTTTGGTGGGAACACAGGTTGCCAGTCCAAACAACCGCGGGAATGCAGGATCTGTGGTGCTTATCTACGGTGCGGCGGAGTTTTACACAACGGATATCGATTTATTGGTTGCATTTGCACCTGGAAGTGGGACCCAGTTTAGCGGTGTCGCTGACCAAGACAGTCTGGGATGTTCGATTGGTGCTCTGGGGGATTTCAACAACGACGGATTTGATGATTTTATCCTTGGTGCTTATTCAGCCTCGTCGAACGGCATCGCTAACCGGGGAATTGCGTACGTCTTTCTGGGACGCGCAGAACGGTTTCCACCCTCCATCGATCTCAATGCGATTGACCTGGTCGGTAGCAATTTAGGGTTTCGCATTTTGGGCGGTGCGACCGGTGACCTGCTGGGCTTCGCCGCCAGTGGTGCGGGTGATGTCAACGGCGATGGGTACAATGATCTCATCGTCAGTGCGCGCAATGTCAAACGCAACATGATATCTCTTGCCAATGGCAAAGCATACGTTGTGTTTGGCCACTCAGCGAATCAATACCCTTTTGCGGACGTTAGTCTTACCAATTTTGGGTCCAGTACGTTAGGCTTTTACATTTTCGGGGGTGGAAATAGTCACCTATTTGGCTCAGCCGTCAGCAGCGCAGGTGATTTCAATGGTGATGGATTTGGGGACATATTAATTGGCGCAACGGGAGTCAGCAGCAACGCAGGTGCGGCTTACTTGATCTTTGGCCACAGCAAATCTCTCCCTTTCAACGATATTGACCTTGTCACCAGTCTGGCAAGTTCCGCAGGATTCACAATCAGCGGTGCCAGTAACCAAGATCTAACGGGGACAGCAGTAAGTTGCGCGGGTGATATCAACCAGGACGGCTACAGTGATGTGCTTGTCAGCGCCCCCGCGGCAAGTCCTGGTACCCCCACCCGGACAGGCGCTGGCAAAGTGTATGTGGTGTTTGGTCACGGTGTCGGTACCCCATTCCCGGACATTTCGCTTTCTCTGTTCTCGACTGCGAATATGTACGGATTCGCGATTTGGGGAGCATACATTGCCGACTATACAGGCGGCTCTTTGGGTAACGCGCGCGATTTAAATGGCGATGGTATCAGCGATTTTCTGATTGGAGTGCCCAATTATGACACACCCACCACAAATGATAACACCGGTGCAGTTTATGTGATTTTTGGGCACACCGTGGCAACGCCGTTCGACAACATCGATCTGCGAACGATTCAACTGGGTCGCAAAGTTGGTTACAAGATAACAGGTGCAGCTTTCGGTGATCAACTCGGTTACGCTGCGTCCGTGGTGGATGTTAACGGTGATGCTGTGCCGGATCTTCTCATAGGCGCGCCAGGTGCCACAGTTGCCGGTCGTGCTGATGCAGGCGCTGCGCATGTCATATTCGGCAATATGTTTGTTGCTCCCACCTCGCAACCAAGTCGTCAGCCCAGCAGGCAGCCCAGTCGACAACCTTCTTCGCAGCCATCGTGGCAGCCTAGCAATCAACCCAGCCGACAACCCTCAGGTCAACCGTCACGGCAGCCTAGCAGGCAGCCCAGTCGACAACCTTCTTCGCAGCCATCGTGGCAGCCTAGCAATCAACCCAGCCGACAACCCTCAAGTCAACCGTCACGGCAGCCCAGCAGGCAGCCCAGTCGACAGCCGTCTTCGCAGCCATCGTGGCAGCCTAGCAATCAACCCAGCCGACAACCCTCAGGTCAACCTTCTCGCCAGCCGAGCAGACAGCCCAGTGGACAGCCCACATCGCACCCCTCTGTGGAGGCGCTGGATATCGACTTGAGTCAAACCCAGGCTGTTGGATCCACCCTTCGCATTCTGGGTGCCTCGAATGGTGATGAAACTGGAATGTGTGTGAGCAACGCAGGGGATGTCGACGGAGATGGCTATGAAGATGTTCTTCTTGGCATACCTATGGCCACTGCCAACAATCGCCAGTACTCTGGGGCCGTAGCGCTCATCTACGGCACAGCCCGTTTCTCTATGCCCGAAATGGACTTGTATGCAGTAACTTTTGGAATTGGCGCGTGGTTTTTTGGCGCAGCCAACGATGACAGCCTCGGTTTTTCTGCGAGTACTCTAGGCGACTTCAACAACGATGGATTTGACGATTTCGTCATTGGTGCTCATTCTGCGTCGCTTAATGGCGTTGTTTCGCGAGGAATTGCGTATGTTATTTTGGGACGCGTACAACGACTGCCTGTACCAATCGATCTTGCAGCTGTAGATTTGGTGGGCAGCGGATTTGGATTTCGCATCATCGGTGGTGCAGAAGGAGATGTGCTCGGTTATTCTGTGAGTGGCGCCGGAGATGTTAACGGCGACGGCTTTAGCGACATAATAGTCGGTGCACGTTATGCCATGCGCAACGTCGCAGCATTACAAGCCGGTCGAGCGTACGTCTTGTTTGGTCACTCTGCCAGCGAGTACGCATTTGCAGACATCAGCTTGACCAATTTTGTGTCCAGCTCTGTTGGGTTTCGCATTGTGGGCGGTTCGGCGGGGCATGTTCTAGGCTCCTCAGTCAGTGGCGCGGGCGACTTCAATGGTGACGGATTTGATGATATCATAGTAGGGGCGCCTGGAACTAACGGCGGTACAGGTGCTGTATACTTGATCTTTGGCCATGCGAAGACAACAGCATTTAACGATGTTGATGTGCTGAACCTAGTAGCGCCTGTGGGATTCAGAATTAACGGTGTTGTCAACTCGGATGTCACAGGAACTGCTGTAAGTTGCGCGGGGGATATCAACCAGGACGGATACAGTGATGTGCTTGTCAGTGCCCCCGCGGCAAGTCCTGGTACCCCCGCCCGGACAGGTGCTGGCAAAGTGTATGTGGTGTTTGGTCACGGTGTCGGTACCCCATTCCCTGATTTTGAGCTTTCGGTGTTCTCATCTGCCGCAACGGCAGCCGGGTTTGTGATTCTAGGTGCATACTCTACTGACAAAACTGGTTTCTCCTTAAGCAGCGCGCGAGACATGAACGGAGATGGGATTCACGATTTCGCGTTTAGTGTTCAAAACTACGACTCCATTGGTGTCGATGATAACAAAGGAGCGGTGTATGTAATCTTTGGGCACTCGTCGGCAACGCCTTTCAATAACGTTGATTTGCGGACCTTTCAGTCCAGTCGCAGTGTAGGCTACAAGATCACCGGTCCTGCTGCAAGTAATTACTTTGGCTACTCTGTGTCCGTGCTGGATGTGAACGGTGATGCAGTGCCTGACCTTCTCGTTGGAGCTCCTGGGAACAATCCTCTTGGTCGCATCGGCGCGGGTGCTGCGTATGTTATGCTTGGTGATATGTACATCGCTCCCACATCGCAGCCCAGTCGTCAGCCCAGCAATCAGCCCAGTCGTCAGCCTTCAAGTCAGCCGACCTCGAAGCCCACAACTGAGGTGTTTGATGTCGACCTGAGCTATCCGCTGCGTCCTAAAACAGGATTCACAGTAATGGGGGTACAGGCTGCTTCCGAGACAGGTTCTTCTGTAAGCTCCGCTGGTGACTTCAATGGCGATGGGTTTGAAGATATCATAATTGGTATTCCCAACGCAGAACATAATTCCGCTTTTACCGGTGCGGTGGTGGTTTTGTATGGCAACGCAACGCATTCTGGACTTTCGGATGTTGACCTGGCATCTCCACTGGGTACTCATGGGTTCTGGATCTACGGAGTAGAAGACAGAGATCTGTTCGGAGGCTCCGTCAGCAGTGCGGGTGATTTCAACAACGACGGGTACGATGATGTGCTGATTGGCGCTGTCGGCGTTACGGCGAATGGTCGAGCAGATTGTGGTTTCGTCTACTTAGTGTTTGGCAGTCCTACCTTTCCATATGAAACGGATCTGAGCAGCGTTGATTTGGCGCAAGCTGACCTCGGGTTTCGCATATTCGGAGCTGGTGCAGGCGACGCGCTTGGTACGTCGGTCAGCGGTGCGGGTGATGTGAACGGCGACGGCTTTGCTGATATAATTCTCGGAGCAAAGTTTGCTGATGCTGATGCTGGCCGCGCTGATTCAGGCATTGTGTACGTACTCTTTGGTGAAGAAACCCCTCTGTTTATATCCGATTTTTCCCTGATCGGTTTTACTGCGAACTCCTATGGCTTCCGGATATTGGGCCATTTGATCAATGATCATTTTGGAACCTGTGTGAACGGTGCAGGCGATTTGAACGGTGACGGTTATGACGATGTAATTGCCAGCGCGCCTCGTGCAGGCGACAACAATGGCGTTGCCTACGTGATCTTCGGACACGCTATGAACGTAGCTTTTCCGGACGTGGACTTGAATGCACCGGCCAACGGGTTTAAGATGAGTGGTCTTACGACTGGTAATGTGCGCAGTGCTGTCAGCGGTGCTGGTGATTTCAATGGAGATGGCTTCAGTGATGTGCTGGTTGCTTCTCATAATGCTGACGTGGCAGGAAAAGTGGATTGTGGCGTGGTATACGTGCTGTTCGGACACAGTTCTGCCACTTCATTCGGCGATTTGACTCCAGAGTCCTTGGCCTCAGGTGTTCTTGGTTTCACCATAGTTGGGGCCGTGGCTGCTGGCAAACTAGGCTATGCCGTGAGCAATGGAAGAGACATCAACGGGGATGGTATTGGAGATATCTTCGTTAGTGCACCTTATACTAGCACACAAACAGTACAACACACCGGTACGGTGTATGTCATCTACGGCCACGACACTTCCACCCCCTTCTACAACATCAATCTATCCAGCTTTGTCTCTGGTCTCACCACGGGTTTCTCTATTATTGGCGCTCAAGTGTGGGCCACCGTCGGCTTCGCAGTCAGCGTGACAGACTTCAACGGTGACGGTGCAACTGATGTTCTTATTGGAGCCCCTGCAGCTACTTTTCTGGGTAGGAATTCTCCCGGAGGAGTCTATGTAGTGTACGGCGAGCCGCCACCTACTCCGCGCTTACCAAACATTGCCCTTCGCGACAGTCTGCCCAATTCGGTTGGTTTCAGTATCGTAGGTGGAGAGACTGCGGATGCCTTTGGTTACTCTGTCAGTAACGCGGGAGATGTGAATGGCGACGGCATCGACGATATTATTATTGGGGCACCACGTGTATCACCTCCAAACCTATTCAATGCTGGCGCTGCGTATGTGTTGTTTGGCAACAGTAGCGTCACTCCGCGTACATTCTTGGATCTCGATTCATTCGTCTCCGGTGTTGACGGGTTTATTCTGCGAGGTGTACAAGCGAATGCGAAGTGTGGCGTCTCTGTCAGCGGAGCTGGGGACTTCAATGATGACGGCATCGATGATGTTATTGTTGGCTGTCACTACTATTTTGACCACAATACACTTGTGCAACCTGGAGCCGTGTTTGTAATCTTCGGCTCGTCTTCAGTCAGTGACTACGTGGACACCTACTTAAATGAGAATCTTGGTGGGCGAGGGTTTCGTATTATGGGTGCAGGTGATGGCGACCAGCTGGGATTTTCTGTGAGCCACGCGGGGGATGTCAACAATGACGGCGTTAATGATATTGTTGTGGGTGCACCTTCTGCGCACGGCGGCGGCTTCTACATGGGAGTAGTTCATATTCTGTTCGGACACAATGACTCACGTCCCTTTCCTGACCTGGATCTGTCACAAGTCTATGAAGGCTTTGTTGTTTATGGTGCGCACAATTCTGATCGAATAGGAACGGCTGTGAGTGCAGCGGGAGACTTCAATGGTGACGGATACGCTGATATTCTAGTTGCCGCCCCTAACGGATGGACTATTGTGCGAGGATCAGCTGGTATTGCACATGTTATCTTCGGGCGAAGTGACTTTGGTGTAGCTACTCTTGTTGACCTTGGAAACAGAGAAGCAGGGAAAAGTTTTGCTATCATCGGTGCCAGGACAAATGACCGAACAGGACAGGCGGTGCGCTGTGCTGGAGACATCAACGACGACAATTTCAGCGATGTGCTGGTATCTTCTACTAGTGCGGATGGGAAGGGCAGAATCGATGCTGGTACAGTACATGTCATATTTGGGCATGGAGTTAGTTCCCCATTCCCAGACATTGACCTCTTGGCTTTTGTAACTGGACCAACCGTGGGATTTGTAATCTACGGCGCGAAGAGTTTTGACTTCATTGGGGATTCGGTTGGTGGTGCAGGGGATGTGAACTATGACGGCCGCGCAGATATTATCATCGGCAGTAGTTCTGTTGATGTTTCTGACCGAGAAGATGCTGGTGCTGTGTACGTTATCTTCGGCCGTCCCGTTGGCACCCAGGTCACTGACATTGACTTGCGCACTTATGTTTTCGGCGAATCAACCGGATTTGTGATCTACGGAGGCGAGTTCAATGATCACTGTGGTTACTCTGTGAGTTCTGCGGACCTGAACGGGGATGGAGGACCAGATATTGTAATTGGCACGCCTTACGGCACGGCAAACGCTAAAAGTAATGCAGGATTGACGTCTGTCATTTATGGCATTGCCCCGCCTCCACCGCCCACTGCTCTACCGACTACGCAGCCCAGTTGGTCACCCTCCTGCAACCCCACTAGAGCGCCAACCCAGACAAGTTTAAGTGGATATACGATTGTCGGAGGAATTGACAATGGGAACAGCGGTTCGGCTGTCAGTGCCGCCGGTGATGTCAACGGTGACGGTCTGAAGGACATCGTTATAGGCGCTTTTGGAGTCAATGGTGGCGCTGGGCTTCGTGGTGGAGCTGCCTACGTTGTGTTTGGACGAACATCTCAGCCCTTTAGTGATGTTGATTTGGCCAACTTTGTCTCCAGTAGTTCCACGGGGTTTAAGATAATGGGGGTTAATCAATTTTTGAAGCTCGGCACGTCTGTGAGCGCTGCAGGCGATGTAAACGGTGATGGCTACGATGATGTAATCATAGGGAGTAATCCAATCCTTAATGTTCCAAGTGTGAGCAGAGGGTATGCATTTGTTGTGTTCGGACACAGCTCATCTCTACCCTTCACGGATATCATTTTATCCACAACTATGGTGTCATCTCAGTTTGTTTTTCTAATCTCCGGTACTGCTTTGTCGGATACATTTGGGTTTTCTGTGAGTGGCGCAGGGGACTTCAATGGAGACGGTTACGACGACATTCTAATTGGTGCTGTTCGAGCAGATCCTCCGGGTCGACTTAATGCTGGCAAAGTGTATGTGATATTTGGGCACAGCAATGCCACGGCCTTCCCAAACATTTTGATGGAAAATTTCATCAGTGGCAACTCCACGGGATTTATCGTTTCTGGTGCTGCATTCTCTGACTTCTTGGGTTATTCTGTCAGCGGCGCTGGGGATGTAAATGATGATGGATTGGATGATATTATCCTTGGGGCACCTTACTCTGACAGAAGTTCGGGGATTTCTAACTCTGGAATAGTGTATGTCATATTTGGCACAGCTTCAATCACCGACATAGACTTGCTGTTGAACTTTACATCCGATTCTTCCTCTGGTTTTCGCATTATTGGTGACAAAGCGAATGGAAACGTGGGATACTCAGTAGCCGCTGCGGGTGATATTAACCACGATGGTGTTGCTGATATCATTGTTGGTGCACCTGGTTATTTGGTTGGTGATAGAAATGGCGCAGGTGTCTCGTATATCATTTTCGGACAAGGTCCCGTCTTTCCCTACGCTGATATTGATTTCGCTTCGTACAATACGAGCGGACTGCTTATTCTTGGAGCGATCAGCACCGATCAATGCGGATTTTCTGTGAGTGATGCTGGTGATGTGAATGACGACGGTGTCGATGATATTATTGTAGGTGCACCAAGGCACTCTTATTTAAGCGGGGGAGAGTCCGCAGGCGCTGCGTATGTTATATTTGGAAACGCCAGTTTCGGGATGACCTTCACGTCAATAGATTTGTTAACCTTTGAGTCTGGTTCAACTGGTTTAATAGTCCTCGGTACTGCATTTAAT
>LNAP01003648.1_pt1 | contig 14638 bp, 15 predicted proteins | sample 602601 | NCBI WGS metagenome assembly LNAP01 (sample SAMN02440304, study PRJNA202911) | soil metagenome | biome: Subtropical and temperate rainforests or woodlands; isolation source: soil samples (1 kg each in a 20% v/v slurry with milli Q water) were... ...
CCCAAGCCTGCCGCCGCTCCGAAGTCCGCGACCAAGGCGCCCGCCGCCAAGAAGGTCGCCGCGGTGAAGACGCCCGCCCCGGCCAAGGCTGCCGCGCCGAAAGCTTCGGCCAAGGCCTCTGCGCCCAAGAAAGCCGTTGCGCCCAAGGCCGCACCGAAACCGGCCGCAGTGGCCAAGCCTGCCGCTGCAAAGAAGGCTGCCCCTGCGAAGGCGGCGAAGCCCGCCAGCAAGCCGCCGGCCGCCAAGACGGCCAAGCCGAAGGCCTGAGCCTTATTTCGCCGAGCGCTTGAGGGCGACCAGGGCTTCGTCGAGGCAGGCTTGGTCGCCGGCGATGACGATCTGGCCGCCGTCGGGGCCGACCGGTTGGCCGCGCCAGTTGGTGACCAGGCCGCCGGCGCCCTCGATCAGGGGGATCGCCGACTCGATGTCCCAGGCCTTCAGCCCGGCCTCGATCACCATGTCCATCTTGCCCATGGCGACCATGGCGTAGGCATAGGCGTCGCAGCCCAGGCGGGCGAGGCGTGCTGCCGCGCGGACTTGGGTCCAGGCGCCCAGTTCGGCGCCGTCGAAGCAGCCTTCCGGATCGGTGGTGGCGATGACCGCGTCGGTGAGCTTGGGGCAGGGGCGGACCTGCAGGGGCTTGGTCTGGCCGCGGGCGATGAGGCGCGAGCCGGCGGCATGCCCGAGATAGATCTCATCCAGAAACGGCTGGGCGATCGAGCCGAGGACCGGACGGCCCTGGTGGCGCAGGCCGATCAGGACGCACCAGAGCGGCAGGCCGGAGATGAAGGCGCGAGTGCCGTCGACGGGATCCAGCACCCAGACGAACTCGGCGTCCGGACGGTCCTCGCCGTATTCTTCCCCAATCACCCCATGGTCCGGATAGCGCGCGGCGATCAGCTTGCGGATCGCGGCCTCGGCGCCCTTGTCGGCGGCGGTGACGGGGTCGAAGCCGCGGACGCCGCCCTTGTCCTCAAGGCCGTGGTCGGCGCGGAACAGGGGCAGGATGACGTCCGCCGCGACCGTGTTCAATTCGAGGAGGAAGGCGTCCAGCTCGGACAGGCGGTCGGCGGCGAGGGCGGCGGGCGAGGGCATGGCCCCCGCTTTAGCGCGCCGCTGGCCTTTCCGAAAGCTGCGTCAGACCAGCTCCGGATCGCCATTCAGGGACTTGGCCAGGTCCAGCAGGCGACGGCGGGGGCGCTCGTCGAGCTGGTAATAGGCGCGGATCAGGTCGAGCGTTTCGTCGCTCGAAAGCACTTCGCTCGTGCAGCTCGCCTCGACCGTCTCGCTCTCGGCGCCGTTCGGGCCACCAAGACCGTCGTAGAAATAGCCGACGGGTACATCGAGAGCCTCGGAAAGCTGCCACAGGCGGGAGGCCGAGATACGGTTGGCGCCGCACTCGTACTTCTGAATCTGCTGGAATCGCACGCCACATGCTCCGGCCAGTTGCTGCTGGGTCAGCCCCAGCAGACGGCGCCGACGGCGCAGCCGCTTGCCGAGGTGAACGTCGATTTGGTTGCCCATGGACTCCATCGCCCCCGATCCTTCTACTGGCGCCGTTCCAAACTGAGACGGCTTGCGGGGGAACCGGCAAATCGCGCGCCAAGCGAGTGTCGTTCGCGTTGCACGACAGCAAGTGACCTGACTAGTAGAGGCCCATGACCCAGGCTAAGCCCTCTGTGGCGCAGGACCTTTTGTGGCGGCTGGAAGCGCTCGCCTTCGACGTGGTGATCGGCTTCGCCCGCATCCTGCCGGTCGATCTGGTGTCCGACTTCGGCGCGTGGTTTTTCAAGACCTTGGGGCCGATGACCAGCGCTCACAGGGTGGCCGAGACCAACCTGCGCATCGCCTTTCCGGACGCCTCGGACAGCCGCATCGCGGCCCTGCTGGCCGACCAATGGGACAACACCGGGCGCACCTTTCTCGAGCTGCTGATCATGGACAGGATCATCCGCTCGCCCGACCGGGTGGAGGTTGTGAACGGCCATCGACTCAGCGAGATCGCCGCCAACGCCGAGCCGGTGGTGTTCATTTCTGGTCACTTCGCCAACTTCGAGGTGATGCCGGCGACGATCGTGAACTCCCCTGTCCAGTGCCACATCACCTATCGGGCGATGAACAATCCGCACGTAGAGAAGCGTGTCCGCGACTACCGCTTCCGCTATGGCGTCCGTTATTTCGCACCTAAGGGCGGGGACGGCGCGCGCGACCTGCTGGCGGCCTTGAGCCGCGGGGAGTCCGTGGCCCTGATGAACGATCAGAAGTTCAACGGCGGGGTCGCCTCGCCGTTCTTCGGCCTGACCTGCCATACGGCGCCGGGGCCTTCGCGCCTGGCCCTGCGGTTCAACACCGTGCTGCAGCCAATGTCGGTGCAGCGTAAGCGGAAGGCTCGCTTCCGCGTGGTGGTGCATGAGCCGATCCGCCTGGAACACACCGGTGACAACGCGGCCGACGTCGCCGAGGGCGTCCGCAAGATCAACGCCTTTGTGGAGGAGCGCGTGCGCGAGCGGCCGGCTGAATGGTTCTGGACCCACAAGCGCTGGCCCAACGACACCTATAAGCGCAACCGCTAGGCGGGAGGCGCGGCGCCCACCATCAGCATCGGGTTCATGTGCCGGTCGCGCCATTTCATGCGCCAGCACAGATGTGGTCCCGTGGCGCGGCCTGTGGCGCCGACCGCCCCGATGCGCTGACCGCGGCTCACCTGCTGCCCGCGCATGACGTCGACACCGCTCAAGTGCAGATAAGCCGTGGTCAAGCCCTGGCCGTGGTCGATCATGATCAGCCCGCCCTCGTACAGCATGCCGGTCTCGGCGAGGGTTACGATCCCGCCGGCCGGGGCGTAAACCGGCGTCCCTCGCGGCGCAGCCAGGTCGATGCCGTAATGCGGCGGCCGGGGCCGTCCATCGACGATGCGCTGGCCCCCGAAGCGGGCCGAGACGCGGAAATTCTTGAGGGGCGCGGAGAAGCCGCTGCGGAAGTCGTCGCGGTCGGCATGGCTGGCGAAGGCTGCGGTCTTGCGCCTGGTCTCCGCCGCCATCCTCGCCTCGAGCTCAGGGCTGGCCTTGCCCTGGTAGACCCGGCGCAGGCCCTTGATCCGCTGGATGTCGTATTCGGCGCGGCCGATCTGCAGGGTGCGCAGCGCCTCGCCGTCGCGGCTGGCGATCTTGACGGTCGTCAGCGGCGCGGCGTCCCGATCGAAGCCGAGGATGAAGAAGCCGGCGTCCGAGGCGCGGGCTACTTGCCGGTCATCGAGGAAGACTTTGGCGCCTGGATCGGTGCGGCCGATCGCAAACCCGCCCTGCTGGAAGCGTCCGCTGAGGGCGAGGCCGGCGCCGGCATGGGCGCGACGTGCGGCAAGGCCTAGGCCGGCTATCCCCAGGCCAGTGATCCCGAGGGCTGCGGCCCGGCGGCCGATCAGGACTGCATTTCCTTCCAACGCGCCAGGGCGTCGGCCGGGGTGGCGTAGGCTTCCTGCAGCGCGGGGTTCCAGTAGCGCAGGGCCTCGATCGGAATCTTCACCCGGGAGACGGCGCAGATCACGTAGCGCCCCGGTTTCAGGACGACGAAATCCCCGTCTCCGTAGTGCAGGGAAGCGATGTCGGCGCCGGTAAGGTCACGGTCGTGGGCGTTCATAGTCGTCTATGTAGCGCGTCCGGGCTCGTCAGAACAGGTCGCCCTGGTTGGATGGCGGCGCCGGCTTGGCGGGACGCGCCGGCTTTGGGCCGACCTTTGGAGCCGGAACTGCAGCGGGCGAGGACGCCCCGTCGATGACGGCCTCGCGGGTCTGGTCGGCGAAGACCAGCCGCACGCCTTCGCCGCTCGCCAGCGAGCCACCCTCGCGGACCAGCGAGCCGTCCGTCCGATGCACTCGCGCGAAGCCGCGCTTCAGCGGCGCGCTGGGATCGACCGAGGCGTAGAGCTTCGAAAGGCCGGTCAGCCGCTCGCCGGCCCGCTCGATGCGCCGCTCCATGGCTGGCGACAGCCGCACGGACAGCCGCTGGAGCCGGTCGGTCTGCACTTCCTGCGGCCGCTTGAGGAGCGCCGGGTGAAGGCGTGCGGAGACGCGGACCAGGTCGGTCCCATGGGCAGCGACATTGCGCGACAGGCCGGCGCCCAGCCGGCTGGCGGCCAGGTTGAAGCGCTGGGCGGCCATTTCCACCAGGTCGGGAACCCGGCCCAAGGCGCGGCCGGCATGTTCGACCCGGCCGCGGCGATCCTCGACCACACGGCCGCCGCAACGGTGCAGCCGCGCCGAAAGGTCGCCGATATAGCCACGTAGCTCCGCGAACACCGGCGTCGCCATTTCTGCGGCCGCGGTTGGTGTCGGCGCGCGGCGGTCGGAGACGAAGTCGATCAGGGTCGTATCCGTCTCGTGACCCACCGCCGAGATCAGCGGGATGGTCCCTTCGGCCACGGTGCGGGCGAGGGCCTCGTCGTTGAACGCCCAAAGATCTTCCACCGAACCGCCGCCGCGGGCGACGATCAGGATGTCCGGCCGCGGGACCGGGCCATCCATCGGCAGCGCGTTGAAGCGGGCGATGGCGTTGGCGACCTGGCCGGCGGCGGCGTCTCCCTGCACCACGACGGGCCAGACGATGACCCGACAGGGCCAGCGGTCGCGGATGCGGTGCAGGATGTCGCGGATCACCGCGCCGGTGGGACTGGTGATCACCCCGACCACCGCAGGCATGGTCGGCAGCGCCCGTTTGCGGGACGGCTCGAACAGACCCTCGGCCTGCAGCTTGGCCTTCAGGCGTTCAAGCTGGGCCAGCAGGGCGCCGACGCCCGCCGCCTCCATGGTCTCGATGACCATCTGGTAGCGGGATCCGGCCGGGTAGGTGGTGATCTTGCCGGTGACCACGACCTCCATCCCCTGTTGCGGGCGAATGGAGAGGTTGCGGACCGAGCCCTTCCAGACGACGCCGTCGATGGCGGCGCGTTCGTCCTTGATGGTCAGATAGACGTGGCCGTTGGAGTGGTGAGTAACTTTGGAGAGTTCGCCCCTCAGCCTCACGAAGCCGTAGGCGTCCTCCAGCGTGCGCTTAAGAGCGAACGCGAGTTCCGAGACCGAATAGGCCTTGGCGTTGCCGGATGTCTCAGGCGCGATATCGGTCATGGGGCAGACATAGCCATGACGGCCTCCGGAAAAAAGCAGAGGCGCGCCCGGCGATGGCGAACCATCGCGCGGACGCGCCCCACGCCATCCCCTCGGGGTACTAGATGTAACGGCGCAGCGAGCGGGCCAGCTCGTTGGCGCCGGTGCGCTTCTTGGTCTGGACCGGCTGATAGGCGACGCGGGCGTGCTCCATGCAATAGGGGCCCTCGTCCTGGCGGCGGCCGCAGAAGGTGAAGTCGTCGCTCGACGGATCGCCGATCGGCCACTTGCACATGTGCGCGCCCAGGGTCAGCACCGTGGCCGTGCCGGGCGCTTCGTCCACATGGCGGACGGGCGCGGGCAGGGGCGCCGTGGCGGCCGCAGCGGTCGCGACGACCGGTTCCTGGATACGGCGCGGCGCAGCCGGGGCCGCGACCGGACGGGCCGGACGCGGAGCCTTGAAGACCGGTCGTGCAGGTTTCGACGGTGCGGCGCGGCCCGACAGGCCAAGCCTGTGCACCTTGCCGATCACCGCATTGCGGGTCACCCCGCCCAATTGTTTCGCGATCTGGCTGGCCGAGAGGCCGTCTTGCCAGAGTTTCTTCAGACTCTCGACGCGTTCGTCAGTCCAACCCATGTCTGGCCTCCACTCGCTTGTACGCGCTCCCGGCCTCGCCCCCGCGAACCGGGATCTACATCTTGTGGCGGCGTATCAACGCCCCCATCAGCAACTACTAGATATCGTAACTCGTTCCGGAGAGGCCACAATAGGCGCCCTGGGGTTCGTCCACAGAAACTAGATGTTGATTCTATCCACAGGATCGTAACGGCGAAGCTCGTCAAGCCGGCCGCTTGCGCCGGGCGCGAAGGGGGGGCACATCGGGGGCATGAAAGACGTGCCTGACGCCCCGACCGTCATTCCGCCCCAGCCCCGGGACTATCACGGGTTCAACTGGGCGGGCTTCGCGACCCTCTACATGCGCGAGGTCCGGCGGTTCTGGAAGGTGGGCATGCAGACCCTGGCGGCTCCGGTCGTCACGGCCCTGCTCTACATGATGGTCTTCGTGGTGGCTGTGCGCGGCGCGGCCCCGCCGATCCACGGCACGCCGTTCGCGGTGTTCGTGGCGCCCGGCCTGATCATGATGCAGATCCTCAACAACGCTTTCGCCAACTCCTCGTCATCCCTGCTGCAGGCGAAGTTCAACGGCCTGGTGGGCGACTTCATGACCCCGCCGCTCACCCCGCTGGAGCAGGTCCTGGCCTTCTCCCTGGGGGCGGCGACCCGCGGCGTGGTGGTGGGCCTGGTGACCTTCGCGGCGATCCTGCCCTTCGCCTGGCTACCCGTCGCCCACATCTGGGCTGTGCTCTATTTCGGGATCGGCGCGGCCCTGATCCTCGGCATGGTCGGCATCATGGCCGGCCTCTGGGCCGAGAAGTTCGACCACATGGCGGTGGTGACCAATTTCATCATCATGCCGCTGACTTTCCTGTCGGGGACCTTCTACCTGGTCGACCGCCTGCCCGAGCCGTTCCGTTCGGCCAGCCACTACAACCCGTTCTTCTATCTGATCGACGGGTTCCGCTACGGCTTCATCGGCCATGCCGAGGGTTCGCTGCTGGCCGGCGTCGGCATGACCGCGGGCCTGGTGATGGCCCTGGCCTTCACCTGCCTCTGGGCGTTCGAGACCGGCTACAAGCTGAAGACCTGATCGTTCTCAGCGCTGCGGCACGGCCACGGCGACGATCTCCACATGGGTCGGCGCGCCTCGCGTGATGACCGGGACTTGGGTGTCGTTGATGAACCGAAGCCGCCCGTCCACCTCGATCCGGGCCGAGACCGTATAGGTATGGTTCGGGATGATCTGCGCCGGATCATAGTCGAGGCTGAAATTGAACGGCGGAGCCGTAGCCCCCTCGATCACCTGCGTCGCGATCACCCTGGCCGGGGCGTCCGCCAGCGAAGTGTCGGCCAGGGTCACGGTCACCATGCCCGGCGGCGCCAGCAGAATGCGCTCGCGATAGGTGACCGCCCCGGTGACCTGAGCCCTGTCGGCCACAGGCGGCGCCGAAGCACAGCCCGTAAGCGCCAGCATGGCGGCTGCGAGCGGGGCGAGCATCCCAGGGCGCATCCTCAACTCCTCGGTGAATCTGCATCGACCATGGCCCGGCGGACCCCCGCCGTCCATCGCTTCGGAAGGAAAGCCGATCATTGACAGATCGCCGTTCCCATCGGAAAACGCCAAGCCTTCCAGTCCCCGCCGCCCTTGCCGCGGGGACGCTTACGTTTTCGGAGGGCATCCCCGTGACTGAAAAGACCGCGCATCAAGCCGCGACCGTTCCCAGCGACCACATCATGGGCGTTTATAACCGCGCCCCGCTGGCGTTCGAGCGAGGTGAGGGCGCGCGACTGTTCACCACGGATGGCCAGGACTATCTCGACTGCATGGCGGGCATCGCCGTGAACGCGCTGGGCCACGCCCACCCCCGGCTCGTGCAGGCGGTGAAGGACCAGGCCGAGAAGCTGTGGCACGTCTCCAACGTCTTCAAGATCCCCGGCCAGGAAAAGCTGGCCAAGGTGCTGACCGACCTGACCGGCCTGGACGAGGTGTTCTTCACCAATTCCGGAACCGAGGCGGTCGAGTGCGCCATCAAGGCGGCGCGCAAGTACCACTGGGCCAAGGGGAATGCCGAGCGCATCGACATCATCGGCTTCGAGGGCTCCTTCCATGGGCGGACCCTCGCGGCGGTGAACGCCTCGGGCAACGCGGCCTATCTCGAAGGCTTCGGGCCTCGCATGCCGGGCTTCGTGCAACTGCCCTTCGGCGACATGGACGCCCTCAAGGCCGCCGTCGGCCCGACCACCGCGGCGGTCATCATCGAGCCGGTGCAGGGCGAGGGCGGCGCCCGCGCGCTCACCGAGCAGCAGCTCCAGGACCTGCGCAAGATCTGCGACGACGCCGGGGTCCTGCTGATCCTCGACGAAATCCAGTGCGGCCTGGGCCGGACCGGCAAGCTCTTCGCCTGGACCTGGGCCGAGGGCGTGAAGCCGGACATCGTAGCTCTCGCCAAGGCGCTGGGCGGCGGCTTCCCGGTCGGCGCCTGCGTGACCTCGGCCGAGGCCGGTTCCGGGATGACCGTGGGCTCCCACGGCTCGACCTACGGCGGCAACCCGCTGGCCATGGCCGTCGGGCTGGCGGCCATGGAAGAGCTGTCGAAGCCCGAACTGATGGATCATGTCCGCGAGCTGGCCGGCTACTTCACCCAGCAGTTCAACGGGCTGAAGGACCGCTATCCGGACATCGTCCTCGATATCCGGGGCAAGGGCCTGCTGATCGGCCTGAAGCTCGCCACCAACAACCGCGAGTTCATGCAGCACGCCCGCGACGAGCACCTGCTGCTCGCCGGCGGCGGCGACAACTGCGTGCGCCTGCTTCCGCCGCTCAACCTGACCCTCGAAGAGGCTCGCGAGGCGGTCGAAAAGCTCGAACGCGCCTGCGAACGCGCGCGCCAGAAGGCCAAGGCCGCCGCCTAGAACACAGATCGCCGCTCATTCCTTTGACGACGCGCCAAGCCGGGGCCGTGCCGGCTTGGTTTCGCGCTCTGGCGGGAATGAGCGGGTTTCAGGATTCGATCCAATGACCCAATCCCCGAGACACTTTGTCGACCTCTGGAAGATCGAGGCCGCCGACCTGCGCGCGATCCTGGACGACGCCAAGGCCCGCAAGGCCGCCCGTCGCGGCTGGCCACAAGGCCGCGTGGACGGCGACGCTCCGGCGCGCGAGCGCACGCTGGCGATGATCTTCCAGAAGAACTCGACGCGTACGCGCTTCTCGTTCGATGCGGCCATGCGCCAGCTTGGCGGCGACGTGATCATCTCGACAGCCAACGACATGCAGCTCGGCCGCGGCGAGACCATCGAGGACACCGCCAAGGTGCTCTCGCGCATGGTCGATGCGATCATGCTGCGCGCCAACAGCCATGAGGACGTCGAGCGGCTGGCCTACGCCGCGACCGTGCCGGTGATCAACGGCCTTTCCGACAAGGGCCATCCCTGCCAGATCATCGCCGACCTGATGACCTTCGAAGAGCATCGCGGCCCGCTCAAGGGACGCACGCTCGCCTGGGTCGGCGACGGCAACAACGTCTGCTCGAGCTTCATCCACGCCGCGCCGAAGCTCGGCTTCAAGCTCAATATCGCCAGCCCGGCGCTCTACCATCCGGATCTGATGGATCTGGCCCGCGCCGCCGAGCTGCAAGGCCAGGTCTTCACCACCGACGACCCGCGCGAGGCCGTGCGCGGAGCGGACTGCGTGATCACCGACACCTGGGTCTCCATGGGCGACACCGACCATGACGAGCGCATGGAGGCGTTGGAGCCTTATCAGGTCGACGGCGACCTGATGTCCCTGGCGGCCAAGGACGGCGTCTTCCTGCATTGCCTGCCCGCCCACCGGGGCGAGGAAGTGACCGACGACGTGATCGACGGCCCACAGTCCCTGATCTGGGACGAGGCCGAAAACCGCATCCATGCCCAGAAGTCCATTCTGGCCTGGTGCTTCCGGGCGATCTGACCGCGCACCTGCTTTTCTTGGATCGTCATCCCCGGCCGCGAATGCGCGCCGGGGATCCATGCGCAACATTCCTATCTGGCCGGGACCTGACGGCCCGGCCATGACGAACCGATAGGGGAGAGGCCCTGCCTTCAGGTCGCTCTGCGCAGGCCAAGCTCGCAACTTGGCCTCCGCCGTCCTATATGCGCGCACCATGTCCGACACCGCTCTGCAAGCCGCTCCTGACGACCTCGTCGCCCCGTTTCAGATCGAGGGCGAACCCGTGCGCGGCCGCGTGGTCCGCCTTGGCCCCGCGATTCATGAGATCCTTTCCGGTCACGCCTATCCCGAGCCGGTGGCGAACCTGCTGGGCGAGGCCTGTGCGCTCGCAGCGCTGGTCGGCTCGAGCCTGAAGTTCGACGGCCGCCTGATCGTCCAGGCGCAGGGTGACGGCCCGGTGCGCTATGTCGTGGCCGACTACGACACCTCCGGCTCCCTGCGCGGCTACTGCCGTTTCGACGAAGAGGAAGTGGCCCGGCTCAGCACCGGCTTCGCGCGTCCGGGCGCCAAGTCCCTCCTGGGCGGCGGCGTCTTCGTCATGACCATCGATCAGGGTCCCGACATGGATCGCTATCAGGGCGTGACCGCCATCGAGGGCGAGACCCTGGCCCTGTGCGCCGAGCAGTATTTCGCCCAATCGGAACAGACCCCGACCCGCGTCCGCCTCGCCGTCGGCCAGGCCGACGCGGGGCAGGGACCGAAATGGCGCGCGGGCGGCATGCTGATCCAGAATATCGCCGAGGACGACGCTCGCGGCTCGACCGAGGAGGCCTGGAACCGCAGTCAGGCCTTCTTCGAGACCATCGGAGAGGACGAGCTGGTCGATCCGACCATCTCGGCCGAAACACTGCTTTTCCGTCTTTTCCACGAGGATGGCGTGCGGCTGTTCGAAGCCAAGCCCCTCCAGGCCTTCTGCCGCTGCTCGGAGGACCGGATATCCACGGTCCTGAGATCCTTTGGTCCCGACGAGCGCGCCGAGATGGTCGAGGACGACGGCAAGATCCATGTGACCTGCGAATACTGCTCTAAGGTCTACGACGTCGATCCAGCCGATCTCGGCTGACGCGACTATGGCGTCATGGGAGGACGCTGTGGACGACCGGGAGCTTGACGAACTCGCGACCCTGACTGGCGCTCTTCTCGGCGCTTTGGAGGCGCTCGCCTTTATCGGCAGGCGGCTGAACCCGCCGGACTTGCCCGATCTGATGGGGAGGGTCGGCCGGCCGGAAGACGCCCTTCGTGAGGCCCTGCGAAAGCTCTCGGACTGGCAGGGACCGGCCATCGTGCTGCGCGCGCAGCTCGATGAGGCCGGCTCGGCGGTCCTGTCCGGCTTTGACGAACTACGCGCTGCGGTGGAAACAGGCGATGCCTTGCGCGCTTTTCGGGGGCTGCGCCAGGCCCCCCTAGCGCTCGAGGCGCTCTATCCCTTGGCCGCGGTGCTGCCGCCTGTAAACCGCTTCTTCCTGGAGCCGGCGATGCGCGGTGACGCGGCGTTGCAGGGGCGTTTTGGTACGCCGGCGGCCCACACCGGCGTCATGCATGCGGGCGGCGAGCCCGGCGCGCGGGGCGGCTTCTCGCTCTATGTGCCGGAGTATTATACGCCCGAGCGCACTTGGCCGCTGGTCGTGGCGCTGCACGGCGGCTCGGGCAATGGCCGGACGTTCCTGTGGAGCTGGCTGCGCGCAGCACGCAGCCATGGCGCCATCGTCGCCGCGCCGACTGCTATGGGGCAGACCTGGGCGCTCTCCGGCCCCGATCTCGACACGCCCAACCTGACCCGTATCCTGTTGGAGATCGACGCTCGCTGGCGGCTCGATCCGGGCCGTTTGCTGCTGACCGGTCTCAGCGACGGCGGCACCTTCAGCTATGTGAGCGGGCTGGAGCCCGCGTCGCCCTTCACCCACCTGGCGCCGGTGGCCGCGGCCTTCCATCCGATGCTCGCACAGATGGCCGATGCCGACCGCCTGCGCAGCCTGCCGATCCATGTGGTCCATGGCGCTCTCGACTGGATGTTCCCGGTCGACATGGCGCGGAGCGCCGTCGGGGCCTTGAAGTCCGCGGGCGCGGAGGTCGCCTATCGGGAGATGGGCGACCTCGCTCACACCTATCCCACCGAGATGAGCGGCGAGATTCTGCGCTGGCTGGAGGCTAGGCCGCGTCCAGCGCCCGGCTGACGTCGCGGCTCAGGTCGCCGACGCCTTCGAGGCCGACGCTCATCCGCACCCAGCCCTGGGTGAGGCCAATCTCCAGCCGTTGTTCTTCGGGCATCGAGCGGTGGGTGGTGGTCGACGGGTGCGTCGCCATCGACTTGGCGTCGCCGAGGTTGTTCGAGATGTCCACGATCGCCAGGGCGTCCAAGAACCGCCACGCAGCCTCGCGGCTGCCGAGGTCGAAGGCCACGACATTGCCGCCGCCGGTCATCTGGTTGGCGATGATCGCCGCCTGCGGGTGGTCGGGCCGCCCGGGATAGAGCACTTGCTTGGCCTTGCCGTGACTGGCGATGACCTCGGCGATCTTGCTGGCGTTTTCGGCTTGGCGGCGGACGCGCAGGTCCAGCGTCTCCAGCCCTTTCAGCAGCACCCATGCGTTGAACGGCGAGAGCGCCGGCCCCGTATGGCGCAGGATGTCCTTGTAGGCCTCGGTCATCACCTGCTCGGCGCCCAGGATCGCCCCGCCCAGGACTCGGCCTTGGCCGTCGATGTGCTTGGTCGCCGAATAGACGACGACGTCCGCGCCCAGGGCCAGCGGCTTCTGGAAGACCGGGGTGGCGAACACGTTGTCCACCACCAGCTTGGCGCCGGCCGCATGGGCGATGTCGGCCACCGCGCCGATCGCGGTGACTTCCAGCAGCGGGTTGGCGGGGGTCTCGACCAGAAAGGCCTTGGTGTTCGGGCGGACGGCGTTCTTCCAGGCTTCCAGGTCGGTGGCGTCCACGTAGGTGACCTCGACGCCGAAGCGGCCCATCCAGTCGGAGAGGATCCAGCGGCAGGAGCCGAACAGCGCCCGGCCCGCCACGATGTGGTCGCCGGCTCGAACCAGGCCTTGCAGCGCCACATGGACGGCCGCCATCCCCGAGGCCGTGGCGCGGCAGACCTCAGCGCCTTCCAGCAGCGCCAGGCGCTCCTCGAACATCGCCGTCGTCGGGTTGCCGAAGCGCTGGTAGATGAAGCCGGGCTCCTCGCCCGAGAACCGCCGGTCCGCCGCCCCTGCGGTGTCGTAGGCGAAGCTCTGGGTCAGGAAGAGCGCTTCGGAAATCTCGCCGTAGGGCGTCCGCGTGAGACCGCCGCGCACCAGTTTGGTTTCCAGTTCCCAATCGCGCACGTCTTCGGCCATGGCCGCGTCTCCAAACTCGAGAATGATGAGGGCTCTCTAAACCCCCTCCGAGCTGCCGCCACCAGTGAAAAACTGCCGCGTCTTATAGAGAATGGCGCACCAGCGGCTTGCCAGACTCGTGGCGGGCGGCGAGTGTCGCGGCGATGAGTGACGCCCCCGGCATTCTGCCTTCCCAATCCATCGAGGACCTGATCGCCGAAGGGGCTATCACCGCGTCCCGACCGTTCGACGCCGACCAGGTCCAGCCGGCCAGCCTCGACCTGCGCCTGGGCGCCCGCGCCTGGCGGGTGCGGGCCTCGTTCCTGCCAGGGGCAGGCCGCACGGTTCCCCAGCGGATCGCGGACGTGGCCATGCACGAACTCGACCTGACCAAGGGTGCGGTGCTTGAGCGGGGCTGCGTCTATATCGCCGAGTTGCAGGAGAGCCTGGCCCTCCCCAAGGGTGTCTCGGCGCGCGCCAACCCCAAGAGCTCGACCGGCCGGGTGGACGTCTTCGTTCGCCTGCTGACCAACAAATCCGTGACCTTCGACGACGTCGCCGAAGGCTATAGCGGCCCGACCTATATCGAGATCGCGCCACAGACCTTCTCGATCCTGGTTCGCACCTCGACCCGCCTCAACCAGCTCCGGCTGAAGCGCGGCGATCCGCCGAAGCTTTCGATCCGCAGTGTCGGGGTCGACCTCTCGGACGGCGTCGCGGGCTTCCGCGCCCGTCGCCACGCGGGCGTCGTCGACATGGATCGCGTGGATGGCCACGACCCGCGCGACTTCTGGGAGCCGCTGATCCCCCGCCGCGGCGAACTGCTGCTCGATCCAGGCGAGTTCTACATCCTGGCCTCGAAGGAGGCTGTCGAGATTCCGGTGATGGAAGCGGCCGAGATGACGCCGATCGATCCGTCGGTCGGGGAGTTTCGGGTCCACTACGCCGGATTCTTCGATCCGGGCTTCGGCACCGAGGAAGCCAACGCCGTGGGCTCGCGCGGGGTGCTCGAGGTTCGCAGCCACGAGACGCCGTTCCTGCTCGAAGACGGCCAGATCGTCGCTCGGCTGGTTTATGAGCCGCTCACCGCTAAACCTGCCCGTCTGTACGGCGAATTGGGCTCCCACTATCAGCGCCAGGGCCTGAAACTCTCCAAGCATTTCCGCGTCTGGTGACGGCGGTGTGGTATGCTGTGCGCCCCTCGAAAGGAGGGCGCCCATGCTCAGGCTCGACCATGTGGTTTTCCCGGTGCAGGACGCCGGACGCAGTCTCGATTTCTACCGCGATGTTCTCGGCCTGACGCTGGCGGAGGCCCATGAGGGCGACGACTGGAACTCCTATCCCTGGCTGATGATGGTCTTCGCCCTGCCGGACGGGCGTGAGCTGGTGCTGGTCGAACTGAAGGGCGCGCCGGCGCCGAGCTATCAGGGGCTGCCGCGTGACGCGCGCCACTACGCGCTGGCGGTCGAGGATGGCGCCGAGCTCGATGGTTGGCGGGGCAGGCTGCGCGCGGCCGGCCTTCGCTTCTGGGAAGAGGACCATGGGGTCCAGCAGTCGCTCTATCTGGAGGATCCGGACGGCGTCGTCATCGAGATCACCGCGCCGCCTAGCCGGGCCG
>LNAP01003649.1_pt1 | contig 14637 bp, 16 predicted proteins | sample 602601 | NCBI WGS metagenome assembly LNAP01 (sample SAMN02440304, study PRJNA202911) | soil metagenome | biome: Subtropical and temperate rainforests or woodlands; isolation source: soil samples (1 kg each in a 20% v/v slurry with milli Q water) were... ...
GCTCGGTGGCCGGCGCGCCTTCCGCACGCGGCGCCTGCGCCTCGCGGCTATTGGCCGGACGGGAGCCCTTGCCGCGCTGATGCACCGGGCGTTGCTGGCCCGGCGGACGGCCGGGGCGCCACACTTCGATCATCACCGGCTCGACCGGAGCGGCCTCGATGGCGGGAGCCTCGGAGACGAGGGCCTCGGCAACGGTTTCCTGCTCGGCCGCCACGTCGACGGTCGGGGCCTCTTCCAAAGCGGGTTCTACGGTCTGGTCGAATACAGGATCGGTGCCGATCGGCGCAGTGGTCTCGATCACCACCTCGGTAATGCTTACCTCGGCAGGAGCGGCTTCAACCGGCGTCTCGTCCAAGGCCGGCTCGACGGTCTGATCGAACACCGGATCGGTGCCGACGGGCTCGGTGGTCTCGACCACCACTTCGGTGATTTCCACCACCGGCTCGGTCGCAACGGGTTCAACGGGCGCTTCCACCGGCGCCGGGCGGCGCTCCATGCGGTAGCCGAGCGAGCGCAGGATCGAGGCGAAGTCTTCCCCGGCGCAGCCCGCCAGCGAGGTCATGCCGACGGTGGCGGTGAAGCCCGAGCCGTCGAACGCGCCCGCCGGCTTCTCGCCGGAAACGCCCGGACGCCAGGCCAGCGCAGGGCGGATCAGATCGGCGAGCCGCTCGAGGATGTCGACGCGCACCGCGCGCTCGCCGGCCACCCGGAAGCCGACGGCGCGGTACAGGCCCTTCTGAATCTCGGGATCGACTGGGATCGAGGTGCGCCCGGAGGACGCCAGATGCGGCAGCTCGTCGAGGCCCTTCTGCTGCAGCCCGCCATGCTTGAGCGCCCAGAGCTGGGCGGCGAGCGCGCGCGGCGCGGGCTTCAGCAGGGAGGGGATATAGATGTGATGGGCGCCGAACCGCACGGAATGGCCGCGCAGCACCGCGCGGGCATCCTGCGCCAGGCTCTTCATTTCCTCGGCGACCTTGTGGCGCTCCAGCACGCCGAGCGTCTCGACCAGCTGGAAGGCGATGCCACGGCCGATGCCGGTAATGTCCTCGGCGCGGCCGAGGATCAGCAGCGGGCCGAGCAGCTTCTCGACATGCGCCTTCAGCCACAGGTCGAGCCGCGCCTGCACGCCGTCGCGCAGCGGGCCGGTCAGATGCTCGTCGGCGATGATCTTCAGGCGGGGCGCGAGCACCTCCTCACCCGGGATCAGCTTGGCGACGGGATCGCCGATCCAGCGCAGCGTGCCGTCCGCGCTCAGCACGAAGGCGTCGTCGGCGGCCTCCGAGAGCCGCGCGGCGCGGGCCTCGATCTCGCCGGCCAGCGCCTTCTGCGCGGTTGAGCGCAGCGCCTTGGCCTCGGGCCCGGCGGCGGAAGCGTCCGCGGCGAACTGGAAGCCGAGCAAATGGCCGATCACGTGGCCTTCCACGATGACGTCGCCGGTCTTGGTGATTTCTGTATCGAGCATCGTGTTCTCTCGCAGGCGCCTCATCAGGACGCTGGTCCGACGGTCAACGAAGCGGTGGGTCAGCCGCTCGTGGAGTGCGTCGGAAAGCCTATCTTCCACACGCCGAGTGATACCCTGCCAGTGTTCCGGATCGTCCAGCCAGTCCGGCCGGTTCGCTGCGAAAGTCCAGGTACGGACCTGCGCAATACGTCCCGACAGCGTGTCTATGTCACCTTCCGCTCGGTCCGCCAAGGCCACTTGTTTGGCGAACCAGTCGGTGGAGATGCGGCCATGGCGCATTAGGTCGTCATAGACGGTCGCCACAAGGTCGGTATGGGAGGCCGGGGATACCTTCCGGTAGTCCGGCAACTGGCAGGCTTCCCATAGCCGCTCGATGTTGGCGCGGCTGGTGGCGTAGCGCTTCACATTGGCATCGCGCGCCATGGTTTCCAGCACATAGACGTCGTCGGCCGTCGGCGCGCGGGTGAGCCCTTCCTCGCGCGGCGGCTCGGCCAATGTGCGGTGCAGGCTCTCGATCGAGCCGAAGTCGAGCGTAGTGTTGCGCCATTGCAGCACGCGGTGCGGCTCGAAGGCGTGGGCCTCCAGCCGTTCCACCAGCTCGGCGCCGAACGGCTCGCAGCGCCCGGTGGTGCCGAATGTGCCGTCGCGCTGGGCGCGTCCGGCGCGCCCGGCGATCTGCGCGAACTCGCCAGGGTTGAGGCGGCGGAACTGCCAGCCGTCATATTTCACGTCGCCAGCGAAGGCGACATGGTCGACATCGAGATTCAGTCCCATGCCGATGGCGTCGGTGGCGATGAGGTAGTCGACATCGCCGTTCTGATACATCTCGACCTGCGCGTTGCGGGTGCGGGGCGAGAGCGCGCCCAGCACCACGGCGGCGCCGCCGCGCTGGCGGCGGATCAGCTCGGCGATGGCGTAGACTTCGTCCGCCGAGAAGGCGACGATGGCGCTGCGGCGCGGCAGTCGCGAAATCTTCTTCTCGCCGGCAAAGGTGAGGTTGGAGAGGCGCGGGCGCACCAGAATGCTGGCGCCGGGGATCAGCTTCTCGATCAGCGGGCGCATGGTGGCGGCGCCCAGGAGCAGCGTCTCCTCGCGGCCGCGCCGGTTCAGCAGCCGGTCGGTGAACACATGGCCACGGTCGAGGTCGGCGGCGATCTGGATTTCGTCCAGCGCCACGAAGGCGACATCGAGATCCCTGGGCATCGCTTCGACGGTGGCGACCCAGTAGCGCGGGTTCTTCGGCTTGATGCGCTCCTCGCCGGTGACCAGCGCCACCTGGTCGGCGCCGGCGCGCTCCACCAGCTTGCCATAGACCTCGCGCGCCAGCAGGCGCAGCGGCAGCCCGATAAGCCCTGAGGAATGGCCGAGCATACGCTCGATGGCCAGGCTGGTCTTGCCGGTATTGGTGGGGCCGAGCACGGCAGTCACGCCGCGCGCGCGCAACTGTGGCGGCAACGGCCTTGGCTGGGAGCTGGCACTTACCGGCCGGGCAGGGCCCGGCGGGGCGACGATATTCATGAGCCGATCAGTCCGTCGGGCCGGTAGGGGCGCCCTTGTACCATATAGGACGGCCTTGAGGGGAATGCAGCCTCTCGCGTCGAGCCTTCGTCATCCCGGCCCACCACCCAGCCCGTCATCCCGGCCGAGCATAGCGAGAGCCGGGATCGCGTGAAGGATAGGGATCGCTCCCCATCCGGCATGCGGTCCCGGATACGGCCTCACGGCCGTTCCGGGATGACGACGCAGGGAAACCCTAAGGCGCCGCCTTCGCAGGTGTCGCTTTCCGTCCCACCATGGGCTCGGTCATGAAGCTCACGGCCTGCAATTCGGCGGTGCCGATGGCGGTGGCGACCGAGGCCTTGAACGGGGCGAGCACGCGGGTGCCGGCGACCGGCGCCAGCCAGATGAAGATGTCCTTGTTGTTCATCATGTACTTCACCCCCGAACGGCCCGGCTTGTGGCCGGCGATCGGCTTATAGGCGATGCGGCACACCACGGCCGGGCCGGCATAGCCCTTGTCGGCCCTCACCTGGTCGATGCGCTCAAAGAACAGTTCGAGATCGTAGCGCTGGCGGCCGTCGAAGATCGACAGCACACGGTCGCACGCCTTCGCCGACACCGGACTGTCGGTTCCCGGCACCATGATCAGCGTCGCGGTGATGGGATCGAAGATGCCCCTCTTGTCCTTATCCGCGATCGGTATGCGGTCATCGGTTGGGGGGACGGGGGGCTCGACTTTCACGTCGGTGACGGTGGAGGCGGCATTGATGACGAGACGGACGCCCTCGGACTTCTTGTCGGTCTGCGCTTCCATGGCGAAGGAGCGCGGCGCCAGCGTCCCGCGCTCGATCATGCCGCGCGCGCCGACCGTGCCCTTGCCGGAGGAGACCGCCTGCACCACGCCGGTCAGGCGCCCGCTGCCCGAGGCGGTATAGGATTTGTCATCGACTTCGACGAGAAAGGCGGCGCGGCCGAGCTCAAGCCCGCCGAGCGACATGCGATAGCGCGCCTCGAGCTTGCCGTCCGCCATCGCCGCTGTGGAGCCGATGCCGGTGGCGACCAGCGCCAAAACCGCCCCGAGGCAGAAAAGCTGCATGCGCGCGTCTAGTCCGAATCTTGACCGGCACAGGCGCCGGTAGCCTATCTATTCCCGTTTCGGATGCCGGTGGAAGGCGGCGGAACTGTGACTCGCGTCAACACTGCGTGGGCTTGCGCAAACCCGCATTGGTCTTGACGACGCCGGGCCGCTTGCCTATAGGAGCGCACTCTAATTCATGGATGCCGCATGCGGGATCGTCGGACTTAAGCTTATGGTCCGCGGCGCAGTGGCTGCGAACTCAAGGAAGTCCACGATGTCCCGTCGTTGCGAACTTACCGGCAAGGCGGTTCTGACCGGCAACCGCGTGAGCCACTCGAACCACAAGACCCGCCGGCGTTTTCTGCCGAACCTGGTCAATGTGACGCTCACCAGCGACGTGCTCAAGCGCTCGGTCAAGTTCCGCGTCAGCGCCAACGCCCTGAAGACCGTCGATCACCGTGGCGGCCTCGATGCGTTCCTGATCAAGGCCAGCGCCGACGATCTGTCGCAGAAGGCCGTCGAGCTGAAGCGCGCGATCCAGAAGGCCACGACGTCGGCTGCTACCCCGGCCGCCGCTGCCTGAGCGCGATGAACATCGCCGGCGCGCACGTTTCCGTCACCAGGCTCGCAATCCCCGTCATTTCAATGATGGCGGTGGTGGCGGCGTCGAACGTGCTGGTGCAGCACCCGGTGCAGTATTTCGGCCTGTCCGAAATCCTCACCTGGGGCGCCTTCAGCTACCCCGTGGCCTTCCTCGTCAATGACCTGACCAACCGTCGTTTCGGCCCGGCCGTGACGCGGCAGGTGGTGTATTTCGGCTTCGCCCTCGCCATCCTGCTCTCGATCTGGCTGGCGACGCCGCGCATCGCCATCGCCTCCGGCACCGCCTTCCTGGTCGGCCAGCTTCTCGATATCGGCGTGTTCAACCGGCTGCGCCGTATCGGCTGGTGGCAGGCCCCGCTCGCCGGCAGCCTGCTCGGCTCGGCCATCGATACCGTGCTGTTCTTCTCGCTCGCCTTCGCGGGCGATGCCGATATGTCGGGTGCCACCACCTACGGCTCGATCACCGTGCCGCTCTGGGTCGGCCTCGCCTTCTTCGACTTCCTGGTGAAGGTCGGCTGCGCGCTGCTCGCGCTCATCCCCTATGGCGCGCTGATGGGCTGGCTGCGTCCGTGGAGCGGATCGTCCACCTCGGACACAGAGCGCTCGCTGGCGCACTGATTTCTACACCGGGCTGAGTTGCACGGGAGTCGCACGCAATGTGCGCGGAACTGCACTCCCTGCAACTTTGTGCAACCTTTTTTGCATCACTTGATGACGGCGAAGCGCAGCAGGATCGTGCGCTGCACCACCGAGAAATTATCATCCGACATGATGGTCAGGATGGTCTCGCCGGCGGCATTCCGGTGGATCGCCAGCGCTTCCATATTATCGATGGATGCCAAGCGGTTAGCCTCGATCAGCACCTCACCCTTGATGACCGCGCCGGGTTTGACGTCGGCGAGCGGAAAGCGCCGTAGCCGCATCGCGACGCCGCGCAGCATGTCGAACCGCCGCTCCAGCAGATAGACCATGCCGTCATCGGCCAGCGCGAGGTCGGTGGCGGAAAAATCGTCAATGCGCTCAATGACAAAGCTGCCGGCCGGCGCCGGCTTGTCCTGCGGCGCGAAGATGAATCCGGGCAGGATATTGGGATCGTCGGGGCTATGTTCGGCTACCGCGATGATACCAAACGCCCCCGCGATCACCGCCTCCACCCCAGCATTGCTCTCCAGCTTGGCGAGTTCCCCGCCCAAGACGATCCTTTTTCCCTGCGCCTGCACGGGATCGGCGCCCGCAAAGGCCCAGATTTCCTGCTTCCGCTCGATCCCGACGACATAACCGTTGGATGTCCGAGCCAGCGATTCCACGTCGGCCCGCCCGATCTTGGCCAGCGTTCGGTCGTCCTCCGCCAGCATTGGCGTCGCTGTCACATTGCTGAGCCCGGTCGGTCGGTCGCCCTCGCTGTCGATCCGGCCTTCGAGCCACATCCCTTTGTCGGTAATAGCTAAAAATCCCGCGCCGTCAGTGCTGACGCTCATTCCCGAGATGCCGCCGAACACGTTCGCGGTGGACGACAGCGCCACGCCGCCGCGAAATTCCAGTAGCCCGAAGCGTGTTTGTCCGGTCAGGTCGAACTTCGGCAGCGCCGTCGCCGCGACATCGACGGGCAGCGGCGCGGCAAGCGCGGCGGTCGAGAAAATCGCCAGCAGCGCCAGCGTGGCGGCGGTTCGCATCGAGGTGCCCATCAGCGGAGCGATGCCGGCAGCATACGGTGGAGTAGATCATCCCTGCGCACAAGCTGGTGCCAGAGCGCCGCCGCGATGTGGAGGGCGATGATCCCCGCGATCACGAACGACAGCGCCACATGCACCCCGCCCGGCCATCCGAGACTGCGCCCGAGCGCGGAAATGGTGAGGATGCCGAGGATCGGCTGGATCAGGATCGCCAGATAAAGCAGGCCGTGCGTGGCTTTAGCCGCGATAACGGTGGGGCGCGACATGCCGGCCGGCATGGGCGGCGAGCGGTGCGTCAGCCGCCAGCCGATGCGCAGAACCGCCAGCGCCAATATGGCGTAGCCCGCGAACAAATGGGTGCGGAAGAGATAGAATCTCGGCTCCGAACCACGCTCGAAATAGCCCCATGACCACCCGGTGGCGAACTGGACCAGCACCAGCGCCGCCACCAGCCAGTGCAGGATTTTAGAGACGCGGTCATAGCTGTCGGTCATCAAGGAGCGTTCCTGTTGAGGCGTGCGAATCTCGCCGGCCTATCCTAGGCTCAGGACTCATATCCAGAAGAGCACGTTTGCCGCGAGGGCTATGGCGGACATGAAGACGGTCGGACAGCGATCATAGCGCGTGGCGACGCGCCGCCAGTCCTTCAGCCTGCCAAACATGATCTCGATGCGGTTTCGTCGTTTGTAGCGGCGCTTGTCATATCGGATGGGCTGGGAGCGGGATTTTCGCCCTGGGATGCAGGGTTTGATCCCCTTGGCTTGCAAGGCGTCCCTGAACCAGTCCGCGTCATAGCCCCGGTCACCCAGCAGCCGCTGCGCCCTGGGTAGACTGTCCAGCAGGGCTGCAGCGCCGGTGTAGTCGCTGACCTGGCCTGCCGTCATGAACAGGCTGAGCGGGCGTCCATTCTCATCAGTCACGGCGTGAAGCTTGGTGTTCATGCCGCCTTTGGTGCGTCCGATCAGTCGCCCGACGTCCCCCTTTTTACCCGCAGGCTCGAAGCCGTGCGGTGCGCCTTCAGATAGGTCGCGTCGATCATAACCGTGCGATGCTCGGCCTGTGGGATAGACAGGCCCTCCATCATCCGGATGAAAACGCCCACCTCGCTCCAGCGCTTCCAGCGATTATACAGCGTCTTGTGCGGTCCATAGGCTTCCGGGGCATCCCGCCAGCGCAGACGTTGCGGTTGACGAAGATGATCCCGCTCAACACCCGGCGATCATCCACCCGGGGCTTGCCGTGGCTCTTGGGAAAATAGGGCTGCAGCCGAGCCATCTGCTCGTCCGTCAGCCAATACAGGTCACTCATATCCAGACTCCTCAGGAGCCTGAATCAGATCGGCCAAACCAAATCAATGGGTCCTGAGCCTAACGCTTCTCCAGGAAGCGTAAGTCGTGTTACGGGAGCAGCTTTCCGCGCACGGGTGCGCTTACATGATGCCGATAGCTTTGATGGTGGCTAGCAGCAGTGCATCAGCCTGCGGCGTGGACTGGCACGAAGCATTGACCACGATCAAGGTAGGGTGGTTGCCGAGCGCTGGTATCGCGTGCTGATTCGAGCGAGACTATTGCGCCAGGAAGGCGCGCAGATCCTCGGTGAGCTTCAGCGGGTTCTTGAACATCAAGAAGTGGTCACCCTGTTCGGCAGAGTTGTAGACATAGAGCTTTGCGTTCGGGATGACCGAGGACGTCCATCGCTGGCTCGGTAGGTTGTTGCTCTCTTCACCGGAGAAGATCGCCACGGGAACGTCGATCTTGTGGCGGATGACGTAGCACCAGTCGTTGACGACATGGTTGAACAGCACACGTCCCAGCGCCTGCGGGTCGTTCTTAATTGCTGCAGCGGCGAAGCTCTCGGAGTTTACGAATGCAGGCGAGTCGGTGAGCTGCCCACGCTGGAAAACCTTTGTATCGGTGATGAGGCTATTGACCGGCCCACCTGCAGTGAAGGCATGCCACCATGCGCTCGGGCGAAGTGGTAGTGCCGCCGGCTTCCAGGCGCTCCTGTTCCGACCAGTCGCTATGGGAGTAGATTGAGATGGGTTCATCGACAAATGCCACCTTGTCGACGCCTTGGGTGCCGAAAAGGTCGACATAGCTCCAAAGAATGGCCGCGCCCATGGAATGGCCGACATAGTCAGCTGTTTCGAGCCCGAGATGATCGCCGAACTGCTTGAGGTCCATCGAGAAGCGCGCGATTCGTCCACCAAAGTCGACGTGCTGCGACAAGCCCTGGTTTCGCGGGTCGAGGACATAGACATGATACTGCTTCGACAGCAGGTACACGACATTAATGTATTGGGCACCGTTTGCAGACCAGCCGGGCACAAAGATAAGTGGTTTGCCCTGTCCCGCTTCCCAGTAGGAAAGCGTGACTCCGTCATTCGTCACGAAAGTGTTGATCTGGAGGTCCTTGAAGTCGGACAGCTTTCCAGGAAGGCTCTCAATTCTGTTGGGGAAGGTGAAATCGTTGCCAAGGGCTTTGACGGCCGGCTCGGCCGCCGCCGGGAATGTGCCTGTGTGATCCTCATAGGCATTGATGATGCCGGTGCGGCGAATGATCGGCTGGTCCGGGAAGGTTTCCTTCAGCTCCGGCAGAAGATCGCCGTTCTGCCACTGGGCGTTGGAGGTGGTCAGCAGAACCGGGATCTTCAGCGCCTTGGCCATCTGGGCCAGCGCGACGACATTGGCCTTGTAGCCTGATGCTTGCGCGAAATCGCGGACGGACGCCATCAGGCCAACCTGATGGTCGACGAACAGCATGACGCTGTTTTCCGCCGTCGGTTTGTCATAGGCGACGCGGTCTGCTGCGCGCGCCTGCGATGGCGTCGATTGCAGCGTCAGCGCGCTGTCCGTGATCGGACTGACGATATCGGCCGGGCGCTGCTGCGCCACGGCGAGCGTTGAGACACTGGCCAGGGCGAGCGCGCTGATCAGGGATTTTGTTGCGTTTCTCATGGGATACTCCTTTTCGGATTATTCTGTCAGCGGGTGGCCGAAAGTCCGCAGGGCGAGCTTCGGGCCTGGTCTTGGAGGAGCCGCGCTTTGGCGGCTCGCAGTTCAGGATCAGACGAGGCCTGCCCAAGTCGGCGCGATTGCCGTGCCGTGACCGCGGCCGTATCCGAGAGCGATGTTGAGACCAGCTACCGGCTCGATGTAGCGCGCCAGCTTGAGACCGCCGGTCTTGAGCGGCTCGAGGCCAGCCTTTTCGGCGATCTCCGCGACCTTGTCGGTGGCGCCCTCGCTGTCGCCTGCGATGAACACCGTCGCGCCGGTGCCGGCAACCGTGCCGCCACCCTGCAGGACCTGGGCGAACAACGTATTGAAAGCCTTCACTACATGCGCTTCGGGAACCAGCTTCTGGATTTCCTCGGCGGCGCTCGTTTCGTGGCCGATCGTCAGGCCAGCGTAGTCCGGCGTCAGCGGGTTGGTGATGTCGATCACGATCTTGCCCGCAAGGTCGCCGGCGGACGAAAGCGCGGCCGCTGCAGCGTCATAGGGAACGGCAAGCACCACAACGTCGGAACCCGCCGCAGCCGACGCCACGTCGGATACGCTGACTTTGGCGCCGATCGCATTGGCAACTTCCTTGCCTTTGGCGGCGTCGCGAGCACCGAGAACCACATCGAATCCGGCGGCGGCGAAGAGGCCGGCCAGGCCCTTGGCCATGTTGCCGGTGCCAATGATTGCGATAGACATGAGTAAACTCCCTCTTGATTTGTTGAACACGAGAGGGAGAGTGCATTCGTTCTTCGTGGAAAACTATATGGCCCTCACGGAGGATTTTCCTTCCGTTTCAGAAGGTATTCTTACCACCCGCGATCCCATTCCGGCTTGCCGCGATAGCATGTCGCCAGGAAGTCGACGAGGGTGCGCACCTTGAGCGCGAGATGCCGAGCCGGAGGATAGAGCGCGTTGATGTTGAGCGGGATATCTTCCCGATCGACGAACAGTGCCTGCACGCGCCCGTCGCGTATGGACGGTCCGGCAATGAAGCTGGGAACACGCGCGATGCCATGGCCGGCTTCCGCTGCCGCAAGACACGCCTCACCGTTCGAAAACTGCATCCGCCCCACGACGCCGACGGTCAGGATTTCTGCCGATTTCGGTGTTGTGAAGCTCCAGTGGAGGGGATCGCGAAAGTTGGTGTCGATGATGCAATCGTGCCCCGCGAGGTCCAGAGGCTCCTTCGGCAGGCCCCTCCGGGCGATATAGGCGGGTGCTACCACGGCAACGATCCGCGCATCGCAAAGCTTGCATGCGATGAGACTGCTATCAGACGGCTTGCCGATCCTGATGGCCACGTCGAAGCCCTCATCGACCAGGTTCACGACGCGGTCGGAAAAGCTGACGTCGAGCTGGATATCGGGAAACGCGTTGGCGAAGTCCAAAAGCGCCGAGGTCAGGCACCGCGTGCCAAAGGACACCGGCGCCGTGAGACGCAGGCGGCCGGCCGGGGCGCCAGAGGCATTGCGTACGGAAGCATCCAGTCTGTCAAACTCCTCGAGCAGCGCCTTCATCCGCTCGTAATAGGCTTGCCCCACCTCCGTAGGAGAAAGCGCCCGGGTTGTGCGTTTGATCAGCTGGACGCCGAGATCGGCCTCCAACGTCGAGACCAGCTTCGAGGCCTGACCGCTGCTCGTGCCCAAGCGCTGTGCGGCAGCGGCGAAGCTGCCGGCATCGAGCACCGTGACGAACATGCGATTGCAATCAAGACGATCCATAGATTGCTTCCAGATCGCGAGCTATTTTGCCGATTTCGATGTCAGTATCAGCAATTCTGGAAATAATGCCACCGGGATCCTGCACCGCGCTGGCGTAGTACCGGATCCATCATGCCTGCTCGAAAATACCTGCGAGATAGTCTCGAGCGATCGACGCACCATCCTGCGAGATGGTGTGGCCGAGACCGGGAAGAATATGACGTTCGACCTCGACCCCGGCCCGCTCCAGCCTGGTCTGTGCAGTGACCGATTCCAGTGCCGGGATGACGGGATCAGCCCCACCGTGAACGAGCAGGACGCGGGTACCGATAAAGGGCGCCAGCGGTTCCGGCGACGCCAGACGGCCAGCGAAGGCGACGACGGCTGCGACCGGCCAGCGGCCGGAAGCAACCGCGTCGAGCGCCATGATCGAGCCCTGCGAGAAGCCCACCAGCGCCACCCGTTCCAAATGCGAGGAGAGACCATTGGCCTCAACGAGCTTGGCCACCGTCTGGTCGAAGGCCTCGCGTGCGTCGAGAACCCGTTGCGGCCGGCTGGCTTCGGTAACGCCACGCACGCTGAACCATTGCCGGCCCGGCCCGCCCTGATCGAATGCGAAGGGAGCGTCCGGCGCCGCGAAGCTGGCGTCCGACAGCTTCGCGCGCCACAGATTGCCGAGGACCTCGAGATCGGTGCCACGGCTGCCGACACCGTGCAGAAAGATAACCAGGAATTTCATCACGCATGCCCCTCTTTCGCCGGACGCAGCGTGACGGGCGCAAGACCAGGGAGATCGGGACCGACCGGGACGATGCCGTTCGGATTGAGAGCCCTGATCGAGTAATAGCCGCGCTTGATGTGGTCGATGCTGACGGTGTCGCGTACGCCCGGCACATCGAGCACCCGGGCCAGATACGCACTGAGGGCGGAATAGTCAGCGATGCGACGGAGATTGCATTTGAAAAGGCCATGATAGGCCGCATCGAAGCGCACCAGGGTCACGAAGATGCGGATATCAGCCTCGGTTAAGCGGTCGCCGAACAGGAAAGGGCCAATTTTCGCCAGCCGCAGCTCCAGTTCGTCCAGCATCGAGAAGACGTCTTCAAAGGCTTCGTCATAGGCTGCCTGCGTGACGGCAAAGCCCGCCCGATAGACACCGTTGTTCAGACGGGGGTAAACTCGGTCGTTCAGTGCATCGATTTCGGCCCGAAGATCCTCGGGGTAGAAGTCAAACGCGCCATTCGCCAAGTTCCCGAAGCCGGAATTGAATATGCGCACGATCTCGGCCGATTCATTGCTGACGATCGTGGCGCGCTCCTTGTCCCACAGAACCGGCACGGTGGCCCGGCCGGTATAGTGGGGATCGGCCTTCGTATAGATCTCGTGCAGATATGTTGCGCCGTTGACGCTGTCGCGATCTGAACCGGGATAATCACCGAATCGCCATCCCCGATCGGTCAGCGCAGGCTCGACGACCGACAGCGAGACGACATCCTCGAGCCCTTTAAGCTTGCGGGCGATCAAGGTCCGCGAGGCCCACGGACAGATCAGCGCGACATAGAGGTGGTACCGCCCTGCCTCGGCTTTGAAGCTGCCGACGCCGGTCGGACCCGCGCTGCCGTCGGCAGTTATCCAGTTGCGGAAACCCGAAACCTGACGCACGAACCCACCCTTGGCGTCGGTCGCCTGCACGGGCTGCCAGTCTTCAGTCCATTTACCCTCGACGAGCATGCTTCACGGGCCTTTCGGGTCGAGCGCCGGTCGCCGGTCGGCGACGGGCACAATTGCAATGGCGGTGTTCCAGGGATCGCGCAGCGTGAAGCTGTGGGCGTCAGCGGGCGTCTGACCACCGCGCCGTCCGATCGCCTCGGCCCGGCCGGCATCGAGATGAATCGCCAGCTCCGCGAGCCCGGTCGAGGGATAGGCACGCGAGGCCGCACCGCGACTGTTCCAGATGTTCGTCGCGATATGATGATGATAGCCGTCCTCAGCATAGAAGGTGCCCCCGGGATAGCGGCAGGTGATGTCAAGGCCGAGCACGCCGGAATAGAACGCCTCCGCGGGAGCGATTGCGCCGACTTGGAGATGGACGTGCCCGACGGCGGAACCCTCGGGGAAGCCGAGCCAGTTCCCATCGCCGGCTGCGGCAAGCAGGTCCTGAACGTCGAGCGGATTGCTCGGCATTGTCACCGCGCCGTCCTTCCACCTCCAGGATGAAACGGGTCGGTCGGCATAGATCTCGACACCGTTTCCTTCCGGATCGGCAAGATAGATCGCCTCGCTCACGCTGTGATCGGATGTGCCGACCACGGGCGTCCGCCCGCCGATCGCAGTCTTGGTCCAACGCGCGAGATCACCGCGCGAGGGCAGCAGAAAGGCAGTATGAAACAGGCCTGCCTCGCGCGGCGAGCGCCGTCGGGCCAATGCGTCGCGGCGCAGCTCGAGGAGAACGCTGGCGCCGACCCCCAACTCGGCGGTGGTGCCGTCCTGACGCAGGAGGTGGAGGCCCGCCGCCTGCTCGTAGAAGGTGCGCATGCGGTCGAGATCGTTGACCGTCAGGACCACGCGGCCCATCGACACCCGCCGAGGAGCAAGGGAGTCGGGCGCATGCCCGGCTCCAGTCATCGTTGTGGCCGACATGACCATCCTCCTGTGCAGGTGCTGGCGTCAGGATTCAGCTGCCGACAGGTGTCCGCTTGAGCGAATAGGCGCCGTCGCCAGCAAGCGCGACCGCGATCAGGCCGATGATCCAGAAGGCGGGAAATTCCCAGCCACCATTAGCGTTGGTGAAGAAGAAACCAGCCGGGCCGTGCACCGTGAAAATGGCACCGAGCAGAACTGGAATAAGCGCCAACGCAGCCAGCCTCGGCCAGAAACCAAAGATCAACGCGGCGGCGCCGAGCAATTCCCAGAGAATCGTCACATAGGCAAGCCAACCCGGAAGGCCAAGCGAGCCGAAGAAGCCGGCCGTGCCGACAGGCGTGAATACAAAAATCTTCAGCCCGGCATGCGCCAGGAAGAGAATTCCCAATGCAAGACGCAGGACGAAGACGGCGTAGGGAGCAGTACGGTTGTCTATCATGGGAGCCTCACTCTGGATGAGTTTTGATGTGACATACCTATGCCTGTTAATCGGGCCGGTGATTATCCAGACGGGATGAAGAGAATTGCTTCCACCTTGGAAGGAATTAGGTGGCGAGCTCTTGCCCAACAGCTGTCGCACTCTTCCCAAAGAGCTTGTCGCGATCGCCGAGGCTATCAGACCGATGAGCGCTACGTCGCCCGGGTGATCACGCTCGCATTTCTGCCGGCTTAGATGACGAGAGACATCCTGACAGGCATACAGCCGCCGGAGATGACGCTGTATGATCTGCTATTGGGTGAGATGGCTTAATCGGCCACCGTTATCGAGAAGGCGCAGTGCAATTTCGATAAGTTGGGCGACGACACCGGCGCGATCGTCGAGCGCTTCATGATGCTTGAGGACGAACTCGACGTGAGCAGCCTCATCAAGGCACTAGCGGGCGAGGGTAGCCCGCGGGAACCTGAGCTTCAGGGAGTGAGCGTCAGTCAAAGGGCGCCTTGCTGCCCTTTTTCCGAAAGCACATCCACGACATAG
>LNAP01007397.1_pt1 | contig 14635 bp, 13 predicted proteins | sample 602601 | NCBI WGS metagenome assembly LNAP01 (sample SAMN02440304, study PRJNA202911) | soil metagenome | biome: Subtropical and temperate rainforests or woodlands; isolation source: soil samples (1 kg each in a 20% v/v slurry with milli Q water) were... ...
GCCGGGGATCGTGCTGGGCATCACCCGCACGCCGAGCGCCAGCGGCCCTTTCCAGAGCTGACGATAGGCGCGGAACGCCTCTTCGGGGCGGAACGCGGGACCGGCGTCGTAGGACATGATCGATACCAGATCGAGCTCGGCGGCGGCCGGGGAGTGCAGCAGCGCCAGCGCCACGCCGCGCCACGGGCTGGCGGGCGGCGCATTGGCGAACGCACCCTCACCATAGGCGCCGACGCTCCACAGCGCGGCGCTGACCGTCAGCGGACGCGGCAGGGCGGCGCGGATGCGCTCGACGATGCGGATCGAGAGGGCATCGTCGGCGCAGCGTATCTTGCCGGAGAGGGCGATGCAGGAAGGGTTGGCCGGCTCGTAGTCGATGTCGACGCCATCCGCGCCGAGGTCGCGCACCAGACGCGCGAGCGCCGCCTCATTCAGCCTGTCCCAGCCGCCATAGGTCGCGCCGCCGACCGCGACCAACACGCGGGTCTGCGGGCTGCGCGCCTTCAGCAGTGCGATTGCCTGCCGCAGCACCGCGCCGGAATACGGATATTCAAGGCCAGTGCCCTTCAGGTCGAGATTGCCGGCATACATAAGGTCGGGCTTGGCGAAGCTCAGCGCGACATGGGTGAGGTAGGCCGGCAGGCGGGCCAGCGAGGTGTCCTCGGGCCGCTCGGTCCGCACCTCGTACCAGCTCGCATGATAGGCGAGGAACGGCCGCGCGGCGTCCTGCGCATAAGCGGGCGCGAGCAGGGCGGCCATCAGGGCGAGAACGGGAACGCCCAAGCCTAGAACGCCCAAGCCTAGAACGCCCAAGCCTAAAAGGCCGACGTGTCGGCCATGCCCTTGGTGACGGTGAGCAGGATGATGCGTATGTCGAACCATATGGACCAGTGCTCGATATAATACAGGTCGAGCTCGACCCCGCGCTCGGCCTTCTCCACCGTGTGAATGCCGCCGCGCATGCCGTTGATCTGCGCCCAGCCGGTGATGCCGGGCTTCATGCGGTAGCGCGCGACGTAATCGCTGATCGCTTCATAGCGCACATTGCCGGCGATGATCATGTTCGGCACATGCGGGCGCGGGCCGACGACCGACATCTCGCCCTTCAGAACATTGAACAGTTGCGGCAACTCGTCGATGGAGAAGCTGCGCAACAGCTTGCCGACGCGGGTGACGCGCGGGTCCTGCTTCACGGCGCTGACCGAGCCGTCGTCGGTTGGATTGTAGTGCATGGTGCGCAGCTTGAAGACCATGAACGGCGCATTGTTGAGCCCAACGCGCGGCTGGCGGAACAGCACCGGGCCGGGCGAATCCAGCTTGATGGCGATGGCCGCCAGCAGCAGCACCGGCGCGGTGATGAGCACGCCGATGCCGGCGACGACATAATCCTCAAGCGCCTTGAGCAGCCCGAGCGAGCCCTTGAGCGGGCGCTGCTGGATTTGCAGCGCGGGCCGGCCGGCGAGGCTGGTGACACGGGCGTAATCCAGCATGAAGCCGTCCGGCTCCATTTCGATCATCACGTCGGTGGCGACGCGGTTGAGCTTGGTGGCGACCTCGGCGATGGCGCGCGGGTCGTCCCACGACTTGACGACGATGACGATGTCGACCGGCTGGTCCTTGGCATATTCCAGCAGATCGGCGGTGCCGCCGAGCAGCGGCGGCTGGTCCAGCCGGGGCGGCTCGTCAGCGGCAGGCACGCGGCCCTCATCGCGAAAAATGCCGACGAAGGAGAGCAGATTATTGCCCTCGTGCGCCTCGCGGGAACGGCGCACCAGATCATAGGCGCGATCGATATCGCCCAGCAGCACGACGTTGCGCTGGAGCAGCGCGTTGCGCCGCACCCAGGCCATGCCGATGCGCACGAACACCAGGCGCTCGATCAGCAGCGCCACGGTGGTCACCCCGGCCCACACCGCCAGCGCGCTGAAATCGTCGTCTGTGGAGGGCACCAGCGCGTAATAGACCACGAAGACCGCCAGAGCGGCCGGGAAGCCGCCGATCAGTATGTGACCGATCTGCCGGCGGGCGCGCTCATAATGCTCGACGCGGTAGGCTTGTCCCAGTGACAGCATGCCCGCGAAGGTGAACGCGCCGATGATGAACAGAACCAGCATCTGGCTCCAGCTTAGCGTGTGCCAGATCGCGTAGGAAATGATGGCCGAGATCGCGATCATCACCATGTCGCTGGCGATGACGAGCCGGTTGACGAGGCCGTGGGTCCAGCGGGTCATCGCCACCCGCCCGTTCGAAGGGTGCACAGCTGCATGCGTCTCGTGCGGCCCAAGGGGCCGGTCGATTCACGGGGAGCATCAAAGGCGGGACGCTGGACTATCATTGCTACCAGTGTGAAATCAGCCGCGGACAAGGCGGCATACCGCAGTGCGACATGCGGTATTTCTTGGCGCAGCACGGCCAACTCGTCTAGCGCGAAGTCGATAAAGTCAAACTATTTCGCTGACTTCGTTAGCGAGCCGTTCACAGATAGACACGTGACTCGAGATACCAGTTCACGAAGGCGCCGACGCCTTTCGAAAGCGGCGTCGCCGGCTTGTAGCCGGTCAGTGCGACAAGCAGGTCCGGGCTGGCGAATGTGCGCGGAACGTCGCCCTGCTGCATCGGCAGCATCTTGCGGCGCGCCGGGTGCCCGACAATGGCCTCGATGGTCTCGACGAAGTCCAGCAGGCCGATGGGCTGGCCGCCGCCGATATTGACGACGCGGAACGGCGCCTGGTGTGACAGCGTATCGGTGGCGAGGGCGGGCGCCACGCGGTTGGCCTCGTTCGGCGGGATGGCAGCGAGGCGGACGATGGCCTCGATCAGGTCGTCGATATAGGTGAAGTCGCGGCTCATCTTGCCTTCGCCATAGATGTCGATCTCGCGATCCTCCAGCATGGCCTCGACGAACTTGAACAGTGCCATGTCCGGCCGGCCCCACGGGCCATAGACCGTGAAGAAGCGGAACGCCGTGGTCGGAATCTTGTAGAGGTGGGAATAGGAGTGGGCCATCAGCTCCATGCCCTTCTTGCTCGCGGCATAGAAGGTCAGGGGCTCATCGGTGCGGTCGCTCTCATGGAACGGCACGGTGGGGCTGGCTCCATAGATCGACGAGGTCGAGGCCAGCAGCAAATGCCCGACGCCGATCTCCTTTGCCAGCTCGAGAATGTTCCAGGAGCCGATGAGGTTGCTGTCGAGATAGGCTTTGGGGTTTTCCAGGCTGTAGCGCACGCCGGCCTGCGCGGCGAGGTGGACGATCACGTCCGGGCGCGCCTCACGCACCGACTGGCCGAGGAATTCGCGGTCCTCCAGCATGCCGATGCGTGGTGTGAAATTGGGGAACTGCGCCAATGCGGCGTGGCGGGCCTCTTTCAGGCGCACATTGTAATAGTGCGTCATGCCGTCATAGCCGACGACATCATGCCCGTCTTCCAGCAGGCGGCGGGCAAGATGGAAGCCGATGAAACCGGCCGTGCCGGTGATGAAATAGCGCATGACTTCCGAGTTCTTTCCGGCCGCGATCGACGTCGTTGGACCTCGACCAGATCAGGAGCGTCATCTTTGATTTCGCGCCTTGCAAGTCAAGCGCCGCTCGTACAACTCGAGCGCCGCTAAATGCCGCGCCGCACGCGGTCGCTGAGGTTGCGGCGGTCGCGGATGATGGCGTCGAGCGCCGCCTGCTCTGCCGGCGTGCGCGGCAATTGGGTGATCTGGTCGATCTGATTGAGCGCCACCAGCCGCAGCAGGTCGTCGCGCACGACGCCTGCCGCGTCGCGTGGCAGCGTGTCGACGATCTGGATGTGCTCGGGCGGCAACTGGCCGGCCAGATGCGCGGCGAGATGGGCGCGCAGTGTTTCCTCGCTCACCGGGGCGGTGGCCTCCACGAACACATAGAGCCCGAAACTGTGGCCGGCGGTGGGGAAGTCGGTGAGGTAGACGTTCCGCACGCCCGGAGCATCGCTGAGCGCCTTGGCGATGAGCGGGCCCTGCTCCATGGCGCGGGGGCCGCGGCCCTCGGTATCGTGATAGTTCAGCAGCTTGCGGGTGACGAAATTGTAAACCTGCTTGCCGGTGCGCATCCATACGCGGTTGATGACGCTCTTATGCGCCAGCACGCGCTTTTCGGACGCCGTCAGCGCCTCCGGGCAGAAGCTGCGCTTCTGCTTGAGCAGATGGCGGATATCCTCATAGGCGGCGATGCGGAACAGCTTGCTGCGCGAGGAGAAGCAGACCGCGAGCTGGAAATCCATCAGTACCGCCGTGCCGTCCGCCGCGTAGAGCCAGTTCTGCGGCTTGGCGAGGTCGTTATGGGCGATGTTGCGCCGATGCACGGCGTGCAGGCCGGCCCTCGCCGAGGCGAAGAAGGCGGCGTCGCCATAGGGGCGGGCGATCTGCAGCGGCACGCCATCGACAAAGCCGCGCACCAGCCAGCCTTCTTCCAGCGCATAGACCGGCACGGTGTGGCCGCTGCCCTCGGCGCGGCGCAGTGCGCGGGCCTCGCGCTTGGCGAAATGCCGGGCGAGCGGCTTCACCCACCAGGCAACATCTGTGTAGCGGCGGCGCACGGCGGGGAATTCGCGCCCCTGCGCATCGCGCCATATGCCGCGCTCGATGGTCGAGAAGATGTCGCGCTTCAGCACGGTGTCGAGTTCGAACACGCCGCCAGCAGCGGTGGGAAGCGATGGGCTCACGCGGCGGCCTCGCAGGCGCCGTCGATCTCGGTTGTCGCCCAGATGTCGAGATCGCGCAGCGCGCGCGCCGCCATCTCGTTCTTCTTGGCGACGGTCTTCTGGTTGCCCTTCAGCCGCTTGCCGTCGGCATCGTGCAGCGGATTGGCGACCAGCGGCGGGAACAGGCCGAAATTGACGTTCATCGGCTGGAACGAGCGCGGACCGGCCTCGACCGTCTCGATATGGCCGCCGGTGATCGCGCCATGCGCTGACGTGATCGGGGGCAGCGACGGCTCCATGCCGAGGCGCTCGGCACTCGCGAAAATGCCGGCGAGCAGGCCCATGGCGGCGCTCTCCACATAGCCCTCGCAGCCGGTGATCTGGCCGGCGAAGCGCAGGCGCGGCTCGGCCTTGAGGCGCAGCGTGGCGTCGAGCAGTTTTGGCGAGTTGAGATAGGTGTTGCGGTGCAGGCCGCCGAGCCGGGCGAATTCGGCGTTCTCCAGCCCCGGAATCATGCGGAAGATGCGCACCTGCTCGGCGTGGCGGGTCTTGGTCTGGAAGCCGACCATGTTGAACAGCGTGCCCAGCGCATTGTCCTGCCGGAGCTGGACGATGGCGTAGGACTTCACCATGGGATCGCGCGGATTGGTGAGGCCGACCGGCTTCATCGGGCCGTGGCGCAGCGTCTCGGGGCCACGCGTCGCCATCACCTCGATCGGCAGGCAGCCGTCGAAATAGGGCGTGTTGGCCTCGAATTCGCGGAACGGCACGGTGTCGCTGGCCGCCAACGCGGCGACGAACGCCTCGTACTGTTCCTTGTTCATCGGGCAGTTGATGTAGTCGGCGCCGGTGCCGCCCGGCCCCGCCTTGTCGTAGCGCGACTGGAACCAGATTGATGGAATCGAAGTGCACGATGGGCGCTATGGCGTCGAAGAACGCCAGCGCGCTTTCGTCGGTGCGTGAGCGGATGCCTTCGGCCAGCGCCGGCGAGGTGAGGGGGCCGGTGGCGACGATCACCTGATCCCAGTCCTCCGGGGGTAGGCCCTCGATCTCGCCGCGCTCAACCGTGATGTTGGGCTGGGCTTCAATCGCGTCGGTGACGGACTGCGCAAAGCCCTCGCGGTCGACGGCGAGTGCGCCGCCGGCGGGAATCTGGTGGCTGTCGGCGCACGACATGATGAGCGAGCCGAGGCGGCGCATCTCGGCGTGCAGCACGCCGACGGCGTTCGCGGTGGCGTCGTCCGAACGGAACGAGTTGGAGCACACCAGCTCGGCGAGCCGCTCGCCCTTGTGCGCCTCGGTGCCGCGATGCGGGCGCATCTCGTGCAGCACCACCGGCACGCCGCGACGGGCCATCTGCCAGGCGGCTTCGCAGCCGGCGAGGCCGCCGCCGATGACGTGCACGGGACGTGTCTGTGCCGGGCGTGTCTTGGTCGTGCTCATGCCATTCCGATCCGAATTTCCGAGCGGCCCCTTAGCATGGATCGGGGGCAAAAAAGAAACGGCCCCGGAATCCGGGCAAGGATTGGGGCAAAAAGAAACGGCCCCGGAATCCGGGGCCGTATCTGTCAGTCACAGGCTCGTACGCTTATGTACGATCAGGCCATCGCGGCTGCACGACGCGCGACACTGGCGATTTCGCTGCGCGAAACGTTGATGTCGGCGAGGGTGCGGTCGTCGAGCTGCGACAGCTCGAGCATGGTGCGGCGATAAGCCTGCCAGCGGCGGATCTGCTTGGCAACGAGGCCCCAGAGCAGCATGTTGATCTCCATCGGTTACGGTTTACGGATCGCGGCCGCCAGGCAGCTGCACGTCCGTTAATCATCCTGTTGCCTATATACGGGGCACACTGCCTATTTGGTAGGAAATATACCGCATCCCAGCCCTGCGCGGCGTGCATGACAGGCACATATTTCATTCATCTTTTGCGTAACTGAGGATTCGAGCGGGGACTCAGGTGTGGCTCAGCGCCTGGTCGAGATCGGCGATGATGTCGCGCACATCCTCGATGCCGACCGACAGCCGCACCACGTCCGGGCCGGCGCTGGCGGCGATCTTCTGCGCCTCGGCAAGCTGGCGGTGGGTGGTGGAGGCCGGGTGGATGATCAGCGAGCGGGTGTCGCCGACATTGGCGAGGTGCGAGAACAGCCGCACGTTCGAGACCAAGGCCGCGCCTGCCTCATAGCCGCCCTTCAACCCGAAGGTGAACACCGCGCCGGCACCCTTCGGCAGATACTGCTTTGCGAGGTTGTGATAGCGGTCGCCGGGCAGGCCGGGATAGCTCACCCATTCCACCTTGGGGTGGGTGGCAAGGAATTCGGCCACTTGAAGCGCGTTCTCGCAGTGGCGCTGCATGCGCAGCGGCAGCGTCTCGATGCCGGTGAGCAGCAGGAAGGCGTTGAACGGCGACAGCGCCGGCCCGAGATCGCGCAGGCCGAGCACGCGGGCGGCGATAGCAAAGGCGAAATTGCCGAACGTCTCGCCGATGACGATGTTCTGGTACTCCGGCCGCGGTTGCGACAGCATCGGGTAGCGCCCCTCGCGCATCCAGTTGAACGTGCCGCCATCGACGATGACGCCGCCGATGGAATTGCCATGGCCGCCGAGGAATTTTGTCGCGGAGTGGACGATGATGTCGGCGCCATGCTCGAAGGGCCGCAGCAGATAGGGCGTCGCCAGCGTGTTGTCGACGATCAGTGGCACGCCGGCGCGGCGGGCGACCTTGGCGATGGCCGCGATGTCGGTGACGATGCCGCCGGGGTTGGCGATGGATTCGACGAAGATCGCCTTGGTCTTGGGCGAGATCGCCAGCTCGAACGCCGCCGGGTCGTCGGCATTGGCCCACACCACGTTCCAGCCGAAGCTCTTGAAGGCGTGGTTGAACTGGTTGATCGAGCCGCCATAGAGCTTGTTGGAGGCGACGAACTCGTCGCCCGGCGACATCAGGGTCTGGAAGGTGAGCAGTTGCGCGGCATGGCCGGACGCCACCGCGAGCGCGGCGGTGCCGCCCTCCAGCGCCGCGACACGCTCCTCCAGCACCGCATTAGTGGGGTTGCCGATGCGCGTATAGATATTGCCGAACGCCTCCAGCCCGAACAGCGCCGCCGCGTGGTCGACATCGTCGAACACGAAGGAGGTGGTCTGGTAGATCGGCGTCACCCGCGCCTTGGTGGTCGGGTCCGGCTGCGCGCCGGCATGCACCGCAAGGGTGGCAAAGCCGGGGGTGGTGTCGGCGGTTTCAGCTGTCGTGTCGGTCATTGGGCGCTCTCCCACGCATCACCGCTCATCCTTCAGGCGACGGTGTTCGGGTGTTTCTCCCAAACTATGCGGGAACTGTGAAGCAAATCTCAGTGCGCGCCACCACCGAGTGTATCGTCATCTTTTCGGCAGCATGCGCAGCCGCGGAATCTCGATGGCCGGGCAGCGGTCCATGATCATGGCGACGCCGGCGGCTTCGGCGGTGGCGGCGGCCTCGTCGTCGCGCACGCCGAGCTGGCTCCAGATCAGCTTGGGCTGGTTGGGCAACGCCAGCGCCTCGTCCACCACACCCGCCAGATATTCCGGCGCGCGGAACACGTCGACCATATCGATGGGCTCGGGCACGTCGGCAAGGCGGGCGAAGGTGGGAAGCCCGGCGATGTCGCGGCCGGCCTGTCCGGGATTGATGGCGAAGACGCGGTAGCCAAAATCCTGGAGGTAGCGCGCCACGCGGTGGCTCGGCCGCGCCGGGTTCGGGCTGGCGCCGACCACGGCAATGGTGTGCACCGCACCGAGCCAGTCCTTGATGAAGGCGTCGTCGTAATGATCGTGGTTCATGAAAAGACTCCACGGCAAGGTAAGAGGTCGCCCGTCGATATGGTGATGGGAGCCATGAAAACTATTGGCGTGCGCGAAATCGCCCCCTGCATGCTAATGCCGCTCTTGCAGGGCAGGGAGCATGGACATGCCGATGACGGCCGATGAGCTGCAGGCCTATCTGGTGGCGGAGTTTCCGCAGGCGTTCGGGCCGGGCAGGGCGCATGCCATCGTGCGGGTGGATGCCGCCGGCGTCGGCGTGAAGCTCGACGCGAGCCATGAGCATCTGCGCCCCGGCGACACGGTTTCCGGGCCGACCATGATGGGCCTCGCGGACATTGCCGCCTATGCCGCGATACTGGCGGCAATCGGCCCGGTGCCGCTGGCGGTGACGACCAATTTCTCGATCAATTTTCTTCGCAAGCCGCCGTCCGGCGAACTGGTCGCCGATGCCCGGCTGATGAAGCTCGGCAAGCGGCTGGCGGTGGTCGAGGTAAGCGTGCGCGCGCCGCATGCGGGGCTTGCCGATCCCTATGCCGTCATCGGCGAGGAAGAGCTTTGCGCCCACGCCGTGACGACCTATTCCATACCGCCGCAAGCGATTTGAGAGGCTTACAGCGAGGTAATAAAATACCTATCTTGTAAGTCCTTGATATGTATTGGTTATTCGTTGTGTTTGCGCATTGACGTTGAGGCGGCACTCCGGTAGAAGCCAGCCTTAAGTGAAGTGTGGCCGCAGCAGGCGACACGCCTTACGCATATGGATTAGTTTCATGAAGACGTTTTCGGCAAAACCCGCCGATATTGAGAAGAAGTGGTTCGTGATCGACGCTTCCGGCCTCGTGGTCGGCCGTCTCGCGACCATCATCGCGACCCGTCTCAAGGGCAAGCACAAGCCGATCTACACCCCGCACGTCGATTGCGGCGACAACATCGTCGTCATCAATGCCGACAAGGTGGTGTTCACCGGCCGTAAGCGCGACGACAAGGTCTATTATCACCACACCGGCTATCCCGGCGGCATCAAGGAGCGGACTGCGAAGTTCATCCTCGAGGGTCGTTTCCCGGAGCGCGTTGTCGAGAAGGCGGTTGAACGCATGCTCGCCCGCGGCCCGCTCGGTCGCCAGCTGATGGGCAATCTGCGCGTCTACAAGGGCGCCACCCATCCGCATGAGGCACAGCAGCCCGAGGCGCTCGATATCGCTTCGCTCAACCGTAAGAATGTGGGGATCTGAAATGGCTGATCTCATCCAGTCGCTCGACGGCCTCGAAGCCCTCAAGCCGCAGGCCGCCGAGGCCCCCAAGCACGTCCAGAAGCTCGACAAGTTCGGCCGCGCCTATGCCACCGGCAAGCGCAAGAACGCCGTCGCCCGCGTGTGGATCCGTCCCGGCACCGGCAAGATCATCGTCAATGAGCGCACCGTCGAGGTGTATTTCGCTCGTCCGGTGCTCCGCCTGATCATCCAGCAGCCCTTCACCACTGCGACCCGCACCGGCCAGTATGACGTGGTGTGCACGGTTTCCGGCGGCGGCCTCTCCGGCCAGGCCGGCGCGTTGCGCCACGGCATCTCGCGCGCGCTCACCTATTACGAGCCCGAACTGCGTGGCCCGCTGAAGAAGGGTGGCTTCCTGACCCGCGACAGCCGCGTCGTCGAGCGTAAAAAGTACGGCCGCGCCAAGGCTCGCCGCAGCTTCCAGTTCTCGAAGCGCTGACCGTTCGGAAATATTTCGAATTCCAACACAAAAAGGGGCAGGCCGCCGGTCTGCCCCTTTTTATTTGGCCCAACGCCTTCGTATAATGCTCTCCAAGGTTGCTCATTCAAGGTGAGGCGCGGCTTCCGCGCACTTTCCGGCAGGTGCGCGCTTCGCTCGAACCCAGCCTTCAGCGGTGCACTCGCCGGGCATGCAGCCCTCCTGTTTTCGATGCCTTGACGGAACGTCATGTTCTTCGATCCGCTCACCGTCTGGTCGTTCGTCATCTTCACGACGCTGGTGCTGGCCGGCGTGCTGTTCTTTTCCTGGTTCTTCATGCCGGAGGAGAAGGCTTTCGGTTATTGGGGCTTCGCGCTGCTGCTGAGCTCGATCGGCGTTTCCGGGGTAGCCGGGCGCTCGATACTGCCGCCCTTCGTGTCCATCGAACTTGCCAATGCCGCGCTGCTGCTGGGCGCACTGGTGGGCTGGACCGGCTTCCGCAGCTTCGAGGGCCGGCGGCCGGTCTATGTCTCCATCATCCTGGTTCCGCTACTGTGGATTGTGCTGTGCCAGTTCGAGCCGTTCCGGGATTCGGTCATGTACCGCATGATCGCGATCGCCTGCACGATGATCGCGATCTTCATTGCCGCCCTGCACGAGCTGTGGCGCGGGCGGCAGGATCGGATGATCGCGCGCACCGCCGCCATGATCATCATAATGGTGCACATGCTGCTGCTCGCCGTTCGTCCGCTGGTGGCAAGCGCAACCAGCGCCACGGCGCCGGGCTATGACGGCGACGCGCTGCGCGATCCCTACATCGCCTGGTATGCGCAGGAATGGATCGCCTTCCTCGTCGTCATCACCTTCGCCGTGGTGGCGCTGGTGCGCGAGCGGCGCGAACTCACCTTCGAGCGCGCCTCGTTGATCGACGATCTCACCAGCCTGCTCAACCGCCGCGGCTTCATGGTGCGCTCGCTTCAGTTGTGCGCGCCAGGCGAGGCGGTGGGGCTTCTGGCGCTGGACCTCGACGTCTTCAAGAAGGTCAACGACCTCCACGGTCACGCAGCGGGCGACCGTTTCCTCGTGATGTTCGCCGAGGTGCTGCGCGGCAGCGTGCGCTCCAGCGACGTGGTGGCGCGCATGGGCGGTGATGAGTTCGGCGTGCTGCTGCCGCGTGCCAGTGCCGAGGTCGCGCTGGAGACCGCCGAGCGAATACGCACCGCGTTCCGCCGGACCACGGCCGAGCTGGACATGGACGGCATCGCCGGCACGGTGAGCATCGGCGCCGCGATCGGCGTGATGCCGACGAGGGGCGCGATTGACGGCGTCGGCCCGCTGCTGGCGCGCGCCGACATTGCGCTTTACCGCGCCAAGGCCTCGGGCCGCGACCGCACCGAAATATTCCTGCCGGCGACGGCGACCGACGTCTGACGCGGCTCTGTCCATAGGACGCCGAAAAAGGGCCGCCCAACGAAAAAGGGGCGCTGTGACAGCGCCCCTTGTCCGTCGTGCATCGATGCGAGCCGGTCAGACCGAATAGTACATCTCGAACTCGACCGGGTGCGGCGTCATCTCGTAACGCATCACTTCGGTCATCTTCAGCTCGATATACGCATTGATGAAGTCATCGTCGAACACGCCGCCCTTCTTCAGGAACTCGCGATCCTTGTCGAGCGAGGCGAGGGCCTCGCGCAGCGAGCCGCACACGGTCGGGATCTTCTTGAGCTCCTTCGGGGGGAGATCGTAGAGATCCTTGTCCATTGGCTGGCCGGGATCGATCTTGTTCAGGATGCCGTCCATGCCCGCCATCAGCATCGCGGCGAAGGCGAGATAGGGGTTCGCGCCCGGATCGGGGAAGCGAACCTCAAGACGCTTGGCCTTGGGCGAGGTGGTGTAGGGGATGCGGCACGAGGCCGAACGGTTGCGCGCGGAATAGGCGAGCAGAACCGGGGCTTCATAGCCCGGCACCAGGCGCTTGTAGGAGTTGGTAAGCGGGTTGGTGAAGGCGTTCAGCGCCTTGGCGTGCTTGATGATGCCGCCAATGTACCACAGGCAATAATCCGAGAGGTCGGCATATTTGTTGCCGGCGAACAGCGGCTTGCCGCCCTTCCAGATCGACTGATGGACGTGCATGCCCGAGCCGTTGTCGCCGAAGACCGGCTTCGGCATGAAGGTCGCGGTCTTGCCGTACACGTTGGCGACCTGGTGGATGCAGTATTTATAGACCTGCAGATGGTCGGCCATGGTGACGAGCGGGCCGAACTTGAGGCCGAGCTCGTGCTGGGCGGAAGCGACTTCGTGGTGATGCTTCTCGACCTTGGCGCCCATCTTGGCCATGGCGGCGAGCATTTCGCCGCGCATGTCCTGCGCGCTGTCGATCGGGGGCACGGGGAAGTAGCCGCCCTTGGTCTTCACCCGGTGGCCGAGGTTGCCACCTTCATATTCGGTGTCGCCATTGGTCGGCAGCTCGGACGAATCGAGCTTGAAGCCGGTGTTGTACGGGTCGGCCTTGAAGCGCACGTCGTCGAAAATGAAGAACTCGGCTTCCGGGCCGACGAAGATGGAATCGCCGATGCCGGTGGACTTGAGATAGGCTTCGGCCTTCTTGGCGATGCCGCGCGGGTCGCGGCCATAGGGCTCCCCGGTGGTGGGCTCGAGCACGTCGCAAACAACGACGAGCGTGGTCTCGGAGAAGAACGGGTCGATGCAGCACGTCTCCAGATCGGGCTGGAGGTGCATGTCCGACTCGTTGATCGCCTTCCAGCCGGCGATGGACGAACCGTCAAACGCCTGACCTTCGGCAAAGAAGTCGTCATCGACCATCGTGATATCGAAGGTCACATGCTGCCACTTGCCGCGCGGATCGGTGAAGCGCAGGTCGACGTACTTGACGTCCTGCTCTTTTATCAGCTTCATTACATCCTTGGCCGTCGTCATTATTGTCGTACCTCTTTTTACACAGCTCGGGCTGCGCAAATGGAGCCCGAGCGGACTTGAGCCGATCCTTGGACGACGTTAGATCGCGTCGACGCCGGACTCGCCGGTACGGATGCGGATCGCCTCTTCAATATTAGAGACGAAAATCTTGCCGTCGCCAATGCGGCCGGTCTGCGCGGCGCGGCGAATCGCGTCGATGGCGGTCTCCACCATCTCGTCGCCGACCACGACCTCGATCTTCACCTTGGGCAGGAAATCCACCACGTACTCCGCGCCGCGGTAGAGCTCCGTATGACCCTTCTGCCGGCCGAAGCCCTTGGCCTCGGTAACGGTGATGCCCTGCAGTCCAACTTCCTGCAGCGCCTCCTTCACCTCGTCCAGCTTGAAGGGCTTAATGATGGCCTCAATCTTCTTCATTTCATCCCGTCTCCCTGACTCGACGATCCGATATGCCTGGGTCGAGCCGGTCGCCGTTGAAGCAGAACCCATGCCAAGCCATGGGTCGTATTATAAAATCGCATGATATCAGGCCGTTGCTAGGGCTAAAGTGGAGGCAGTCCCAGCGACATAATGGGTTGTGCCCATGAAGCAGGCTTAGTGCTGCTTATCAAGGCAGCAAACGTGCTCTCAGGCGAGTTTTTTGCGCGCGAAAAATAGGCAAAGGCCAAAACTCTGCCGCTAGAATGTTCGCCTGTCGTGATTCAGCATAAAGCGAGCTTTGTTCCCGATGCCCGCAAAGCCACTTGTTAGCCGGCGGGCGTCGCTAGAGACTGCGTTCCATGGAAATGCTCACCCCCGATGAGATGGCGCGCGCGGACGCGCTCACGATTCTGGCAGGCCGGGCCGGTATCGATCTGATGGAGCGCGCCGGCGCGGCGGTCGCCGATGCCGCCATCGGGTCGGTCGAGCTTGGCGGCAAGATCGTGGTGTTGTGCGGGCCGGGCAATAATGGCGGCGACGGCTTCACCGCCGCCCGCCTGCTGGTCAAGCGCGGCTACCAGGTCAGTCTCGCGCTTCTCGGCGAGGTTTCCGACCTCAAGGGCGATGCCGCCACCATGGCCCGCCGCTGGGCCGGCGCGGTCGGCAAGGCCAGCGAGGCGGAGCTCGCCGGGGCCGATCTCATCATCGACGCGCTGTTCGGCGCCGGGCTGGCGCGCGACTTAGAGGGCGAGGCGAAGGCCACCGTCGAGCGCATCAATGCCTCCGGCATCCCGGTGCTGGCGGTCGATCTGCCCTCCGGCATTGACGGTGCCAGCGGCGCGGTGCGCGGCGCGGCGGTGAAGGCGCGGGAGAGCGTGACGTTCTTCCGGCCCAAGCCCGGGCATTTCCTGCTGCCGGGCCGGGTGCATAGCGGGCGGCTGACGGTCGCGAACATCGGCATCGAACCCAGCGTGCTGGACATCATCGAGCCGCGCACCTTCCAGAACGATCTGCCGTTCTGGCAGAAGCTGTTCCCGGTGCCGCGCATCGACGGGCACAAATATGATCGCGGCCATGTGGTGGCGGTGTCCGGCCCGGCGCAGGCGACCGGCGCGACGCGGCTCTCC